>Ga0335075_10018859_pt1 | contig 10222 bp, 7 predicted proteins | sample Lox_Sample_24_FD_206723 | JGI IMG/M metagenome (GOLD analysis project Ga0335075, IMG submission 206723) | Soil microbial communities from Loxahatchee National Wildlife Refuge, Florida, United States - Lox_Sample_2.4 | ecosystem: Environmental > Terrestrial > Soil > Wetlands | place: USA: Florida... | reverse complement strand
GTTTGGGTGTCCGAGGGGGGACTTGAACCCCCATGCCCTTTTGGGGCACTAGCACCTCAAGCTAGCGCGTCTGCCTATTCCGCCACCCGGACGAGTGCACGCCCCGGCTGATGCCGTGGCTAGCCGCATCACGATAGCAAATCCGGGCGCCTGGGGCGACGCGCGCCGGACCGGCGAGACGTGGCGGCAGGCCGGGCGAGACGGGCCGGCCGAGGGGCTGCCCAGATGCCAAGCTGCGGCGGATTGTCCGGGATGCCCCTTGACCAGATTGACCGAAGTACGCATGCGGAGCCGGGCACGGCCGCCGCCTGGCCGAGCCCCGGGCCAGCGCGACGCCAAGAGGCATCGGCGTCCCGCGGAGCCAGCGCGGTCAACCGCAGCAGCCCACAGGGTGCGACGATGTCGGCATGACGCAAAACCCACCGACCAGCCAGGCCAGCCGACCTACCGCGCAGGACGAGGTCGTCGGCATCGCCAGCGACCTGCTCAAGATCGACACTACGAATCCCGGCGATCACTCCGGGCCCGGCGAGCGCGCTGCGGCGGAGCACGTTGCCGCCTTGCTGGCCGAGGTTGGGCTGGAGCCGACGGTGCTCGAGTCGCATCCGAAACGCACCAGCGTTGTGGCCAGGATCGAGGGTGAGGACCGGACCAGGCCAGGCCTTCTTATCCATGGCCATCTGGACGTGGTGCCGGCCGACGCGAGCGACTGGCAGGTGCCGCCGTTCTCCGGCGAGATCGTCGGCGATTGCGTCTGGGGCCGCGGCGCGGTGGACATGAAGGACATGGACGCGATGATGCTCGCGGTGCTCCGTGAGCGCCTGCGTGAAGGGCGTCGGCCGCCGCGCGACGTGGTGCTCGCCTTCGTCGCGGACGAAGAGGCGGGCGGGTCCTGGGGAGCCCGCTGGCTGGTGGACAACCACTCCGAGCTGTTCGAGGGGGTCACCGAGGCAATCGGCGAGGTCGGCGGGTTCAGCGCGACAATCGGCGGGCGGCGCCTCTACCTTCTCCAGGCCGCGGAGAAGGGCATGGCCTGGATGCGGCTTACCGCCCGCGGAACCGCCGGTCACGGGTCGATGCTGCAGCCGGACAACGCGGTCACCGATATAGCCGAGGCCGTGGCCAGGATCGGGCGGCACGAATGGCCGGTCCGGCTCACCGCGGCGATGCAGGGGTTCCTCGAGGAAGCCGCCGCCGTGCTCGGCATCGATCCGGAGCAGACCGACCCGCGCGAGGTGATCGCCAAGGTGGGGCCGATCGCGCGCATGGTCGGGGCGACGCTGACCAACACCGCCAATCCCACCATGCTGGACGCGGGATACAAGGTGAACGTGGTCCCGCAGGTGGCCTCGGCCAACATCGACGGCCGGTTCCTGCCCGGGTACGAGGACGAGTTCTTCGCCGAGATCGACGGCCTGCTCGGACCGGGGATACGGCGCGAGTTCGTGCACCACGACATCGCGGTGGAGACCACGCTCGACGGCGACCTGGCCGCCGCGATGAGGGCAGCGCTCCTCGATCAGGATCCGGACGGGCGGGTCGTTCCTTACTGCCTCTCCGGTGGCACCGACGCGAAGTCGTTCAGCCGCCTCGGAATGCGGTGCTTCGGGTTCACCCCGCTACGGCTGCCCGCCGATCTTGACTTCGCGGGAATGTTCCACGGAGTGGACGAGCGGGTGCCGGTCGACGCGCTGCGGTTCGGCGTCCGTGTCCTGGATAAGTTCCTTGATCTTTGTTAGCTCTTATCCCAGGTCAGAGCGATAGCGCGGGCACACGAGGTGTCCGGACGCGGGCCCCGTTTCGCCAATTACCCTTTGCGCACGCTCAGTAGTGCTATGGTTACGGAATGTGCGAGGCCGCTTCCCCGGGGCGCGCCCCTTCCACCCAGCGCCCCGGATAGCGGTCAAGCGCATCGCCGGTACCGACGAGGAGGGTCGCCTGTGTCGCCGGAACAGGGTCAGTCCCCGAAGTGGCTGGCTGACGGCTGTGCCCAGACCGGGAGGCACGGCGCCAGCGTCGGCGCTCGGGCCTGGCACCTGGGTTGCTTGATCCTCGCCGCCGGCCGCGGGTCACATCCCGCTCCGGCGGTCACGGCCGGAGGCGTCGCCCGTGAGGTGCGCGTCCCGGCCGTGGCCGCCCGCCCGCGCCTGCAGCTCTGATCTGATCGAACTCCGCTGCCCGCCGGGCAGCACCCCGCGTCCCCGGACGACTGGGCCGCTTGCGGCGGCTGGTCGTCACCGTAAGTAAGAGAAACATGGCATTAAGTAGTGAGCGAGGAGCGATCGATGAGTGCATGGGTCGGCATAGCTCCCCTGATCGGAGCCGGCTCCCTCGATGGGTTCGCGATCGGCGCCCTGGCATCCGGGGCATGCTTCCTGGCCATCACCGCCTCGAGGCGCGGGCGAAAGCGTCGCGTCATCGCGCTGAGCGACGGCGTCTCGCTCGGGCGCGAGCCGGGCGAGGGATGGCTCTGCGAGCACGTGATGGCGGCCGAGGCGTTCCCGGCCTACGCCGAGCGCCTGGCGGAGCCGGACCTACCGGATCTACCGGACCTACCAGACCTACGAGACCGCCAGCTTTGGGACGTGGAAGACGGGGGCGGTGTGGCGAGCCACGATGGCGGGGCCGGCCCAGCGGGCCAGGAAGAAAGGCTCGGCCCGGCGGACGAGGAAGAGAAGGGCCCGGGCTGGACGTTCCCGGCGGACGAGGAAGAGAAGGGCCGAGGCTGGACGTTCCCGGCGGGCGAGGAGGGTCACGGCCGCCGGGCGGCCGGGAGCCATCGCAGCCGGCGTCGGCGGCTCGGCGACCCGGTGCCCGGCAGCGCGTCACCCGGCCGTGGAGCCTTCGGCGGCGCGGGCGCGCCGCGGGAGGCCGCCTGCCCTGACGATCTGTTCTCGGCCGGGACATCCCGGCATGCCGCGTTCCCGGACAGCGCGTTTCACGGCGGAGCGTCGCCGGACCACGCTTCGCTGGAGGGTGCTTCGCTGGACGATTCGTCGCTGGACGATTCGTCGCTGGGCGGCGCACAGCGGCTGCCGGTGCTGGCCTTCCCTGATGACACGTTCGGGACCTCGAGACGCACCGAGGTCCGCCGCCTCCCGCGGCACGCCGCACCGGCCACCGGCCTGAGCAGCAGGCTCAGCGCCGGGATGAGTTCCGTGATGGCCAGCCTGAACGCCACCCGGGCGCTGATCGGCGGCGCCCACGGCTGATCGGCGTGCCGAAGCGGCGCGCCAACGTGCCGAAGCGGCACACGAGCGCTTTCTGCCGGTCCCGGGTGCGCGGCTTGGGGCCGGCAGAAAGCACGTCCGGTGGTGGCCGCGGGGCGGATGGTGGCTGCGCGGCTGGCGGGGGGCACGGGGCGGGTGGTGGGTGCGGGGCCGGTGCGTGTTACCGGCGGACGGGCGGCAGCGGAGTGGTACGCACCTGGCGGATAATCTGCCGCCGCAGGGTAGCCTTACGACTGCCGTCGGGGTTCAGCCTCATCCGGGCAAGCTCCCAGTGGCCGTATTCCGCGTGGTCCGTGAGCAGTCGCCGCGCAGCATCCCTTGGCATTCCGCGCGGCAAGTAGAGGACCAGGTAGGAGTACTCCGCCATCACCTTCATTGTGAACGATCGGCGCGGTGGTTCAATCAGGTTGCGCAAACGCATCACCGCGGCGCGGGAACACATGACTCGGGGCGGCAGGTTGGAGCATTGGGACGGGGACGCGGAGTGGCCGTAGCGTCGGCCGTCTGCGGGCCGGCTGCGGTAGCCTCCTGGCGTCCGCGGTAGCCTCGCCGGTCCCGCGGGATGTGAGGGTGAGAGAGTGGCAGCACGAACAGGCACGACCGCCAGCGCGAAAACCAGCGCGGGCAAGAACGGCCCGGGCAAGAATGGCGCTGGATCCAACGGCGGGTCGCCCGGCCGACGGCTCGTCATTGTCGAGTCGCCTGCCAAGGCGCGCACGATCGCGGGCTACCTGGGCAAGGACTATGTGGTCGAGTCCAGCATCGGCCACATCCGCGACATGCCGGACAAGGCTGCCGAGATCCCGGCCAAGTACCGGGGCGAGCCCTGGGCGCGCCTGGGCGTGGACGTGGACCACGACTTCGAGCCCCTCTACGTCGTCAACCCCGACAAGAAGCAGCAGGTCTCCAAGCTCAAGAACCTGCTCAAGGGCGCCGACGAACTCCTGCTGGCGACGGATGAGGACCGCGAGGGCGAGGCGATCGCCTGGCACCTGCTCGAGGAGCTGAAGCCGAAGGTCCCCGTCCGGCGGATGGTCTTCCACGAGATCACCCCGGAGGCGATCGCGCAGGCCGTGGCCCACCCGCGGGATGTGGACGACGGCCTGGTCGAGGCGTACCAGACCCGGCGGGTGCTGGACCGGCTCTACGGCTACGAGGTCTCGCCGGTGCTGTGGAAGAAGGTCATGCCGCAGCTGTCCGCCGGCCGGGTGCAGTCGGTGGCGGTCCGCCTAGTGGTGGACCGCGAGCGGGAGCGGATCGCGTTCCGGCCGGCCAGGTACTGGGACCTGGAGGCCGTCTTCGCCAAGATCGCGCAGAACGCCGCGGCCAGCGGCAATGCGCAGGCCGACGTGTCGTCGTTCCCGGCCGCACTGGTGTCCGTCGACGGCCGCCGGGTGGCCCAGGGCCGTGACTTCAGCTCGGCCGGCCAGCTCAAGTCCGCCGACGTCCTGCACCTGGACGGCGAGGCGGCGGCGGCGCTGGCCGACCGGCTGGGTGACTCCTCGTTCGCGGTGTCGTCCGTCGAGCGCAAGCCCTACCGCCGCTCGCCGTACGCGCCGTTCCGGACCACCACGCTGCAGCAGGAGGCGTCGCGCAAGCTCGGCTTCTCCTCCAAGTACACGATGTCCGTGGCGCAGCGCCTGTACGAAAACGGTCACATCACCTATATGCGGACCGACTCGATCACGCTGTCGCAGACCGCGATCACCGCCGCAAGGGCCCAGGCCCGCGAGCTGTACGGCTCGGACTACGTGCCGGAGTCCCCGCGCGTCTACACCAGCAAGGTGAAGAGCGCCCAGGAGGCGCACGAGGCGATCCGCCCGGCCGGGGACAAGTTCAAGACCCCGAACCAGACCGGCCTGAACGGCGACGAACTGCGCCTCTACGAGCTGGTGTGGAAGCGCACCGTGGCCTCGCAGATGAAGGACGCCACCGGCGAGTCCGTCTCCGTAAGAGTGGCCGGCCGGTCCAGCGCGGGCGAGAACGCCGAGTTCGGCGCGTCCGGCAAGGTGATCAGCTTCTACGGCTTCCTCAAGGCCTACGTCGAGGGTTCCGACGACCCGGACGCCGAGCTGGACGACCGGGAGCGGCGGCTGCCGCCGCTGGCCGAGCAGGAGCCGCTGACCGCCGAGAGCCTGGCCGCGGCCGAGCACGCCACCCGGCCGCCGGCCCGCTACACCGAGGCCACGCTGATCAAGGAGCTGGAGGACCGGGCCATCGGCCGGCCGTCTACCTACGCCTCGATCATCGGCACCATCCTGGACCGCGGCTACGTGTTCAAGAAGGGGACCGCGCTGGTCCCGTCGTTCGTCGCGTTCGCCGTGATCACGCTGCTCGAGCAGCACTTCGAGCACCTGGTCGACTACGACTTCACCGCGCAGATGGAAGAGGCGCTGGACGAGATCGCCCGGGGCGAGGCGCACCGCGTGCCGTGGCTGCGAAGGTTCTACTTCGGCGCCGACGGCGAGGAAGGGCTCAAGGAGCTGGTCAGCGACCTGAGCGACATCGACGCCCGGGCGGTCAGCTCGTTCCCGCTGGAAGGCACCGACATCGTGGTGAGGGTCGGCCGGTACGGCCCGTACCTGGAGCAGGACGGTCAGCGGGCCAACGTCCCGGAGGGCACCGCGCCGGACGAGCTGACCCCGGAGTACGCACGAGAGCTGCTCTCAAGGCCGAGCGGCGACAAGATTCTCGGCACCGACCCGGCGACCGGGCACACCCTCGTGGCCAAGGCGGGCCGGTTCGGCCCGTACGTGACCGAGCAGCTCCCCGAGGATGCCCCGTCCTCGGCCAAGCCGCGCACCGCGTCCCTGCTGAAGTCCATGGACCTGGACAGCGTCACGCTCGACGATGCGCTGCGGCTGCTGACCCTGCCGCGGACCCTGGGCGAGATCGACGGCGAGCCGGTCACCGTCCAGAACGGGCGTTACGGGCCCTATGTCAAGAAGGGCGGCGACAGCCGGTCGCTCGAGACCGAGGAGCAGATGTTCACGGTCACGCTGGACCAGGCCAAGGAGCTGTTCGCGCAGCCCAAGCCGCGGGGCCGGGCCGCCCGCGCGGCCGCCGCGCCGCCGCTGCGCGAGCTCGGCGACGACACCGCGAGCGGCAAGCCGATCGTGCTGCGCGACGGCCGGTTCGGGCCATATGTCACCGACGGCGAGACAAATGCCTCGTTGCGCAAGGGCGACGCGGCCGAGTCGATCACGCTCCAGCGAGCGATCGAGCTGCTTGCCGAGCGCCGTGCCGCCGCGCCGTCTCCGCGCAGGTCGGCCGGGGGCGCCAAAGCCCGCTCCGGCAGCTCGGCTGGGGGGTCCAGATCGGGAGCGACGGCGCGTAAGGGACGGAAATCCAGCGGAGCTGATGCGAAGAAGGACTGATCGGCCCGGTAGTCTGGCAGAACGGGACCTAGATCTGCCGATACCCTAGCGCCGTGAACTTTACATCCCCTTTGCGCAGCGGCCGCACTGGCCGGAGCGGCGCGCTATCCATCAGGCCCTTCCGGAGGCTGTGGATAGCCCTGTCGCTGTCTAGCCTGGGGGACTGGCTCAGCATCCTGGCGCTGACCACGCTGGCCTTCATCCTGACCGGGAAGCACGGCGCAGCGGCCCAGGGCGCGGCCGTGGGCGGCGTCTGGCTGACCTCGCTGTTCCCCGCGCTCGTACTCGGCCCGGTGGCCGGGGCCGTCGCCGACCGGTTCGACCGGCGGATGAACATGATCGTCGGCGACGTGTTCCGTGCCGTGCTGTACCTGACGATCCCGATCAACCTGGCCGTCGGCGTGGTCGACAAGCTGGCCTGGATGTACATCGTGCAGTTCCTGGCCTCGTGCGCGTCGCTGTTCTGGACGCCGGCCAAGGACGCCACGGTCCCGAACCTGGTGCCGGGAGACAAGCTCGAGCAGGCCAACCAGCTCAGCCTGCTCAGCACCTACGGGACCGCGCCCATCGCCGGACTGCTGTTCAGCCTGCTCGCGCTGGTCGGGCGGGCGCTGGGCTCGGTCTCGAACTACTTCACCAACACCCAGGTCGACCTGGCGCTGTACTTCAACGTGGCGACGTTCCTGGTGTCGGCGCTGACCGTGTACGCCCTCAAGGAGATCCCGCGGCGGCGGTCCAGCGGGGAGATCTCCGCGCCATCGGTGGCCAAGACCATCGTCGAGGGCTGGCGGTTCATCGGCCAGACCAGGGTGGTCCGCGGGATCGTGATCGGGATGATCGGGGCGTTCGCCGCGGCCGGGGTGGTGATCGGCCTCGGCCAGGTCTACGTCACCGACACCCTCGGCGGAGGCAAGGCCGGCTGGGGCGTGGTCTTCGCCGCGATCTTCGTCGGCCTGGCCGCGGGCATGTTCCTCGGCCTGCGCATCCTGCGCGGGTTCAGCCGGCGCCGGCTGTTCGGCCTCTCGATCGCGTTCGCGACGATCCCGCTGGCGCTGATCGCGCTGATCCCGAACCTGGCCGTGGTGACATTCCTGGTGCTGGTGCTCGGCGCGTGCTCGGGCGTGGCCTACGTCACCGGCTACACGATCGTCGGCAGCGAGGTGGGCGACGACACCCGGGGCCGGACGTTCGCGTTCCTGTACTCGGCCATGCGGGTCATCCTGTTCACGGTGATCGCCGTGGCCCCGTTCGTGGCCGCGGGCTTCACCGCGCTCGTACGCGGCATGAGCGGGTCCACCACGGTGCACATCGGCAACATCTCCTACGGCGGGATCGGCGATAACATCGTGCTGCTGCTGGCCGCGGTCGTCGCCATCGGGCTCGGCTGGGTCTCCTACCGGCAGATGGACGACCGGGCCGGGGTGCCGCTGCTGGCCGACCTGAGCTCGGTGTTCCGCGGCGAGGAGTTCCACCCGGTGCCCTCGCACACCAACGGTCACGAGCCCGAGGAGATACTGCCGCCCCGCGGCCTGCTGCTGGCGCTCGAAGGCGGCGAGGGCGCGGGCAAGTCCACGCAGGCCCGGCTGCTGGCCATCTGGCTGCGCGATCAGGGCTACGACGTGGTGGCGACCCACGAGCCGGGCGCGACCAAGGTCGGGATGCGGCTGCGCGCACTACTGCTGGACAACACGCACGCCGGGTTGTCGCCGCGGGCGGAGACCCTCATGTACGCGGCGGACCGGGCCGAGCACGTGGCCTCGGTGATCCTCCCCGCGCTGGACCGGGGCGCGATCGTGGTTACCGACCGCTACGTGGACTCGTCCCTGGCCTACCAGGGCGCCGGGCGCCGGCTGAAGGTCACCGAGGTGGCCAACTTGAACAAGTGGGCGACCGGCGGGCTGATGCCCGACCTCACGATCCTGCTCGACCTGTCGCCCGCGGCCGGCCTGGGCCGGCGGGTGCGGTCGGCGGACCGGCTCGAGGCCGAGCCGACCGAGTTCCACCAGCGGGTGCGGGCCGGGTTCCTGGCCCTGGCCGACGCCGAGCCGGAGCGTTACCTGGTGCTGGACGCCACCCGGCCGCCCGCCGAGCTCAGCCGCGAGATCCAGAACCGGATCCGGTCGCTGCTGCCCGACCCGGTGCCGACGGCGGCCGAGGAGAACACCGGCAGCTTCCCGGCCATTCGGGAGTGACGTCGCAGTGACCGAAGGGGCGGGAGTGACTCCGGCGGCGGGCGGGGCCGTCTTCGGCGAGCTGGTCGGCCAGGAAGCCGTGGTCGAGCAGTTGCGCACGGCTGTCGCGTCCGCGGCCGCCGCGCGCGCTGGCCGGGGAGCCGCGCTCGGGATGACGCACGCCTGGCTGTTCACCGGTCCGCCCGGTTCCGGCCGTTCGGTGGCCGCGCGGGCCTTCGCCGCCGCGCTGCTGTGCGCCGACCAGGGCTGCGGGCAGTGCGCGTCGTGCCGCCAGGTGGCCGCGGGCACCCACGCCGACCTGCTGCTGATCCGGCCCGACGGGCTGTCCTACGGCGTGCGTCAGACCAGGGAGCTGGTGCTGCGCGCGGCGGCGGCCCCGGTCTACGGGCGCTACCGGGTCGTGCTCTTCGAGGACGCCGACCGGGCGACCGAGCAGGCCGCGAACGCGCTGCTCAAGGCCATCGAGGAGCCCGCGCCGCGCACCGTATGGCTGCTCTGCGCCCCGTCGCCCGACGACCTGCCGACCACGATCCGGTCCCGGTGCCGGCTGGTCACCCTGCGCACCCCGCGCACCGCGGCGGTCGCCGAGGTACTGGAGCGCTCCGGGGTTGGCGCCGATCAGGCCCTGACCGCCGCGCGCGCCGCGCAGGGCCACATCGGAAGGGCACGCCGGCTGGCCACCGACCAGCAGGCGGCGGCGCGGCGGGCCGAGGTGTTGCGGATACCCGCGCAGGTCTCGGCACCCCGCCCCGGCGGCGGCCTGGGTTACGCCCTCTCGGCGGCGGCGGCGCTGGTCAAGGCGGCCGAGGCGGAGGCCGCGGCGATCACGGAAGAACTCGACGTTCCCGAACGCGAGGCGCTGCGCCGGGCGTTCGGCGAGGGCTCCACCGGCAAGGGGGTCGCAACCGCCGTCCGCGGCGCCGCCGGGGCGCTGAAGGACCTCGAGGACCGGCAGAAGTCCCGCACCACCCGGCTGAAGCGCGACGCGCTCGACCGCGCCCTGCTCGACCTGGCCAGTTTCTACCGCGACGTGCTCGCGGTTCAGCTCGGCGCCGATGTGGAACTGGCCAACGCGGGCCAGCGGGACGAACTCGACGCGGTCGCGGCCGCCTCGCCGCCGGAGGCGACCGTGCGCCGGCTCGAGGCGATCATGAAGTGCCGGGAGCGGCTGTCCGCCAACGTCGCCCCGCTGCTCGCGGTCGAGGAGCTCACCCTGGCTCTCGCCGCCCGCTGACCTGATCCCGAGCACCCCGGATGCCCTCGTCGGCCCGCTGGTCACGCCCGGCAGCCGCGGCCGCAGCGCCGGAGCGGGCCGGCCCATCCGCGTCCGGCGAGCGCGGTGCCAACCTCGCGGGCGGTCTCGCATGCACGCTCGGTGACATCGGCCCAGCCGTACCGGAGCGTAATGACTCCTGCCACGGCT
>Ga0335075_10018858_pt1 | contig 10222 bp, 10 predicted proteins | sample Lox_Sample_24_FD_206723 | JGI IMG/M metagenome (GOLD analysis project Ga0335075, IMG submission 206723) | Soil microbial communities from Loxahatchee National Wildlife Refuge, Florida, United States - Lox_Sample_2.4 | ecosystem: Environmental > Terrestrial > Soil > Wetlands | place: USA... | reverse complement strand
CGTTCGGGGAGGCGATCTTCCTGGGCAGGAACACGAGCTTCAACACATCGAGCGGCGCGCCGCCGCTGGTCGGGAGTTCCGAAGCGAACTACCTGACTCCGTTCGGAGGCGCGAACCTGATGATCGATCTCGGGGACACTCGCAGGAATCGGTGCCACCGCTTCTGGAGCCGTGGTCTGCTTGTCGTCTTGACAATTGAGTCTTGCCCTAGTCGAACACCACGAACTACGCCGTAAGCGCGTTGAACGTCCAGCAGGACAAGGCCAATGCGGGTAGGCGGGGTTCTTAGTGGATCACGATTGCGGTCGAGCTTGGGCTTGTGCTTCTGCTCGTACTCACGTATTCCCGGGGCTCACCGGGGGAACTGCCTCGGGGATCCGTCTGATAGGTCAGCATTCATCATAGTCAGCCAGAGAGAGGGGCTGCCATTCATAAGGGATGAAGGGCGGAGCGCGCGAGTGGCAGATGACCACACTATGGGGCGTGGAGCCCGGTCGTGGTCTGTCCGCCGTCGACCCGCTGTCCTAGGGTTCGCCCCTATCGCTTGGAACCGGGCTCAGTCGCCCGGGAAAGACCGAGGCCACGTCCGCCCCTTCGCCGGGCCCACGTACTCCACGTCGGGACGGATGAGCCGGTTGTCGTTCGCCTGCTCGATCGCGTGCGCCGTCCAGCCGACGGTGCGCGCGACGGCGAACGTGGGCGTGAACAGGGTCCGGGGTAATCCGACCGCTTCGAGCACGACCGCGCTGTAGAATTCGACGTTCGTGTAGAGACGGGCGCCCGGCTTCGCGGCGCGCAGGGCCGCGAGCGCCGCCGACTCGACGGCCTCCGCGAGCGCGAGGCGCGCCGGGTCCGCGACCGACTTCGCGATCCGGTGGAGCACGAGCCCGCGCGGATCGTCGGTCTTGTACGCCCGGTGGCCGAACCCGTAGAGGACCCGCTTCTGCGTGAGCTGCTCCTCGATCCAGGCCGCCGCCCGGTCGGCGGAGCCGATCGCGTCGAGCATATCGGCGACGCGGCTCGGCGCGCCGCCGTGGACGGGACCCTTCAGCGTGCCGACCGCCGCCGTGGCCGCGCTCACGAGGTCCGACTGCGTCGAGATCGCGATCCGCAGCGCGAAGGTCGAGGCGTTCATCCCGTGGTCCGCGAGGAGGTCGAGATAGCCGTCCAAGGCGGCCGCCCGCTCGGGGGAGGGGACGGCCCCCGTGAGCATCCAGAGGTAGTTCGCGGCGTGTCCGAGATCGTCGCGCGGCGGAACGGGGGCGAGCCCGCCGGCCCGCCGAACGTAGCGGGCGAGGAGCACCGGCGTTTGCGCGATGAGGCGGAACCCCTGCTCCACGGTGGGCGGGTACGGGAACGTTCCGTCGCCCAGCATCGAGACGATCGTGCGCAACGCCTCCATCGGGGGCATTCCGGTCGGCAGGGCGTCGACCGCCTCCGCGATCGGGGCCGGCACCGAGCGCCCGGCGCGGAGCGCAGCCGCGATCGCGCGCGACGGGTCCTCGGGCGGAGGATCGCCGTACAGCAGCAGATGGACGATCGACTCGTACGGGGTGCCCGGGACGAGGTCCCGCACGTCGAACCCCCGGTACACGAGGTCCCCGGTCTCTCCGCCGACCCACGCGATCCGGGACCGGCCCACCACGACGTCGTCGAGCCCCTTCGAGAGGTGCGGAGGGCCGCTCACGGCGTCGGATGCGTGCCGGTGGGGAAAAGTTGAGCGGCCGGTTCGAGCAAAGGCTAAACCCGCGAGCTCGGTCCCAACCCCGATGACGGAACCGCCGGTCCCGCTCGTCGAGCGGCTTCTCCAGCAGCGGGTCTCGATCCTGCTGAAGGATTCGCGGCGGATCTCGGGCCGTCTGCTCGGGGCGGACGAGCACCTCAATCTCGTGCTCGACGAAGTGGACGAGGCGACCGAGGAGCGAACGCGGCACCTGGGCCGAGTCGTGCTGCGCGGCTCCAACGTCGTGACCCTCTCGGCGTCCGCCGCGAAACCGGGGAAGCCAGCGTAGCCGTGGCGCCTTCCCCGAAGCCGCCGGAGCGGAGCCGTCCCCGGCCGAAGGGCGAGACGCTCGCGGTGCTGAAGCTGCTGGCCCAGCTCGGCGGGGACCACGCGGAGGTGGTGCTGAGCTCCCGCGAGGTCGGCGAGCGGATCGGCGTGAGCCAACAGGCCGCCGACCGCTATCTGGTCGCGCTCGAGAAGAAGGGGCTCGTGCACCGATCGCTCTCGCAGCGCCGGCAGCGGCTCACGCTCACTCCGGCGGCGCTCGCCCTCCTCCGCACCGAGTTCCACAGCTACCGCCGGATCTTCGAAGGACCCGCCCAGGTCGCGTTCTCGGGCGAGGTCGTCTCGGGGCTCGGCGAGGGGCGCTACTACCTCAGCCAGCCGGGGTACGTCGTGCAGTTCACGGAGCGGCTCGGCTATTCTCCGTATCCGGGCACGCTCAACGTCCGGCTCGGCGCCGACGCGCTCCGCAAGGTCGCCCTCGTCGGCGACTGGAACGGGGTCCGGATCGACGGGTTCCAGGCGTCGGGGCGGACGTTCGGCGGCGCGACCTGCTTTCCGGCCCGCCTCAACGGGCACGTCTGTCACCTCATCCACCCGGATCGTACCCACTACCAGGACGTCGTCGAGTTCATCGCCGCCGACCGGCTCCGCGACGCGCTCCCGCTCAAAGACGGGGACCGGGTCGCGGTCGACGTGGAGGAGTCGTGACCGGCGAGTCCCTCGCCCGGACGGTCGCCCGCGACCGCCGCCCCCCGCCCGCCGAACCCGCCGCCGCCTCCCGCTACGTCAACCAGTGGGTCGAAGCCGAGGCGATCGGGGCCGAGCGGGTCGCGGCGTTCGTGCTGATCCTGAGGACCCGCGGCTGCTACTGGGCCGATGAGAAGGGCTGCTCGATGTGCGGCTACGCGAAGGACACCCTCGGACGGTCGGCGACCCCCGCCGAGCTTTCGGAGCAGCTCGACCGGGCCCTCGCCCGCTACCGCGACGAGCCCTACGTAAAGCTGTACACGTCCGGAAGCTTCTTCGACGATCGCGAGGTCGATCCCGAGAGCCGCCGTCGGATCGTCGGCGCCTTCGCCGGACGGGCCCGCCGGCTGCTCGTCGAGAGCCTGCCCGAGTTCGTGACGTCCGACACCGTGGGCCCGCTCCGCGCGGCGTTCGCCGGCGAGCTCGAGGTGGCGCTCGGCCTCGAGACCACGGACCCCGGGGTGCTGGCCCGTTTCGTCCACAAGAACGCCCCGCCGTCGGAGTATCTCGCGGCCGCCGACCGACTCCGCGCGCTCGGCGCCCGCGCGAAGGCGTACCTGCTCCTGAAGCCTCCGTACCTCACCGAGTCGGAAGCGGTCCGCGATGTCGTGCGCTCCGTCGGCGAGGCCGCGTCGCGGTTCGATGCCCTCTCGATCAACCCGGTGCACATCCAGAACGGCACGGTCGTCGAGTGGCTCTACCACCGCGGCCGCTACCGGCCGCCGTGGCTCTGGTCGCTGGTCGAGGCGCTGCGGGCGGGCGCGAGCGCCCGCGGCGCGGCCCGGCTCGTCTCCTTCCCGACCGCCGGAGGGCTCGCCCGCGGTCCCCACAACTGCGGACGCTGCGACGCGGGTGTCCTCGCCGCCATCGAAGCCGCCTCCCTCGACCAGCGGTTCGACGTGCTCGACGGCCTCGACTGCGCCTGCCGGTCCGAGTGGGCCGCCGCCCGTGACCTCGAGGGCCTGGGGGTCGAGGCGTGACGTCGCTCGAGCCAAAGCCCCCGGCCCACGCGGTCGACGCGATCCACCAGTTCCTGCGGGCCCATGCCGCCGCCGAGGGCGTGCGCGGGGTCGCCGTCGGCCTCTCCGGCGGCATCGACAGCGCCCTCGCCGCCCGACTCGCGGTCGACGCGCTCGGCGCGGACCGCGTCCTCGGCGTGCTGCAGCCGGACGCCGCGTATCCGCCGGCGCTCCTCGCCGAGACCGAGGCGTACGCGACCGCGCTCGGGATCGCCCACCGCACCGTGGCGATCCGACCGATCGAGGCGGCGGTCCACGCCGCGCTGCCGGAGCTCGCGGACCCGGTCGCGCTCGGGAACGTGAAGGCCCGGCTCCGGATGGTCGTGATCTACGCCGTCGCGCGGGAAGAGGGCCGGCTCGTCGTCGGCACCGGCAACAAGTCGGAGCTCCTGCTCGGCTACTTCACGAAGTACGGCGACGGCGGCGTCGATCTGCTGCCGCTCGGCGACCTTTACAAGACGGAGATCCGGGCGCTCGCCGCCGAGCTCGGCCTGCCGGCCGCGATCCGGGAGCGGGCGCCGACCGCCGGGCTCTGGGAGGGGCAGACCGACGAGGGGGAGCTCGGGCTCCCCTACGAGGAGATCGACCGGATCCTGGTCGGCTTCGAGCGGCTCCTGAGCGAGGAGGAGATCGCGGCCGCGACCGGGAGCTCGCTCGAGACGGTCCGGGGCCTCGCGCGGCGGATCCGCACGACCCGGCACAAGCGCCGGCTGCCGCCGATCCCGAAGCTCGCGCTGCGGACGGTCGGGCTCGACTGGCGCGAGTAGGGGAGCCGGGCGCCGGTCCGCAACGTTATCCTCCCCGCCGGCTGCGGTCGCTCGTATCGCCCCGGATTTTCGCCCATGGACCGCGCCACCTACCAACGCCTCTACGACGCCCTCGCCACCTACGACGACGTCCACCGCATCGCCCACGAGGAGCACTGGGACGAGGAGCTCCTCTTCGTCATCCACACGCACCGCGTCACGCGGGACGCGACCCGCCGCTTCTACGTCCTGAAGCGCCAGATGCCGCGGCTCGCCGCGCAGTGGCGGCGGGGCCGCTCGATGCTCGACATCGCCCGCGAGTGGCGGTTCCCGCCCGTCCTCCTCGGCCAGCAGATGCTGGGGGAGCTCGGCCTTCCCCGCAAGAAGATCTGGGGGACGTTCCTCGACCCCGCGACGGCCCCGGACGCCCGGCTCCGCACGGAGGTCGAGGAGCTGCTCCGGGCGGACATGATCTACTCGCCCCGCGGCATGGAGCTCCAGCGGGAGCGGGGCAAGAAGGGGGAGGACCGCCTCCAGCGGTGGCTCGCGAAGCACGGGATCGGCTTCCGGACGGAGAAGGACCTCCGCGGGAAGTACGCGAAGACCCCCGACGCGCTCCTCGACCACCCGATCATCCTGGTCGGCCAGAAGATCGCCTGGATCGAGTCGAAGGCGAACTTCGGCGACGACGTGGAGATGCGCAAGAACCTCAAGCGGCAGCTCGGCCCGTACACCGAGATCTTCGGCGAGGGGGCCGTCGTCTACTGGCACGGCTACGTCGACGGCGCGGAGTCGCCGCCCGGGGTGCTCCTCTACGACGGCGACGCCTTCGAGGCGCTCACGCCGATCGTGCCGCCTCGGCCCGCGGGATCGACCGCTGCGCACCACTCGCGAGATCCCGCTCGACGACCGTCCCCGGGGCCGACTCCTTCAGCCCCAGGATCAGCGCCCGACGGGCGCGACGCCGCGCCGCCTCCTTGAGCTGCCGGGACATCGAGCGCGCGAGCAGGTCGCAGTCGGCCGAGGCGCCGGCGCGCCGCAGCTCCTGCACGAGCTCGATCGCGTCCGCGGTGTGCTTCGCGTCGGGGACGACGACGTAGGTGTCGAGCGCCGGCTCGCCCTCGGGCCACCGGCCCGCCCCCCGCAGCAGGATCTCGAGCGTCTGGTCGCCGATCGCGAGGCCCGCCGCCGGGGTCGGCGGCCCGTCGAACAGCTCGATCAGGTGGTCGTAGCGGCCGCCGCCGAAGATCGCGCGGCGGTCCCCTTCCCGGGCGTACGCCTCGAAGACGGTGGAGGTGTAGTACGCGATCCCGCGGACGACGGTCGGGTCGAAGACGACCCGGTCGCGGAGCCCGGCCCGCTCGAGCAGGGCGAACAGCTTCTCGACGCGCTCGGCGCCCTTCTGCGCGGCGGCGTCGAGCCCCTGCGCCGCGAGCTCCGCGAGATAGGCGGGGACGTCGATCGGCGCGACGCCGTCGCCGGCGCGCCGGTAGAGCTGCGAGAGGTCGGCCGCGCGGTCGGCGGGGACGCCCGCGGCCTCGAGCTCGCCCTCGAACTCCGCGGGCGGGATCTTCCGGTACCGGTCGACCGCGCGCAGGAAGCGTCCGATCTCCTGGGCGCCGAACAGGCGGCCGATCCCCTCCGCGAGCGCACGGTCGCTGATCCGGAACGCGTAGAGGCCCTGGGCGCCGACCTCGTCGAGGAGGAGGGAGGCGGTGGCGAGGAGGTCGAGCTCCGCCTCCACGCCGGGGATGCCCAGGATGTCGAGGTTGAACTGCAGGAACTCGCGCGTGCGGCCGGCCTGGGGCTCCTCGTACCGCCAGACCTTCGAGACGGTGAACCACTTCACGGGGAGCGGCTCCGACTTCCCCCGCTCCACGAAGACCCGGGCGAGGGAGGGGGTCGTCTCGGGCACGAGGGCGACCGGGCGTCCGCCCTTGTCCTGGAACAGCCAGGTCTCGGCGGCGATCCCCTCGCCGCTCTTCATCTGGTACAGCTCGAAGCTCTCGACGCACGGGGTCTCGAGCTCCACGAAGCCGGCGCGCCGCGCGGCGGCCCGCATCCGGCGGCGGACCTCCGACCGGGCCCCGGCGTCGGGGGGCAGATAGTCGCGGAATCCGCGGAGCGGGCCGGCCGGCATGGGTGGCGGACCCGGCCTCCCCTATTTACACGTGACCGGCGGGGGGCACGGACTTCAGCTCGGCGGCCGGAAGGGCGACCCCCTCCTCGGCGGGCGACCCGGTCCGTTCGACGAACCCGCGCAGCCGACGGAAGGCGACGATCGTCCCCACGAAGTTGCGCTGGCCGAGCTCCGCGGCGACGCCCCGCAGCGCGACGACCGCGGGCGCGACGTCGAGGCCGGCGGCCCGGAGCTCGACGAGCCGGTCGCGCAGCCGCTTCAGCTCCTCGAACAGCCGAGGCTCGAGGACGGCCCACATCGCGACCGCGGCGCGCGCGAGGAGCCGCTCCCCATCGGCCCGGCGTCCGCGCTGGATCAGGCGCCGCCCCTCGTCGAGCGGGCCCAGGGCGGGGCCCGGATCCCCGCCGAGCTCGCGGACGGTCTCCGCCATCAGCTCGCACTCGGTGACGAGGATCCGCCCGACCTGCCACTCTTCCTCGACCCGACCGAGCTCGTCGCGGACGTGGGCGAGCCGGCGCTGGGCGCCGACCAGGTCGCCGGTCGCGATCGCGCGCCGGATCGACTCGAACTCGACGTCCGCGCCCCGCGTCGGCACGAGCTGCGCGAGCTCGTTGCGCCGGGCGAGCGCCGACTCGTACTCCTCGGCGAGGGCGCTCGACAGGTGCACGAACATCTCGCGGGAGAGGACCTCGAGCGAGCGCACGTCGTCCGCGAGACGGGCGGAGTTCGCCCGGCTCTCGAAGTCGGTGAAGTCGAGGCCCAGCCGCCGGCCGAGCTGGAAGTAGTCGTCCACGCGCCGCCGGATGTCGGCCGCCGTGGGCGGGGCCGGCAGGGCGGGGAGGTTCCGGAGCGGGCTCAAGCGCTGGTCGTCCGACGCCGGGGGCGGCGCCGGCGCGGGCAGCTCCGGCGGTCGGAGGGCCGGGAAGCGGGCGGGGCGGCTCAGGAGCCCCTGGGTCGGCGGCGCCGCGGCGGGGGCCGGGGCGGCGAGGTCGACCGACTGGAGGAGCTCTCCGATCGTCCGCACGTAGGCGGGGTCGCCCGCGACCGTGGGGCCGGCGGCCTCGCGGATCGCGGAGAACAGCGCCACGTCGAGGTGGCAGGTCGGGCACGCCGCCGCGCCCTCGCCGACCTCGACTCCGCAGGCGGGACACGTCGGCATCGGGAACGGCCTAGGGACCGCCGGCGGGCGAGGGCGCGACGCCGACCGACCGTTCCCCCATGGGCGCTCCTTCCGATGATAGCGGGGGGCGGTTCAAAAGCTCTCGGACCGCGCGAGCGGGCGGGATTCCGGCCCCCGGGGCGCGAGATGCCGCCGCGCGGACGGCGTCGGATGGTAGACGCCGGGGCGCACGGCGCGCGCGGTCGGCAGCACCGAGGCCGCCTCGGGAGGCCAGCGTCGACGGCACGCGGGGCACCGGAAGCCGCGGCCGCGCCCCAGCGAGTGGGCGCGACGGCCGCAGGCTCCGCAGCGCGGGGCGCGGCGGAGGCCCGGGCCCGGCACGAGCCGCACGACCTCGATCCCCTCCAGTCGGAGCGTGGGGTCGGCGGCCCGGCTGCCCCAGACCCGCAGCCGGTCGCCCGCCCGCAGGGCGGCGGCGACCCGGGGGAGCACCTTGGTCGGCTCGAAGGCGACGCACGGCGCCCGGTCGCCCCGCTCGTCCTCGATCTCGAGGCGCACGTGCCCGCCCGGGAGCGTGGACGGGAACCCCACGACCTCGGCCGCGACAACGCCCGAGCGGTAGGGGCCGAGCTCGGCGATCGCCCGCGGTCGAAGGTGGTCGCCGGTCCCCTGGTTGGTCCGGAAGAGGAGCCAGCGATCGACCGGCTCCGCAACTACGGTGCGGCGGGCCGCCAGCGCGGCGCCCGGGGTCGTCGCTCGCAGCCCGTAGAGGATCGGGCACCGGGTGTGCGGGGCCACGAGGAGGCGCCGCGTGGCGCGGTCCTCGCACAGGAACAGCTCGGGGTGGTCGCGCTGGGCCCGCCGCACGCTCGCCCGGTCGACGCGGCGCGCGGAGCCGATCCGCCCGGGAGCCCGGTAGGCGAGCAGCTCCCAGGTCGGGTGCGAGCCGGGCCACGCCACGGCCGCGGCGGCGCCGACGAGGCCCCGGTCGGAGCCCCGCGTGCGGCTCTCCGCGCCGGCCCGGGCGAGCACGGCGCGCACGTCGGCGACGGGCACGATCTCCCGGACCGCGGACCAGTAGAGGGCCGCGGGGAGCGCCCGGCGGCTCACCACGAGGGCGGGGTCCGTCCCGGGCTCCTCGGAGGGGGCCAGGCGCCGGAGGCACTGCCACGCCGCCTCCACGAACTCCGCCTCCCGGGCCCGGGGCGCGCCCCGTCCCCGGCCGTACGACCAGATCGGCCGCCCGGCGATCGAGCCCAACCGTCGGCGGGGGCCGTGGCCCCGGCCGAGCGTGGCGCTCAGGGCCGCGTTGCCCCGCGTCTTCCACGGCACGTTCGGGTTGAGCCGGACCAGCCGCGGCTCGCCGATCAGGTCGAGGCCGTGCGCCCCGGCGACGGCGAGGAGCTCCGTGAGGGCGTGGGTCGTGCAGCCGCCGCGCGGGCTGTCGGTGTCGTCGATCCCGAACCGCAGCATCCGTGGCCGCCGTCCCCGCGCGGGCCGGTGGAGCGGCCCGCCTAGGCGACGCCCGCGAGGAGCTTCTGGTACGCCGGGAGGTTCGCCGTGAGGTCGATCGAGGTCGACGTGGGCCCGGTGAGGTCGGGCAGCAGCCGGAGCTCGAGCCCTTCCTTCGACGTCGCGGCCGGCCGGTGCATCACGCCGACCGGGATCCGCCCCGACTCCATCGTCTCGAGGCAGAGCTTGAACATCGCCTTCCGGTCGGTCGCGTCGTAGCCGGGAAGGGTCGCGACGTCGACGATCTTCTCGCGCCAGAGCTTGTACGTGTCGTTGTATGTCACGCAGGGCGAGAGGTCCTCGACGAAGGCGTAGCCGCGGTTCTCCCGGTTGAACTGGAGCGCCTCCTGCAGCACCGCGGTCATCGTCTTCGGGTCGCCCGAGAACGTCCGGGCGATGAAGTTCGACGCCGGGATCGAGAGCGCCGTCAGGATGGAGTCGAACGGCGGCTCCACGTTCCCCTCGAACCCGAGCTGGCTCGTGGGGGACGGCTGCCCCTTCGTGAGCCCGTACGTCTCGTTGTTCATGACGAGGTAGAGGATCGAGGCGTTCTTCTTGAACGCGTGCATGAAGTGGCCCATGCCGATCGCGTAGCCGTCGCCGTCGCCGCCGGCGGCGATCACCGTGAGCGCCGGGTTCGCGAGCTTCACGCCCACGGCCTGGGCGAGGAGACGGCCATGGAGGGCGTGCAACCCGTTGATCTCGAGGAAGTTGTGGATGGACCCCGAGCAGCCGATCCCGCCGACGAGGACGAGCTCGTGGGTCGGGATCTTGAGGTTCTGGGCGGCCTTCTTCACGGCGGCCAGCGTGCCGAAGTCCCCGCACCCGGGGCACCAGATCGGCGGCACGGTCTTCGCCGACTGCACCATCCTAGCTCACCTCCCGGATCGCGGCGAGGATCTCGGGGGCCCGGAACGACGACCCGTCGTA
>Ga0335075_10018857_pt1 | contig 10222 bp, 13 predicted proteins | sample Lox_Sample_24_FD_206723 | JGI IMG/M metagenome (GOLD analysis project Ga0335075, IMG submission 206723) | Soil microbial communities from Loxahatchee National Wildlife Refuge, Florida, United States - Lox_Sample_2.4 | ecosystem: Environmental > Terrestrial > Soil > Wetlands | place: USA... | reverse complement strand
CAGAAATTTTGGCAGCACTTCTCCCCTTCATACAGAACACCAAAAACTTGCACCACGTATTCCAGGTATATATGTGGCTTAGGGATCAGCCAGGGCATTTGACAGCGAAGGCGACAGCGACTTTGATGAGGTCGTGAAAGGTGTTGGCAATAAGGGTCGATGAGCCTGTAATTTTATTAGTAGTGTACGAGAGCAGTGTACGTACGCGGTTGTTTGACACGGGCGATAGAAACTCATGGAAGAAGTAGCCGTGTGCAGTATGAATTTCGATTACATCAAGCTTGGTGGCAAGAGCGCTCTTTACAGAGAGAAAGAAAAGAATCTGACCGATCTCGCTCTCTTATTATTCAGAGGTAATGGCGAGAAGACTGTGAGATACAGAGCTGCTGTGTCATGTCTCCAGGTCAAGTGGTAAGCCGTCATCACATATTTTGATTTCGCTATGATTGCTTTCAAATATGCTCGGGCAGACACAGGGTAAATACCAGGACGTGCTTGCTGGTGTGATGGAAAAGAAGAAGTAAATCTGTTGTGAATGGAAATGAAGATTCGAGAGAAGAAGCATTTGTCTTCAGCTCATTCAACCATGTTCAGAATTGCAGCTCGGACACCTACCCTTCCATGTCATCCATCTTTCGACTGTTCCCACGTCTGTGGAAAATGTTATATCTTCTCTAATCCTTGGAGATTGGCAATTCGGAGACTCCAAAATGTATTGGTAACTCCGAGACTCCTTGGAAATACTATAATCATCTCAATGTCATAGATTACTATAAAAATTACTAGAAGGCATCTCACAAGAATAGTTCTTGCGAGCAATTAAGACATTATCACTTTTATTCTCATCAAAAAATTGATCTTCTCTGCGTAGGTCACCAAAGGAGACAGGTTCTTCAGAGTGGAGCAGATCTGTATTAAGAAGAGCTAAGAAGTGCTAGTAGAAATACTCTGCAAGCTACTGTAACTAAGCAAGGCATATGACCTCAACCCATCCCCGTGTGTCTGATTCCTTCTCAGTTGGCCCAGCTGGTCCTGTTTGTAGGCTGCCGCTGACATTAGCCCTACGGCCTTGTAATATGTCTAGGAACCATGTTTCTACTTCTCGTCTATGCTACCGCCTGTCAATAGCTGCTGATATAGAAGTCTCCAGTGAGATTTCTGAAGGGAAGACAATCTTTCAAAACTTTTGCTCTCCGTCGCAAATCTCATATCCGAACGTGCGTAGCTCCATCGCAGATACACCCCAACAATTAGGGGAATTGTTCTTCTTGAATCGAAAGAACCCAACAACCTTTCTGTTCGAATCAAGAATGAGAGACCCACAGCTCCCATTCAGCGGCTCGTTCCCATTCTCGAAAATACACCACTTGTGCATAACATATTCTCTATCTCCTTCCTCCGGAATTTTTGCCCCCATCGCAAGCACAAGCCCTACGCATGAACCTGAAAATGGGTTATCCATGGTGATCTCATTGTATGAACGGAGGTGTGGGGGATAACATGGCGATATGCCGTTCGTCTTGATACCGTCTGGGTTGTCCCTCGTACCAAAGGTCTCGTTCACATAACGAAGACCCGGATTAAGTTTCACAATCGAGATGTCGGTTCCAGGTAGCCGCTCCACAATCTTGCCAATTACTAGGCCTGTAGAAGGGGTTGGGTGATAGACCAAGCCGTCATCCTCAAAACCATGCGTAGCGACAGTGATAAATGGTTGGCCATAGCGATCGACAACAAGTAGCCCAGAAGTTGTGGTCATATATGATTCCTCAGTCTTTCCGTCTTTTGTTACTAAGCGAATTGAAGAGCTGACCATAATGCCAGGGCGGAGGAGCGCGTTGGGGGTTGTAGCGTAGAGCGTGTCGTCATATTCAACGCCCTGCGGGACCTTTGATCTCAGTGCTGATGGATCTGGGTCAGGGTCTTCCGACTGGAACTTGTAAAAGCAGACTTGATTAGCCATGAACCAAGGGAGGACTTTCAGATCGGCGTTATCAGGTATCGTAATCCTCCAGAATCCTGGAGACCACATGATGTCCCGAATTTTGACCTGTAAGGTCCGAAATACTGCGATAGCCTCCCTTAGAATGTCTTCTGAGAGTTCTTCCTTGTGCTGTAGATCAATGTGTTTGAGTGCCTTTGGACCCTTTGCAGTTCTGCCACGGTCGAAGCATTCGGCGAACTCATCCGTTGTTAGCCATAAGAGTAGCCCGCCCACTGTGAAGGGCCATGGCTTGGGCGGAAGCGTTCGAACTCGGATTATCACGTACGGCGGGGCAACCTCGGCGGCGAATGTCGAGGAGAAAAGTCTCAACAGCTCTGAGAAACCTCCAGGGGGTGGTGTCAAAGGTCTTCCATTTTCAACGAGGGGATAGCTGAGCTCAATCCGTTTAGATACTGTCACTGCTTTCGCAAGATCTTGGCTAGGTTGTCCTAGCTGGATTTCAAACTGCGCATCTATTTGTCTGTTAGTAAATGTATTCTAAAAGCCATCTGACGTAATGCTCTTACCTAGAACCTGTTCATGCTGTCCTGCTTTCCTCTTCTTCACCGGTGAACCAGCCTCAGTAGTAGTATCTGCACGCTGTGGTGGCAGGATCACAGTCGTACATGGCAGGCATTGCTTCTCTGGTGAGGGCCGTATCCTTCGTTGTGGTGCTCTAGATGCTGATCCTGGACTAGACTTCGACGGTGAGAATTGCAACACTGTGCGGGTCAACATCATGGATGATTTCTAATCAAAGATGTCTGAGAAGCCGAAGTGAGGGTGGAGTGTGCAAGAGAAGGTTTGCTGGGGCAGGAAATCCTTTTATGGAATGGATGAGTCATCCTAGCTTAGCCTAGCTATTTAGAGATCTCCCGAGAGCTTCAGCCAATTATCAATCTTTTCATACAGTCTATGAATTGGGGTTTAAAATGGTCCACGGGGCCGTGGGAGTATATTATCGAAGCTAAATGATTGGCTACAGCTTTGCGACTGTAAATCACGTGAAATCACTTCGAATATATAGATTACAGCTAGCTATTCACCCTATAGAGTATAATGCAATAGATGCAGCAATGTTGACGTATATGAGAACAAAGACAATGATAAATACAATAGAAAGTGTCAAGATTTATAGGCGGAGCACATGAACATGAGGATAATTGAGTGTGTTAATTTCTATCTCCTCATAGAAGAGGGACCAGCCCATAGACTTATAGTAGTGCTCCACCCTCTCGGTGCAGACCAGGGGTAAGCCAGCTATCAAATAACCCCTTGACAAGGTTATATCGTGACACAAAGATGGCCGAATACGGCTGTCAATAGCTGTAAAGCTCTAAATACAAACATAAGAGCTGTAAGAAAGAAACCTTACCCCTTAAATCCCATTTCCACCGCCTCACTTCTACCACCTCACTACCACCACCTCACCACCACTGCTACCACCGTAACCACCACGATGTCTACTCCTGCTCCAGCTCCTGCTCCGGCTTCTATTCCGGCTCCTGCTCTGGCTTCTGGCTCCGGCTCCGGCTCCTGCTACAGTACAGCCCCAATGCTAGTTAACGGCTTGCCGTTGACGAAGAATACAACCGCAATACAGGCCTTGAGTGCGCTTCCTGTTGTCTGTCAAGCAATCTTACGGCCCGGAAAAGCCTTCAAAATGGGTCGGCCATGGAATGAAGAGGCGTGGCTGGGTCAAGAGCGTGGCACTGAGCAAACCGGAACAAACCAATGCTCCCACTGTACTAGAGTTTTCGGCACGCTCACCACCTGTATTACGGTTATGGGCCAGTTCGGCCCGTCCTGCGCCAACTGTCACTATAAAAGTGAAGGCAGTCGTTGCAGCATCCGTCAAAGTAAGATAGTAACGGCGTTATTTGATTTGAAATAGAAACAAGCTAACCTTTACGGCCCGTAGACCATGCCAACGCTACTGCTGCTCTCACCGCTGCGGCTGTACCAGCTCCTATCATCTCGGGCATGGCTGCCCCTGCCGTGTCTTCTGGTGCTCGTGCCACCCGTCCCCGCTGGATCCAGCTAACTCTCATTGGTCCTGTGGGTTCCTGGGGTGCTCCTGCTCTGGCTGTCCGCAAACGTGCCCGTAAGTTGAATCTGCTATATGATACAGGCTGTAAATAAGCTGTAACTAATCTTATATTAGCATTTACACCCGCAACTGCCCCTCGTACCACTAGAAACATCCGCCACCCGCACTCTCGTACTGCATAGTTCGAGGAAATGGTCCCGTTGGGCCGTAATTTAGACTTAGCAGGCTGTAGATTGGAATTGCGGTCGGAGCTCTTGGCGCTGGACGTCGTCTTAGAGGAGGAAAATGAGTACGACGATAAGGATGACGATGAGAATGACGGGGACGAAGATTAAAGTAGGCCGTGAAGGCTGTAAGGTGTGAAATCAATGAATTAATATATAAACCAATTGCTTTGACTGTTTGGTGCCTGTGCGACCTGTTCCTGTCGGATCCGGCCAACTCTCGTCGGTCCTGTAGGTTCATAGGGTGCTCCTGCTCTAGCTGGCCGCAAACGTGCACGTAAATTGAATCTGCTATCTGTTATAAGCCGAAATTCTAGATGGAGACCCACTAGAACCCCCCTTCTCTATACCTAACTGTCATCTAGTATACAAACCAATTTCTTTGACCGTTCGATTCCGTCGACTTGCCTGTCTTGTAATGCAACTGTATATGACATTGAAAAGAGTTAGAAATCGAAAGGGGTCTCAAAAAGCAGGCCGTTAAGGGCCTTAACCCGAGATATTGCCACGTATAATAGCCCTAGCGCAAAGTCTTTTCCGAGTAAATTCATTACAGCCCGTTTCAATGTTAAATCCTAACACTTATAAACTGTAATAGCATATGTAATACGTAGAGGGAACTGCTTGCAGGTGCATTCATGCTTCTTATACTTGAATCGTCGCTCGGCTAAGAAGACAGGAACGGTTTTACCCTTAAAAAACGGACCGTTATATCCATCAAACTTAACTATAATAGCAACTAAAAGATCATTGTCGACATCCTAGCCGTTGACCTATACGACGTCCTACATATAGCCATGCTACTATTAACTAGGCCGTTTTCGGTCTTCAGATTCTGACTGAACATTACTCGAGCGCTCAAGCAAAAACTAAATTCGACACTTATGCTGTCAGCGTCATCAAAGTCAGCTTTGCTGGCGCTAGACCCTATATAGTGGGCTTTAAGCTTCTTAACAAGCTGGTTACACGCCTTCAACCAGTTGTGGTTATGCTGATCCACCTTAGAATTAGTGAAATACACCCGTAAAAGCCGTTTCAAAGAGGGCTATTTCGCTCTGTGGTAAATTGCAAGCAACACGTGTAAGCAAGAGTTGCCTGCTGGCAACAGTAAGTGTGCCGTCCTATAACTGTAGCAAGGTGTTACGGAACAAAATAACAAGTTCATCTTCACCTTGTTGCCGCGTAACGTGTAAGCCGAAGAGTGCGATCTAAAGCTATATACGTATGTTGACCAGCTCCTAGCTGTAGATTATTGACGTTCGGTGGCTTACAAAGACCTGTAACGGGTAGCAATTGAGAGAAGTCTCTACACAGAAAGACGCTGATGCCCGCAAAGCACTCAATAACTAGCCACGCAGTAACGATATAGGGGTTGTCCTGTATATTCCACCATGCTAGCTTCTTTCTTTCAGCGTCTGTATCATGCTTCTATTGATCAAAGTGGGGGAAATGACGCTGTAGATCTTCCTACTAGTAGTCAGTATAGCTAAAGGTTACAAAAATAGGTGATAGATGTAGCAGACAACGGCCCGGGCGAGCAGCTGGCATCCCTTTACACGCTAAAACGGCCTAGTCCCATTTAAGCTTGAACCTTAACGGACGATATTATTGAGTGTTGAGTCGTGTCGTGTAACTACTGCTCAAAGTCCTCTAAAGACAAGTCGTTAAGGAAGCTATTTCTTTGGACAAAGTAGCGCGACAAATTACAGGCCTTTTCCCTAAGAAGAAGGTTAAATATGAGGAACCGGAACTATGTGGCGGTCGAAACGCCCGTTATAGAATTATAACATGAGTCCCCTAGTCTGCAAGCCTTACACTCCGTACACGGCCTTTATTCGGGTCGGTAGCGCTTGTAGGGAATAGAGAAGGGAACGCTATTGCAAAAAGCCGTGCTGACCGACTAACTTCGTCGATTGGCGTTAATTGAATCGACGGTGCTAGCGCTCTTGCTCTAGCAATATGGGCCTAGAGTAGCTCAAGCTCAGTTTGATCTTGTTGAAGATTAGGGACAACAGATTCTGTGCAAGGAGGAGCGCCAGCATTGATTGCAGCCTCTTGAGATGACAAAGTAGTTTTCGGACGGCGCTTGGTCTGCTTCTTCTTTAATAGCAAGAATACAGTCCGTAACGTCTCTATCTTTTAGTAGCTGGGACAGGTTCTCTGTAGAAATTGAGACGGAACAGTAGCCGGGATGGTGTTGCTTTAGATATTGCAACCAACTTAATATAACCCCTTTACGGACCCGAAAGTTACGATATCGAGGGTCTTGTGTGCTAGAATTCTGGGGCTGTAAAAGGATAATATCGACATCTTCTAGTAGCAATAGCAGTGTATCAATGAATTTGACGGTGTTCTGCATAAGGCTGACACAATAGCCTGTATAATAGTACTAGTGGCCACGGACGCGTTTCAACTGCATATGAACGTGCGTACGTGCAATACACATCTCTTCCATTTGACTTAGCTCCGGTAGATGGCTGCAACGGTAGCTAGGGTCCATATTGTTGCTAGCGCTCATTAAAAAGGCTGTCCATCTTTCATCTTAGCCTTACTGTCGCGTAGAGTACAGCTATGGCAGATGCCATCGTCCGACCGCATATCAAACCACTTCTCTTTGCACCGTAAACATATTTCAAGTTTGTAGGTATCGAGAGTGTTATAGAAGTCCTAGAGCATAGTCTAGTGGTCAGCATGGATAAATTGTGGGTTCAAAACAGATTGGGAGGTAGGTGGCTGGGATGAGGCCTTTAAATGGCTACTAGTTCCGTCGAGGCCTGTAAAGGACTGCTGATGGCTCTCGAGGTCCGTAAAGGGCTGCTAGTGGCTGTTGAGGTCCGTAAAGGGCTGCTGGTGACCGTCGAGGCAGGAAAGCAAGCAGGGACAGGAGACGGTGGTGGTAGAATATTGTTTCGAATATTAAATCGGGAGCAGGCCTGGCTGTACGTGGTCGAGTATTCTTTACTGGAGGAATGAGGGCAGGCCCAGCTGCACGCAGTCAAGTGTCCTTTGCTGGTGCAATGGGGGCAGGCCCAGATGTACGCAGTCGGCAAGCTTGATTAGTATGGAGCTCTTCTAAGGCCACCTGTTTCAGGTCTTTTCGGGTTGCAGATCTCTTCCATAGACATACTTTACACTTCCTCTTGAAGCCATTAGCCTAGTGTTTAAAGTGTTAAGCTGTAAGAGGGTAGGAGTTGCAACAGTTCTTGCACGTGCATAAGACTGGGTTTCTGTCGTCTCTATCTGTATCTCCGTCAGTCCAAACACGGAACATGCTTCTAGTAGAACTTTAGGCAAGTAAAAAGCATCGAATTTAGGCTATAAAGGGTGTATAACAGTTTTTGTTGACATTCGACGCGTACTTGCATCTGCGACCTCTACTAAGCCGCACTAATCTGTCACGCTAACCGTTTTTCCAGGACACTTTTCTGACCAATTATATCACTGGATTAAGCCCCTGTCAAATTTCGACCCTATTGACATAGAACAGAGTCACGTGCGGGAGAAAGTAATTGTCACGGACTCAGTCAATAAGTGGCTATGGGACGCTGCGAATGGGTGAAGCCGATGCTATTGGTAGTCTTATAATAGAAGAATCTAAAGCTGAGGAAAGAGGGAGAGGAAGAAGGTGGTTTACGGACGGGTCTATATAGCCCCTTTGCGGGTCACGTGTCGCTTACGGACCGTCCGTTACCTAACTGCCAACTGCCCACGGCTAACCGCCATAACCCCCATCCGTAAGGGCAGTTGCGGGTCGAGACTAAGGCAGTTACGGTACAAATAGTTGCGTCAGACGACGCGTCGCTGGCCTAACTCCCTTTTAAGGCTCCACTGGCTTGAAGCCAGTGACACCCTAGTTAAGGTGGGTTGGGAGGCTATTATATGAACTATTTGTACGAACAAAGGTTAATTAAGGCTAGGCAAAAGATTCTGGAGTGTGCTCAAGGTTTTTCTAGTTTAAGCTTTTCTGCTAACCCAAATATAAAAACTAGGTCATTTAGCTAGTTTCTTAAACTTTATATTCTAATCTACTATATTTTTTAATTTGAGCCCAAACGGTCAAGAGTTCGTGGAGTTATTTCAAGTTTAATACAGAGTATTGGTGTTGCGAATTTCCCGATTGAGCGTGCATTGACTAGGGTCGTGCACTGACCTGGGAATTCGGTTACTTGACGCGACGGAGCGACTGAAACGCCTGCTTTTTGATAAGCGTCGACGGCGACCGCAGCTCAGGACAAGTTTGCAGACCTACGTCTTTATGGTGGATTATAGCGTTTCACGATTGGCCGCATGATCAGGCTGCCGGCGCATTTGTCGATAATTATTGTCGCGAGGCTCTGGCATTTCAATCTCATTTCCCTTCTCTGAACAACAACGCCTATTGCGTACTTGTGGCCATAGAAGCTTGATTCTCAGTTCGAGCAACCTTAAGGCATCTCTGGTGCTAGAAAGAATATGCCCTACTCGCATTATCATCCTACTTCACCTGATAGAGCGTTCCGCGACCAAAACAACACTGACAGACCGATTGGAAACACATTGATATTGTCAACCTGAAGACTTCACTTCTCGACACGGGCTCGCAAAAACACCCGAAACAATTAGCCATGTCGAAGAGATATCAAGAGTACGATGATAACCAAGGACCCATGTCTAACGCGCTAAAGAGAAGAAAAGTGGAGTGTGAGGATGATCAAACATCAATCATAAGACCTAGAAAACTCGCACATGACGCCTATACCGTGGGCTGGGTATGCATTCTCGACTCGGAGCTGGACGCATCAAGGGGGCTGTTAGATGAAGAGGATGAACCGCTTCAGCCAGGCACAAATGACGATAACATCTATCTCCTCGGCCGGATAGGAAAGCACAACGTTGTCATTGCCTATCCTGGGTCTTATGGTGCAAATTCCGCTTCTCAGACTGTGACAAATATGATTCGTACGTTTCCCAATATTCGATTCGGATTGATGGTTGGGGTGGGAGGAGGTGCTCCAAAGCCACCAGATCCTAAAGATCCACGAAATGACATTCGACTTGGAGATGTCGTCGTCAGCGAACCCAGGGGGAACCATGGTAAATACTTCACGCCATTTCGGGATTTCCGGTCGTGCAGATAAATTATCATACTAGCAATTAAATTTTCGAGATCAATGCTGACAGAAGCGTAGGTGGCGTTCTTCATTACGACATGGGCAAATGGAAAGGCGATAGATTTCACCCCGAATCACATTTGAACAAACCTCCTAGGATTTTATTGAAAGCAGTCAAACAGCTGCGATCGGATCACCGCCTTAAATTGGGCAAAATGCAGAAATATATTGATGAAGTAGCCAAGAAATTTATCAACCTACCAGATTTAGAGGACTATCGATTTCCAGGCCGAGAACAGGACCTACTATTCAAAGCGAGTTATCTCCATGTTGGTGGGGACGGCTGTAAAAAGTGCGATGCTACCCAGACAGAGAACCGACTCCTCCGATCATCAGACGATCCTGTCATTCATTATGGTCTCATCGCGTCTGGAAATGCGGTTATGAGGTCTGCTCGATGTCGAGATGAGTTACGAGATGGCTGGGGTGTATCTTGCTTCGAAATGGAGGCTGCAGGCCTAATGGATGTCTTTCCATGTATCGTCATCAGAGGTATTTGCGACTACTCTGATGATCACAAAAACAAACTCTGGCAACCTTACTCTGCAGTTGTAGCTGCGGCCTATGCAAAAGACCTCCTAAGAGTAATTCATCCCGGGGATGTTGAAAATACCGAAGCTGCAGTTAAGGTTATCAAACAATGTAAGTTCATCTAAGATCTTTCGAAGGTGAAAGTTTTTTTTTTTTTAAAAAAAATAAAAAAAAAGACTAGAATCAGTCGTCTGATTCAAATAGTGCTTTCTCTCTGAACTGCTTTCTTAGGTTGCTGTGCTAATAATGGAAGATAGTTATTGATAGCCTGTCCAGAATAGAG
>Ga0335075_10018856_pt1 | contig 10222 bp, 7 predicted proteins | sample Lox_Sample_24_FD_206723 | JGI IMG/M metagenome (GOLD analysis project Ga0335075, IMG submission 206723) | Soil microbial communities from Loxahatchee National Wildlife Refuge, Florida, United States - Lox_Sample_2.4 | ecosystem: Environmental > Terrestrial > Soil > Wetlands | place: USA: Florida... | reverse complement strand
GGCCGTCCGCTGGCTCCGGTCTCGATTCCGGTCGGCTCGCTCAACGTCGGCGGCCAGAGCCTCACCTGGGCCGCCGCCGGGCTGCCGCCCGGCATCAGGATCACCGCCGACGGCGTGCTGACCGGCGTGATCATGAACCCGCCGGTCAACGCCAAGCCCGGCGAGCTGACCTACCAGCCCACCGTCACCGCGCAGAACACCGCCGGCGGCACATCCGCCGTCACGTTCACCTGGCACGTCCCGGTCGCCTGCCCGAACCACCCCGCCGTCGGCATCTGCCCGTCCACCTAACGTCGCCGCCTTCCGCACGCCCCGCGGGCACCGCTTCTTGCTGTTATCCGGCGCCGCACGAGGGCACGCCGCCTCTGGGGGTACTACCCGTCGCTATGTGCCGGAAAGCACTCCCGATCCCGAGGCGGAGCCGCGAGCCCGCTCACCCCTTGCCGTTGTCCGCGCCGATCGATGCCGGATCAGTTGCTGCGTGTACCTACCGGCGCTATTGGCCCGTAGGTACACGCAACGTTGCGACCGGACCGCGAGCAAGCTCGCTTCTTGCTGTTATCCCGTCGAACCGCCGTTGCTAGGTGGCGGGACGCAGGGCCGCAGTGGCGGCCGCGGTCATGAAGGCGCGCAGGTCGGCGTTGGGGGCGCGGCTGGTGCGGGCCTCGACGATACGAGGGCCGCCGCCGGGAACCGTGGCGGTGACGGCCTTGGCGATCTCGCCTGGGTGTTCCGCGAGCGTGTAGGGGAGGCCGAACGCGGCCGCCAGGTGCCGGACGGAGGCGTTGTGCGGGGTGCCGAACGTCCGCTCGAACACTGTCGGCGCCGCCGGGTCGTGCGGCCGCGCCGACGTGCCCGCGGGATCGCCGGGTTCCCGGTCGGCGACGCCGCCGCCGAACCGGGCGGGCTCGAGGCCCTCGAAGATGCCGCCGCCGTCGTTGTTGACCACGACCACGCACAGGTCGGGCCGTGGCTCGCCGGGCCCGATCGACAGGCCGGGCGCGTCGTGCAGCAGCGACAGGTCGCCGACGAGCGCGAACGCCACCGTGCCGGGCTGGTCGGCCGCGTGCGCGAGGGCCGCCCCGGCGGCGGTGGAGAAGGTCCCGTCGATCCCGCTCGCCCCCCGGCTCGCCATCACCCGGATGTCCGCCCGCGGCGGCAGGGCCAGGTCGATGTCCCGCACCGAGAGCGAGTTCCCGCACCACAGCAGCGCCCGCTCGGGCAGCGCGGCGACGAGCTCGCGGGCGACGTCGGGCTCGGACAGCCCGCTGCCGCGCCACGTGTCGAGCGCCGCCGTCGCCGCCCTGGCGGCGGCCGCGTCGGCGCGCTGCCAGTCGGCCAGCCAGCCGGTCGACGCGGGACCCGCGGGTGACGACCGGTCGGGGACGCCGGCCAGCCGGACCGCGACCGCCACGTCGGTCGCGGCCCGCTGCGGGTCGGCCCACAGCCCCGGCCCCGATGCGAGCACCACGTGCCGGACCGGCGCGCCGGCGCCGCGGGCGAGCCGGAGCAGGCTCGACTGCGGGCGGGACAGCCCCGGGCGCCCGGCTGAGATGATCACGGTCGGGCGGTGGGCGGCCATGAACTCGGGCGACGCGAGCAGGTACTGGTAGCCGACGAGGGCGTTCGGCCCGCGGCGGGCGCCCGAGGACGGCTCCGCCAGCACCGGCCAGCCCGCCTGCTCGGCCAGCGCGACCAGCGCGGCCGCGTCGTAGTCGCCCTCGCCGCACACCACCACCCCGCGCTCGGCCCACGGCAGCTCGAGCGGCTCCGCCACCACCGGACCGCCGCCGGTCCGCGTCCACGGCGCCCCGTCCGGCCGCCCGTCGAGCGAATCGGGCCAGTCGGCCGCGTCGCGCCCGGTCACAGCCGGGCCCGGGCCGGGCTCGGGGTCGGGGACGAGGGGGTCGCGCAGCGGGATGTTCAGGTGGACGGGTCCTGCCCGCCCGCCGAGGTCGCCCGCCGCGTGCGCCCACGCCCGGTCGGCCAGCGAGCGCCAGTAGCCGGCCATCCCCGGCAGCTTCTCCGGCACGCCGGACTCGGCGTACCAGCGGGCGGCCGAGCCGTAGAGCTTGATCTGGTCGACGGTCTGGCTGGCGCCGGTACCGCGCAGCTCCGGCGGCCGGTCGGCGGTGAGCAGCAGCAGCGGGACGGCCGACTCGTCCGCCTCGATCACCGCCGGGTGGAAGTTCGCCGCCGCCGTCCCCGACGTGCACACGACCGCGACCGGCCGACCGCTCGCCTTGGCCAGGCCGAGCGCGGTGAACGCGGCCGACCGCTCGTCGATCCGCACGTGCAGCCGGATCCGGCCCGCCCGGTCGAGCTGGTCGAACGCCATCGCGAGGGGGGCCGACCGGGAGCCGGGCGCGACCACGACCTCGCGCAGCCCGCAGCGCGCGAGCTCGTCCGCGAGCACCGTGCCGAACGCCGTCGACGGGTTCACCAGCCGTACCTCCATCCAAGCCCGGCCCTCAGGCCGTCGTTATCCCCGCAGTTCGTGCCTACCGGCCGCGTGATCGCGAATACTTTTTTCTTGACGTAAATAATTCGTGCTATGCGCACGAAAAGTCTTCGCGATAAATAAAGTCTTCGTCTTATTCACGGCCAGGCGTGCCGGGCATCTCGGCGAGGTACGAGGCCGCCGCCAGCGCGCGCCGGCGCCACGGCTCCGGGTCGGTCTCCCACCGCGCGAGCGCCGCCTCGTCGACCGCCGGGCGGCGGACCGGCAGCGAGCCGCCTGCTTCCGCCAGCGGCGACGCGGTCACGTCGCCCTCGAGCAGCGCCATCGTGGCCAGGCCGCACGCGTACGGCAGCGCGGGCAGCGCGGCCGCGAGCGCGACGCCGGCCGCCAGCCCGACCGAGGTGTCGACCGCGCTCGACACGACCACCGGCAGCCCGCACGCCTCGGCCACCTGGAGCGCGGCCCGCACCCCGCCGAGGGGCTGCACCTTGACCATCACGATGTCGGCCGCGCCCGCGGCCCGCACCGTGAGCGGGTCCTCGGCCTTGCGGATCGACTCGTCCGCCGCGATCGGAATGTCGACAAGTCGACGCAGCTCAGCGAGCTCGTCCAGGGTCGCGCAGGGCTGCTCGGCGTACTCGAGGCCGTACGGCGTCAGCGCCCGGAGCAGCCGGGCGGCCGTCTCCACCGACCAGCCGCCGTTGGCGTCGACCCGGATCCGGCCGCCCGGGCCGGCCGCGTCGAGCGCGTCCCGCACCGCCGCGACCCGCTCGATGTCCTCGGTTTCGGCCTGGCCGCGCTCGGCCACCTTGACCTTGGCGGTCCGGCAGCCGGAGGCAGCCACGATCGCGTGCGCCCGCGCGGGGTCGACCGCGGGCACGGTCACGTTGACCGGCACCGACTCACGGACCGGGGCCGGCCACGGCAGCGTGGCCGACTCGATCGCCGACGCCAGCCAGCGGGCCGACTCGGCCGGGCCGTACTCGGCGAACGGCGAGAACTCGCCCCACCCGGCCGGCCCCTGGATCAGCGCGCCCTCGCGCACCGTGATGCCGCGGAACTTGGTCCGCATCGGGATCGCGAACGCCCGCAGCGTCCCCAGCAGCTCCCGCCATTCGCTCATCGGCGCTCCCGCCTCGATGCGGCCCGGTGACAATGATCACGCCCGCCGAGCGCCCGCCGCGGCGCCCCGCCCCTACTCACTCGTAACCTCCGACTAGCACGGCGTCTAACCTTAACGTCCGTGACTTCGCCACCGGCCAACGGCCACACGGACCACGCCGAGCCCGACCCGGCCGCCCGCCCCGGACAGGCCCGCCCAAGCGCCGACCGCCGCCCGCTGCTGGCGGTGCTGCTAAGCGGCGTCGCCGACGGCGGACGCCTGGTCGAGCCGCTCGCCCGCGCGCTCGACGGGACCGGCCCCGCCCTGCTGCCGCTGGACGCGAGCCTCCCCGCCGCCAGGATCAGGCAGCTCATCGACGTCTTCCAGCCCACCGCGGTCATCGACGCCGACGGCGAAGCAACGAACCGTTCGATATCGGATGACGTTGACCTTGACCCTGAGACCGCCGTCATCATTACGACCTCGGGATCCACCGGAGAGCCGAAGGGGGTCGAGCTGAGCGCGGCCGCGCTCACCCACTCGGCCCGGGCGTCCCTCACCCGGGTCGGGGCCCGGCCGGGCGAGCGCTGGCTGCTGTGCCTGCCCGCCTCGCACGTGGCCGGGGTGCAGGTCCTGGTCCGGTCGCTGGTGTCCGGCACCGAGCCGACCCTAGCGAAAACCGCCACCGCGGCCGCGCTCAGGGCCGACGGGTGCAGGCACATCTCGGTCGTCCCGACCCAGCTCGTGCGGCTGCTGGACGAGCCGGGCGGCGCGGAGGCGCTCGCGCAGTTCACCTCCGTGCTGGTCGGCGGCGCCGCCGCCGGCGCGCAAATCCTCGACCGCGCCCGCGCGGCCGGCGTCAACGCGGTCACCACCTACGGCATGAGCGAGACCTGCGGCGGCTGCGTCTACGACGGGGTGCCGCTGGACGGGGTGCGGGTCCGGGCCGACCCAAGCGACGGCCGGCTGCGGATCGCCGGCCCGGTGCTGATGAACCGCTACTTCGGCCGCCCCGACCTCACCGCCGACGCGCTCCAGAACGGCGAGTTCGTCACGTCCGATCTGGGCATGGTGTCGGAAAACGGACACGTGCGGATTAGAGGCCGGGCGGACGACGTTATCAACACCGGAGGGCACAAGGTCATCCCCGGTGAGGTCGCGGCGGCGCTGTCGAGCTGCCCGGGGGTCAAGGAGGTCGTCGTCGTCGGGCGTCCCGACCCGGAGTGGGGCGAACGGGTCACCGCAGTGGTAGTCCCGGCGGACCCGACTGATCCGCCTGGTCTAGAATTGCTACGTATCCATGTACGTGAGACGCTCCCGCGTTACGCTAGCCCAAGCGAGGTCGAGCTGACGGAGGCCATACCGGTCCTCCCGAGCGGCAAGCCGGACCTGGCAGCCCTGAAGAAGGCAAGAACGTGAAGCCAGCGGGAACAATCTCGGGCGCGGAGCGTTAATTAAGAGTGCCCCCCGCGATAGTCGGTAAAACCGGGCGGGGTTACTTCTTGTCAACGGGGAAGTCGTTAAGTCGTGTTGGTAAGCAATGAAGCGCATCGTATGCGCATGCATCAGATGGAGGGAGGTGTCTCATGCCGCGGATCGCAACTGCCGCTTCGGCTCAGGACGAGGAGGCGAGCTCGTCTCGCATTGATGACCTGATCCAGCGCGGTCGCAGCCAGGGTCACCTGTCCCTTTCGGACCTGCGGACGGCGTTCGAGCAGGCTGGACTGACACCCGGCGAGGCTCGTTCGATCCTGGGTGAGCTCCGGGAGGCCGGCGTCCAACTGGCCAACGAGGACGCCGAGGTCAAGCCGGCTCGGGCCACCAAGGCCAAGAGCACCGCCACCAAGGCCGCCACGGCCAAGGCCACCGCCGACGCCAAGGCGCCCGCCGCGAGCGCGCCCAGCGCCGAGGCCCCGGCCAAGCGGACCAGGACCAAGAAGGCCGTCAACGAGGCCTCCGCGCCGGTGACGGCGCAGACCGGCCCGGCCCCGGCCGACGGTGACGGCGAGTTCGACGACGACGCCGCCGCGACGATCGAGGCGGATGTCGCCGCGTTCGCCGATGGCGTCGACCTCGACGACCAGACGCCCGCGATGGGCGACTCGGTCCACACCTACCTGAAGTCGATCGGCCGGACCAGCCTGCTCACCGCCGAGCAGGAGGTCGACCTGGCCAAGCGGATCGAGGCCGGGCTGTTCGCCGAGCACAAGCTCGACACCGACCCCGACATCACACCGGAGATGCGGCGCGACCTCGAGCTGGTGGCCGAGGACGGCCGGCGCGCGAAGGCGCACATGCTCGAGGCCAACCTGCGGCTGGTCGTGTCGGTCGCCAAGAAGTACAGCGACCGCGGGCTGTCCCTCCTCGACGTCGTCCAGGAGGGGAACCTGGGCCTGATCCGGGCGGTCGAGAAGTTCGACTACACCAAGGGCTACAAGTTCTCCACCTACGCGATGTGGTGGATCAGGCAGGCGATCCAGCGCGGGTTCGCGGACTCCGCGCGGACGATCCGGCTGCCGGTGCACGTGCTCGAGATGCTCTCGAAGCTGTCCCGCGTCGAGCGTGACATGCACCAGAAGCTCGGGCGCGAACCCACCCCGGAGGAGCTGGCGGTCGAGCTGGACCGGACCCCGGACCAGATCGAGGAGCTGCTGCGCACCTCGCGCCAGCCGATCAGCCTCGACTCCACCATCGGCGAGGACGGCGAGACGTCGATCGGCGACCTCATCGAGGACGTCGACGCGCCGGAGGCGTCGGAGCTGGTTGACCGGCAGCTGATGGCCGAGCAGCTTCGGTCGGCGCTGGACGCGCTGACCCCGCGCGAGGCGACGATCATGGCGATGCGGTTCGGTCTCTACGACGGCAACCCGCACACCCTCGACGAGATCGGCCGGGCCCTCGGCCTGACCCGCGAGCGGATCCGCCAGCTCGAGAAGCAGTCGCTGTCCAAGCTGCGGCACCCGTCCCGGGCGCAGCCGCTGCTCGACTTCGCGGTCTAAGTAGCTCAGCCCACAACGCCCAGCGCGCCACCCCGGCACGCTGGGCGTTTTGGCGTCTATAAATGCGCTTCGCGCACACCCGCGGCGTGCACTAGGCTTCCCACGCCGCCTAGTTCCTAGGCGAGCGGGCAGCACAGCGTGCGGCACGGCATAAGGCGCTCGGGAGGGCATCGATGGAAGACGACGGCCTGCTTGACGAGCTCCAGGAGGACCTCGGCTCCGACTACTCCCCGCAGCTGCGGCTGGCGGCGGGGATGCTCAGCGGCGACGCGCAGGCGGCGGTGCCGTACCTGCTGTTCTCGATCGCCAAGTCGCTCGAGGACCTGTCGTTCCTGCTCGCCAACGACAGCATCAGCGTCGTCAACGACGACGCCGAGGAGTAGCTAGCCCTCCGCGTCCGGCGCGCCATCCGGTACGCCGCCTGGCGCGGCCGCGGCCGCCGCGGGCGAGTTCGCCCCGGGCTCGTGCGGCCGCCGGTCGGCCGCCGCCACCGCGACCACCACGACCGCCGCGCACGCGGCCAGCGCGATCTCCGGCACCGACGCGGCCGCGAGCGCGAGCAGCGCCAGCACCGCGATGCCGGCCAGCCGATTCCACGACACCACCCGCCACAGCACCCATTTGAACGCCGCGTGCCCGGCCAGGAACAAGGCCGGCCCGCCGAGGATGAACCAGGCCGACGCCGTGGTCGCGTGCATCGACGGCTCGCTGACGATCTTCTCGTCGCCGGCGGCGGTGACGATGATCCCGGCCACCATCACCGGGTGGATCAGGTGATAGGCCGACCGGCCGAGCCGACCGGGGTCGCCGGAGTTCGCGATGATGCCGGCGCTGGCGTCGGCCGACCGGTCGAAGTACAGCCACCACAGCGCGACCGAGCCAACGAACGCGACCACGAACGCGCCGATCTCGGTCGCCGACACGTGCTTGACCAGCGTCAGCGCGGCGCCGATGATCACGATCGACTCGCCCAGCGCGATCAGGATGAACGCCTGGCAGCGCTCGGCGAAATGTCCGCCGTCGATCGTCCAGTCCGACGTGTGCGACCGGCCCATGCCTGGCACCGCGAACCCGGCCAGCCCGCCCGCCACGTCGACCGCGACCGCCGCCAGCCACAGCCCCTCGCGGGCGTGCCCGTGCGCCAGCCCGCCCGCGACCGCGAGCGCCGAGGCGGCCACCACCCAGACCTGGATGCGCTGGAAGTTCCGGCGCAGCGGCCCCGGCGGCAGCACCGTGATCATGAACGCGGTCCGGCCGACCTGCATCAGCGCGTAGGCGCCGCCGACCCACTCGCCGAGGTCGGTGAACGCCCGCGGCAGGGCGGCCGACATCGCCAGGCTGACCAGCATCAGCGCGACCAGTACGAGCCGCACCGGCAACCGTCCGGGATCGAGCCAGTTCGTCACCCAGGTCGTGTAGGACCACGCCAGCCACACCATCGCCAGCAGGATCGCGGCCTGGAACGCGCCCGCAACGGTCGGCGTGTGCAGCAGGTAGTGCGAGAGCTGGGTGACCGCGAACACGTAGACCAGGTCGAAGAACAGCTCGATGTTCGTGACCCGGTGATCCCCGGTCTGCTCCCGCAGCAGCGCGCCGCTGCTCGCCGGGCGGCGCGCGCTCACCAAGCGTAGTGCTCCGGGGCGGGCCTGAACCCGGGGAAGATCTCGTCCAGCCGGGCCAGCGCGTCGGCGTCGAGCGTGATCTCGAGCGCCCGCTGCGCGCCGTCGAACTGCGCGTGCGTGCGCGGCCCGATGATCGGCGCGGTCACCGCGTCCTGGTGCAGCAGCCAGGCGAGGGCGACGTCGGCCGGCTCCTCGCCCAGCTTCTCGCACAGGTCCTCGTAGGCGGCGAACTTGTCCCGGTTCGCCTCGACCATCAGCTTGGCCCGGCCGGAGATCCGCCTGCGCCCCTCCCGCTCGGACTTGAGCACGCCGCCGAGCAGCCCGCCGCCGAGCGGCGACCACGGGATCAGCCCGACCCCGTACGCCTTCGCGGCGGGCAGCACCTCGAGCTCGACCGTCCGGCTGACCAGGTTGTACAGCGACTGCTCGCTGACCGTGCCGACGAACCCGCGGGCCCGCGCGGTCTCGTTGGCGCGGGCGATGTCCCAGCCCGCGAAGTTCGACGAGCCGACGTAGATGATCTTGCCCTGGGCGACGAGCACCTCCATCGCCTGCCAGATCTCGTCCCACGAGGTGTCACGGTCGATGTGGTGCATCTGGTACAGGTCGATGTAGTCGGTCCGCAGCCGGCGCAGCGAGTCGTCGCACGCGCGGCGGATGTTCAGCGCCGACAGCTTGCCCTCGTTCGGCCAGCTCCCCATGCTGCCGTAGAGCTTGGTCGCCAGCACCGTCCGCTCGCGGCGGCCGCCGCCGGACGCGAACCAGTCGCCGATGATCTCCTCGGTCCAGCCGGCGTGCCCGGTCGGCTTGTCGGCGGCCTTGCCCGCCTCGCCGTCGGCGCTGCCGTACCGGTTCGCGGTGTCGAAGAAGTTGATCCCGAGCTCGTGCGCGTGGTCCATGATCGCGTGCGCCTCGTCGGGCGGCGTGAGCGGCCCGAAGTTCATCGTCCCGAGGCAGAGGCGGCTGACCGACAGGCCGGACCGGCCCAGATGCGTGTACTCCATGACGCTAGCTTTTCACAGCCGACGTCGGCCACCGCGACAGGCGAAGATCAAAGTCTCACCGATATCGAACGGTCGCGTGACTTCGCGTTCGCCAGCTATGCTTGTGGTATGACTCGCGTCACGCTTCGAGGCTGGTGGCGTCCCGCACCGGGACGGTCGCCGCGCTGAGCGTGCGCTAACACGACGACGGCCGTCCGCCGAGAACGGGGACGGCCGTTTCGCTTGTGCGGGGCCGCCCCTGGCCGTGACGAACAACCGCTAAGAAGGGGCAGATCCCATGACCACCGCGTTGAGCGACACGATTTCCGATTCGCTGGCCGCGTCGCTGCGCCGGTCGGCCGAGCTCGAGGCGAAGATCGCGGCCGACGCTTCGTCGTTCCGCATCCTCACCGGCGACCGGCCGACCGGTTACCTGCATCTCGGGCACTACTTCGGCACGCTCAAGAACCGGGTGCGGCTGCAGGACGCCGGGGCCGAGGTGCTGGTGCTGATCGCCGACTACCAGGTGCTGACCGACCGGGACACTGCCGACCACCTCGACGAGTACGTGACCGGGCTGGTGCTCGACTACCTGGCGATCGGGATCGACCCGGCCCGCTCGGTGATCTTCGCGCACAGTGCGGTGCCGGAGCTGAACCAGCTCCTGCTGCCGTTCCTGTCCCTGGTCACGGTGCCTGAGCTGCAGCGCAACCCGACCGTCAAGGACGAGATCGCCCATTCCCGCCAGGGGTCGGTCAGCGGGCTGATGTTCACCTATCCGGCCCACCAGGCAGCCGACATCCTGTGCCCGAAGGCGAATCTGGTCCCGGTCGGGCAGGATCAGCTCCCGCACGTCGAGGTCACCCGGCTGATCGCGCGCCGGTTCAACGAGCGCTACCCCGGACCGGACGGCGCGGGCGTGTTCCCGGTGCCGGACGCGCTGCTGTCGGACGCGCCGCTGCTGCTCGGCACCGACGGCGGCAAGATGAGCAAGTCGCGCGGGAACGCGATCGAGTTGCGCGCCACCGCCGACGAGACCGCCGCGCTGATCAAGG
>Ga0335075_10018855_pt1 | contig 10222 bp, 7 predicted proteins | sample Lox_Sample_24_FD_206723 | JGI IMG/M metagenome (GOLD analysis project Ga0335075, IMG submission 206723) | Soil microbial communities from Loxahatchee National Wildlife Refuge, Florida, United States - Lox_Sample_2.4 | ecosystem: Environmental > Terrestrial > Soil > Wetlands | place: USA: Florida... | reverse complement strand
CGACGTCCATGTCGGATCTGTGTACGGGGCGCTCAAGCGCCTGGCCAACGAGGACCTGATTCGCGAAGTGCGCACCGAGAAGGTCGGCAACCGGCCCGAGCGCACCGTGTACGAGATCACGCCAGAGGGGCGTCGCTCCCTCTCCGCGATCCATGAAATGGCGCTGCGCGAACTCGATCGCCACCACGACCCGTTCGACCTGGCGCTCGCCCATGCGCGCGCAATCCCCGATGAGCACCTCGAGCAGATCGTGAAGAACCGCATCGGCGCCCTGAGGGTCCAGCTGGACACCCAGCGCCATGCCGCCGAGCACGCCGACCCATACGTCAACGAGGCCGAGCGACTGGTGATTCAGCACCTGATCGCGCGGACGGAGGCGGAGATCCGCTGGCACACCGAAGTCGCGGCACGACTACCCAAGATTGCCGCCGACTTCGCCCACGGTATCGGCGGACCGCAGCACATGACGGATCCTGACCCGAAGGGAACCGAACGATGACCACGCCCGCCTCCGCGTCACCGGGCCCCTCGACGCCGAACGTAGACCGCCGCAAGGCGGCCCAGTCCGCATCAGCCCAAGCCCAGTCCGCATCAGCCCAAGCCCAGTCCGCATCAGCCCAAGCCCAGTCCGCATCAGCCCAAGCCGACCCTGGCCACGGCTGGCGCGCAGTCTCGATCGTGCTCATCGGCGCTTTCATGGCGCTGCTCGACACCACGATTGTCAATGTCGCACTGCCAAGCATCCGGACAGGGCTGCACGCTTCGTCGGCCAGCCTGGAGTGGATCGTCTCCGGCTACGCGCTCGCTTACGGTCTGGCCCTGGTACCCGGCGGGCGGGCAGGCGACCGGTTCGGCCACAAGAACCTGTTCCTGATCGGCCTCACCATCTTCACGCTGGCCAGCGTTGCGTGCGGCGTCTCGCAGAGCCAGGGCGAGATCGTCACCGCGCGGATCGTGCAAGGCATCGGCGCGGGATTGTTCTTCCCGGCCATCAGCGCCACCATCCAGCATTCGTTCACCGGCCCGGCACGGTCCAAGGCATTCGGCGTGCTCGGCGCCGTCATCGGGGTTTCGACCGCAATGGGCCCTCTGCTCGGCGGGATCATCATCGCAGGCGTCGGCACCCACGACGGATGGCGCTGGGTGTTCCTGGTGAACCTGTTCATCGGCGCCGTCGCCATCCCGATGGCCGCCTGGCGGCTGCCACGCGCCAGCACGCACACCAAGCGCGGCTTCGACCCGGTCGGGCTGGCCCTGCTCACCGGCGGCCTGCTCCTGCTTCTCATCCCGCTAGTGGCCGGCCAGGAAGACGGCTGGCCTATGTGGACCTGGATCTGCTTCGGCTGCTGTGTCGTCGTGTTCGCGCTGCTTGCCGCCTGGGAGCTGCGCCAGGACCGCCGCGACGCCGACCCGCTGCTCAAGCCCGCCCTGCTGCGACAGTCGTCCTTCTCGGCAGGCGCTGTCTTCGCCATCGCGTTCTTCGGCGGCTTCAGCAGCATCTTCTTCACGCTGTCGATCCTGTGGCAGGAAGGCCTCGCGCACTCCGCCCTGATCACCGGTGTGGTCATCGCCCCGTACTCGCTCGGCACCCTCACGTCGGCAGCCAACAGCGACAAGTTGTCCGCCCGCCTCGGCCGTCTCGTGCTGGTACTCGGCTGCTCGCTGCTGCTGGTCGGCCTCGCTCTGGTCGTGCTCGTCATCCATCTGACCGAGCCGGGCGTGAACGGATGGGATCTGGTCGGGCCGCTGTTGCTCGCCGGCCTCGGTACCGGCATGACGATCGCGCCCAACCAGGACTTCGTGCTCGCCACGGTGCCGCGGCGAGAAGCGGGCACGGCGGCCGGGATCCTCGGCACCTCGCAGCGCCTCGGCACGGCGATCGGCATCGCGATCATCGGCACCGTGCTGTTCGGCACCCTGAAGTTCACGCCTGGCCCGCACGCGGTCGCGAGCGCGTTCACCCACAGCGCTCAGCTGGCGCTGCTAGCCAACCTGGGGTTCGTGATCGTCGCACTGGCGCTCGTACTGGCGTTGCCGCGCGAAATACCAAACCACTAACCACGGGGAACGCCCGCGTCCGGGCCGGCTGACATCCGCCGGACGCGGCCGGTTTAGGCAATCTCGTCAGTTCCCCCAAAGGGACCGGGCGAGCCGCCTGGCCAGGGCGCGACGCGCGCGACGCTCTCCCAGGCCGAGTCCGTCTCTGCGCTGGAGCTTCAGATAGTCGCGGATCGTGCGGTGGGAGATGTAAAGGCTGCGCCGGATCTCCTCAATGTCGTGAGTAGCGCCGCAATGACCGCAGCTGAAGAAAACGGCCTCCTGCGGGTAAGCCGAGTGCTTAGCCACGATGCGCGCCTCGCTCCTGCCGGGTGCTCGGCGCCTGCGCCAAAGGTGGCGCCGCGGCGCCAACCGCGAGAATTCCGACCGTAACCGGCTCATCTGGCAGGATATGCCGCACTTATCCTCCCTAGACTATATAGGGTGAAGTAATGCGACTTTAGGCACACCACCTACCATTCTGTCAAGGGTTTGACCCCTGACGTGAACGACGGTTTAACGAATCCGGACGGCGACTGCTCACTGCCCGCTACACGGCGTCAGGCAAGCGGGCGTTCCCGTTCTGGATGGGACTGGTAGCCAGTGGCCGCCGGGCTAACTCACGACGGCGGCCGGAGCCGACTGCGTTGTTGCTGGCTGCCGCCAGGGCGGAACGCCGCAGTAGCCGCGCGCAACCTGCGTCACGAACTGGTAGACCGCGTCCTCGTCCGGCGAGAGCGGGCCGGGCACTGCGTGCTCGGAAGTCAGGCCACGCTGGACGGACTCGCAGGCACCCCAGTCCTGCCGGTTGGTGATGTCCCAGAATTCGACCGCGTAGCCGGGGTCGAAGCCTGGCTTGTCCAGGGCCTCCGGCGCGAATGCCCAGGTGCACTCGATGAGCGTGCGGTTGGCGGCGAGCGGCGTCAGCAGATGCGTCATGACGTAGTCGGGATGCAAGCTGAGCAGCACGTTCGGGAAGATGTTGATGTAGATGACCGTGCGGAGCCCGGTCGCGTCCAATCCGCGCAGCGGGACACCCAGGCTGCTGCCATCCAGCGACATGGTGTCCATGCCCTCGCGCAGGTCCATCCAGCCGCCGACCCAGGGCCCGGCTGGCTGGTAGTTCTCGCCGCTGCGGGGCGGACTGACCTTGCACAGTTCCGGGTGGATCATCGGGCAGTGGTAGCACTCGTGATAGTTCTCGGTAAGGATCTTCCAGTTCGACGCGGCATCATAGGAATGGCGGCCGGCCGTTACGAGCCGTTCTGGCTCGTAGGGCGTCACGAGCTCGTCCAGCTCGGACAGCGCGGACTCCATCGGCGCTGCCTTTCCTGAACCGTCCACGAAGATCAGCCCGTGCCACTCCGTGACCGGCAGCCTGATCAGGCCCCATTGCGCATCGTTGAAGCCTGGCGTCCCCTTGAAACCCTTAGCGGACTTCAGCCCGCCGTCCAACTCGTAGGTCCAAGAATGGTACGGGCAGACGATCGACGGGCGCTGAGCGGACCCGCCGCAGGGCAGTAGCTCGTGGCCGCGGTGCCGGCAGGTGTTAGCGAACGCGCCTAGGACGCCGTCATCATCGCGGCTCAGCAGCACGCTGCCAGAGCCCACGGGTACGGCCCGCTGGTCGCCGGGATTCGCCAGCCCCGCGGAGAAACCGACGCAGGTCCAGCCGCCATCGAAGAAGTGCTTCTGTTCCCAGGAAAATACCGCCGGATCGACGTAAGCGGTCCTCGGCAGCATGCGGCTTTCGCCGAACGGCCGCAGAGACTCGGCTAGACCTGCTGGATCGATCGGCGCGACCGGGACAACAGGATTGACCGGTCCAGTAGAGGCGACTGAGCCCGCGGAAGTACCGGGGGCGACCAGCGCGACGGGGGCAGATGAGGGCACAAATTCTGGCTGACTGACCATACAGTCAAGCTTAGATCCGCTTGCTATACGTGTCTACCTAGAGTCCCGCCCGCGCCCTGGAGAGCGGCTTGCCATGCGCTGACGAGTGGCACGAGAACGACGCCGGGCGCATCACTCCTGCCAGAACGGACGCACCTCGATAGAACCGAACGAGGCGACAGGGTGCCTGGATGCAACCTCGATAGCTTCGTCCAGATCGGCAGCCTCGATGATGTCGAAGCCCGCGATCTGTTCCTTGGTTTCGGCGAAAGGCCCGTCGGCGATCAGGACATCCCCGGCACGGACGCGCACCGTGGTGGCGTCGCTGACCGGCCGGAGCTGATGTCCCTGCAGCCGGACGCCGCGGCCTTCCATCTCGGCGACCCAGGCCTGCGCGGCGGGCGCGATCTCCGCTTCCCTTCCGGGGCTCAGGCCGACGGATTCGTCCGAGCAGATGAACAACAGGTACTTCATCGTCTCCCCTAGTGCTCGCCTGGCTGTCGATCGTCTGTCCTTACAACGAGCGGGACAGGCCGGCATGGACAGTCCACCCGAACACCGGGAACTGCCTGCACGCCCGCATCAGCTCTTGTCAGGCTCGCTAGGGCTGTAGAAGCCCAGCAGGATGTTGACGGGTACACCGTCAGGGTCATTAGACTGGCCGCTGAGCTCATCGTCGATCTGCTGGAGCTTGTTCCTGATCGAGGTGGCGCGCTCCGGCGATAGCCTGCCGGTCAAGACCATGGCCTTCGGTCGGCGGTAGGCCTCGTCCGCCGGGAAATCTCCGTCGGGGAGCCGGCCCTGGCGATAAGCGGCGAAGAACTGCTGGCTGAACATGAGCATCATCGTGTTGACGGCAGCTTCTGTCACGTCAGGCGCAGCTCGGGGAAGGCCGGGCCCCAGCACCAGATCGCGGTCTGTCGCCCGGTACCGCTGCTCCAGGATCCCGAACACCATCCGGGTGGCGGCGACCTCAATCAGCCCGGCGGATTCGAGCACCTTGATATGGCGGTAGAGCCGCGTCTGCGGCTCGCTAAGCTCCTCGGCGAGCTCCTTCACCGACATCACCCTGGACTTGGTATCGCCCACTAGTAGCGCATACATGATGCGCAGCCTGGTGGGCGCCGCCAGCGCCTTGAGAATCTCGACCTGCGCGGCGTCGGGAACCGGCGGCTGGCTGGGCGAACTGGCACCGCCCGCGGGGGATTCAGGCTTCTGCTCGTCGCTCACATTTACATCTTGCCACATGGTCGCGCTGACGTTAGCATTCAGATAAATCTGAATGATCTATGGCATCTGAATGCTAGAGATCGCCTGAATGCTGGCCGGCGGGTGAACGCTGGCCAGCGCCCATCGGAGGGAGCACAGTCATGGATCCCGAGCTGATCTACCAGGTAGTAAGTCAGCACCTATCTGAGGTTCGTCAGGAAGCTACGAGCTGCCAGTTGGCGGCAGCCAGCCGCGAGCCGCGCGAGTCCGTTAAGGAGCGGGCCGGATGGACGCTCATCAACGTCGGCCTGAAGCTCACCGGCCAGCCCGGGCCGCGCCGGCATATCCGGCCGCGGCCGGCTGACCTCTAACCGGGGCCACTCGATGGACGCCGGCGTAGGTAGTGCAGCGAGTGCTCCAGCGCAGGAGGCCGAGATCCCCGCCGCGGCAAGCACCGCAGTCAGCCTTCCGCCGTTGTGGCGGAACTTCCAGTTCCAGACCCTCTGGATCGGCGGGTCGAGCTCGACTCTAGGCGTTGCGGTGGCTGACGTTGCTTACCCGCTGGCAATCCTCGCGATGACGGGGTCACCGGGTCGCGCGGCCCTCTTTGCGGCGCTGCTCTCTGTCGGCATGCTGACATCTGGACTGCCGGCCGGGCAGTTGGCCGACCGGTATGACAGGCGGACGATCGTTATAGGCGCAGAGTCGTGCCGCGCACTCGTGACAGGAATAGTCGCTGCCGGGTTGATAGGCGGCTGGCTCTCGCTCCCCATGCTGCTGGTGGCCGCCGTCATGCTCGGGGCCGGGCAGTCCGTCTCCGGTGCCGCCCGGATGCCACTTGTGCGCTCTGTGGTAGCACCTGAGCAGCTGACCACCGCTCTCGTCCAGGAAGAGGTGCGGCAGAGCGGCACGCAACTGGCCGGCCCGCCGCTCGCTGGAGCCCTCTATGCGATCCGCGCGCTCTCGCACGCGGTTCCGTTCCTGTTCACTGCCGGATCGTTCGCGGTAGCACTGCTCAGCGCAGTCCTGATGAAAGTCATGCCGGGCGGTGCCCGCGAAGATCACCAGCTCTTGCCTGCGCAGGCACTAAGCGATCAGGACAAAGGCGAGCCGGCGGGCGACAAGGCTAATGGCGGGATGCTGACCGGCCTGCGAACCATCTGGTCCCATCCCGTCCTGCGTGCTGCGATGGCACTGCTCACGCTCGTGAACACGGTTGGCGCAGGCGTTGACCTGATCATCATCGTGCTGCTCCGGCACCAGCACGTTCAGTCAGGAGTGATCGGCCTGGTCCTGGCCAGCGGGGCTGTGGGCAGTCTGGCCGGGGCGCCCCTGGTGAAGCTGTTGCACCGGCTCCGTCCAGGAGTGCTGCTGATCTCCGAAGCCGTCCTGCTGGTCGCGGCGTTCTTCCTGCTTGCGCTTCCGTTCGGTCCCTGGTGGGTGGCAGGGATCTTGTTCGTGAGCATGCTCGCTGTGCCTGCCATGCGCGTGCTGCTCGACGTTCTGGTACTGCGGCAGGCGCCCGATCAGGAGCGCGGACGCGTCGTCGCCGCCGTCTTGGTGCTGCTAGGCCTCGGTACGCCGGTGGGGGTGGGCGCCACCGGACTGCTATTGCAGTACCTGACCCCGCCCACCACGATGCTGGTGCTGGCCGCGGGACTGGCTCTGGCAGTGGCCGTGTTCGCTACCCAGCGCAAACTGCTGCAGGCGCGCTGGCCTGGCGACTCAGTCCGGCCTGACGCGCAGAACTGACACGACAGAAGCCCGGGGGTCGTCCCCTGGGGTAAATGACGAGGCGACCCCGGTGCGCAAGCACAGGGGTCGCCAGAGTGACATCGGGGGGTCCGGGGGGTCGTCCCCCTGGGGTAAATGACGAGGCGACCCCGGTGCGCAAGCACAGGGGTCGCCAGAGTGACATCGGGGGGCCCGGGGGGTCGTCCCCCTGGGGTAAATGACGAGGCGACCCCGGTGCGCAAGCACAAGGGTCGCCAGAGTGACATCGGGGGGCCCGGGGGGTCGTCCCCCTGGGGTAAATGACGAGGCGACCCCGGTGCGCAAGCACAGGGGTCGCCAGAGTCTCGTGGAGGTGGCGGGAATCGAACCCGCGTCCTTCAGCACATCACCAGGGCTTCTCCGGGTGCAGCCTGCTGTGGGATTTCTCAGCCCCGGCAGTCACGCAGGCTAGCTGCCGACGGGCTCAGTCGCTGTTAGCTGTCCCACCCGATCCCGCGACCGGACCGGGCGGTAGATCCTCCTAGCTGATGCCAGACACCGGGCCGGAGGAACTCCCGGGCTGACAGCCTCATAGTGCTCTAGCGGTTATTAGGCCGCGAGGGCGAGGCTAGTGCGCGTTGAATTGGCACTTATTCGTTTGCGGTCACAGTGTTAACGAGGTTATGTCCGCCGTCCTCGACCCGCTTCCCCTGGATCAACTACCGAAGTCGAAGCCAATCACCCCCTGTTGAGTTGTACCGAGTTAGGTTACCCGATCGTAACCAGCAGGTCTAACGACTTAATCGGCGGTTCTATCATGATTCGCCGGTATCGGACCAGAATGCCCGACGGGCGGTCCGCAGAGCGCGGCCCCCATCGGGCATCCACCGGAAGGTGATGGAATGCCCCCGCGGATGCTGGCGGTGGCCGAAGAATGCATCCGCGGGGGCCTTGACCGGCAGGGTCGGGGCCGGTCCCAATGGCCGGGCCTCCCCCGAGATGAGGCCCGGGTCCCATCACGATGACTGGGCCGCAACCCCCCAAGCGGCACCCCAGTCACTAGATAAGACGCCTCTGCGGTACGTAGTGGTTGCTCGGAGTAACCAAAATAGTATTAATGAACGCGTCAGGGATCTCCCGCGAAGGTTCTGGCTGATATAACCGCCGCGATGCAGGTCCGGACGTTCTGCGGGCGGCAGCAGTACGCGCTAGTGCCGGTGCCCTGCCCGGTGAAGACGATGGTCCGGCCCGATGGATGACACGGTCGGCCCACTGGGCTGGATGTCCTGCAGGAACCTCCCGGCCAGCCCGGCCGCGGACACGGGTGCTGATCGGCTGAGCTCGACCACAGCGAACGCCACACCGTGCTGGTAGCCAACGAACCAGTTCAGCCGCAGGTTCCGGGCGCCGTACGGCGCACTGCCCGCCTGGCCGTAGACGTCCCTGCCAACGTCCGCAACCGCATTCGCCCCGGTGCCGGCAGCATCTCGCATCAGGGATCGCAGCTCAGCCAGCACCTGGTGGCTGGTTGCCGTCCGCGACGTCGCGCTCGAATCCGTCAGGCCAGTGACCAGCGAGGGCGCGCGCCAGGTCCCGGAGTCGATCACGCTGGCTGCCAGCGCCATGCCCAGCGGGCTCACTCGCACGCCGCCGGCGCCGATCACGTCTTCGGCCAGCACGCCAGAGTTCTGAGGCTGGCCGATCCGGCCGGCGAAAGACGCGGTACCCGGGAGCTGCCAGCCGCCTATCCCGAAGGCCTGGCTAGTGCTTGTCAGATCACTGGTAGTAAGCGACTGGGCCAGGCCGCCAACGAATGCCGTCGAACAAGCATGCGCGAAATCCGTACTGAATGATGAATTTGCACCCAATTCACGCAATGGTGGATTATTTCGAAAATTAAATCCGTTGACGGAGTTATTCTCCGGACACGGAACCACCGCGGCCGGCGGCAGCGGCCTTGCCGACAGGATGGCGGCTGTGGAGATGATTGTGAACGCCTGGCCGGGTTCGTATTGGCCGGCCAGCGGGCTCAGCCGCGGCATCCGGCCAGCAGTCCGGCTTGCTACTGCGAGGATCTTTCCAGTGCCCGCCTGGACCGCGACGATGGCCCCGGAGGTCACCTGAGGCGCCGCAAGGGCCTGATCTGCGGCGATCTGCACCGTTGAATTGAGGGTTGTCTTCACCGACTTGCCGGGCGAGCCCTGCCAGATCTTCAGCGTTTTCGCGAGGTGCTTGCCCCGCTGGAGTACCACCTCGGTCTCGGGCGTGCCTGTCAGCTGCCGCTGGAATGTCTGCTGGAGTCCGGACAGGCCGACGGTGGTGCCTGGCCGGTACGGCTCCCCGTTTTCACGAATGAACTTGGCCGTCTCCGTGCCGACCGAACCGACGACTGCGGGCGCGATGCTGTCGAACAGCCGCTCTCGGCTCTTTCTGATCACGAGGCCAGGGATCCGCTTCAGCCTGACCCGCATCTTCTTGTACTCCGCCGGCGGTAGCGTCAGCAGCGGCAGGAACTTAGCCGACGGAGCCTGCTCCATCTGGCCCTCAATCTGGCCCTCCGGGATCTTCGTTACCGAGCCTAGGTCAGCAGCCGTCTGGTCAGGGTGAGTCAGCCGGCCAGGGAATACGCCGACCTTGTAGACCAGGGATGGCACGGCCAGCGACTGGCCCGCGGAATCTAGCAGCTGCGAGCGCGGGTCCCAGTGGCTCACGACGGCAAGCTGCTCACCGTTGGTCATGTGTGGCACAATCACCGATGGGCTCCAGTTGACCCGCCAGCCACCGCTGCCGTCGGTCAGCTTGAAGCTATTGTCGTAAGTCCAGGTGAGGCCACTTGCGCTCAGGTCGATGGCAACGCCGAACTCCGCCTGGGCCGTCCTGCCGTTCTGGCTGACCCCGCGCATAATCAGATCCACGTCGGCTGCATCAAGCCGCTCATATGCCTGTGCGAGTTGCCTCGCGACTGCATTCGGATTGCCGTTCGTCAGCTTGGCCGCCTGCAGGTAGTGCCGGGACTCCCAGGCGAGCAGGAACTGAGTTACCGTCGGCTCAGCCGACGGCTCGCCGGCCTGCACCAGCCCGACGGCGACAATGCCAGCTAGTAGTGCCCCAGCGCACACGCGAGCGACCAGCGATCGGGAGCGCCTGCCCATCCCGAACGGGCCAGGTTTGCTGGCAGCGTCCCGCGGCTTGGCAGGCCGGGATACGCCCGGCGGCGCCGTTCGCGGAGCGCGGTGCGCTCCACCGCGCGCAGGGCGGCTGCGAGGCGGTGCGGCATCCGATGTCACGCTGCTATCTCCGCCGTCGAAGCTCACGCTCGACTTCCCGGGCTGCGTCCCGCTTGGCGAGTTCATGTCGCTTGTCGTACGTC
>Ga0335075_10018854_pt1 | contig 10223 bp, 6 predicted proteins | sample Lox_Sample_24_FD_206723 | JGI IMG/M metagenome (GOLD analysis project Ga0335075, IMG submission 206723) | Soil microbial communities from Loxahatchee National Wildlife Refuge, Florida, United States - Lox_Sample_2.4 | ecosystem: Environmental > Terrestrial > Soil > Wetlands | place: USA: Florida... | reverse complement strand
ACAGCCGGAGGGAAAGGCGCGAACACTCCGCCCGGCGCTGGACACGAAGAGGTCGAAGTCACTCCCGGAGAAGACCTGATGCAGGAGCACGGCGTGCTCGAGCGAATCCTCCTCGTCTACGAAGAAGGGGCGCGCCGCATCGAAGCCTCGGAGCCGCTGGACCTGAAGGTCATCGAGCGGGCCGCCGACATCGTTCGCCGGTTCATCGAGGACTATCACGAGAAGCTCGAAGAGCAATTCGTGTTCCCGCGGCTCGAGCAGGCAGGCCAGCAGCGGGAGCTCGTCTCGGTGTTGCTGCAGCAACACCGGCGCGGACGCGAGCTCACGGAAGACATCGTCAGAAAAGCGAACGGCAGCGCTGGTGCCGAGCTGGCTCGTGGACTACGGAGCTTCGTCCGCATGTACCGCCCGCACGCATCGCGAGAGGAGACGGTGTTGTTCCCCGCCTTTCGCGAAGTCGTGGGCAACGCCGGGTATCGCGAGTTGGGAGAACAGTTCGAAGACGAGGAGCACCAACTCTTTGGCCGTGTTGGCTTTGAAGAATTCGTGACCCGGGTCGCCTCGCTCGAAGAAGCCGTCGGCATCCACGACCTCGCCCGCTTCACACCGTGACGAGGGCCGCCACGGCAAGCCCTGCGTTCACCCGAGTGCGGCGCAGGATCTGCCGGCGGGGCGAGCGACGTTGGCGGCGCCGGGCGTGCACCGTGCGCACGCTGGCGCGTTGGCACGGCGGATGCTCTGACCGCCCTCACGTCGTTGGCGCGCTCTTCTCGCAAGGGCGAGTCCATCCCGCGCCAGGCCCCTCGTCATGGAACGCTCCATCCAACTCTCATCAGGCCGCGCCGTGCTGGACGCCGATCTGCGTCTGGTCGACGACGCGCTCGGGCTCGTCGTTTTCGCCCACGGCAGCGGCAGCAGCCGCAAGAGCGTCCGCAATCTCAGCGTCGCGCGAGCCCTCGGTGCACAGCGTCTCAGCACCGCACTGCTCGACCTGCTGACCGCCGACGAAGCGGAGGTCGACGCCATCGATTCGCGCTTCCGATTCGACATTCCGCACCTCGCGCGCCGCCTGGGTGATGCGACGGACGAGCTGCTCTCGCATCCCGCCCTGCGCCACCTTCCCTTCGGCTACTTCGGCGCCAGCACCGGCGCTGCCGCTGCACTGATGGCCGCAGCCGACCGCCCCGACGTGATCGGAGCCATCGTCTCGCGCGGTGGGCGCCCGGATCTGGCGTCACACGCGCTGGCGATGGTGCGGGCCCCAACCCTCTTGATCGTCGGCGGCGCTGACACGGCCGTGCTGCGTCTGAATCAGACCGCGCTGGACCAGCTGCAGCACGCCGAGCTAGCGATCGTCGCCGGCGCCACGCATCTCTTCGAAGAGCCGGGAGCGCTCGACCACGTCGGGAACCTGGCGGGGGAATGGTTATCGAGGCACCTGGCGAACGCAAACCGGCGTGCTGGCGGCGCGCCGAGCACTCGGCGCGCCCGCTGATTGCCGCCCTGGAGATCACAAAGCATGGCCCAACCCAACGTCGTCATCATCGGAGGCGGACTCGCCGGTCTCTCGGCAGGATGTTATGCGCGCGCGAGCGGCTTCCGCACGCAGATCGTCGAGCATCGCGCGCTCGGTGGCGTGTGCACAGCCTGGCAACGTGGCCGCTATGTCATCGATGGCTGCATTCAGTGGCTGACGGGTGGGCCTTTCGCTCGTGTCTACGAGGAGCTCGGCATCCTCGACCAGGTGCCGCTGCGCACGATCCATCACTTTACCCGCTTGCAAGATCGGGAGGCGAAGGTGGTCATCGACGTGACCGCAGACCTCGACGCGCTCCGCGCCCGGCTCACCCGGTCCTTTCCCGCCGATGCGGCCGAGATCGAGCGACTGGTCCACGGTGCACGGCAGATCGCCGAGCTCTCGCCGATGGTGGATCGAGCGCCCGACCTCGCCACCTGGACGGATGGGCTGAGGTACGTCTGGCAGATGCGGCACGAGCTCGGCGCGGCGGCGCATTTTCGCAAGCCGCTCGCGCAATACGCCGCCGAGCATCTCTCGGAGCCGGAGCTACGTCGCTTCTTGACGCTGATCATGCCGCGCGAGGTTCCCGCTCTGTTCCTGCTCCTGATGCTCGGCTACCTGGCGCGGGGCTGGCTCTCGCGCCCCGTTGGCGGCAGCGCAGCCTTCCGCGACGCTTTAGTCCGCAGCTATGGCCGACTCGGAGGCGAGTCGCGCGTCGGAGCGACGGTAGAGGAGGTCCTCATCGAGGGGCACCGAGCGCGTGGCGTTCGACTCGCCGACGGGAGCTGGATCGATGCCGACGCCGTGATCTCCACCTCGAGCGTCCCCGAGACGGTGTATCATCTGCTCGGCGGCAGGTACGATGCTGCGGCGACGGCGGAGCGCCTGCGCACCTGGACGTTGTTCTCACCCATCGTGCTCGCGAGCTTCGGCATCGCGCTGCCCCTGCGAGAGCTGCCCCAGATGCTGGTGATCGACGGCGTGGCTCCCTTCGAAATCGGCGGTGTCCCCAATCGGCGGCTATCGCTGCGCATCTGCAATGAAGACGACGGATTTGCCCCCCCCGGACACAGCGTCGTCCAGGCGATCGCCGGGACGGACTACGCCTGGTGGGCACGCCTCGGAGCAGCACACGCCGCCGAGCGAGACCGGGCCGGTCAGGTTCTGCTCGACGCGATCGATCGCAGCCTGCCCGGCGTCGGAATCAGCAGCGCCTGCCGAATGACGGACGTCGCCACGCCCGTCACCTATTGGACGACGGCACGCAGTTGGCGCGGAGCCTACGAGGGTTGGCTCCCGAGCGACGGCTCGATGCCGCCGCCAAGGATTCCGCATCGCGTGACCGGACTCGCCGGGATGTACATGGCCGGGCAATGGGTGGAGCCCGGTGGCGGCGTACCGCTCGCTTGCACCTCGGGACGGCAGGCGGTGCAGGTGCTCTGCGCCGACCGAGGAGTGCCGTTCGTCGTCCCTCCCCCCTCCAGTCGGCGCCGGTGATCAGCGTGCGGCCCGGCTCACGCCAGCACGGCTCTCAGCGCTGCCTCGACGTCGTCGAGCACGAGCGGTTTGGTCAAATACTGATGGAAGCCCGCTCGTTCGCCCCGCTCCCGCTCGAGGGCAGAAGCGGCCGCCGTCACGGCAATGACCGGGATGTCGCGCGTCTCCGGGCTGCTCTTCAGCGCCTCCAGAGCCGCCAGGCCGCTCATGCCGGGCAAGTGGATGTCCATCAAGATCACGTTGGGCCGGCGCTCGCGCGCCAGCGTCAGGCCGTGCTCTGCCGTATTCGCCGTGACGAGCTCGACGCGATCGATGTCGCTCAAGAGGTCCTGCAGCAATGACACGTTGACGGGATTGTCTTCGACATAGAGCACGACGGCATCGCGCTGCGCCTCGAGCCCTGCCCCGTTCGTCGTCAGCCGCGGCCGGCGCTCGCTCGGGCACTCGGTGGAGGCGTGTACGGGCATCTCGACCCAAAAGGTCGAGCCCACGCCGAGTACACTCTGGAAGCCCACCGAGCCCTGCATGGCTTCTGCCAGGCGCTTGCAAATGGCGAGGCCAACGCCCGTGCCTTCGATGCTGCCCGTCTCCTGCCCGGCGCGATGGAACGGCTGAAATAGCCTGTCGTGATACTGCGGCGCGATACCCAAGCCGGTGTCGACCACACTCACTCGGACGTTCTGGCCACGGGCGGCGACGCCCAACGACACGCCGCCACCGGGGCGATTGTACTTGATGGCGTTCGAGGTGAAGTTCATCAAGATCTGAAGGAAGCGGCCGGCATCGGCTTCGACCAGCGGTGGGTGCGTGCCGCCTTCCGAGACCAGTGTCACGCGGGCTTCAGATGCCGCCGGTGCCAGCGTTCGCAGCACTTCTCGCACCGTCTCCGTCACGCTGACGGGCTCGGGCGAGATATCGACGCCCTTCGCCTCGATCCGCGCCAGATCCAGGATGTCGTCGATGAGGCGGAGCAGATGTTCGCCTCCCTTGAAGATGTGGTCCACCATTCGGTGCTGGCGCTCCGAGAGCGTGCCGGCCTTGTCGCGCTGGAGCAGCTGCGCGAAGCCCAGGACCGAGTTCAGAGGCGTGCGCAACTCGTGGCTCATCGACGCGAGAAAATCGCTCTTTGCACGGTTCGCAGCCTCTGCCCCGTGACGCGCCCGCTCGAGCGCTCGCTCGCGCGCCAGCTCTTCCGTCAAGTCGAAACCGATCATGACCCGGCCGCCCTCCGGCGTCCGCCGTCGGGTCATGCGGATGGTCCGCCCGTCCTCCAGACGGAGATCGTAGGAGTCGGACTCGAGAGCGCGATTCACCGCGCGCTCCGCCAGAAAGGACTGTCGAGCTTCTGTCCCGTCGAAGTGCGCCAGCTCATACTCTCTTCGGGAGACGTCGTCGAAGGACGTGCCGGCGCGAGGTTCTCCCGCGTCGCCCGAGAGCAACCGTCGATAGGCCAGGTTGCAGACGACGAGGCGATCGTCCAAGTCCCACAGTGCAAAGCTATCCGGGATGCTCTCCACGGCGCTCGACAGGCGCTCGGCGCCGAGCTGCGCCAGTTCCTGCGCGCGCAAGCGCTCGTCCTTCTCGCGCTCGACCTCACGCAGCGCTTCGAGCGCTCGGCGCTGCTCCTCGAGCGCGTCCTGCGTCAGCCTCTTCTCCGTGAGATCGCGCGTGACGACGACCGCCATGGTCTGCTGGCCACGGCTGTCGCGCGCGGGAGCGCCGCTGAAGCTGATCACCCAATCTCTCGAGATGTCGGTTCGTCGCGTGCGGAGCTCCCAATCGGAGAACGACTCGCCCCGGAGCACGCGGGAGAACGGCCACTCGCTGCGCTCGAGCAACCGTCCGCCGAGGTCACGCAGCTCGTAGATGTCCGCGAAACGCTCGATGCTCCGATGCATGGCTTCACGGCTAGCGAAACCGTGAATCCGGGCTTGGGCCTCGTTCACGAGCACGATATTCGCCGACATGTCGGAGACGACCACGCCGTCTTGCATCGCCTCCAACACCGCAGCCAGCTGCTCGCGGTTCCTCTCGGCGTCCGCCATCGCGCGGCCTTGCGCCGTACGCGCGCCTCTTTCGCGCTGCTGCGCCATGGCGATGAGCAGCGCGACGCCGGCGAACATCCCGATCGAGGCCCAGTGGCGGGGCTCGGTGAGCTGAAACGACCAACGATACGGCAGGAACGCCCACCACCCGAGCAAGCTCGACAGTAGCGTCGCGAGGCTGCCGCCGGGCAACCCCGTGCGAGCCGCAGCGATGAACACCGCCGGGTAGAACAGGAACCAGGTGAGTGGCGCAATGAGAACATCCCACAGCCAGCACTGCAGGAGGAACGCGATGAGTGGCCAGGCAATCCCCTCGGCGATCCAGCGTCTCCGGAACACCTTTGCTGCGTCAGACATCGCGCTCACCTCGCCCACGAATAACTGCGGCGTCAGGCAAACACAATGCCCCCCCTGTTCTCACTCGTACCGCAGGGCCTCGATCGGGTCGAGGCGGGCGGCCTTCCGAGCGGGATACAGCCCGAAGGCGACGCCAACGGCCAGGCTGAACCCGAAGGCCAGTAAACCCATGCTGGTACTCGGAGCGAACGGCAGCTCGAAGCGCGAAGCGACGACCCGGGCCACGACGGACCCGAGAACGATTCCGATGACGCCGCCCGCCATGGCCAGACAGATGGCCTCGACCAGAAACTGCGACAGTACATGTCCGGGCCTGGCCCCGACCGCCATGCGCAGCCCGATCTCGCGCGTCCGCTCCGTCACGCTCACGAGCATGATGTTCATGATGCCGATGCCGCCCACGAGCAGCGACACCACCGCGATGGCCGCGAGCAGGCTCGTGAGCACACGGGTGCCTTGCTGCTGGGCGCTCGCCATCTCGGCGAGATTGCGCACGGAAAAGTCGTCCTCATCCTCGACCATCACATGGTGACGCTCGCGCAGGATGGCGATGATCTCGCGCTGCGCCCGTGCCGTGTCGTCGGCAGAAGTGGCGCTCACCAGGATCGCTCCCGCGATGTACTTCTGCAGGCCTCCTTGGATCTTGGACTGAAAGGTCGTGACCGGCACCAGGGCGACATCGTCGTAGTCGGAACCAACGGGCGATTGCCCCTTGCGCTGGAGAACCCCCACCACCTGAAACGGCATCGACCTCAGGCGCACCGTCTTTCCAACCGCGTCGACCCCCGGCCCAAACAGACGGTCGGAGACGGTCTGTCCGAGGACGATGACCTTGCTGGCGACGTCGAGGTCGTCTGGGCCAAACGCGGCTCCCCGCGCGTTCCTCCATGCTCGGATGCTGAAGTACTCGGGCGTAGTGCCGATGACGCTCGTGGTCCAGTTGGACTCGTCGGAGAGCAGGCTCGAGCGCGTGACGAGGGCAGGCGCCGCCCAGCGCACCGCCGGTGCCTCCGACTCGATGGCTCGGAGATCGTCCCAGGTGAGCGTCGGCAGGGAGCCGAAGCCGCCCATCACGCCGCCGGACGATGTGGATCCGGAAAGGACGACGAGCATGTTGGTGCCCATCGACGAGAAGATGCCGCTGACCCGAGCCCGGGCGCCCTCTCCGACAGCGACCATGGAGATGACCGATGCGACGCCGATCACCACGCCGAGCGTCGTGAGTAGAGAGCGCACCGTGTTCCGCCGCAGCGCGCGCAGCGCCAGCAGCACCGTCTGTCCGATCTCCATACCATCCACTCCCCGGTCGGATCAGGCGACCCGCGTCAGCTCCGAACGCTCGCCGACGGCGAGCGGCGTCTGGAGCACATCCTGAACGATGCGTCCGTCACGCAGGGTGATGACGCGCGAGGCGTAACGCGCGACGTCGGGCTCGTGCGTCACGTACACGATGGTGAGCCCGTCGCCGTGAAGCTCCTGGAACAGCGCCATGATGCTGGCGCTCGTGCGCGAATCCAAGTTTCCCGTGGGCTCGTCGGCGAGCAAGAAGCGGGGCTGGTTGACCAGGGCGCGAGCGATCGCGACGCGTTGCTGCTGCCCACCCGACAGCTGCGACGGATGGTGTTCGAGCCGATCGCCAAGGCCGACGCGTTCGAGTGCCGAGCGGGCGCGCCGCAGGCGTTCGTTGCGAGCCACACCCGCATACACCAGCGGCAGCTCCACGTTCTCGAGGGCGCTCGTGCGAGCCAGCAAGTTGAAGCTCTGAAACACGAACCCGACCAGCTCGTTGCGTACGCCCGCGAGCTCGGCTCTCGTCAGTTGCGACACGTCGCGCCCGTCGAGCAGATACCGTCCCGACGTCGGACGGTCGAGGCAACCGAGGACGTTCATCAGCGTCGACTTGCCCGACCCGGACGCGCCCATGATCGCGACGAACTCACCCCGGTTCACGCTCAGGCTCACGTCGTCGAGCACCCGCAGCCGGCTCGACCCGAGCGGATAGCTCTTCGTGACACCCTCGAGCACGATGAGCGGCATCCCCGTCGCTGTCGCTCGTTCAGCCATGCTGGGCATGCTCCGCCAAGGCCTCGACGATCGCCTCGTCGCCCGGATGAACGTCGCCCGAGAGGACCTCTGTCGTCGTGCCGTCGGTGATGCCGACGCGAACGTTCACGGCGCGAGGAGTGCCGGCGTGCAGCAGCCAGAGGGTGCGTTCATCCCGGCCTCGCACGGGCGTGGCGCGCGGCTCGCTGCTGGCAAGCAACGCCGCATCGGGCTGGAAACGAAGGGCGGCGTTGGGCACGCGCAGCGCATCCGCGGTCTCTCGATAGGTAAAGCTGACGATCGCCGTCATGCCCGGTTTGAGGAGCAGCCGCGGGTTATCGACATCGACGACGGCGTCGTACGTGACGACGTTCTGGATCGTCTGCGCGTTGTCTCGCAGCTGCCGTACCACGCCGTCGAAGGCTCGATCGGGGTAGCTGTCGACGCTGAAGGTGACGGGCATGCCGACTCGGATTTTTCCGACGTCGGCCTCGGGCACGTTGGTGTCGACCTGCATCTGCGTGAGATCGCGGGCGATGGTGAACAGCGTCGGCGCCTGCAGCGTCGCGGCGACCGTTTGCCCCACGTCGACGTTGCGCGAGAGGACGACGCCATCGATGGGTGAAACGATGGTCGTGTAGCGGAGGTTGAGCTCGGCCTGATCGCGCACTGCCCGCGTCTGGGCCACGTTGGCTCGCGCCACCTCGACGTCGGCCCTCGCGACGCGCAGGGCCGCGCGGGCGGCGTCATCGTCTGCGCCCGTCATGACCCCCTCGCCGCGCAGCGCCGTTGCTCGCTCTTGCTGGCGGGCGGCGTTCTCGAGTTGCGCGCTCGCGCGCTCCAGAGCAGCCTCGGCGGCGCGATGATTGGCGGCGGCCTGAGCGGCAGCAGCCCGGAACAGCGACGGTTCGAGCGTCGCGATCACCTGGCCCTTCCTCACCGCCGAGCCGAAATCGGCTTGCAGCGACTCGATGCGCCCGGAGACCTGGCTGCCCACGCTCACCGTGACGAGGGCCGAGAGCGCACCGTTCGCGGTCACCCTTGCCGCGATCGGGCCGCGATCGGCCCTGATGGTGCGAAATCGAGGCGCGTCGTCGTGGCGCAGCGCCGGTGCGCGCACGACCAGAACCAGCGCGAGGACGATGAGGGCGCCGACCCAGGTGAGGTGAAGCAGCTTCTTTGACCGGGCAGACGCGGCCCCCGCTGCCGCGCTCGTGCCGAGCCCGAGCGCCGGCTCGTTCGATGAGCTCACGTGATCCACGCAGCGACCGCGTGCAAGGTGTACGCCAGGCCCCTCTCGCTCCGCGCTGCTCGGCGATCCGCAGACGGACGCCGCCGCCCGCGCAGGCCGTGCATGCTCGGGCAGGCCGAGCGCAAAGCCCGCGCTCCGTGCGGTCCTCGCACCACGGCATCGCGCCTCGGCTGCGGTGGCCCGCAACGGAAGAGCGGCCTTCGACAGCGAGCGCGTTGGTGCATGTCTTGCAGCCGCAAACAAGGGCCCATGAAAGCTCCGTTTCAAACCCTCCTCGGTGCCAGTGCGTGCTGGCTCGTGCTGGTCGGGTCGGGAGGCGCCGGCTGCAGCGATCGCGGCGGTGCGCCATCGTCGCCGAACGGCGGTGCCGGCGCATCGGGCACGGCGGGCGCCGGGGCGGGCGGTGCGCCGCCAGGCGGCGCGGGTTCCGGTGTGGGAGGCAGCCTCGTCGCCGGCGCTCCGACGGACAGGAGTTGCACGCCCCGCTACCCGAACGCCATCGCCGGTGGGTTGGGCTGGCTCCCCCTGGCGGGCGGCGGCGGCGTCAACGGCGGCGACGAGCCCGACGCCTCGGCTACCGATGCCGGCCCGGGCCCCCTCGATGCCGGCGACGAAGGCCCCGCCCAGCCGGAGCTGCCACTGCCATCGCAGAGCGTCAGCACGCAGTGGGAGCACTCGTGCCTGCTGCGCGCCGACTCGAGCGCAAACTGCTGGGGTCAGGCGCCGGTCCCGATCGATCCGCCAGCGGGAGAGTTCCGCCAGATCAGCACGGGCGGCGTGCAGAGCTGCGGCCTGCGTGCCGATGGGAGCGCCGAGTGCTGGGGGCTCGACGAGTGCGGGCTCGTCTCGGCACCGGCGGGCGCGTTCGCCCAGCTCGGCACGGGCACGAACCACAACTGCGGCCTGCGCGAGAATGGCAGCATCGAGTGCTGGGGCTTCGACGAGTGCGGGCAGCTGCACGCTCCGCCCGGCGCGTTTCGACAGGTCAGCGCCGGCCATCGCCACAGCTGCGCCGTGAGCCGCGACGGGCGCATCGCGTGCTGGGGCTACGCTTGCCACTACTGGTCGCGGCTGCCCGTCGCGCCGGAAGGGCACGACTTCGTCCAGGTGAGCGCGGGCTATGAACACGACTGCGCGCTGCGAGCCGACGGTACGCCGATCTGCTGGGGAAATGACGAGCAGGGCCAAGCCACGCCGCCGGCGGGCGTCGCGTTCCGGCAAGTCAGCGCGGGTTACCAGCACTCGTGCGGCATCGCGAGCGACGGCCTCGTCGCGTGCTGGGGCGCCGACGACGCGCGCACGCGGCCTCCGGCGGGCGAGTTCACCGAGGTGAGCGCCTGGACGACGGCCTGCGCGCGCTCGGTCGCGGGCGACGTCCGCTGCTGGGGCCGAGACGAGGATCCGGCCGCCTACGAGTCGCACTTGCCCACGAGCGCCAGCTACGCTGACATCACCGCGGGGCGCGCCCATGTCTGTCGCCTCGGCGTCGAAGGAGCCGTCGAATGCGCCT
>Ga0335075_10018853_pt1 | contig 10223 bp, 9 predicted proteins | sample Lox_Sample_24_FD_206723 | JGI IMG/M metagenome (GOLD analysis project Ga0335075, IMG submission 206723) | Soil microbial communities from Loxahatchee National Wildlife Refuge, Florida, United States - Lox_Sample_2.4 | ecosystem: Environmental > Terrestrial > Soil > Wetlands | place: USA: Florida... | reverse complement strand
GCCGAAACCTTTTTGCAAGTCGGGAATCACAGCTGATGCGGCCCGATATGCCGGGACGAGTCAATCTCGGATTGGATGGGGCGCTCGTTCGGTATGGACGATAACTAGCCTGAAGGACCCGTGGTGCAAGACAATCTTTGAATAGGAGCTAAAGAATGACACTTTCCAAGAAAGCGTTGATGGCAGGCGCGGCGCTTGCCGGGCTGCTCGCAGGCAGCGCGGCGGTCCAGGCCGCCAATCTTCCCGCCCAGACGAACCCGTCCGGCACGTCCGTAATCGCTCTGGATCTCGGCCAGAGCTCCAACACGAATGCAGCGGCCACCAAGCACTCTTGTAAGGGCCAAAACGATTGCAAGGGGCAGGGCGGCTGCGCGAGCAGCGACAATGGCTGCAAGGGCAAGAACTCCTGCAAGGGCAAGGGCGGTTGCTCGACCAAGTAAGGCCCCGCAACAGTTGGTGACGTTTTCCAAGTCGAGGGCCGGAAAGGGCAATCCGGCCCTCCTCAATTCTGCGTATATTCAGTGCAGCAATCGTTTCAGCGAGATAACAAGGCTATGCCTGCAAACAAATTTAACGGCTTCAGCGAATTCGGAATCGGCATCGGGCTGCGCGCCCCGCACTACAACCACATCCTCACGCGCAAGCCGGTGGTCGACTGGTTCGAGATCATTTCCGAGAACTACATGATCGACGGCGGGCGTCCGCTGCAAATCCTCGATCGGATACTCGAGCAGTACAAAGTGGTGCAGCACGGCGTCTCGATGTATTTCGGCTCGGCCGAAAAGCTGAACCGCGAGCACCTGCGCCGGCTGAAGGCGCTCGTGAAGCGGACGAAAACGCCGTGGCTCACCGACCACCTCTGCTGGGGCAGCGTCGACGGCCGTTACACGCATGACTTGTTGCCCATGCCGTACACGTTCGAAGCGGCGCGGATCGCGGCGCAAAAAATCCGCGAGGTGCGGGATTTTCTCGAGGTACCAATTGCGGTCGAAAACGTGAGCAGCTACGCGGAATTTCACGCCTCGGAAATGACGGAGTGGGAGTTCCTCACCGAGGTCGTCGAGCGGGCGGACTGCGGCATTCTGCTCGATGTGAACAATATCTACGTGTCGTCGCAAAATCACAATTTCGATCCGCGCCAGTATGTCGAAAATATTCCGGCGGAGCGCGTGGCGCAGATTCACATCGCGGGTCACTCGAAATATCGCAAGTACATTCTCGACACGCACGATCATCCGGTGATCGATCCCGTCTGGCGGCTCTACGCGCGCGCGATCGAACGCGCCGGGCACACCGCGACGCTGCTCGAATGGGACGACCGCATTCCGTCGTTCGACGAAGTGCACGACGAGGCGCTGAAGGCGAACAAATTTCTCGCGAGCGCCTCGCTGGCGGCGGCCGTATGAAGCTCGCGGCGCTGCAACGGCGGATGGCCCGCGCGGTGATGACGCCGCTGACGCCGTCCGAACACATGCGCGCCGTTGCGTCGAACGGCAGGTCGATGCGCAAGGTGGCGGCGGAATTCATCAAGCCGAACGATCGGCTCACGTCGTTCGAGCGTCTCGAAATCTACAACCGTCAGTACTGGTGGCGCGTGCTCGCGAGCCTCGGCGAAGATTTTCCGGGCCTGTGCGCGGTACTCGGCGAGCAGCGCTTCGATGCGATGTCCAAGGCGTACCTCACCGATTGCCCGTCGCGCTCCTTCACGCTGCGCAATCTCGGCTCGCGGGTCGAAATGTGGCTGCGCAAGCATCCGAAGTGGGCGGGCGTCCGCCAGGCGCTCGCGCTCGACATGGTGCGTCTCGAATGGGCGGATATCGAGGCGTTCGACGGCAAGCAAGAGCCTCCGTTGGCAGCCGATGATCTGCGCGGCGCATCGCCGACGAAGCTGCGTCTCGGGCTGCAGCCGTACATCACCCTGCTCGAGCTGCGCTATCCCGTCGACCATCTTTTGCTGGAAGTGAAAAAAGGCGGCGACAAGGATTTCGCGAGCAACGCCTTCCGGGAGCAGCACAAGAAAAAGCGCGTCGCCGCGGTTGCGCGCCTGAAGCCGGGAAATATCTGGCTCGCGGTGCACCGCGCGGACAATTCGGTCTATTTCCGCCGCCTCGAGCGTGAAGAATTCCTGATGCTCCGCGCTCTGCGCGACGGCAAACCACTCGGGCAAGCGATTGAGGCGGCATTCCGGCAGAGCCGGATTCCGGCCGCGGAGCAGCCGGCGAAGATCGAGCAGTGGTTCCAGCACGCGGCGGCGATGGGATGGTTCTGCCGCCCTGACCGTCCGGCCCAGAAGACGGCCCCGAATACGAGCAAATCCTAGTCCCAGCGAGGTCTTGAGCCGTTCCATGAAGAATTTCCTAGATTTGATTCGAAGACTGCACGCAGGTTTTGTGCGAGTAATGTCGTACCTGCAATCGCCGCTGCTGCTCGTGGTGCGTCTCTACTGGGGCTGGCAGATGGCGCAGACCGGCTGGGCGAAGCTGCACAATCTCGCGAAGGTGACCGACTTCTTCACGTCGCTCGGCATTCCGCATCCCGGGCCCACGGCCGCATTTGTGGCGTTCGTCGAATTCGCGGGTGGGATTTTGCTGGCGATCGGGCTGTTCTCGCGGATCACGAGCGTGGCGCTGGGGATCGACATGATCGTCGCGTACATCACGGCCGACCGCGAAGCGCTGTTTTCGTTCTTCTCCGACCCGGGAAAATTCTACAACGCCGATCCGTACACGTTCTTGGCCGCGTCGCTGCTCATCTTGATCTTCGGCCCGGGCTTGTTCGCGCTCGATACGCTGATCGTCCGCCTCACGGGCAAGTCGAAGACCGAAAGCGGCCACTAGCGCCAGCGCCGGCGGCCTGAATTTCGCAGAGAGCTAAACTTGGCCCATCAGAGGGAAGTTTCAAGAAGAATTCAGCGCTGCCGGCTGGCCGCTGCGGCCGTGCGAATCGTCGCTCTCGTGGCGCTGCTCTCGCCGTTCGCAGCTTTCGCCGACGGCATGAATTCGACCACGATTATGGTTGGGCAGTCCCGGCTCGACGTCATCGTCGAAAAGGGGCAATTCGATCTTTCGAAGGACGGCCTGCTCGACTGGATCCGCTCGGCCGCGGATTCCGTCTCCACCTACTACGGGCATTTTCCCCGCCCGCACATTTTAATTCGCATCACGCCCGTGTGGGGAAAGGGCATCCGTCACGGCGTAACGTACGGATACAACGGCGGGCTGATCACGATCGACGTGGGCGCCGACACGACTCGCGCCGACTTCCAATCCGATTGGGAGCTCACGCATGAGATGGTCCATCTCGCGTTTCCGTCGGTTGCGGAAAATCACCACTGGATCGAGGAGGGCATCGCCACGTACGTCGAGCCGATCGCTCGCGTGCGAGCGCATCACTTTGACGTGTCGGAGATGTGGTACGAGGTTGTGCGCGACCTTCCTCAGGGATTGCCCGCTCCGGGCGACGAAGGCCTCGACAACACGCACACGTGGGGACGCACGTACTGGGGCGGAGCGTTGTTCTGCCTGCTGGCCGACATCGAGATTCACCGCGAAACCCAAAATAAGAAGGGCCTCGACGACGCCTTGCGCGGGATATTGGACGCGGGCGGGAACATCACCGTCGATTGGGATCTGCAGAGGGCGCTCACCGTCGGCGATCGAGCAACTGGCGTTCCGGTGCTCACCAACCTCTACGAAAAAATGAAGGACCAGCCCCACGATGTGGACCTCGATGCTTTGTGGAAGCAACTTGGCATCGCGCGAAATGGCACAACCGTTGTTTTCAACGACGCCGCGCCCCTCGCCGCCACCCGCAAGGCGATCACGTACGGCGAAGAGCAATCCCCATGAACCGATTCCTCAGAAGGGCCTTGCTCGGAATCACAGCGGGAGCAGCGGCCAGCATCGCGTTGGCGTCCGTTCTCGGTCATCCGCTATCGGCCATTTTCTGGGGGACCGCGGTTGGCGCGGCGTATTCCGCGAGCCTGCGTCCCACGCGCCACGCCTACGTCGACAACCTGATGACGGGCGCCGCGCTGGGAATCCCCTTGTGGGGCCTGATCAGCGTAATCGCGATCCCGCTCGCTTCCGGACAAACGCCCCAGTGGAGCGCCGAGCAGATGCGCGAGCATTTTCCCACGCTCGTTGGCTGGGTGCTGTACGGCGCTTCGCTGGGCTTGATCGTACAGGGCCTGAGCGATCTGGCTGAGCGAATCTTCGGCCCCGAGATCGATACGTCGCGCGCGGCGCCGCCAATCAAAAAGCGAATCGTAATCCTCGGCGGCGGCTTCGCCGGCATGCGCACGGCGGAATGCCTTGAGAAGGAGCTGCAGGACAACGCCGAAGTTTCGATCATCTTGGTGAGTGAAACCAACGCACTGCTTTTCACGCCGATGCTGGCCGAAGTCGCCGGAAGCAGCCTCGAGCCGAGTCACATCAGCACGCCTCTGCGCACCAGCCTGCGCCGCACGGAGTTCATCCGCGGGCGTGCCGAACAAATCGATCTCGAGGGACGGCGCGTGATTCTCGACATGGGCCAGGGCGCCGACGGGAACGCGCCGCGCCGCGAAATTCCCTACGACCAACTCGTCCTGGCCCTCGGCTCGGTTTCGAACTACTTCGGCATGTCGAATATCGAGAAGCTCGCCTTCAATTTCAAGAGTCTGCTCGACGCGATCCGCATCCGGAATCACGTGATCGAGATGTTCGAACGCGCCGACCGCGAGCCCGATCCCGCCGTGCGCAAGACGCTGCTCACCTTTGTTATTGCGGGCGGAGGTTTCGCCGGTGTGGAGCTCGCGGGAGCGCTGAACGACTTCGCGCGCGGCATTCTCGCCGATTATCCCAATCTGCGCTCGGACAACCTCAGCGTCGTGCTGGTTCATGCGCGCGACCGCATCTTGCCGGAGCTAAGCGAGTCGCTGGCTGGATACGCACAAAAGAAGATGGAATTGCGCGGAGTCACGTTCCGCCTCAACACGCGCCTCACCGACGCGAATCCGGGAGTCGTCGTGCTGAGCGACGGCGAAATTCCCGCCAGCACGCTCGTGTGGGCCGCGGGGACAGCGCCCAATCCTCTTCTGAAATCGTTTCCGGCGGCGAAAGACAAACGCGGAGCCATTGTGGTGGATCGCAACCTCGCGTGTCCCGGCTTTCCGGGGCTGTGGGCCTTGGGCGATTGCGCCGCCGTGGTCGATGGGAAATCGGGCAAGCCTTGTCCGCCGACGGCGCAGTTTGCGCTCCGCGAGGCCCAAATTCTCGCGAAGAACATTTGCGCCGACCTCAACGGACGTTCCAAACGGCGCTTTCATTTCGATTCGCTCGGGGCTCTGTGCGTGGTCGGCCACCAGACGGCTTGCGCCGAATTGACTGTGCCGTTTGCGAGGACCCGGTCCATGCGCTTTTCCGGACTGTTCGCATGGCTGCTGTGGCGCGGCATCTATCTCTCGAAACTGCCCGGCGTGGAGCGAAAGATTCGCGTGCTGGTCGATTGGACGATCGAGCTTTTCTTCCCGCGCGACATCGTTCAAACGATCGACTTGAAGTGAGGGAAGTTCATGGCTGCATCCGCGCACGTATCCGCCCAGCAAATCCGCGCCCGTTTCGGCGAAATGGATGCGCTGCTTGGCGTCGCGGTCGGCGCCGCCGGAGGCGGGCTCGGCAGCGCGCTGCTCAACGTGCCCATCGGCCGAGGCGTTTTTCTCGGCGCGCTTTTTGGGCTCGCGTTCGGATTTTTCTTTGCTCGGCGGGCCACCAGCGGCGGCGCCGGATTGATATGGGGCCTGGCCGCGGGATTCTTCGCGTGGCTCGTTTTTCCCGCCGGGCTCTTGCCCCTGTTTGTGGGCAAGGGCCATTCGATGGCGATGCTCGCGGATGCTCGCGATCAGTTTCCCAAGCTTGTTGCATGCTTGATCTGCCTGGGAATGCCGGTGGGAGTGGCGCTTGGAATTCGCGGCGGCCTGCGTGGCTCGGCGAAATCGCCTTTCCATTGGGGACGCGCGATTATCGTCGGCGGGTTTGCAGGCGTGCTTGCCGGAACGATTTTCAGCCGCTGGTCCGTGGTCGGCGATTTCTTCCCGCTGATCGCGGGGCTCGCTCAGCCGAATTCACGGGCCGCGACCGTGGCTCTCGAATTCGGCGTGGCGCTCGTCATCGGCTCAAGCTTCGGGCTGCTGTTTCAGCGCGACGTCAGGGGATACGGCTCGTCGATGGGCTGGGGGCTGGGATTTTCGATCTTCTGGTGGTTCCTCGGACCGCTCACTCTTTTCCCGCTGGCTTCCCAATCGCCGCTCGACTGGTCGGCGGATCAGGGCAGCAACCTCTTCGGCCCGCTGGTGGGGCACATCCTGTACGGACTCGTTCTCGGCATTGTCTACGCCACTATCGACCGGTCGTGGGTGAAGCTCTTCATCGAATCCGATCCGCTGAATCGCGAACCCGAAGGCCCCGGCCTGCTCGTGTTGCATTCGCTTGGATGGGGAGCTCTCGCCGGGCTCGCCGGAGGAGTCATCTCGAGTCCAGTGATGATCGCCACGGGCGTGTTGCCGAAGATCGCCGGCCTCGACATGCCGCTCTCGATTTTTCGCGCGCTGTCTCTCCATCTCATCGTGAGCGCGCTGATCGGCATGACGTTCGGCCTGCTGTTTCGCCACGAATCCTCAAGCCTCGGCCTAGGCGTCATGTGGGGATGGTTGTTTGGCCTGATCTGGTGGTATGTCGGCCCGATGACGTTCCTGCCGCTGCTGCTCACCGGAGAAATCGACTGGCGCACGAGCGCAGCCTCCGCGCTTCTTCCCTCGCTGATGGCTCACCTGATTTACGGAGCCGCGACGGCGCTTGTGTTTCTCCTGCTCGAGGGCCGCTATAGCCGCGCCCTGCTCCTCAATCCTCGCACGGCGGCGCACGAACTCCGCCGCATCCGCCCGGTCGGAACTCCCGCGCCTGCGCTGTGGTTCTTCGCGCTGGGCATGGGCGTCTTGCTTCCGGTTCTGCTCGGGTAAGCTGCTCCGCGCCGATCCCGGTCCCGCGCGCGGCAGGGCTTTTGCGCGCACCCGGACTGTGCCAGAATCCACGCGCAAGAGATTCCACGTTCCGACTGGGGGGAGTTGTGAGGACCATCTCGCGGGTCTTGTTTCTCAGCGCCGCGCTGCTTTGCGCGTCGATCCTCCCGGCGCGCGCCGTCGATTCGCCGCACATCGAGATCAAGAATGGAACCGGCCAGCTCATCGTCAACGGCCAGCCATTCCTGATCCTCGGCGGCGAATTGGGTAATTCTTCCTCGGGGACAGCCGAAGAGGCGGACCAGATTATTCCCAGGCTCGCCGCCATGCACGTCAATACGATCCTGATGCCGGTCGCCTGGGACCAGATCGAGCCGAAAGAGGGCGAGTTCGATTTCAGCATCCTCGACCACTGGATTGAAGTCGCGCGAGCGCACAACGTGCATTTGGTCCTGCTGTGGTTTGGCAGTTGGAAAAACGCCTTCTCGAACTATGCGCCAGCCTGGGTGAAAACCGACCCTGCCCGTTTTCCTCGCGCCGAGTCTGTGGATGGAACGCCGCTCCAGATTCTCTCGACGCTATCCGCGGAAAACCTCCGGTGCGACAGCCGTGCATTCGCCGCGTTGATGCATCACGTTGGCATGGAAGATTCGCAGCAAGAGACCGTGTTGATGGTCCAAGTCGAAAACGAAGTCGGTTATCTTGGTCCCGGCAGGGACCGCTCGCCGGAGGCCGACCGATTATTTCGCGCGGCGGTTCCGGACGATTTGATGCACGCTCTCGAAGCAAATCCGGCTCAGCTGTCTCCGGAACTCGCGGCGCACTTCAACAAGCACGGCCAAAGCTGGAGCGACGTGTTTGGAGAAGCTGCGGATGAAGTGTTCATGGCGTGGCACTACGCGAAATATATCGACGCCGTAGCTCGCGCCGGAAAAGCCGAATACTCGCTTCCGATGTACGTCAACGCGCAGCTCCCCGCGCCGATGGAAAGGCCGGGCGAGTATCCCAGCGGAGGGCCGCACCCGTATTACCTCGACGTCTGGCGCGCCGCCGCGCCCAGCATCGACTTCTACTCGCCCGATATCTACTGGTCAAATTTCGAATATTGGGTGCAGCGGTACGAATTTCCGGGCAATCCGATTTTCATCCCGGAGGCGCGCATGGATGCCGCGCCGTACAACGCGCTCTACGCCTACGGCCAGGCGCGCGCGATCGGTTCCGGCCCGTTTGGGATCGACAGTCTGGCGCTGCCCCAGAAAGACGATGCGCCGATGCCGGAGATCGCGCAGGTTTACGAGCTTCTCGATAGCATCCGCGATCTGCTGCCCGCGGCGCAAGCCGAAGGACGAACGCGCGGCCTCGTTCTGCATGCGGCGAGCCTGCGCCCGACGCAGACGGTCGCGCTCGGAGGATACCTCTTCGATGCGAGCCTCGCGCGATCGTGGCCGGCTGGAAAGACCGCCGACGATGGCGCCATGCTCGTCCTGCAATCTTCCCCCGGGGATTTCTACGTCCTCGGCAGCGGACTCGCTGTGAGTATCGCGCGCGATCCCGATGTCGATTCCCGCATCGCAGGAATCGAAAGCGTCGAGCAAGTCTCTCGCACCGCCGGCCAGTGGACGATCGAGCGGCGCCTGAATGGCGACCAAACCGACCAGGGCCGCCGGCTTCTATTTGATCAGCATGAGCCGCATCTCTACCATGTGCGCCTGTACTCGATCCCTCCGCCGCAGCAACATTGATCGGCGCTGCATCGCCTTGCTGTGCAGCTTTCAGCCCTGTGCGAATCCTGTACTCGAGGACAGCTTACCCGCGCGTCGCAATGTGCCATTCTGGTATGGACGACGAGAAGTCGCCCGCCCTCTCGACGAGGGCCGCACGTTCTTTGAAAATTCGAGATTCGAAGGTAAAACGTTACGATGTCCCTGGGAACGCCAATCTCCCGATTGGCGCTCTTCAGTGGTTGCCGCGGACGCGAGATAAACGCCAGACGAGAATGGCGCTCCAGCAACCCACGACTGACAAATCACGAATCACGGAGCCTTCCCACCACTCACCAATCACCACTCACAAATCACGTTTTCTAATCGACATTTGGCGATTAGAAACGCCCGGAACCCATTGAAAACACAAGAAGGGACTCCATTCTAATCGACACAATTGCGGCGCCCCGACGGCACGCGAATCAGCTATTTTGCGAACCGAAAAATGCGATTAGGATAAGGGCATGGACATCGACCGGAAAGCTTTTCTCGATAGCTTAGGCGGCGCGGAAGCCGCCAGCAAAATGGATGCGGAAAGCCGCGCCGACGCGCTCGAGCACCGCATGATGGAGGAACTGAATACGGCCATCGCCCTCAAGCACGGCGGCCATCCAGTGCCCGATCCCGGCAAGTATCCGACTGCCGCGCAGGTAGAGGCTCAGATCGAAACGCGGCCATTTCGCGCGGGCGCGGGTTTTCTGATGGTGCCGCGCTCCGGCGGAAACGTGAAGCGGCTCCCGCCGATGCCCGAAAATCCCACGCTGATTGATTTCTTCAAGCTGCGGTTCACCGACACCGCCTATCACACGATGCAAAGCGCCAACCTCGCAATGAAAAACGGCATGTCGGAGGAAATCATTCTGGCGTGCCTGCTCCACGACGTGGCGCAGGAACTGATTCGCACCGATCACGGATGGTGGGGGGCGCAGCTCTTCGAGCCATACGTCTCGGAGAAAGTTGCGTTTGCGATCCGGTACCATCAGGCGCTGCGGTATTACGCCGATCCCTCGGTGGGTTACGAGTATCCCGATCTCTACCGGCAACTTTTCGGTGTGGACTACACGCCGCCGCCGTACATCGAAGCGACCTACCAGATGGTCCGCAAACACAAGTGGTACATGGAGCCGCGCATGGTCGCGGTGAACGACCTCTACGCGTTCGATCCGAACGTGGTCGTCACGATCGAGTCGTTCCTCGACATCATCGGCCGCCACTTCAAGCAGCCCAAAGAAGGCCTCGGCAACGACGGCAGCCCCGTCGCGCACATGTGGCGGACGATCATCCGCCCCGATCAACCGCTATAGAACACTCCCGCCCGAGGCAGATTTGGTCCGCCTCCGGCGCGGCGCTATAATAGAGGCTACCAACGGGGGCGACACGGTTTCGACGGAAGCTGTCGCGGCTCGAAGGCATGCCGGGCCCCATCTGCCCGCAATCAGGTGGAAACAAACTAACTGGCAACT
>Ga0335075_10018852_pt1 | contig 10224 bp, 8 predicted proteins | sample Lox_Sample_24_FD_206723 | JGI IMG/M metagenome (GOLD analysis project Ga0335075, IMG submission 206723) | Soil microbial communities from Loxahatchee National Wildlife Refuge, Florida, United States - Lox_Sample_2.4 | ecosystem: Environmental > Terrestrial > Soil > Wetlands | place: USA: Florida... | reverse complement strand
ATGAGTCCTGCGCTCAAGGCAGTGCAGTCTCTTAGTCCTTGGCGCCTCACTGGGCACGTCCACGCTTTGAGAGGCCAGGTGGCATGCTGAATGGCGTCGAAATATGTGTACTGCCAAAATTTTTCAATGTTGTGCGAGTCATGTCGGGATATGAGCCGAAACGTTTTGGATTTCCGCCAGTGTTCTTCTGCAGATAAAAATTGGAAGACTGGGGTTGCGATGATGGCCTGGAGCTTCGAGAGAAGGACATGCCTGCGCGATGTTTCGTCAGATTTCGAACTCACTCCCATAGGATTGTTTTAGCCTAAGTTTGAAGCATGTCGCTATACTCTCCAATGCCAGCATCTACGGGTACAAGACCGTATTTGAAAACGTTGTTCGCAAAGAGTCCAGCGGATTCCGAACCTTTGTGCACATTGAAACTTGGGCAGGCGCTTTCGTACTGAAGCAGCAGATATTGAAACGGAAAGTTTTTTGAGGTTTTGACGCATTTATTTCCTAGCAATGATGATGGATCAACAAGATGACTTAGTGATCCGATTGTTGGAATCAACTGGACAGTTCCAAATTTGAAAGCTACATGCGCTCGCGGCAGCTGTTTTGCACCCCTTGATATCTCTTGAAGAATCTCAAAGACTTCCTGAAGTATTTCCATTCGATTTTGGTGAATTTTCTCCCCTAGTTGTTTCTGGAATACTCCTCTATCCTTCAAATACTGATATTCAGAAAGCAGATTCTATATACCGCCTTAAGCAGAACATCAAAGTATCCCTGGCTGTCCTCAATCTCTCTGTTAATAAAGTCTGAAGACTCCTTCAATCGTGGTTTCTGCGTTTCTTCTGTCTCGGAGCTGTTGAATCTGTCGTACCAACACCAGACTGAGGCTTTTCCAGTTTTCGCCTCTGATATGACTACTCGTATGCACTGATACTTGCAAATATCTCTATAGCGTAGAAGAAACTCTCTTCGTCTTCATATCTTAGGCGCAGCCATTTTCCTCCAATGATAGTGCTAATCTCTTTCAATATTTCAAGCGACCTGTTTGCTTCCATATTCTCAAACTCCTTTCTTGAGGGAGACTTTGTTACAGATTCAGATGCGGATAAGTAAGTCCCCTCTTCGCGATGAATAGACGCTAGAGTTCGGTTCATATTGTGTGGATGGTGATTAGGAAGGATTGAAGGCGCCTGTGGAAGGTGTGCCCTAGGTGAAGGAGTCCTTTGAGAGGTGACATTTGAGCTCTGAATGAATGGTTGATTCAGTGGCATCTGGGTAGCGCGTATTTCATCGTCGCTGTCCATCGTTGAGTGTCCAATATCAGGGCTTCATTGAGATCTTAGCGTTAGGATGGTAGGCTGAGTTTCATCAACAAGAGGATGAAGTGGTTATATCAAGCAAAGCAAAACGAACTGAGAGATTGTTGTAGTATCCTTCCTCCGCAGTTTGTGTATAATTTGCTTCCTTTCAAATTGGCGCTTCCAGAGAAAGAAGCTCGGAAATACCATGCTTTCTAATTAAGGGGAACAATTTCATACCAAATAACATTGAAAAATTCCTATTCACATCAAGCATTTTATTATAATAATTATGTTTGGTCCAGCTTTGTTCTAAACTCATAGATTAGCGTTAATATTGAAGACAGACTGACTAATTGGGCATAGATTTACTTTACACCAGCCCAGGAGGTCCAATAACGAGAATCCTTTCGCAGGAAATGGCGCTCAACTCGCAGGCTTCGCTCAGGAGACTAATACGGATATAGCCTTTTAACCAGAATGTATTGCTAAGACTGCCCAGAGCATTCTATATCAAAAGCTCATCTACATCTACTAGGCAACAAGCTGGTCTTCCTGGATTCATTTAGGAATATGTTCTTTGCCCCGCCAATATGATAGCTGTAGGCCTACAGGAGAGTACGCCGCAGACTCAAAATTATTATATGCTTGTTACGCTCGGTCCAGCTCATCCCAAACTCCAGAGAAGGAGCATCGCAATTTTGTCAGAAGACCACAGCGAATCAGAAAAGTGGAGCTTAAAACCCACATTAGGACATAGCAGAATCTAGACCAAAGTTCATCAAACACGGCAAGTTTCTCTGACCTGTCATATGGCCGATCTAATGTGTCTTCCCGGATTGTCCCCATTGAGCCAAACATTGAAAGCAACACCTGGAACAGATCCATTCGGATACATAAGAGCCGGAATGTAGTCCTGAGTCGTCCAGGTATCTAATGCAAATAACCGCAGACGCTACAGCAATGCAGGACAAAAGAGGAACCCCGTTTTGGAACTGGGAAGAGGAATATTGGTAGAAGTAATTAAATTATCAAATTAGCTTGTAAGATGAGGGAATACAACATGATATAGAAAAGACTTTTTAAGTCAGGAGCCGAAGTCCATACATCCAAGTCTCAACTAAGACCGTACAGTACATGTATCCAGACAGCTTTGCCTCTCAAAGCAATCAAATGCTGTCTGAGATATATTACGTCTCGCAAAGGCAAATGAGACAGAATCCTAAGACGGGCATACTCAGCCTTGCTATACAGAGAAAGTCTCAATCCCTCAGTCCATAATTTCCTATACATGATCATCACTCGACATATGTCGAGAGGGCCAGGCCTGGCTATTGTAAGGAGCTTACGCAAGCTACCAGGAACGGGTAAACACATTTCTTGATGTTGTTGTTGCGGATGCCTACAGAATCAGGAGCCGATGTTGCATCGTTTAAGCTTTTTTTTTTATGAATTCACTAAATTCAGATAAGCGTGTGCACGTTATCCTAATTTACGAACTAGGCCACCCTGACTCCGCTTTGCCGTGCCTCTTTGCTTTCTTCACCCGCATGTCTCTGGCCCGAAAGGCTTTGACTACGAAGCATTACATATCTTGGCTCGGTGTTATGCCGGATTTATTTATGATGATCTTCAAGCTTACATCTGCCAAGACTTTCAAGCAGCGCGGGTGGACCCGTGCATCATCAAAGATTTCTATTCAGGGAGGACAACGTTTCTTGGCAACCGATGGAAGGTAGGGGAGTAAATGGGCAGATTTGAAAAGTAAGCAGGGGAGGCCTGGACATTGGATTTTTGGTTCCTGGCCTAATGGACGGAGGAGGGCGCGCATTGGTGGCCTGCCAGTGAAATCCTGGCAAATTACGCACATTGAAAGCTACGGTGGCTTTACTAGGGCGCAACCTTCCGATGTTGGGTCTCCTAAGGCGACTCGTTTAAACGCCTCCTTTTCCCATCGTTCTTCTGAATTAAAAAGCCACGCAGTGACAGGCTGGGTTTGTTCTACCCAGTTACCGCTTGTGCCTGAAGAATCCCACTCATTTTAGAGAGATGTGCCAGCCAATGAAGACTCCGAACCCCCTTCCCGCGACGTAGCTGGTGCGTGCGCTTGACTCTTAAGCCAATTCAAGAAAGTTGTCATGAGGAAGGACAAGGAGGGGTGTTGGCAGGCAGGTGAGAACGTCTCACCCATGTGAGATACGTAGCGGGCGACATGGACTCCCATGGTAGTTCATGTGTATATGCTTATCATGGAAGGAATAAGTTGGTAGCCTCTCCCTTCATCACAGTCGTTTATCACCAACTTCACACCTGGATGGTGCGCGTGGCATTTTCGAGGTCAAATTGACTCTGTTCAATTACCTCACACACTCTTTTGCAGCATATTGTCATTCGTTACTTTTCTTTACTCTAAATCTGTATGCTTTTCTTCAACCTCGCCGCGGTGGCAACTGCTGCCGTGGCGCTCTTTCCCGGTGTCTTTGGTGCGGCTTCAACGGACGAATACCGCGATGCAGACCAGCTACAGTCCGGTTACTTGCCTAACCATAACATGGATCCGAATATTGTGAATAGTGCAGCTTTTGGGCAATTATGGCGGGTCTTGACGGGCGGGGCAGATACAAATCCTGCAGACGGTGGAGGAACCGAGGAGTGGGTCTAATGATATATCTTCAAACAGTATGATACTGACATGAAATCTACTCCAGGTTCCTGGCAAAGCCTCTTGTTTATACGACTTTGAAGGGTGGATATGGTGGCGTGCAAGTCGTTATTGCCTGCTCGGAGACGAATTGGGTGTATGTTCTTGACGCGGTGAATGGCACAATATATAACAAGAGACAACTGCACCGACCTTTTCTTGCCTCTGATATTGGCTGCAATGATATCAATCCTCAGATTGGTATCACCGGCACTCCAGTCATCGACCCCCTAACCGATGTCATGTACCTTTACTCAAAGACATACGCTGGAACAGCAAACGGCTATCAGAATGGAGTGTATTATTTCCACGCAATTGATGTCAATACTCTTACAGACGTATATCCACCTGTCAATATCAATGGCGGCCCAGCGAACAATGATCCCAACAACGGTATATACTTTACCGGAGGCGTCAATTTACAAAGAACCTCCTTGTCTCTGATCAATGGAGCTGTATGGGCTGGGTTTGGTGGACATTGTGACTTATTCAACTACACTGGATGGGTGATAGGAATCGAAGCGTCTAACGGGACGGTCCTCACGAGATTTGCCACAGAGGTGGGATCTTTTGCACCAGCACAGGATGGCACCAATGATTACAAAGCAGGTGGAGGTGGCTCCGGTATCTGGCAGTCCGGCATGAGTTTAACAAGTGACTCGAGCAATAGGCTGTTCTTCGTTACCGGAAACGACAATTCGCATGCCAACATTGAACAACCAGCGTCTGGTCGTTCATACCTTGGTACACTTGGCATGGCTATCGTGAACCTCGCCATTGATCCTACCACTAATCAACTAAGTCTGTCAGACTACTTTGAACCCTACGAGTATATCTCTATGGATGGTGGCGATCGCGATCTCGGTAGTGGGGGCCTCTGTGGCCTTGACTCCACAACATTCAAGGGTACCAATGTTGTTCAGATGGGTGTTACTATCGGCAAGAATGGCGAGGCGTACGTTGTAAACATGGACAATCTCGGAGGGTTTGCAAACGGACCTAATGGCGGCGACCTTGTGATTCAATCTCTTCCTATGCCAGGGGGAGGACCGATTTTCGGTGGCGCAGGAAGCTATCCACTTGAAGGTGGATGGCTTTATATGACCCCCGTTGGCTATGCCACTCAGGTTTACGAATTTGTACCGGATGCACAGGGCAACCCATCCTTCACTTTAGTTTCCCAGACACCAGATATTAGCTCTGGTAGAGTTGGGGTAGGTCCTCCCGTAATCACGACCAATAATGGAGAACCAGGAACCGCTATTCTTTGGGTAACTGATGTTGATGCCGGGCTGCGGGCCTACATGGCAGTACCACAGTCTGATGGAACGATGTTGAAGATAAACATGCCATCGACCCCTTCCATCAACAAGTACCAGCGGCCGGCTTTCGGGGATGGAAGAGTATATCTATCTACCTCTGACGGACACATCATTTGTCTCGGAAGTCCCGTTGCCCAGCCATTTACGTGTAGTGTACCAATCAATTTCGGTTCAGTCACTCTCGGAAGCACATCGACGTTATTGATAAACTGTACAGCGAATATTGCAGTAACAGAAGTCCTCGGATTAACTCTGACAAATCCCCTCTTTACAGCTCTAAACTCATCTTTGCCTACCCGTCCGTTAACCGCTGGCCAGAAATTCTCATTCCCTGCTACTTTCAATCTCACAACAGCTTCGATTCAGGACACAGTCAATACAAGCTACTCCGGGGTCAAGCCAGGGGTAGCGTCCGGTGATATCACATTATACACTGTTAATGGTGTTACAGGTTATGCAACAAGCCAACCATTAGCTCTTTCTGGAACGACTGTCAGCCAAACCGGATTTCTCTCTCTTTCTCCTGTCGAGGTCGACTTTGGCGGACTAGTCGTCAATTCTGTTGCGGCTGAAGAAGGGCTATCAAGCTCTTTGATTATTTCGAACATAGGCGTAGCAAGCTTGACCATTACTGGGAGCGCTTGGGCCGACTTAACAGCAGATATACCCGCGCATATCAATATTACGCAAATTGGCAACACCAACCGGTACGCACTTGGATCTGCGTTCAATGCTACTGACTGGCCTCAGCCGGGATATGTCATTGCTGGTGGGGCGTCAATCTCTGTTACATTGAACTTTGGGTCCAACACTGTCGGTACTTACGGCAGTCTGGTTACGATCTGGTCCACAGGAGCTTCTTCACAGAACGTCATTCTGTCTGGTACTATGTCCAATGCTCCAGTTGCCGTGCTGACGGTCGATAATGGTGAAGGTGGAGCCTGGCAACCTGACGTTGTTTCAATTACTCCTGATATCTCGGATAGTTCAACCACTACTCTGGTTGGTGTAGACTTTGGCAATCTATACCCTGGCAATTCAAGTATTTATAGTAAGTAAATTACATTCGAAGTAAAGGATTGCACTGACCTTCACAGCTATACGCATCAACAATACAGGTGGCTCCGCTTTGCTGATTACGAAGAGTAAGCCTCCGGAAGGTGTAGAATTGACAGCCCTGAACCCTACTACCGATCTGGCTGAAGGGTCCCAGATTGCGCCCAATTCATATTCTGATGGTGCTGTGCTCTTTTCCCCAAGTTTGGCACTATCTCCAATCAATTCGGATCCGCGAGTTGTCAACGGGACATGGACTCTGAATAACGACGATCTTACTTTCGGTATCCATATTGTGAACTTTACCGGAACGGTCATTGTTCCCCAGCATGGACCTTTGGACGCTGCTGGGAATAGCATCTACAAATACCTTGGATGTTACTTGGACTCAGCGAACGGCGGTCCGCGACTATTCCCACAGTCTACTGACAACGGTGCCAACAATGAGAATGGTCTATGCCAGGAGCAGGCGCATGCTGGTGGCGCGGTGTTTGCCGGCACTGAGTATCATACTCAGTGCTGGTGGGGCAATGGAATCCCAAATATCACATTCTACTACCCAGAGTCTGATGACCGCTGCAGTTGGGTATGTCCTGCTGATGGTACTCAACCATGCGGTGGCAATGGTGGCTATATCAGCGTGTTTTATGACTCGACGAAATATGACCCCACTACAGGTATTTGTACTGGTTGCAGTACGCCTGTGACTCCTATTGGCGGAGGTGGAGGAGTCGTTACACCCACTACAGGAGTGATTGAGAAGATTGTAGGGCCGTACAGCTATGTTGGTTGTTATACGGAAGCAACTACTGGGCGGGCCTTGTCGAGTGCGAGCTACGCATATGACAGCATGACACCTGATACCTGCGCTGCCAACTGTACTGGATATCCCTATTTCGGGGTCGAGTATGGCAGGGAATGCTACTGCGGCAATACACTCGCTTTAGGCTCAGTTTTATCTCCAGACGGCGACTCGGCCTGCAATATGCCTTGCGCGGGTAATTCTACTGAACTTTGTGGTGCTGGAGACCTTCTGACGATGTATTCACTCAATGGTACCACACCGGCCATTGCGCCTGAACCAACAATCAAGCAGGTAGTCGGGTCATACTCATATTACCAATGCCAAACTGAAGGAACTAGCGAACGAGCCCTCAGTGCTCTTTTTTATGCTAGCGATGGCATGACTATTGAGATGTGTATCTCGACTTGTGCTGGATATACATATGCTGGTGCTGAATATGGTCGGGAATGCTATTGCGGGAACTCTTTCAACACAGGGTCTGTGGTATCTCCTGGAGGCAACGCTGATTGCAATATAGTCTGCTCCGGTAATTCCTTGGAGTTCTGTGGAGCTGGTAATAGACTCTCGGTTTACATATTAAATGGAACGACAGTCAGTAGCTCTTCACTTACATCAGTCAGCACTTCCCTCGCCGCTTCTGTTACCTCGAGTGTTGTATCTACATCTACATCGGCAACGCCATCGTCAACAGCACCTTCCTACGTCGAGGCCGTTGGCAGTTATAACTGGATTGGCTGCTATACGGAGGCAACTAACTCCAGGGCCTTAAAGTCTGCCACACTAGTCAATTACGACACGATGACCGTGGAAATGTGCGCTAGCTTCTGTGCGCCCACATACTCAATGTTCGGTGTAGAATACAGCGGAGAATGCTACTGTGGCAATGTTCTTCAACCAGGAAGTGTTCTTGCTCCTACAACTGACTGTTCTATGACTTGTAATGGTAATCCTCAGGATTATTGTGGCGGACGGGACAGGCTCGACGTTTATCAACAAACCGGCACTTCCGCAACACCGACAGCAAGCACTACTTCGACTTCTATGAGCACCTCAGCACCCAGCTCTACCTCTACTTCCTCTTCCTCATCCTCAACTTCGACTACCGTGAGAACCTCAGCGACCAGCTCTACTTCGACTACTGTGAGAACCTCAGCGACCAGCTCTACTTCCACATCCTCAACTTCAACGACCGTAAGCACCTTAGCGCCTAGCTCTATTTCTACTTCCTCATTCTCAACTTCTACTACCGCCAGCACTTCAGCGACCCGCTCTACTTCTACGTTCTCATCCTCAACTTTGACAACAAGCAGCATGGCAGCTACTTATACCGGGCCGCCTGTCATCTCCCAAGGAAATGTCAATTTTACATACTTGGGCTGCCTCGGCGAACCTACCGTCGGCCGTGCCCTACCCAACATCATTGAGTCTAACGCCGTCGCCATGACAGTCGAGCGCTGCCTCGGAGAATGTTGGCAGTATGAATTCGCAGGCGTCGAGTGGAGCCGGGAGTAAGTCCTTCCATTCCCAAGTCAACTTAATATAGTCTATTAACATACATATAGATGTTGGTGCGCAAATGCCATAACTGTTGGAACGACGTTCAATGCCACAGGCTGTGATATGCCGTGTACAGGCAATTCTTCTGAGTTTTGTGGTGGCAGTGTTCGTCTTAACGCTTATGAACGTATATCAACTTAAGGCACACTAGCTCTCGGAGGCGTTTCCTCGCTTCACCTACACTGGCATGTCTTAAAAGACATAGATGACCGGGGGGCTACACCGTATAGGTTGTTGGCGCATTTAAGTTAACTCTGGGACAAATTTAGGCGTCTTCTGTATCAAAAGCCATCGTGGATTGATTGTTAGACTAAAAGGTGGCATATGATGGACATATCTCGCTTACTTGGCGTTAGTTTAGAAGGATGTCGTATTGGATGAATGGTTCTATTCGAGTGACCTAGATAATAAATCCGGATCACTTCGAGAGTACTGTCTTGGGGACGTGAATGTTTAGGTGCTGCGGCCAATCCGCGCGCTAATCAGTTGAGAGAACAGATATTCCCTCACCTATTCACCGCCAGAATGCTGTGGTAATCCCGTAGTTGATGGATCGACAGGGACGGTGAGAGGAACGGACAAATCAGATAAGATCGCCAAGATGCGTCCATCCACCGAAACAGGCTTTACGTTAAGGGTTCAGGGTCCTTTAGCCAGCTTCGGCACTGAGGCGGGGACTATCATTGACAGTTTCTAGAATATAAATATGTGTATGGGTTGCATTACAGGCTATTGCTATCCTTAAAAAGGAGACAAATATGCAATCTCACAGACATCTGCCAGTAAATGGGTAAGCTGCTCGCCATCTACGGATACGAGCAGATAAGTGGCGCATTCGATGCAGGGTAGCTCAAAGCTGACGCCCACCCTTGCGTCCATGCACTGAGCCACCACTTCATTTCCCACCAGCCATTGGCTCGCCCTGCCACTTGAGACACCACGACAACCAAAGTCCGAAAGAGGGCGCAGCAGCAACAGCGACCGGACGATTCCCCTTCTTATTACCTTTCCCGCCCGCTTCCATCTCCCTTTCTCCTTCACCACACTCAACCAACTCTTTCAACTTCAATCTCAGTCCCACGAGCAGCATCTTCATAATTCAATCAATCCCGGCATTCCGCTATCATCTAAACCTCCATAGTCATCATGCCTGCTCAAGAGACCAATCAGCCCCAAGTCGAGCAAATGGCTCTTCCCACTACCCAGACGACCGCTGAACAGCCCGTACGTTTCCCCCCTCTCTCTCACATTCTCCAACACTCTCTATATCAGTGACTTCTTCTTATCTACCATCTACTTATCTTTCGACACGAAACCCCACAACCCACATCATCTCTCTACCCGAAGGGTAGCATGGCTAACTCCTCCCTCTAGCGCGCAACTGAAACCATGACCGCTGAGCCAATGCGCCTTCGTGGAGGTGGTGACGGCGCTGAGATCTGCTGTGGCCTGTAAGTCATCCTCCATTCCACATTCGGGAAAACAGAC
>Ga0335075_10018851_pt1 | contig 10224 bp, 10 predicted proteins | sample Lox_Sample_24_FD_206723 | JGI IMG/M metagenome (GOLD analysis project Ga0335075, IMG submission 206723) | Soil microbial communities from Loxahatchee National Wildlife Refuge, Florida, United States - Lox_Sample_2.4 | ecosystem: Environmental > Terrestrial > Soil > Wetlands | place: USA... | reverse complement strand
AGATGCCGCGCGAAGCGAATCGTTTTGGGTACCGGCTGGCGCATCAGGCAGGAATTCCAGGCGAGGCGGCGAGCGGCGAACTGGCCTGGCCCAGTCTCTAGTTCCTCGGCGAGCGCTGCCGCGCGCAACGCACATTCTTCTACCCGAGGGGCCCCGAAGCCGTCGACGGCGATCAGCGAGACTGCGAGGTGGAGCCTGAGATCCAGTTCGTCCGCATCGCGCTGTTTGCCTGGCGGCAGCTTGTCCAGCAGATCCAGCGCGAAGCCGAACTGTGCACCGGCCTCGGCGTGGGCCGACTGCCCCACGCTGCGCAGCCCGGCAAGCCGCCAGTAGCGGATTGCCTGCTCCCTGATGTCCGCCTGGGTGAAATGATGCGCCAGAAGCTCGGGCTTCGTATCCAGCGTCTCAGGCCAGAGTTCCTCGATCGCTCGCCCAATGCGCTCGTGCAGCGCTTGGCGTTGCTTGCGCAGCAGTGTGCTGTACGCAGCATCGCGCACGAGCGCGTGCTTGAAGGTGTAAAGTGCATCGGGCAGTGTGCCGCGACAGAACGCCAGTCCCGATGCAACAAGTGACTCGATGCCGTGCTCGAGCTGCGAGTCCGGCATCTGCGCGACACTGGTCAGCAAAGCATGCGCAAATTCGCGACCGATCACGGCACCGACCTGCGCGACCATCTTCGCTGTCGGCAGCCTGTCGAGCCGCGCGATCAGCGAACTTTGCAGCGTGGCCGGCACTTCCACTGGGTCCGAACTGGGGTGCCCCGTTCCTGCGTTCTCGAGCACCGCCTTGGTTAGCTCCTCGATGAACAATGGTACCCCGTCGGATCGTGAGACGATCCGTGCGATGACCGCCGGGGACAAATCGCGATCGACCACGGTCCGTTCGGCGAGTTGTGCGGATTGCTCGTCGGTGAGACGCGCCAGCGTGATCGTTGTGGCGATGGCAAGCTCAAGCCATGGTGGGCGGAACTCGGGCCGAAACGAAACAACCAGGAGGACCGGCAAGGTCCGCAGCATGCCAAGCATTTTGTTGAACAACTCCAACGAGCTCGCATCAGCCCAATGGAGATCCTCGAATAGGACTAACACCGGCCGCAACCGAGCGATATTAGCCAGGCTGCGCGTCAGGGCATCGAAGGTTTTTTCCTTCCTACGCTGAGGGCTGAGCTCGGGCATCGGATAGCGGTCGCTTGCGGGAACCGATAACAGGTCAGCGATCAGCCGGATGTCTTCGGGGGAAATGTTCACACTGGCGAGTCTTGCCTCAAGCTTGTAAAGCTTCTCGCCCGGAGTGTCGCCGCGGGTGAAGCGCAGATCCCGCTCCCACCGCGCGATGATTGGGTGCAGCGCGCTGTCCTGGTGGTGTGGCGAGCAGAAATAGCGAAGGCACCCGTGCGGCTCGCCGCGGAGCTGCTCCTCCAGCGCGGTGATGAGGCGGGACTTGCCGATGCCAGGCTCGCCGGCGAGCAGCACGAATTGGCCTTCGCCCTGCTTTGCCTGCCGCCACCGCCTCAGCAGGAGTTCGAGCTCTTTATCACGGCCGATCAATGGCGCTATGTGGTCAGCGTGCAGAGCTTCGAAGCGGCTTAGCACCGTGGACTGGTCCAGGACTTGCCAGGCTTGCACCGGTTCGACCAGGCCCTTCAGAGCTACTCGCCCCAGGTCAAGACATTCAAATAGATCGCCGATCTGCCGACGAGTCGTTGCGTCAATCACGATGCCATTCGGCTCAGCGAGTGCCTGCAGGCGGGCCGCCAGATTTGGTGTTTCACCGACGGCCGTTTGCTGGCGGGCATCACCCGAGCCGATCGCTTCGCCGACGACGACCAGGCCGGTGGCAATCCCAATGCGTACCTTCAGCGGTTCGGATCCCGTCATCGTCTGGCCGATGTGTGCGACCACTGCCTGGGCAGCTCGCACTGCGAGTTCCGCGTCGGCCTCATGGGCCTCGGGCCAGCCGAAGTAGATCAACACGCCATCGCCCACATAGCGCGCAATGAACCCGCCGCAGCGCATGACCGCTGTTGCGACGGTGGCCTGGTAGCTGCGGATCACCACGCTGAGGTCCTCAGGATCCAGACGCGACGATAGAGCGGTGAAATCCATCAGGTCACAGAACATCACGCTGATCAGGCGACGCTCTGGCCCTGGGCGGGGATGGTGTAGTTCGGATTGCCTCCGGCCGGTCGCCACGGGCAGCTCGTACTGGTGATCTAGCCGCAAATCGGCAATCGCCCACAGCAATTGGCGGCGATGGCCGACCGATGTGATCAGCTCGCGAAGGTCTTCCATCGTTAAGGTGAGCAGTGTTGCGAGGGTGATGTCGTTTTCACGAAATACGGCCTCGTATCGTTCGAGCCCAACACGCCGTAGCCAGTCCGTCACGTTCATTGCAGGTCTCCAAGACTGCACCCCGCTCGAAGGGAGCGCCATGGCAGTGCGGCACGTAGTCGCACGCGGCCCGTGCTTAACACACAGTCAGGGGGGGGCCTCCGTCGGAGGGCTGACGGTAACGGCCTGATGCGGTAGGGCACAGCCTACCCGATGTCACGCAAACCTCCCCGTGTCATGAGCTTGCGCAACTAGAAGAGGGCAAGACGAGCGCAATGCACGGAACTCGCACGCGCCTTAACACGTTGAGGTCACCCCCAGTAGCCAACCTCGATCTCCTTTCGAGCGGGCCGCTGGCGCCGATCAGTAAGGTCGCTCCGAACTGCGGCGAGCCGAAAGCATTTCGGCGATGATGAACCTTCGAGGCCACCATATTGGCAGCGGTCCGATGCCGTCTATGGGTACTTGTACCCAAGCGGCGGTAGTTGATTCCGGTCCTCAGTGAGGAAATCCACGGCTTGCAAACATCAGTCTTATAAGCTGAGAGAGGGAGCGTGCTCCCATCTTCTCCAATATGCGCGCGCGATGGTGTTCGATCGTCCGTATGCTTGTATCAAGCCTCGCGGCGATCACCTTGTTAGGGTAGGCTTCGATCAGCAGCTCCAGAATCTCTGTCTCTCGGGGCGTCAGCGTCGATCGGCGCGCCTCGATTTCAGCGACCTGCGCCTTGCGTTCCTGGGTCGCGACTGCGCGCTGCCAAGCTGCGTGCATACTGTCCAACAGCGTGGCGGGATCGAACGGTTTTTCGACAAAGTCGACGACCCCTTCCTTCAGGACAGCCACAGCCATTGGAATGTCGCCATGGGCAGTGATCACCACCGTCGCCGGGTCGAGTCCAAGACGGACCAAGTGACGGTAGAGCACGATGCCATCCATATCCGGCAGCCGTACGTCGGTGAGTAGGCAGATCGGTTGCGAGCGATCCACCTCAGCCAGAAAGGTCTCGGCGCTCGGGTAGCTTCGAACGTCGAAGTCTGCGCTCTGTAAAAGTAAAGTCAGGGCATCCCGCATTCCCGGATCATCCTCGACGACATAAGCCATGGGGGTCACAATCAAGATCGGTCAACATTGTCGGAGGGCAATCGCAGCACAAAGCGCGCGCCGGCGGTGACTGTTGCATCCCGCCAGAGTCTCCCCCCGTGTGCTTTCACGATCTCGCGGCTGAGCGACAGACCAAGGCCCATGCCATGCTGCTTGCTAGTTTCGAAAGGTTTGAACAGGCGCTCGGCCAATTCTGCCGGCACGCCGGGCCCGTTGTCCTCGACTGCCAGTTCGCTCTCTCCGTCGACCTGAAGCAGACGAATCCGGACGCTTTTATCCGGGCTGCCACACTCGGCAACCGCCTCGATAGCATTGCGGATCAAGTTGACCAGCACTTGTTCGAGCTGAGTGCGGTCCGCGGCGATTCGTACCAGCGGATGAGCTTCGATCCGTACCGTCACGCCGAGTGATCGGGCCATGTCGGCGAGTGCCGCGACAACCTCATGCGTCATCACAGCGAGATCAATGAGACACCATCGCGGTTCACCCTTGCTCAAGAAGTCCCGGAGGCGCTCGACAATCTTTCCGGCGCGTCGGACCTCAGATTCCAGCTTAGCCATCGTCTCGCGCAGCCGCTCGACGTCGACCGGACTTGCCACCATGAGACGGCGGCAAACATGGGCATAGGTGGCAAGAGTGGCGAGGGGCTGGCTAATCTCGTGCACCACGGCGGCGCCGAGCGCCCCCGCAGTGGTCAGCCTCGCTGCGCGGTAAAGCTCTGCCTGTTGTTGCCGCAGGTAGAGTTCGGCCCGCTGACGTTCGGTGACGACCGCACCCAGGATCAACCCGGAGGCAGCCACCGCGATGGAAAGAATCTGATATGCCACGACGTCGACTCCCGGATAATCGAGGGCGGCGATCGTCGATATGAGAGCCAATTGTGTGACCGATATAGAGATCGCGCACAATGCGAGGCCGTGCCGAACCCCGATCCAGACGACGGGGAGAAGCAAGAGGTAGAAGAACTGCAACTCTTTCGAGCTGGCCACGCCGAATACCATCGACAACGCAAACACGAGCCCAATCGCAAAAAATCCGCTGTCGATGACACGAGTAGCCGGAGGCACCTCCTTCCACCGTTCCCATGCCTGTGGAATGGTCAGCACCGCGGGCAGCAGGCCGACGATACCAGTCAGATCGCCGATGAAATAGTGCCGGACGGCGGAGTATGCCAGACTCGCTGGCAGACCGTTCATCATCACGAGTGCGGCAACAGCAAGGGTGGCGACCGCTATGGTTCCGGTGCCGGCGATGAGCAAGAAATACACGATATCCCCAACGCGTGGGAAACCCTGGTCGGCATGAGCGAAGCGCTGCAGCGCAGCAGCAACGCCGGTGTAGCCGATGGCCGCAATTGCGTTCGTTGCAACGGTGGTCGACATGTCGAGCGAACAGCCGACGACCATGACATCCGAAACTACACCCGCGACGAAGAGCGAAGGCGCGAAGCGGAGCCCTTTGGCGACGAGAAGAGCGAGGCTGGCTGCCGGTGGGGGATTCCAGGGGGTCAGGCAAGTTCCCGGCAGTACCTGAAAGAGACTGATCCAGTCCAACGCGACATAAATTGCCACATAGACGCAGACGATGGTCGCAGCATGAAGAGCCTTGTGCGGCAGTCCTGGGGCAGGTCTTGTCGGCAGAGCGATAGATCGGATTGTCATCTCGTGTAGATACCCGTTATCGCCACATCCTAGCAGACCGGGTCCGCTTCTTCCAGGACTGAAGCAGATACAGCCGCCGGGGTACAAGTACCTATAGACGGCATTGAACCGCCGTTAATATAGTGGCCCAAGGCTCATCATCACCGGAGTGCTTTCAGCTCCGCGTGGTTGGGCGAGACGTTGTTGCATCGCACTGGTCGAGCGCCGGCAACCTGCTCGAAAGGAGATCGAGGATGGTGGACGAGGCTAAGCTCAATACGTTTATCGGGCAGATGCTCGGCGATCTCGGCGGGGCGTTCAGTGTGGCGCTCGTGCGCATGGGCGATCGGCTGGGGCTTTACCGAATACTTCAGCGAGAGGGGCCGGTCACGTCCGCGGAACTAGCCAAAAAGGCAGGCGTCGCTGAACGATATACTCGTGAATGGCTGTCGCATCATGCGGCATCGGGGTACCTCACCTATGACGCCGCCACGAACGCGTTCACTCTGCCTCCCGAGCAGGCGATGGTCTTTGCCGATTCGGACAGCCCCGTTTTCATGCAGGGTGCTTTCGATGTGGCGGTATCGATGATGCAAAACGAGGCGCAGGTCGAGGCCGCCTTCCGCACCGGAAAAGGCGTCGGCTGGGGAAACCAATCGCAATGTCTGTTTTGCTCCGTCGGACGTTTCTTCCGGCCGAGCTACCAGAGTAATCTCGTGGACTCGTGGCTCCCCGCCTTGGATGGCGTGAAGGCGAAGCTTGAACGGGGCGCCATTGTTGCTGATGTCGGATGTGGTCATGGGTTCTCGACTATCCTAATGGCGAAGGCGTTCCCCAATTCGAGCTTCATTGGCTACGACTTCCATTCGGATTCGGTTGCACAGGCCAAGCTGCATGCCGAGCAGCATGGCGTCTCCGCAAACACGCGCTTCGAAGTGGCCTTGGCCAGCAGATATCCGGCCCGGGATCTCGACCTCGTGACATTTTTCGACTGCCTGCACGACATGGGCGATCCCGCCGGAGCGGCGCAGCATGTGTTGCAGACGCTGAGGACGGATGGGAGCTGGATGATCGTGGAGCCCGCGGCCGGCGACAAACTGGAGGACAATATCAATCCTGTCGGGAGGCTGTATTATGCGGGATCGACGATGATCTGCGTGCCGACGTCTCTCGACCAGCCCGTCGGGGCGGCCCTGGGTGCGCAGGCCGGATTCGCCAGGCTCTCCTCGATGATCAGCGAGAGCGGCTTTGGTCAGGTTCGCAAGGCTGCGGAGACGCCGTTCAACATGATTTTGGAGGCCAGGCCGTAGCACCCTCGGCGCGGGCGCACTGACCCTTCCTGGTGGTGGCACTGATCGACGGCCCAGTGGGCTGCGCCATCCCGATTTGGCCGCTGACCGCATCCGCTTTGCCGCGCCGGCCGAGACAGCCGGCTACAGCGTGCCGGGTCGCCCCGCCTGCAGCCACGGCACGCTGGTGGCCGGAGTGCTGAGCGCACGACGCGACAGCCTGCATCCTGGCATCTGCCCCGGCTGTACTTTGGTGGTGCGGCCGATCTTCTCCGATGCGGGATAGGCCCAACAGAACGGCAGCCTACCCTCCGCAACGCCCGACCAGTTGGCGACTGCTTTCCGTGAGGTGGTCGGTCGCCGGCGCGCGGGTCATCAACCTCAGCGTCGGGCTGACCGAGCCGGGGCTGGGCGACAACCGTGCGCTCGTCGGGGGCTTGCAGGAGGCTGCGCAGTGCGGCGTTATCGCCGTTGCGGCGGCGGGCAACGACGGGCGAATGGGCGGCACCGCGATCACACGGCTGCCCTGGGTGATCCCGGTCGTCGCCCGCAGCCTCTCCGGCGCCGTGTTGGCGCCTTCCAACCTGGGGCCTCGATCGGCCGCTACGGCATCAGCGCGCCAGGCGACGCTATCGTCAGCCTCGCCGCCGCTGGCGGCTTCGCCGCCTTTAGCGAGACCAGTGCTGCCGTGCCGTTCGTCTCAGGGACGGCGGCGTTGCTGTGGTCGCTGTTTCCGAGGGCAAGTGCAGCCGAGTTGCGCCTCGCCCTGACGGCCGGCGACCGGTCGTCCCGCCGCTGCTGGATGCCAGAACCGCCTTGGCGGCCTTGCACCGATAGGCGCAACCGAAAGCGTCGCACCATGGTCCGTGGCATCGCGGTCAATGGGGCGAACAACGCAGGGGTTCAAGCAGCCGCGGCTCGCGGTTGATCGAGGCCGTTGCGCCGGCGCCACGGAACGTGATGTGCTGCTGGAATTCGCAAGCCAACTTGTCGAGCGTGACGTTGTTCAGTTCGGTGGACTTGCTGTCGTCGGGGCTCGTCAGCTCGGAACCGGCAAGAACAGGCTGTGCGATGCCGGCGGCGATCAGCGCAGCGAAAGCGATGCGGACGACTGACATGACTGTGTGCCTTGAAAGCGTCCGGCCAACGGGTCGGCGCCCGCTGGCCGGTGGCTGATGCGCCTGAAACGCCAAGCAGGTTTCAAGGCGCTCCTCTTATGCTGCCGGTATGCGATCAGCCGCCGGCAACGCTGTAGATGGGCGTCGACGGGACGGTCATGTTGGAGCCGTCGCCGAGCGACGGCGCGGCGCTCGCGGCAGCCAGGCTGCCGAACGTCACCGCCAAGGTTGCGATAGCGGCGAAGAATGTGCGCATGGTGGTGTCCTCCGTTTGGCCATCAGCGGCCGTGGTGTTGCGGGACCTGTTGGCGGTTGCGCGCGGCTGTTGCCACCTTCAGGGTTTCAGCAGGTGTTTGGTGTGGCTGCCTGCTGGGGGAGGAATTAGCGCGGCGGGAGGTGGTGCGGCGCTGAAACGTTTCAGAGGTCGCGCTGTGGCGACTGAAAGCGGGCTGGGTTTGTTCCGTTCGGCCCGCACCCGGCTGCGACCGGACAGGTCCATACGGCTGGGCAATGAAAACCCGCCGTCGCTGCGCGATCCTTGAACCGCATCGCGCCTGGACCCTCAGCGAGTGCGGGAAACAGACACTCCTGGGTGACCCGTGCCTTGTTTTGGCGGATGGAGGCGCGCTCGATACGTTGGAGATGGTCGACGGCACCATCGTCCGGCCGCACCGCTGTGCCATCAGCGAAAAGGGGATTCGGAACCAGACTCTGAGCCACTCGCTCGGCGCGTCCAGCCCCGAAACCCATCTGCGCTGCAATGCGGCAGACCTGTCCATCAGCGTCGGACTGACTGAGGGAAAGGCGTACGATGTGACGGTATTCGGTGTGTCGATGGCGCGGCGTTGTGATTCGGCGTGAGAAAAAGGGCCGCTTGGAGGGGTAATCGGTGTCCGAGCATCATTAGTTAGTTGTCTACAGCCCGGCATCGGCCTCGGTGAGGATGGAGCCGACGGCGTTGGGTGTTGGAGATAGCTGACCGCTTGTCTCGCCAGCCCGCTGTAGCGGAGGTGTCAGTCGAGGGGTGTCTGGCGCACCACAAGTCCGGCCCGGTGGTTCCGATAAATCGGCTTTCGGCGCCCCCTCTGCTGGCCGCCATGTGTCGAGAGGAGAGTCCAAATGGCACGGCAGGTCCCAAGTCAGGTCGTTGCGACCATTGATCAATTGCCGCTGAACATGGCGCCAGTGACGAATTCCCGCCGCTACTCAATCGGCGAGAGTCATGCGCTTCAAGGCGTGATCGAGCTTGTCGAGCAAATTCCCAAGGAACTGCTGACGATGTCGCCTTCCACATACTCTGACTTCGTTGTGTGTCTCGCCATGATCCGTGGGTGCTCCTGTTGGCGGCGAGTGGAAGGCTGCAACCGTACTGGCTGGGTCTGCGATCGAGGCTCTATTACTTTGGGGGGTGCAACAGCCACCAGCACCGACGGCGATGGTGACAGCCATTGCTACCCTGATCCAGTCCGGCGCGCTCGCCCGGAAACCGCCAGCAAACCCGGAGGAGTGGACCCTTCACCAGTACATCGAGGTAGCGGCGGAACTTCGGCTGATTAAACCTGACACGCAGACAGCTGCCCGGCTTGCGAAAGATTTTCGAAACCTGATTCACCCTGGTCGGGTAGCCAGACTTGGTCAGGTGTGTGACCGCGCAACCGCATTATCTGCAGTTGCAGCGCTAGAACACGTTGTTCGAGACCTCACTCCATGAGTGCGAGGTTCGAGACCATGGCCGGCGGCCAGAGTTATCGGGATCAGATCAGAATGGTGGGCGCCATCAGATCAGAACGCCTGGACGGCTTCCATCGGAATCTGCACTCACCCCGCCGCGGCATGCGGCCTGTGCTTCGCTTGCGGCGAATAATCGCCGCTCACGCTCGATCACCGTTGACCGCCCGCTCAGCCAAGGTGGTGGCAAGTCCAGCGAGGGGATGTTGGTTGGACGAGAAGCAAGTGGCCACCAATTGACAAGGAAAGGTAAGAGGAACCGAATTGCGCCGCCTTTTGCGCTACCGACACGGACCGGCGCGTGTCTGAGCAGCTTAAAAATGGCGAACCACGTCCGGTCCCGGATCCGCACGCAAAGAGCATGTCGCTCGTTCGACAACTTCGCATGAACCCGAAAACACGGAGGACGCGATGCCCCACTTCATGATACGTTGGCAGTTCACCGATACCTCGGCCAAGGCGCTGGTCGGCAAGCCGCATGATCGCACGGGCGCGGCGACGACACTCGTTGAGGGCTTCGGCGGCAAATTGCATGGCTACTATATCGCTTTCGGCGAGTACGACGGGGTGGCGATCTGCGAATTCCCGAACAATACGGCTGCCGCCGCCTGCTCGATGTCGGCTGCCGCAACGGGTGCTTTTTCACGCTTCGAGACGACGACGCTGCTGACCGCCAAGGAAGCCGAGGCGGCAATGAAGCAGGCCAACACAACCAAGACCAAATACACGCCGCCACACGCCTGACGCGGAAGGTAAGGCGCGCCCACGATCACGGCGGCGCGGCAACTTGCACTCTGGACCCCGGGCGCCGGTCTCGCCCCTTGGCGAGGCTGATGAGGGGCTTCTCATGGGTCTGGACGATCCCGTAGCCCGAGCGCCTAGCGACCCCGGCAGGCACCAGACGCTGGTTTTCGGTAGTCCGGTCGTCTGTCATGCTGACGCTCAAATACAATGCCCTTGCCGGCGACTATTCGATCGCGCCTACGGTAAAGCGAAGGAGTTCGACCCGAGCGAGGAG
>Ga0335075_10018850_pt1 | contig 10224 bp, 8 predicted proteins | sample Lox_Sample_24_FD_206723 | JGI IMG/M metagenome (GOLD analysis project Ga0335075, IMG submission 206723) | Soil microbial communities from Loxahatchee National Wildlife Refuge, Florida, United States - Lox_Sample_2.4 | ecosystem: Environmental > Terrestrial > Soil > Wetlands | place: USA: Florida... | reverse complement strand
TAAGGTTTTTTCCGCCCACTCGCGGTGCGCACGTTCGCCTGTGAGCGCATGCAGACGCTCGAGAACGATTGCGGCGACTGCGTTCGCCCCTGGCGTGGGCGAATCCTGCAGAGCCTTCCGTCGAACGTCCAACCCTCGCATTGCAGCCGCGTCTTTCGGGCGATCGAAAAAGCCGCCCGCGTCCGGATCGCCGAAGCGTTCGACGGCAATCCGCATGGCCCGTTCGGCGCCATCAAAGTAGCGGCGATCTAACGTGATTTCGTGCGCGTCAAGGAGCGCGGCCGCCCCGAATACCTGGTCGTCCAGTGAACCGTCGAGTTTAGGCGCACCTGCGCGGTGCAGGAAACCGCTCGACTCGTCCCAGGCCTCAGCTCGCAACCGGTCGAGAGTTCTTAGGGCGAAAATCCGGCAATCCTCGCGCTGCAAAATGCGCGCCGCTTCAAAGAAAGCCGAAACAAACATTGCGTTCCACGCCACATAGATCGTCCGATCGATCTCAGGGGTCGGCCGGCGCGCGCGGCGGGCTTCAAGAAGCTTTCCTTTCGCGCGAGCAAGCAGCAGAGCTACGTCGGTGCGAGTGCCGTTCAACTTGCGAGCCACAGCTTCAGCGGAAGCAGCAACCCACAACACGTTCTTCTCGGCATTGTGGTGCATTTCGCCGTGTGGTTGGATGTCGTAATAGATCTCAATCGCGCGTGACTCCTCTTTCGTGAGAACATTGCGGACTTCAGCCAGCGTCCAAGTGAAATAATCGCCGTCGTCATCGAGCGTCTGGTCGGCGTCCTGACTGGCATAGAATCCGCCGTTGCGCTGGTCGCAGAGAACTTCGTTGACCCAGGAAATTATTCCTTCGGCAGCTTCGCGATAGTGGGGAACGCCGAATGCCTGATAGCCGTGAAGATAATTCTTCAGCAGCTCGGAATTGTCGTACGACATCTTTTCAAAGTGTGGCACGCACCAGCGCTCGTCCACCGAGTAGCGATGGAATCCACCGCCCAGCTGATCGTGAAAGCCGCCAGCGGCCATCCCGTCGAGGGTACGCGCGGTGACTTGCCGCAGATCCGTTCCGTTTGACGGCGTAGAGCGCTCCAGCAGAAGTTCAATCACGGATGAGTGCGGGAATTTCGGCGCATTCCCGAAGCCGCCATGCGTTTCGTCAAACATGCGCAGTGCCGAACTGACGATCGCATCGACGCTTTCATTGTTGACCGCAGCGCGTGCACCTTCGAACAGTTCCGCTTTTGCCACCGCTTCTTGTAAAGCCTCAGCGGAATTGTCGATGTCCGCGCGACGCGACTCGAATGCTTCAGCAACGGCGAGCAGAATTCGTTTGAATCCAGGACGGCCCATTACGTCTTCAGGTGGAAAATAAGTGCCGCCCCAGAATGGTTTGCCTTCGGGCGTTAGAAAAGCGGTTAGCGGCCAGCCGCCCTGCCCCGAGAGGGCGGTGATCGCTGACTGGTAGCGCGAATCCACATCCGGACGTTCGTCGCGATCCACTTTCACAGCAACGTAATGCTGATTGATGAGAGCGGCGATCTCCGGATTTTCGTAGCTCTCACGATCGATAACATGGCACCAGTGGCACCAGACAGCCCCCACATCAAGAAGGATCGGTTTCGACTCAGCGCGAGCTTTTTGAAATGCTTCTTCGCCCCACTCATACCACTCAACAGGCTGCTGCGCGGCGGAGCGCAGATAGGGGCTCGCAGCATTCTTGAGGCGACTTGCGCATGGGTTTGTCACGGGATGGGTTTATTGGATTGGATTCTCGTAGCCGGCGTCGCGCGGATCGATGGGCTTGCGGCCAGCAAATCCTTCATCCTGCGCATGATAGAACCGAATACGGTCCTCGCCCAGTTTCCAGCAGAGATAGACGTCCTTATTGTCGATGCGCGATGGAAAATCGAGGAGTCCAATATCGAGATCCTTTACGATGCATCCGGTTGACTGAATGCGCTCGAGGGCGTCGCGAACGGACGATTCGAATTTGTTGCGAATCGCTCGCCACTTGGCGGCCTTTTCGTAGGGCACTTGCATCCCGCCGGACATCTGGATTTTTTCCGCGAGCCCTGAGAGCTTCTTCTCAGGTTCGACCATCTTTCGACGCGCTTCCATGGCTTCGATCAGCACTGGTTCGAGTTGCACGCGCAGGCGTTCGGCTTCCGTTATTGAGAAGAGTTTGGATTCGCCTTCATCCGGCATTATGGCGACTCCTATCGATAGCACCGAGCCCATCGCCCGGCTCCGAAAAAATCAGGAAAAGCGTTTGCTGTGGCGCTCAACCGCCGATATAGACCATTGTGCGTGAGGGTGGCACGAACCCAGGCTCGTTAATACGGTGCCCTTTCTCTTTCTCTCGCACAATGGTTAGGATCTGGTCGGCAATTTCGCGATCGGTCGCTCCGCCGCGCAACAGCGATTTTAAATCGTGATCGTCCTTGCTGAAAAGGCAGGTTCGTAGCTTGCCATCGGCCGTGAGCCGGATACGCGAACAAAAACCGCAAAACGGCTGGGTCACAGGAGCAATCAGTCCGATTTCACCACGCCCGTCCGCGAACCTATATTTCCGGGCCGTTTCGCTACGCTCGTGAACGATCTGGATGAGCGGCCATCGCGCTGCGATCCTTGTGTAAACTTCGGCAGCGGGCACGACCATTGACCTCGTCCATGCCCGGTCCGCATCGAGCGGCATGAATTCAATAAAACGCATAATCAACTCGCGTTCGCGCGCAAACTCCGCAAACGCTTCGACTTCGTCGTCATTAAAGCCACGGACAAGGACCGCATTGACCTTCACGGGCCGCAGCGAAGAATTCTGCGCCGTATCGATGCCCGCCATGACCTGATCGAACGATTTCGTGCGCGTGATCTTTTCAAACTTGGCATGGTCAAGCGAATCGAGCGAAATGTTGATGCGATTAAGGCCCGCGGCAACTAGCGCATCGCACCGTTCGGCAAGCAGATGTCCGTTGGTCGTCATCGAAAGATCGGACACGCCGATCGCCCGCAGTCGTGAGATGAAGTTCTCAACGCCGGGACGGACAAGGGGCTCGCCACCAGTAACCCGCACCTTGCGAATTCCAAGCCGCACCAGAAGCGCAACCAGCCGCTCATACTCATCCCATTCGAGAAGCTCGTCATAGGCAACATGATTTTCCGGATTGGCAGACCGGCAGTAGAAGCAGCGGAAATTGCAGCGATCCGTCACCGATACGCGCAGATCGGTGATCGAGCGTCCGAATTTGTCGATGAGCCGCATACGCTGTTTCGTCCGATCTCTTCTGTTAGATGTCAAACGCGCGCATGGTGCGCCACCATGCGGTTCAAACACCCGAACACGGCGCCCGAACAAAGAAAAAGCCCAACTCTGATCTGGAATTGGGCCACAAGTTCCCGCCCCGAAACGACCGCCGAACGGGGAACTGTTCTCCTTTCCAGAACACGGCTGCCATTCAGCAGCCGCGCCGAGCGCGATCAGTCGCTCGTCAATGGGAGGCGCAGGCGTTTCCGCCTAAGCCCTCAGCCTGATAAGACGGGCATCGCCCTTCTGCCGTTGGTTTTCGCTCCATTAGGCGCGGAGGGTCGGAGAAATCAAGTTTATTCTACGCTTCGCGTGGGACTCAGCGCAACGAGGCTGAACTGTCCGTCAGACACGGTATTCCGTTTTGTCTGCCGGCGACTTGCAGCGACCCACTGGCGTGAGGCGATTTGCACTTTGTTCGCGGTCCGGTCACGCGGCCGAGCGGGTGGCGTTTGCCTATGATAGAGTTGCGGGCCGATGCGCATTTTCGTTCTCGGCGCCGGCGGGACCGGCTCGCTGCTCGCTCACCTGCTCGCGCGGCAGGGGCACACCGTCTGGTGCGGTGACCGTGACATCGATCGCGCTCGACGCTTCCTTGGAAAAAAGAGTGAGATTCAGGTTGTCGAAGCAAACGCCCGAAACGTCTGGTCGATTGTACGGGCCGCGCGCAGCGCGAATCTGGTTGTCAACGCATCGCCGGCTGTATGCAATCAGATCGTGCTCCGAGCGGCGTTGCGCCTCCGCGCGCACTATCTGGACCTGAACGCACATCTGACGCGCAATCTGTTCAAGCCGGAGCAGTACCGCTTTCACAAACGATTCGTGGAAAAGAGACGCGCCGCTGTGATCTGTGCGGGTGTCGCGCCCGGCTTGACCAACCTACTGGCGAAACGCGGGGCTGAAATGCTCGACAGGGTAGAGTCCATTCAGATCCGCCTGTACGAAAGCACTGCAAGCAAAGATCCTGTGTCCACGTGGTCGGCTGAAGCCGCTTACGACGAAGCTATCTCGAATCCGCGAATCTATCGAAACGGACGGTTCGTGCTCGCAAAGCGCTTTGCCGAGCGCGAAAGGTTCCGATTCCCGCAGCCCATCGGCGAAACGCCCGTGTATCTTGCGGCTCAGGACGAAATCTGCATGCTGCCACACGTTATCCCGGCTCGCGACATGGACGCGAAAATCGGCGGCAACGATTTCGAGCGCTTGTACCGCTGGTACCGGCAGGGGCGTCTCCACCGTTCGGCCGGACTTGTCCGCAAGCGTTTCCCAACAACTCCAACACCACGGCAGGTTGCGAAGTTGATCCGAAAAGGCGTGCTCGAAAACGCACGATTCGCAGCGGCAGTTTTGGTTCGTGGGTCGAAAGACGAGCGGCCGCTTCTGCTTCGGTGGGACGCGAGCGTCCCGACGCTCTACCAAATTCGGCAGCGGGGGCTCATTTCGACGCCCATTTCATACGCAACCGCCCATATCGCTGCGATCTTTGTTAAGTGGTTTCCACGGGATTCTGCCGGTGTGTTCGGTCCCTCTGAATTGCCCGAGGCAGCTCGTCGCGCAATCTTGAACGACGTCCGATCCCGCGACTTTCACATCGCAATGAAAGTCACCAGGCTGAAGCAGGCGGCTGAAGACGAATTCTAGTTCCGGAACTGTCGTTGTACGTTTGCCGAGGGAACCGATAGAATGCATGTGTGCTGACCACAATCCGACCCACCTGCTATCCCTTGAGTTCTCGTGCTGCTTTGGGCTTCGTCCTCTGCGTGGCCTCGCTTGCTCCTGCCATGGGCGCGCCGGCGAAACAGCCTTCAGCGGGCGCCACCGCAACCGTTTCGCCGAAAAATTCGAAAGCGGCGCCGATGCCGCTGATCGACGGGGATGGTTATGCTCGCGTTCTGGCGAAGGATCACGGGAAACCGGTGATGGTGAACTTCTGGGCGACGTGGTGCGAGCCTTGCCGGTACGAGTTCCCGATGATTGTCCAGCTGGCTCATCAATATGAGCCGAAGGGGCTCGTCGTCCTGGGTATCAATCTCGACGATGATGCCGATATGCACCTTGTGCGTGACTTTCTAGCGAAGAATCAGCCACCTTTTCCCAGCTATCGCCAGAAGCCCGGAATCGATGTAGATGCGTTCTATCACGCCGTCAATCCCGCGTGGACCGGCACAATGCCACAGACCATTTTCTACGACCGCAGCGGCAAAATGGCGGGGTATTTTTTCGGCGGACGGCCGCGCGAGGCATTCGACGCCGCGATTCGCGCGATTCTATCGAGTCCGGCGCCTGGCGCGCGCTGATCTCTTTGCCAAGAGAATCGATCAGGTGATCGCGATGCAATCTCGAGCGGAGGTATCCGATGTTCCAGACTCACGGCCATAAATTCACGTGGCTGGGCCACGCGGCGTTTCGCATCACCACTGCCAGCGGAAAAGTCATCATTATCGATCCCTGGGTGAAGTCGAATCCGATGTGTCCCGAATCGCTCAAGAACGTCGAGAAAGTCGATACGCTGCTGATCACCCACGGCCATTTCGACCACATTGCCGACGCAGTTGAGCTGGGAAAGAAGTACAAGCCACAGACGGTGGCGATTTTCGAGACGGCGGTCTGGCTCGAGTCTAAAGGTGTGACGAACACGAGCGGAATGAACAAAGGCGGAACGCAGAAGGTGGGCGAAATCGAAGTGACGATGGTACAGGCGGTCCACTCCTGCGGCATTCAGGACGGCGACAAGATTATTTACGGTGGCGAGGCTTGTGGCTACATCGTCCGCCTGCCAGGAGGGCCTACCATTTACCATGCCGGAGATACGGCTGTTTTCAGCGATATGAAGCTTATCGGCGAACTTTACTCGCCGGACATCGCGATGCTGCCGATCGGGGACTTCTATACGATGGGGCCGCGCGAGGCGGCGCTTGCGATTCGCCTGCTTGGTACGCGACAGATAATCCCGATGCACTTCGGTACGTTCCCGGCGCTGACTGGTAGTCCTGACCGGCTGCGCGAACTGACGAAGGATATTTCGGGGCTCGAGATCCATGCAATGAAGCCAGGCGAAACGCTCGGCTAATAGAGGGGAAGAGAGCAGATATGTCGAAGATCCTGTCCGAAAAAGTCGAACAGTACATGGACGGCTTACTGCCGAAGCGCGATGCGGTGCTCTCGGAAATGGAGCGCCATGCAAAACGGCACAATGTCCCGATCATCGGACCAGCGTGCGGCAGACTGCTCTCGCTGCTCGCGCAAATGTCCAGCGCGAAACGCATTTATGAGATGGGCTCGGCGATCGGCTACTCCGCGATTTGGTTCGCGAGAGGAGCCGGAGAAGGCGCAACTATTTATTGTACGGACGGCGACCCGGCAAACGCGAAGTTGGCCCAGCAGTATTTTGAGCGCGCCGGGGTCACCGACCGTGTTCGGTTTCTGGTTGGAGACGCACTGGAGCTGCTCGATACGGTTTCCGGCGTGTTCGACCTGATTTTGATCGACGTGAGCAAACACCAGTATCCGGCCGCGCTGAAAAAGGCACTGCCACGGGTACGGAGCGGGGGATTGATCGTGACGGACAACGTGTTGTGGTCCGGCAAGGTGACCAGCCCCGCAAAAGACGAGGACACGCGGGCCATCCGGCAGTTCAATAAGGCGATTTACGGTTCGGACGAGCTATTCACGGTGATCGTGCCGCTCCGCGACGGCGTTGCCGTTTGCCGCAAAGCTTGATTCAAGCAGCACCCAAAAAGCGAAAATAAGGCGAATAGAAGTGGTGCGCCATAGATTATCCAGGATAATCATCAAACGCCCTCAGCGGGGCAGTTTGGGCGCATTTTGTGCTCGTCGTTTTGAGGCGGGTTGGTGGAATGGTTCGGAGACTAATGAAAGCGTTCACCCCCGCATCCGGATGAGGATGCAGCGGCGGAGGATACATCAAAGGCGTGAAGCCGCCTCCGGAGGGCTAAAGACGATAATCGAGAATTCTACGTTTATTGGCGGGCTTGAGCAGATGCACTCGGTTTTGCGTTGGTGATAGTTGCTGTTTCGGTTTCAATATTCCAGCCGGAGACGGTCAATTGAGGTGCGTCGCCAAGCGTCTGCGCCGAAGGATACCGCGCAGTGATCTCGCGCGACTCGCCGGGCATGAGCGCGATGTAATTGTCAGTCCACAATACGGGCAGAATTTCCGAATCGCCGTCCTTGGGACGAATCGCTAAACGGACCTGGAAGGCCAAGTGGCTGCTGGTGTTTCGCAAATTCACGCGAACGGCCGGGCTGTCTGTGTTTCCTTCGTTTGCCGCTGAAACAGAGATTTGGGCTTTTGGCAATTTTTGCAGGGAGGTGAAATCTTCCCACGAAGTGACTGGCGTGAAGCGATACGTCGTCTTTTCCCAGTCGTAGGTGTCTTGTTTGGACGAGATCCAGTAGAAATTACGACTGACTACGGTTCCCGAACGATCCGCGAGCGTGAGATCCACGAAGTAAACTGGAGAAACAGGGTCGAACGCGCTGTCTGGAATCGTGAAAACCCGCGCGACGCCGTCCGAAGGGACGTCAGCCTTCGCTTCGCGGGAAAATCTTTGGTGCATGGCAAGGTCGTACACCGCGGCTTTCACTGAGAGGCCCGACGCATCTTTGTACTGACTGCTCACGACCACGATGCTGCGGTCATCATACGAATATTGGACATGGAGCGGTTCGCACGCCTTTTTCACGCCGAAATAGCCGCCTGCCGGTTGAAGGTAGTAATCGTAGAGATGCCAAATGAGCGAAGGCCAGGCGTTATTCAGCATCCACTGAATGACGCCGGTCGCGCTGTATTTGTTACGGGAGTAGGCTTCGAACATGGCGCGTTCGCTGTCGTAGGCGAGGGCCTGCGCTTTCAGTTCGTAATCCGTGAAATTCGAGGGAGGGCCGTAAATTGCGTCCATGGCTTCCTGGAAATGAGCCAGATTCTTGAAGCCTCCCGACCCGGCGTGATAGTTCCACACGGGATTGTCGGGTTGGATGTCGGCAACCGGCAACATTTTTCGCAGACTCTCCATCGGAGGAACGGCTGGCCCAGGGCTCGTTTCCGTGTTGAAGCCAAACGCGCCGCCGAACTTATCGGTGTACCAGTAGCCTGGCGGGACGTAGTCATACGGACCGCGCATCTTGACGCCGGAGGGGCCCGTCGGAGTGGGCTTCTGGGACGCGGAGGAAATGAAGGGATTGGGCCAGTCCGAATCGTGCAGAACCTTGATGTAGGCCTGTTCGACGTCCGGAGGCGGGGGATTGTCGCTGCCGTTGAGCCATACCAACATGCTCGGATGGCTGCGCATGCGCATGATTTGCGAGCGCAGTGAGGCGGTGGCGATGTCCACGTCACCGGGTTTCCATTTTTCCCACTCCTCCCAAAAATCGCAGCAGCACCAGCCTGCCATGATCAGGATGCCGCGACGGTCGGCCAAGTCGTAAAAGTTGTCCGATTCCAATTTCCCTTCGAGGCGGATCGTGTTCAGGTTCATGGCGCGAACATAGTCGAATTGCGTTTCAAGGCGGGACGCGGACTCGCGTAGCAGCATGTCGGGCGCCCATCCTCCGCCGCGAATGAGAATCCTTTTTCCATTGACGAGGAAGAATCGCTGGCCGTCGTCGTTCAGTTGCGAGGTGATTTCGCGAATGCCGAAGTGGATGGTGTCTTCATCCGAGACTTGTTTGCCGACTAGAAATCGCATCGAGAGTTCATACAGATTCGGCGAACCCATCTGGCGAGGCCACCACACTTTTGGATTCTTGAACTGAAGCTGCGCAAATTGACCCGGCGCGAAACGGACGGCGCGAACTTCTCCGGCCTGAAGCGTGACCGGTTGCTGAAATTGCACGGGTCCGATGCTCCCTTGCAGAGTACCTGAGACGGAATCCTTCGAGGCATTATGTAGCTCGGCTTCGACTGTCAAATCCGCAGTATCAAGAGAGGCATCGGAGAAATGCGTCATCACGAATGGATAACGCAACCTGATCGGTCCGGTGGTATGCACATACACCGGGCGCCAGAGACCCATGTCCTTGTCGGGAGGCGCAGGATTCCAGTCGACCCAGTTGATTCCGAGATCCTGCGGCCGCTGTGCGAAGACTTCTACTGCCAACACTTGTTTCGCCTCCCTTCGCAGATACGGAGCCACGTCGAATTCATATGTGCGATAAGCGCCGACTACGTCTGCGACACCGGCGATCTGATGCCCGTTGAGCCAGACGTTCGCGCGATTGTTGATTCCGCCAAAATTGAGCCACACGTGCCCGCCTGCATTAGCGGATGGCAAGGTGAACTCAGTTCGGTACCACCAGGAGCAATTGAAAGGACTGTCTTGCGACATCGGCAGAAGAGAGAAGTTCGCGCCGATCGGATAAGTAGTGCCGGGAATCGAACGAAGGTTCTCAGCGAAGTACGGATTTGGATAGATCTTGTCTGCGACAAGTGCGGCGACGACGGTCGTTGGCACGGTCGCGGGATACCAGCTGTTGGTCGAGAAGCCGGGCGAGGAAATCTGTGCGCCGTCGGCGGACAACTTACAGGAGGATTGGATCGTCCATCCGCGGCCAAGGAACAGCTTCCGATTCTGTTGACCGGAAGGAGCTGCGAATGCGACTGAGGACAGAAGGGCAGCGAGAATAATCGGCAACGCCAAGGATGAGGGCCGGATCAAAACGCGGACGAAGTACTGATGTGATTTCACCATTCTGTATGTTCTCCGTAGTTGGACGCCCGGAGGCCCGAGACTCACACGCCCTTATTTCATCAGCCGATCGAACCGACCACGGCTAAAGCCGCGATTACGCCGACGCTTCTTTCGCAGCGCAGAAGACGCGCTGCTCCCCCGCATGAATGCGGGGGCTCCCACCGAAAACCGACAATTTGCGCACGGCCATATTTCCGGCTGGTTCTCCAG
>Ga0335075_10018849_pt1 | contig 10224 bp, 7 predicted proteins | sample Lox_Sample_24_FD_206723 | JGI IMG/M metagenome (GOLD analysis project Ga0335075, IMG submission 206723) | Soil microbial communities from Loxahatchee National Wildlife Refuge, Florida, United States - Lox_Sample_2.4 | ecosystem: Environmental > Terrestrial > Soil > Wetlands | place: USA: Florida... | reverse complement strand
CGTCCAAGATCGCCGAGATGTCGGCCGAGATGATCCGCAGCCCGCAGATGGCCGCCCGCCGCCTGCGCGAAGGCCGCGAATTCGTCCAGTTCCTCGGCCACCGCGACCGCGGCGACGCCCAATCCGCGTAACCCGCATAGCTGAACCCTGCGGGCGCGGGCTACCTTGAGAGAGTCTCGCGGTCCTCGGTGATCCGGCGGATGAAGGCCCTAAGCTGGGGAACTACCTCTGGCTCAGCGTCCAGCGCCCGTTCGAGCTGGTTAACTTCGTGTGGCGTCAGCCGGAGGATTCGGTCCTCGGTAAGCACGGCGCGAGCACGTTCCATCGCGGCTCCCAAGACGAATGACGTCAGATCCTGCTGTTGCACGCTGGCGGCTTCCCGGATCGTGTCAAGTGACTCGGGGCTCAGCCGCAGGTTAATACGTGCGGACTTGGCTTCAGACATGACTGACGCTTCCTTCTCCCGGCTATGGCTCAACTGTACGTCTCTAGTATGTACAAGTCAATTGTCTAATGACTCGAGAGTGGCCAGGAGGTTCTTGACCGGCATGAACAGATGCAGCTCATGATCTTCGAACTGAGTGAAGCCGCGCTGGGCGTAGAACGTCACGGCATCCCGGTCGATCGCATGCACCACCACGACTTCGAATCCGACATGCCGGGAGGCCTCCGCGATCTGACTCAGCGCATGGAGCAGCAACCGCGAGCCGATGCCGTAGCCCTGGAAGGTAGTGTCCACCGCGAGGCGCGCCAGCAGCACTGCCGGAATCGGATAGGTCCGCTTGCCAACTCCGTACATCTCAGCGACCTCGTCAAGGCCGAGCCGGTAGGTCGTCGTGGCGTAGTATCCGATCACTTTCGACCCGTCAACGGCCAGAAACGTCCTCGTGTTATTCGATCGTTCCTGCTGGCCAGCCTGGGTCTTCAACCAGTCGTCGAGAGCCGGCTTGCCGCAACTGAAAGAACTGCGATCGAATCTGCGATCGAAAGCCAGGATTTCCACGCTGGGCTCCCTCCTCCGCGTGGCTCGCCGATCACCTCACCGAGCTGCCTTGGCATCTACCGGAGGCAGCGGACCGTACAGCACGACGAGCCGCGTCTTGGGTCGGTCCATGGTGCCCAAGATAGGAGCCGACTCCGAAAAATCCATTATGGAAGCTTGATAACCCAGGTTATCAGCACATCACTTCTCAGTTGCGGCCATGACCGCTAGATTCGTGCCAACGGCAAAATCGGTACGCGGTGAGCGGAGGTGTAATGTCAGCGACCGTACTCCCCGAGCCCACGCTGCTCATGACGATGACAGACATCGCTGAACTCGCGGGCGTGCAGCGCCCCGTCGTGTCGAACTGGCGCCGTCGGCCTGTCGGTTTCCCCGAACCGGCGGGCGGTGACGAGAAGCAGCCGTTGTTCGACCCGCGACAGGTGGCGGACTGGCTGCTGGCGACCGGGCGGATTGACCGCGAGCAAGCCGAACAGGAGCTGAGCCTGTTCATGCTCACCGGCCTCGCTGCCCGGTACGAAGGCCCGGACGTTATCGCCGCCGTGACCGCGCTGATCTGCCTGCGCTACGGCGCCGGGGAGAACGACCCGCTAGCGGAAGGTGCCGCTGATCCCGTCGCCGCGGCCCGTGCGCTGGCCATGGGTTTTGATCCGAACGACCTCGTGCTCCTCACCGAGATCCACTCCATTCCTCCCGCAGCAGGCTGGCTCGTCCGCTTGGTTGATGAGCTCGTCGAGGCGTCCTGGAACTGCCGGGAAGCCTTCGAGCAAGTGATGGCGGCCCGCCACAAGTTCGGCGCGGGCACGTTGTCCGCCGTCGCGGTGACCCCGGCGCTGGCCCGGCTGGTCGCTGAGCTGAGCGGGGCGACCGAGCGGGCTCGCCGCGGCGGGCAGGTCATCGTGGCCGATCCGGCGGCCGGCCCTGGCGACCTCCTGGCGGCCGTGGTGCATTTGCTCGACCCGGACAGTGAGCCGAAGATCGCCGCGGCTGAAGCCGGCCAGGCGCTGGCGCGGCTGACGCGGCGTCGACTCCTCGTGCATGGCGTCCAGGAGGCCGACATGGACATCTACGTCGGCGTCGAGCTGCCCGACCAACCCGGCGACCCCGACGTGATCGTGACCCAGATTCCCTATCAGCCTGGTGAGGCACGCGATGTGGCCGCGGCCATCGACCGGATCGACGACGTGGCAGTTCGGTTGTCACCGGGTCGGTTCGGTGTGGTCCTCGGCCCAGCCGCGGTTCTCGCCGGCGAACTCATGGGATTGCCCGTGGAAGAAGGCCACCGCGCCGACCTCCTCAAGGGCGACATGGTGGAGGCGATCATCCGGCTGCCTGGTGGCCTGGTCCCGTTCCGGCCGGGGTACGAACTGGCGCTGTGGGTGCTCACCCAGGCTCGCGATTCCCGCTGGCGCGGCCGGGTGCTGCTCGCCGACGTCTCGGATCGCGAACTCACCTACGACGTGATTAGCGACCTCGTAGAGGACGTCGTCACCTGGCGGCGCGAAGGGTACGTGCCGGGCGCGCACCGCCGCGCCTATGGCGTCCAGGTCGCGGTGAGCGACCTCGTGGGGCCATCGTCGAGGGGCCGGGCGCTGGTGGTCAGCCAGCGACCGTCAAGTCCGCGCGAGCGCGAGACCGCCGCTAATAGGCGGGTCACTGCTGTCACTCAGTGCGGCGTGGACCTCGACCGGATCGGTGCGACCGCCACCGCGGACCGCCGCCACGTTTCCGCGGAAACGCTCGCGGCCGCGGACGTGCACCCGGCCACTGAAACCGTCGGCGCGCTGATCCGGAGCAAACGGCTCGTCCCACGCCCGGGAACCAGGATCACCGCGTCGCACATCACCCCGTCCGGCCACCACGTGGTGCTCGGTACCGAGGAGGTACTCGGCATAAGGCGCCCCGGCCAGCGCCGAGTCGACCGCGAGGTCTTCGCCCGGAACCACCCAAGCGCTCGCCTGACCGAGCCCGGCGACATCCTGGTCACCACCATCCCCAGGCCAGGCGTCATCGTAGACACGCACGGGTACGCGATCGCCGAGTTCCCGGTCCGGATCCTGCGCATCCCCGAGGCCGAAGCGGAACAGTTCACGCCCCGGGTCCTAGCCGCTCTCCTGTTCGCCGACGGTTCAGGCATCCGCGCGGCGGGTGCCGTCCGTGCCGGCCGCGCCTTGGAAGACCACCGGGTACTTATGCTCCCGCCCGCCCAGGTCCGCCGACTCGACCAGCTGCTCGCCGAGGTCGCGGCCCGTCGCGACCTCGCTCAACGGGAACTCGACGTGCTCGACGAGCTACAAACCGCCGCCATCGGCGGCCTCACCGATGGAACACTGACACTCACAAGCTACGAACCGATTGGACAGGACGAGTAATGCCAGCGCGGAAGAAGAAGGACCACCCGGCGCTGCCGGGCACGCAGACGACGGCGGAACTCCACGCCATGCTGTGGAAGGCGGCCGACAAGCTCCGCGGCTCGATGGACGCCGCCCAGTACAAGGACTTCGTCCTTGGCCTGGTCTTCCTCAAGTACGTGTCCGACGCGTTCACCGAGCGCCGCGACCAAATCCGTGCCGAACTGGCCGCCGACCACGTGCCCGAGTCCCGCTTCGCCGCGTTCCTCGACGACGTGGACGAGTACAAGCGCGAGGGCATCTTCTGGGTCCCCGAAGGCGCCCGCTGGGACACGCTCGCCGCACAGGCGAAGAGCGGAGGAATCGGCGAGCTGATCGACAACGCGATGGACGCGATCATGAAGACCAACGCGTCCCTCACCGCCGTCCTCCCGAAGATCTTCAACCGCGACAACGTAGACCAGCGTCGCCTAGGCGAACTGGTAGACCTGATCAGCGACGCGCGGTTTACTGGCCACGAAGGCAAGACCGCCCGGGATGTGCTCGGTGAGGTCTACGAATACTTTCTCGGTCAGTTCGCCCGCGCCGAAGGCAAACGCGCGGGCGAATTTTACACCCCAAGCAGTGTCGTGAAACTCCTCGTGGAGGTACTCGAGCCCTACGCGGGCCGTGTTTATGACCCATGCTGCGGGTCCGGCGGCATGTTCGTCCAAGCCGAGAAGTTCGTTCTAGCGCACCGCGGACGCCGCGACGATATAGCCATCTACGGCCAGGAACTCAATGAGCGGACCTGGCGCCTAGCTCAGATGAACCTTGCCATCCACGGAATCGCTGGCAATCTCAGCTCAAGCTGGGCTGATACGTTTGCTGAGGACAGGCACCCGGATCTCAAGGCCGACTTCATCCTCGCCAACCCGCCATTCAACATTTCCGACTGGCAGCGCAAGATAAACGATCCCCGTTGGCGGTACGGTGTTCCTCCGGCCAGCAACGCGAACTTCGCTTGGCTTCAACACATTATCTACAAGCTCGGCGCCCGAGGTTCAGCAGGTGTCGTCCTCGCTAATGGGTCGATGTCTGGCATGCAGTCCGGTGAGAGCGAAATCCGTACTGCACTGATTGAGGAGGACCTGGTCTCGTGTATGATTGCCCTCCCACCACAGCTGTTCCGAACAGCTCAGATCCCCGCGTGCCTATGGTTTTTCGCCAAGGACAAAGGTCCCCAGGGCGCTAAGCAGCTAAATGATCACCGCGGCGAGGTCCTCTTCATTGACGCACGGACCATGGGCGCGATGCCCGACCGTACTGAACGAATCCTCACCCGCGAGGACATCGAGAAGATCGCCGACTCTTACCACGCTTGGCGCGGAACTGCGTCAGCTCGCGAATCAGGCCTGAAGTACAAGGACATTCCTGGTTTCAGCTACTCGGCGGGACTAGTGGAGATTCGTCAGAACGACCACATTCTCAATCCGAGCCGCTACGTCGGCGCGATAGCGGCGGATCATACTGACGAAGAGCCCGTCGCCGAAAAAATTGATCGCCTTTCCAAGGAACTCTTCGCCAAATTCGACGAATCCGCACGAATGCAGCTGATCATTCGTGAGCAACTGGAGCGGCTCGATGCGTGAATACGAACATACTACCCTCAGCAATCTTGTCCTAGAAACGAAAGATGGGGACTGGGGCCGAGATGCTCCCGCCGACGGATACCTGCCATACCGTGTTATTCGTGGCGCCGATTTCCCGTCTGTGCGCCGCGGAGAAGTTTCTACCGTCCCGGTCCGCTACCTGTCTGCACAGACAACAGGGCGCCGGACCCTCCAGCCAGGGGACATTATTATCGAAACGGCCGGTGGAACAAGGGATCGTTCAACTGGCAGGACTCTACTTATTAACGAATCGCTATTTGATCGCATTGGTACTTCAGTCACATGTGCCAGCTTCGCGCGTTTCCTTAGAATCGACACTCTCAAGGCCGATCCGCGGTTCATCTACTGGTATCTGCAGAATCTCCATGAGTCTGGTGCAATGTGGGAGCATCAGGTCCAGCACACAGGAGTTGCTAGGTTCCAGTACACAAGGTTTGCATCAACCCATCAAATACTCCTTCCGGCTCGGCATGACCAGGAAGCGATAGCTGGCATATTGTCGGCGCTGGATGAAAAGATCGCTGTGAATGACCGGATCACCTCCATCGTGGATGATCTTGCTGCTGTGCTCTTTGAAGAGCACATTCGTGACGACGCTGGGATCTCTAATGTCCAGCTGTCCCACGTCGCTGATGTTAATCAGCGAAAGACCGTGCCAGTTACAGGTGGGAGTCTGCGCTACATCGATATATCGAGTGTATCCGCGGGAAAAGTTGAATGGCCTAAGATCACTTCTTGGGATGACGCTCCGAGTAGAGCGCGACGAGCGGTATCGCTGGGGGACACCATCTGGTCGACCGTCCGCCCGAACCGGAAGTCGTTTGCGCTGATCCTTGACGACGATCCCGCACTAGTTGCTTCAACTGGGTTCGCCGTCCTGACCCCAACCAAGGTGGGTTCGGCTTTCCTGTATGAAGTGACCAAGCGTGAGGTTTTCGTTCAGTACCTCGAAAGCGTTGCGGAGGGGAGTGCTTACCCGGCCGTTCGAGCGGAACGATTTGAGCGAGCGACCATACCGCTGCCCTCCCCGGATCGCCTGAGCAAATTCGAGTCGATCGCGATGCCTCTACGCCGACGTGCTCATGCGGCAGAAGTGGAATCACGAACACTAGCCGCCCTTCGCCACGAGCTGCTGCCGAAGCTTATGTCGGGTGAGATCCGTGTTCAGCACGCGGAGAAGGTAGTTGAGGATGTGACGTGATGGCGGGGATGTCGGAGGCGGACTGGGAGCAGTTCGTCATGGACGAATTGGCAGAGCTTGCTTGGGAACCCAAAGACGGGAAGCAGGTAGCCCTGGGGTCGGGGGAGCGGGAGTCGTGGAGTGAGCTGATCATTCCGGGACGGCTTCGGGATGCCATCGCGCGGATCAATCCGGCGCTTCCCGCGTCAGCTGTCGAAGATGCGGCCAACATCGTCTTGACCGCGATGTCGCGAGATGCACGTGCCGAGAACTTCCGGATGCACGAGTTCCTGACCTGGGGGATCAGATCGATCGTCTATACCGATGCGTATGGTGCGGAGCGGAATCCGACGGTGCGGCTGATCGACGAGAAGGAAACGGAGAACAATGACTTCATGGCCGCGCACCAGGTGACGGTCGTGGACGGAGAGCACCGGCGGCGGTTCGACGTCGTGCTGTACGTCAACGGGATGCCACTCGGCATCATCGAGCTGAAGAAGACCAGCGCCGACGGTGGCTCGCTGAAGGGCGCGCACGCGCAGCTGATGACGTACGTCGACGAGTTGCCCCTCGCGTTCCGCTGCAACGAGGTGTGCGTGGTGTCCGACGGCCCTGGCGCGCTCTGCGGGACCGCGTTCACGCCGTTCGAGCACTTCGCACCATGGAATGTGGACGATGACGGGCACCCCGTGAAGCAGCCCGCCGCGAGTGACGTGGATCAGCCGATCATGCTGCTCCTGCACGGCATGTTCCAGCACGCACGGTTCCTTGAGCTCATCTTCGGCTACGTGTCCTTCGCGCGAACCGAGTACGGACTGGTCAAGCGGCTCGCGAAGGCGCACCAGTACTTCGCGGTGTCCGAGGCGGTCGGGAAGACGATCGAGGCGGTGCGCGGTGACGGGCGGGCTGGAGTCGTCTGGCACACCCAGGGATCCGGCAAGTCGATGGAGATGGAGCTGTACGCCAACCAGGTGCTCACCCACCGGTCACTCGGCAATCCCACGATCGTGGTGCTGACCGACCGGACCGACCTAGACGACCAGCTCTACGGCACCTTCCAGGTCAGCGAGCTGCTCCCGGAGAAGCCGCTCCAGGCCGGGACCCGCGACGAGCTGCGCACCGAGCTGGCAAACCGGCGAATGGGCGGGATCATCTTCACCACTCTCCAAAAATTCGGCCGTACTAAAGAGGAACGCGAGAACGGCTGGCCGCACCCGCGCCTGTCGGATCGGCGGAACGTCATCGTCATCGTCGATGAAGCGCACCGCTCGCACTACGACGACCTCGACGGGTACGCCCGGCACCTGCGGGACGCGCTGCCGCACGCCACGTTCATCGCGTTCACCGGGACGCCGATCTCCAGAGCGGACCGCAACACTCGAGACGTGTTCGGCGAGTACATCGAGCTGAAGTACGACCTCACCCAGGCCGTCGAGGACGGCGCCACCGTGCCGGTGTTCTACGAGAGCCGGCTGATCCCGCTCGACCTGCCCGCCGACGTGGACCCCGAGGTCATCGACGAACGCGCCGACGAGGCGACCGCAGGGCTTGACGACTCTGAGCGCGAGCGTATCCAGCAGGCCGTCGCCGCCATGAACGCCCTCTACGGCGCGCCGGACCGGATTCGCCAACTCAGCGAGGACATCGTCCAGCACTGGGAAGCCCGCAGCGCGGAAATGCGCAAGTTCATCGGCGTTCCCGGTAAGGGCATGATCGTCTGCGCCACACGGGAGATCTGCGCCGACCTGTACGAGCGAATTATCGCCATAAAGCCGGACTGGCACAGCGACGACTTCAATGAGGGCAAGATCAAAGTTGTCTATACGGGCGACGCGACCGACGAGGACAAAATCAAAAAGCACGTCCGTCGCCCGTCACAGAACAAGGTCATCCAGTACCGCGCCAAGGACCCCGACGACGCCCTCGAGCTGGTGATCGTCCAGTCCATGTGGCTCACCGGCTTCGACTCCCCGCCGCTGCACGCGATGTACGTGGATAAGCCGATGCGCGGCGCCGCGCTCATGCAGGCCCTCGCCCGGGTCAATCGCACGTTCCGCAACAAGCAGGACGGCCTGCTTGTCGGGTACGCGCCGCTTACCGAGAACCTCTACGCTGCGCTCGCCGAGTACACCGCCAGGGACCAGACCACCAAGCCTCTCGGCCGGGACGTCGATGACGCTGTGGCAAAGGTCCAGGACCTCATCGCGGTGATCGGGGACGAGATCCTCAGTGGGTACGAGTGGCGCGCACGCCGTGCCGCCAACGGGCCGAAGGCTCACATCAAGGCGGTCCTTGGCGCGGTGGACTACCTGCGCGACCCGAACACCCCTGGCAACCAGGTCGAAGAGGGGGAGCCAAATCTCGCCGAGCGCTTCCGGCGTGTGTCCGCTCAACTCGGGCGCATGTACGCGATCTGCTCGAGCAGCGGCAAGCTCGCGGACCACCGGGCGGACATCGCGTTGTTCGAGGAAATCCGGGTGTGGATGGCTCGCTTCGACGCCGAAGAACGAAGGGCCCGTGGCGAGACCGTCCCGCCAGACGTCGAGCTCTACCTGAAGTCCCTGGTCGCGAGTGCGGTCGAGGCGGACGGCGTCACCGACATCTACGCTGCCGCAGGCATCGGCCGTCCGGACCTGTCTCACTTGGACGACGCGTTCATCGCCCGGATGCGCGAGCAGCGTAACCCCCACCTGGCCATTGAGGCGCTCCGTCGCCTCGTCGAGCAGGAGATGCGCAAGGTCACCAAGCACAACATCGTCAAGCAGGCGTCCTTTTCCCAGCGGCTCGCCGATCTGATGCGGCAGTACACGAACCAGAACCTTTCCTCCGCTGAGATCATCGCCGAGCTCGTCGCCTTGGCGAGGGAGGTCTCCGCCGACGCCAACCGCGGCAGCACCTTCGCCCCGCCACTGAACAGCGACGAGCTCGCCTTCTACGACGCGGTCGCCCAGAACGAGTCCGCCGTCACCGAGATGGGCACCGACATCCTTGCCGACATCGCCCGCGACCTGGTCCGGACGCTTCGTCGCGACGTCACCACCGACTGGGTTTCCCGCGACGATGTCCGCGCTAAGATCCGCTCCACGATCAAGCGCCTCCTCGCCAAGTACGGCTACCCCCCTGACGCCGAGGCCGGAGCGATCAAGCGTGTCCTCAACCAGATGGAAACCTTCGCCGACGAATGGTCCCCCGAAGCCATGCACGCCTCCCGTTGACTGACGTAACACGGTCGGCTGCTCTTCGCGCGGGGAACATACCGAGAGCTGAATTCCGGAGCCACCCTAGTCAGCTGCAATTCTTGCCTAGTGCTATATCGATGATCATCTTGCATTCGTACGTGTGTGCGAGTAAGCTACGTCCTGCAGTAGCTTCGCTTCAGAAGCTCAAGCGGGCCGCCGAGGTGCTGGAACACCGCGGCGGCCCTAGACCCCCTACCAGAAGCACCTGGAGGAGACCATGTCACCCATGATGACCCAGCCCGGACGGAATCCGCACGCGCACTTGAACGGTGTGTGTGCGGCCCTCGATGCGTCCGCGCGCCAGCGCGCCGACCGGCTCGCGCGGGCCACAGTCGGCCAGATGGAGGCCGCACTCGGCCTGCTCAGTATGCTCGACCCGGAAGCGTTCGAGATCGCGTTCACCGCGGTCCCGCTCGCATCCCACGATGACGACGAGCCCATCGCGGTGTGCCGCGAATGCGGGGGCCTGGTCGCCATCTTCCCAGACCACGGCCTGTGCTGGCAGCACTTCCGCGGCGACGCCAGCGCCTCCGGCGCCCAGCAGGTCTACGAGCCGGGCCACACTCCCCAGGTGACCTGGGTCCTTCCCGACGAGGATCCGAGCGATCTGTAGCCAGCACCCCGGTTCAGTGCCCCGCCGGTTCCGGCGGGGCGCGTCGGGGTGGGTAGTCGGCGCGACGTTACGGATTCCTTAGGGGCTGTCCGAGGGCGCCGAAACGTTTCGGCCAGATGGTACTCATAGGGCGAAGGGAACGTGCGTATCCAGAGTCCGGCTGGGGGCCAGGGTGGCAGCCAAGTT
>Ga0335075_10018848_pt1 | contig 10225 bp, 10 predicted proteins | sample Lox_Sample_24_FD_206723 | JGI IMG/M metagenome (GOLD analysis project Ga0335075, IMG submission 206723) | Soil microbial communities from Loxahatchee National Wildlife Refuge, Florida, United States - Lox_Sample_2.4 | ecosystem: Environmental > Terrestrial > Soil > Wetlands | place: USA... | reverse complement strand
CATCGCGGCCCTGCAGAGCATCCCGCACGACCTGTACGAGTCGGCCAGAGTCGAGGGCGCGAGTGAGTGGCAGATCGCCTGGCGGATCAAGCTGCCGCTGATCGCGCCCGCGCTCGGCATGAGCGCGCTGTTCTCGATCATCGGGACGCTGCAGCTGTTCAACGAGCCGACCGTGCTGCGCGCGCTCACACCGAGCGTCACCTCGACCTACACCCCGAACATGTATGCCTACTCGGTCGCCTTCGCACAGAACAACTACAACCTGGCCGCGGCCATCGCGGTCGGCCTCGCCGCCGTCACCTTCGTGTTCTCCTTCCTGCTCCTCGGCTTCCTGACCAAGCGGCAGGCCCTGCAATGAGGGCGGCGAGATGAGCGTCCGTACTCAGCTGCGCAGCGGCAGCGCACCCGCCGGCCGGCGCCCGGCCGGCACCCTCGCCGGCCAGGGCGCGGCGGGCGCACCGGGCCGCCTCCGGCGGCGCACATCCGCGCCGGGCATGCTGGTCCTGGTCCTCATGGCGGGCTACTTCCTGTTCCCGGTGTACTGGCTGCTGATCTCCTCGTTCAAGACCTCATCGCAGCTGTTCACCAGCAACGGATTCCTGCCCGCAGGCCATTTCGGCCTCTGGTCCAACCTGGTGCACGTCTTCACCTACGACGGCTCGGAGTACCTGTACTGGCTGGGCGACACGATCCTGTACGCGGTCGTCGGCGGCGCCGCGGCCACCGTTTTTGCCGCGCTGGCCGGCTACGCCTTCGCCAAGTACGACTTCCGCGGCAAGGGAGTGATGTTCGGGGTCATCCTGGGCGGGGTGCTGGTGCCCGTCACCGCCCTCGCGCTGCCGCTGTACCTGCTGTTCAACGACCTCTCACTTGTCAACACCGTGTGGTCGGTGCTGCTGCCCAGCCTGGTCAGCCCCTTTGGCGTCTACCTGGCACGGATCTACGCCGCCCGCGGCATCCCGGACGAACTGCTGGATGCGGCCCGGATCGACGGCGCCCACGAGCTGACCATCTTCCGGCGCGTCGCCCTGCGCCTGATGGCCCCGGCCCTGGTGACGATCTTCCTGTTCCAGTTCGTCTCGATATGGAACAACTTCTTCCTGCCGCTGATCATGCTTAACAACGCCCACCTGTACCCGCTGGCGCTCGGGCTCTACGACTGGAACTCCAGCACCCAGTACGCCGGGGCGCCCAACTTCCTGTACTCGACGGTGCTCACCGGCGCCCTGGTCGCCGTCATCCCGCTAATCATCGCGTTCACCCTGCTGCAGCGCTACTGGGCTGGCGGGCTGTCCCTCGGCGCCGTGAAGGGCTGACCCGGGCAGCCAGCCCGCGCACGGGAGGCCGGAGCGGGCGGGTCCCGAACGATTCCCGGAAGGGGAGATCATGACCCAGTCAGGGATCCGCGGCCGGCGCGGCCATGCCACTCTGTCCGGTCGCCCCCGGCACCGCTTGGTACCTGGGCACCTGCCCGGACGCCGCGGCGATGCGGCGGATCACCCAGGCCGCGGCGGTCACCGCGGTGCCGCCTGGGCTACCGGGCAGCGTGGAGACGGTCCTCCGGGACGGTCCGGACGCCAGTTACTTCTTCCTGCTCAACCACGGCGCCGCGGTGGTCGTGACCCTGCCCGAGCCTGCCAGCGCCGGGTTCGGCGATGGCGTCCTGGAAGACGTCACCCCTGCGGCTGCCCGGGCGAGGCGTGCCGGTCCTGCACGCAGCCGTTCGTGGTTATCGCTTTTCTTTCTGACCGCGGCCTGAACCCGCAGGCCGGTATCTCTTCACCGTGGAGGAAGGCATGAAGATCACGCTCAGACGCCGCAGGCTAGGCATCACTGCTGTGGCCGCGGCGGCAGTGCTCGCCGCGGGCGTGCCCGCCGGCGCCGTGGCCGCGGCCGGGCCGGGCACCGCGAAGGCAGGCACGGGGCAGGCAGCCAGCGCGCGGACGGCCGCGGCCGGCAGCGCAGCCGGCACTACGGCGACGGTCAGCGCCACGGCCGCGCAGACTATGGCCGGGTTCGGCGCCTCCGGGGACTGGTGGGTCAACCCGGTGCAGTACTTCCCGGCGAGCGCGCAGCGGCACATCGCCGACCTGCTGTTCACCGACCAGGGCCTGGCGCTCAGCCAGTACCGGTACAACATCGGCGGCGGCGGGGTCGGCGCGGACAAGCCGACCGGCGGGGAGTCCGAGCTGGGATTCCAGGACCGCGCACCGGAGACCTTCTACGTGGCGCCCGGCATCTACAACTGGTCGCACGACGCGGGCGGCACCACGTTCCTGCGGTACGCCGCCGCCGACCGCGTGCCGGACATCGTGGCCAACGTGAACAGCGCCCCGCCCGAGTTCACCACCAACGGCCAGTCCTGCGGCGGCGAGCTGAACTCCAGCGACGTGCAGGCCTACGCCGACTACCTGACGACGGTGATCACGCACATCCACGACGCCTGGCACATCACGATCCCCTACATCAGCCCGATGAACGAGCCGGACTACACGCGCAGCGACTGCACGCAGGAAGGCATGGAGGTGCCCCCGTCGCTGCGTGCCACCGTGGTCCAGGACCTGGGCAAGGACCTCGCCGCCCAGGCGCCTTACGCGCACATCATCGCGGACGAGTCGAGCGACGTGGGCAGCCAGTTCATCCCCGAGCTGGCGCAGTGGATGGGGGTGGCCGGCACCTCGCAGTACGTCGCCGCGCTGGCCACGCACACCTACGACTTCCCGAGCGACGCGACCATGCAGCAGGCCGCCGCGCTGGCGCAGCAGTACGGCAAGCAGCTGTGGGCAACCGAAATCTGCTGCATGATCTACAACGGCCCCTCGTCCTCGCCCAGCTACGGCGAGCAGTTCGACCCCACCATCACCGGCGGCCTGTCCATGGCGCAGATCATCTACGAGGACCTCACCTCGGGCAACGTCTCGGCGTTCGACTGGTGGGTCGCGCTGTCCGCCTCGGAGGCCTGCGACCCGACCCAGCCGAGCTGCATGACCACCGTCAACTCGACAGGGTGGAACGACGGACTGCTGTATTTCGACCCGAACTTCGCCACCGACCAGAACTACAACGTGTATCCGACGAAGCGCTTCTACACGCTCGGCCAGTTCAGCCGGTTCGTCCGGCCGGGTGCCGTGCGGCACGACGTGACCGGCGTGCCGAGCGGCGTGCAGGCGCTGGCGTTCCAGACCCAGGGGCAGTGGGAGATCGTCGTGATCAATGAGAACGCCGCGGGCAGCGCGCCCACCACATTCGGCCTCCAGCTCCCCGGCAGCGGGAAGCTGCGGCCGGAAGGCACCTACCAGACCAGCGCCACCACCAGCCTGAGCCGGACGGCGAACCCGCCGGTGCAGGGCAGCGCGGCTACCCTGACCACGCCGGCCCAGAGCGTTACCACCTTCCTGCTCGGGCAGTCCGGCTGACCGACCCGGGCCTGCCCGTCGCACGTCGTGCGGACCCGGTTCAGACCTGATTGCGGCCCCGGGTCGTCCGGGTTCCGGTCGCGCGGGCCCGTCCAGCTGATCCTGGGCGGGCCCGCTCGGCTCTCCGCCCGGCGGGCTCAGCGTATGGTGACGCTGGGCTTTGCGGTGCCGGCCTAGCGCCGCACGTCGGTGATCTTCTGGGCGGCAGTCGGCGCCTAGTCTTTCTTGCTGGAGTGCTCACTAGGGACGATGTGCACATCTGCGGGCCTTACGGCGCGCCATAACCAGAGCGTCTGTACGCACAACCTCGCGACCTATGCGATGGACTGAAGTAATAGTCGGCAGGCGCCGCGACCGCGCGGCCAGTGGGAAAAATCTGGTCGCTCTCGGTGACCAGCGCCGTGCCGTCCTTCGTGGGTTAGCGTGCAGATCCTGATGGCCGCCCACAGGCGCTAGGACGCGCGGGCGGAATTGCCTGCCCGGTGTGCCGTGTCGGCATCGGGACGTCTCGACGCGCATCTGCTCAGCGAGAGCGGGCAGGAGCCGGGTCTGCCACTCGGCCTGGCTGGCGAACGTGGAGGTGCCGCCTGCGCTGTTGAGGTAGAGCGCTGACCAGAGTTCCATCAGCCAGTGCAGCCCGAAAAGGCACAGCGGGTGCTGTTCCCAGCATGGCGCCAGTGCTGCGGCGAGGTGCCCGTAGCTGGGCCGGTATACCTGGTCGACCCAGGCGCGCAGCCTGGCGACAGACTTGTCGCGTTCGTCGCCGTCCAGCTGCCACCACCTGGGTGCGCGTGCCCGCCCGTTCTTGTCATCGACGTCGCTGGACGTCTCGTGCCCGGCCAAGAAGTCAGTCAACTGGTTAGCGATAGCAGCGGTCTGCTCGTCGAGATGGCTGAGGGAGTCGTGGAGCGCCCTCTGGGATGTGGCGATCTCGCTGTGGTGGTTGGTTTCGCGTTGTTCGAGTATCGCCAGGCGCTGAGCTTGCTGGGTGATTTGCAGGAGGGCAGCGGTGATCGCGTCACCGCTGGACTGTCCTGTCGCGCCAGTCATATGGTCACTGCCAGGGATACTCGGCTGGGTCGTCGGTGACGGTCGCGAGTGACAGCGGCTCGGGCTCGAGGTCAGGCAGCGGCCAGCTATCGGCAGGCTCTCCCTTGACGCCGTGCAACAAGGGCCACGCTTCAGGCGGAGCAAGCGTCGGAATCAACTGGCTCGCTCGGCGGGCGCGCTTATAGGCGGGGTCGTTCCATGCCATCGGGAGGCGGCCTGCGACGGGGGACATGCCGCCGCGGATGATGAGCGCGAACCGGCCTGGCAGCTGGCGGATCATGTCTGGTGTCATGACTGGGTGACGTGCGTAGCCGTGATAGGGGCGGCGACGCCAAGCCCAGGCGCGGGTCTCTTTCAGCGCAGCTGTCCCGCACAGCGTGGACGCGGCCTCCAGGATGGCCGGGTCGGAGATGCCGTGCAGCCAGAGTTTGACGCCGGAGGTGTCCATGATGACGCGGGCGCCGTCGGCGCCCCAGCGAGAACGTAACTGCGCTTCGCCGTGAGCGACCGTGATGATCTGGATGCCCTTGCCACCGGAGTCGGCGAGCCAGGACGGGACTGGGACCGGGCAGATCTGCGTTACCTCGTCTAACGCCATCAGCAGCGGCGGGTCGAGGCGCCCGCCAGCTGACCGGCTTCCCAGCAGCCCGGCGACATGGTGCACCTCGCTGGCAAGGCAGGCGAACAGCGGTGCCACCGGAGCGTCATCACCGCGCGTCTCGGCGATCAGGTACAACGTGCCCCGTTCCCGCAGGAATTCTGCGATGTCAAGGGACTGGCCGGGCCCGGGCAGCACGGCTGCCGCGAGGGCCGGATCGGACAGGAACGCCAGGCTGCGGCTCATGGTCATCCGCACGGTGGAGATCGTCTTGTTGGCCTCACCGCGCATTTCGGTGAGCTGCCCGGCCAGGTGGTGCGCCGCGCCGGGGGCGCTGATCAGGATGGCCTCAGGTTCCTCGGCTCCCTTGCCGGACACCCACCTGGCCACGTGCCGTAAGTCCAGGCCAGCGATGGCAGCTGCGTGGAAGTAGGCGCGCAGGTAGTCGGACGCTTTGCCGGCCCAGAAGCTGGCGTCCTCGACACCTTTCTGGCTCACCGAGCTGGCGAACGCGTCCGCGCGGCGGATTGCGACGGCGGGGTCTTCGCAGCCGTCTAGCGGATTCCACCAGAACGTGGACAGCACATCGCCGATGCCCTGCGGATTGAACACATGTACCGGTCCGGTGCGGGACCGGATGCCGCTGGTCAGCTGGAAGACGTCATGCTTGGTCGTCGTGGACACGACCGGTCCGGGGTAGTGAGCGAGGATCCGGGCTAGCCAGCCGGTCTTGCCTGCGCGGGGCGGGCTAAAGATGACGGCGTGCTCATCGAGCGGCAGGCGCAGCGCCCGCCGGTACTGCGCCCTGGCCAGCAGGACGCTGTAGGCGGAGGCGGGGGAGAGGAGCAGGCCGGCTAGGCCCAGGGACGGTCGGCTGCGGCGGGCGTGCCGGAGCACGGCGAGCAGGCCCCACCGCCACCACAACTCGGCAAGATTCGCGTGCCCCTTGCCGGGGTGCAGCGCCAGCAGCAGGCGGACTCTCAAGTAGTGGACCCGGTGGCGGGGCATCCGCCGGCCGTGCAGGAACGCCCACTTGACAGCCGCGAGCAGCACACCAGCAACTGCGATTTCCGCTATGAACCTCATGCTCGTGACTCCTTCCAGGCACTGATTGAGTTCTGGTCTTGCAGTTCGAGGACGTGCGCTCGCAGCACCCGCCGTGCGGTTCCCTGATGCAGGTTGACCTCGGCGGCAATCTCGGCAGCGACCCGCGCCACCTGCCCCAGAGGCAGCCGGGTCAGGTCGTAGCGCTGGTTTGCCAGCGCGATCAGCAGGTCTTGCTTGCCGGGCCCGCCGTTCAGGCGCCGCCGGCGCGGCACGCTGGCCGGCGCAGGAGCCAGCGGAGCGCGCTCAATGGATGCCGCAGTGCGACCGGGCGCGACCGGGCATTCCTCGATGACCCACCGGCGGAACCCGGACAGGGTGCTGACTGGCGCCAGGCACAGGCGCAGCAGCCACAGGAGCATCGCGCCGGCCACGGCCAGCGGCGTGACCTCCTCCCCGGCGAGGACCTGACCGCCGGGTGTCATGCGGGTCAGGGCCCGCGCCCGGACGACTCCGATCAAGGTGTCGCTGGCGAGCGCGTAGATGGCTGCGGGCATGACCCGGATCGCGACGTCGCGCCAGCCGCGGCCGGCAGCCATCGCGTTCATCGTCAGGGAGATCGCGACGCAAGCAAGATTCAGGGAACGCGGCCTTAAGGCACGGCGGCCGTGGAGCGCCAGAGCTATGCCCAGGCCAGCGAAGATCAGCGCTCCGGCGTCCGGGATGCCCGCCTCGATGGCAGCGATGACAGCTGGTCGCTTGACGGCACTGACCATGACGAACTGCGCCTGCCAGCTGACGGTCGCCGCCGCGGCGGCGAGAACGCCCAATGCCGCTACGGCGTTCCGGAGCCACACCTGTCCCGAGGCACGGGCGCTGGAGTTGATGTCGCCATCTACTGCTCCGGGCGCAGGGGCCAGCTGTGCGGGCCGCATGCGCGCGGCAGCGCTGGCCGTCTCAGGACTCATCACGCCGCATCGGCCTCCGTCGGCTGGGACATTCGTTGTGTCGCGAAACTTATGTAAATCAGATCGCCTAGATGAGTCAACCGCTTTCTCGGTCGGGCTTCCTGGCAGCTCGCCTGTCTCTATGGCAAACTTGTGTAACCAAGGCAGCAAAGGAGGCCGCGTGTCACCACGGTCACGCGCCCGCCTCGCGGGTGAAGTTCCCGAGCGCAGGGACGTTTACGAGCGGCTCGCCGACGAGCTTCGGGCCTCGATCCTGGCGGGTCGTTACAAGCCGGGGGACAGGCTGCCGAGCACGCTGGAGATCATGGCCAGCACGGGCGTCGCGAACCTGACCGTGCGCGGCGCCTACCGCGTCCTGGTCGAGGAGGGCCTCGTCGAGCCTGTCGCCAAGCGGGGCTACTACGTTCGCCGGCCGAACACGATGACCTGGCACATGGCCCTGGCCAAGCGTGACCGGCGCGCTCGGACTGAGCTGCTGGACCGCTGGACGGCCGACGCCGAGACAGCCGGCCTGGCGCATCGCGAAGACCTCAGCGTCGCCATCGAGGCATCCTCGGTCATGGTGCTGGGCAGGCCGGTCGGCGAGCGGCTCGAACTTGACGAGGACTCGCAGGTGCTGGTCCGGCGCGCTGTCCGCTACGCCGGTCCGGCCGGCAACCCCGGCGGTGTTGAGGCCGAGAGCCTGGCCGATGAGTACTACCCCTACGACCTGGTCCGCGAGTCTGCCCTGGCTAACCCCGGCCCGGTGAGCGCGATCGAGATTCTGTCCGGTCTCGGCTACCGGCTGGCCGGGCACGTCGACGAGCTGCGGCCCCGGCTCGCGACCGTGGACGAACGCCGCCTGCTCAGCCTGCCGCAGGTGTCGGTCACGCTGGAGCTGGCCAGGACTGCGCATACCTCCGACCGGCGCCCCGTCCTGGTCATGCATCAGGTGCGCCGTGGCGACGGCGCGACCTTCAGCTACGAGGTCAGCTACTCCGCCCGGTAGACCGATCCCGGCAACCGGCCGCGAGTGGTCGCGCCCGCCGCTTAGATCAGGAACCTGAGTACGCCACAGGACGTTCGCGACCTCAGCTGACCGGCCAGCGGAGCTGTGCATGGGAGGGAGCCGACGCCTGCCGGGACAGCTTCGCGGTATAGGAACGAGCTGATCAGGCCCTGACGCCACCGGCCAGCGGTTGACGGATCTGAGATATCTAGTTTAAATAAGACTGTCAATTGCTGGACGCGTAGCGGGACGAGCGGCATGGCCCACAGCACTAAGCCCAGAAACTCGGCTGTGGCTGCGCTTCGCGCCGGGATCCCGCGATGCGGTGGCACGGCGTATGAGACTCCCGGGACGCCGGGATGTCGCGATGAGCAGTAACCGCGTCCGCGCGGAGCGCGCGCTGCTCGGATCTGTCCTGGCCGATCCGCCCGCGCATCACCATCTGCTCGACTTAGTCGAGGGGGATGATTTCGAGCGTCCCTGGCATGCGCAGGTCCTGGCCGCGATGCAACGAGTCCGAGGGCGAGGCGGGCTCCCCGAGGCCCTAGCCGTCTACGAGGAGATTCAGAACGACGCCGACTTGCCGGCCTCTGTAGCGCGCGACGGTGTCCTGCTTGCCAACCTGATGGAGGCCTCGCCGCGTCCGGGGCACGCGCGGGCTTACGCCGCGATGGTGGTCGAGGGCGGAATACGGCAGCGTCTTGACCTGGCCGGCGAACGGCTTGCTCAGGCCAGCCAGACAGGCGATCTCGGATCGGCCGTGCACCAGGCAGGGCAGACAAGCTTGGTTATCGACGCCTGCCAGTCGAGGTGGACAGCGCTCCCGGACGCAATCCGCAGCCAGCTTCCCGCGGTGCCGCGCGGGCAACGCGTTAGCCGGATGCGAATCGTGCCCCGAGCCGGGCGGGTAGGAACAAGAACGCCGCTACCGGCTCGCCGCTCGGCAGCCACCAGATCCAGGCCCCGGCCCCAGGTATTGCCAGTTAACTGCCCAGCAGTATCAGGCCAGAGCCGATCTGGAGAAGCACCCGGACTGCGGCCATCCGTCAGACGAAGTCTGCGGCGCCAGGGACCTGCGGGATCTCATCGCCGCCTCATCGCAGATCGCCCTGGTGCGAGAATGGCTGCGGCCTGAGCACTTCGCCCGGCCCGAGCATGGCCTGCTCTACGCCGTCATCCGCGATCTGCACGCGCACAGACAGCCGGTCGATCAGCTCACAGTCACCTGGCAGGCCGGCCGCCGCGGCATCATTGCCGATCCAGCCACCCTGTCCGGCGGGACTGGCGCCTTCGCCGTAGCCAGCGCCAGGGACGTATACCGGCTAGCAAAGCTCGCCAGGTTCGAACGCGCGGGGCTCGGCATTCAGGCCGACGCTGCCGACGCTGCAAAATCCCCGCCCAAGCTGCTTAAGTCCGCTCCAGCCCGGATCAGCTGCCTGGAACCCGAGTTGAGCCAGGACCGGCAACTCCTCCCGGGCATGATGACCGACCGCACTACCGAGCGTTACGGGCAGGCAGCGTGCCACGCGGATCGCGAGGCCGAGAAATGACGCAGGAATACCGCGCGGCCGCTAGGTGCCCTGGGTCGCTGGCGAGCTATCCACAGGCTCACTTGCGGCCAGCCAGAGCTACGCCGAAGCTGTCACCCTTGCCAGTGCCGAAGGCAATCGAGGAGGCGATCACGATGACGAGCCTGACAGCGGCAAGGCGCCAGCTGACGGCAGCCAGCGCGCCGCCGGCCGTACTGAACGCGGCTTATCACGCTTTCGAATGCCTGCTCACGGTCTTTCGGGCTGAAGACGATCCGGCCGGAGACATGTTCACCACCTTCGTAATGGCCGCAGCGCTGGCCGCCGATGGCCGCGACGCGCTTGCCTTCGCGCCATCACTGCCGCCCGCGGCGCTGGAGATGGGGATCCCGCCGGCGGCGGACGGAGAAGAAGCAAGCGCGCACGAGCTCGCCGATCTGTGCCGCGACCTCATCACGAACCTTCAACGCGTCGCGGCGACCGCGTCGGACCCGGATGACGGCGCGGCGTGCCGGGACGGCGTCAGGTGCGCGCGCGGGATCCATGTCCTCCTTACCGGTGGCGAGCCGTGACTACCGGCCGTCCGACGTTCGGGGACTTCCTGGAAATGGCTCATTGCCATCTGCGTCGTG
>Ga0335075_10018847_pt1 | contig 10225 bp, 8 predicted proteins | sample Lox_Sample_24_FD_206723 | JGI IMG/M metagenome (GOLD analysis project Ga0335075, IMG submission 206723) | Soil microbial communities from Loxahatchee National Wildlife Refuge, Florida, United States - Lox_Sample_2.4 | ecosystem: Environmental > Terrestrial > Soil > Wetlands | place: USA: Florida... | reverse complement strand
ACGCCGGTCTCCTCGATACGCACGACGGCAAGGTGCCGGCCGGCTGGAAGGTGTTGAAGGTCCCGGCGAAGACCGAGGTCGTAACCTGTTCCGCCGCCTCGACGACCGTCTGTCCGGGCGATGCGAACGGCCTGCCGCCGGGCAACAAGCAGGACTACTACCTCTTCAAGCTCGGCTCGTATCCGAACGATCGCTACGCGACCGACGGCAAGTACCCGAACATGACGGGCAGCGAGCTCAACCTCTCGGACGTCCGGCAGGACTTCGACCCGACGACGGGCGAGCCGATCGTGCTCCTCGGCTTCAAGGGCAAGGGCAACTCGACCTTCCTGCAGGTGACGAAGAACGAGGCGGTCCGTGGCGAGGAGCTCGGCTACACGGGCACGAACGGCAACAATTGCGGTGCGCCGTGCGCGTTCGCGATCGTGCTCGACAATCAGATCCGCTCGTGGCCCGCGATCAACCCGGGCGACAACCCGAACGGGATCGATCCGCGGAGCGGCGGCGCCGAGATCAACGACATCGGCAGCCTCTCCGAGGCGAAGAACCTCGCGCTCGTGATGCAGACGGGCGCGCTGCCGGTCAAGTTCGTCACCGTCGAGCGTACGGATGTCTCGGCGACGCTCGGTAAGGACTCGCTGAAACAGGCGCAGAACGCGGCGATCGGCGGCCTGATCATCGTCGCGCTGTTCCTGCTCTTCATGTACCGCTTCCTCGGTCTCGTCGCGGTACTCGGGCTCGGCATCTACGCGGCGTTCATGTACGCGGCGATCCTGCTCTTCAACGTGACCCTGACGCTGCCGGGCTTCGCCGGCCTGATCCTGACGATCGGCGTCGCGGCCGACGCGAACGTGGTCATATTCGAACGCATCAAAGAAGAGGCGCGCGCCGGCAGGTCGGTGCGCGCCGCGGTCGCCGCCGGGTACGCCAAGGGCTTCCGCACGATCGTCGACGCGAACGTCGTCACCGCGATCACGGCTCTGATTCTCTTCGCCGTCGCCTCGGCGGACGTGAAGGGCTTCGCGCTGATGCTGCTGATCGGCACCATGGTCTCGCTGATCACCGCGGTTGCGGCGACGCGCGCGATGCTCGGACTGCTCGCCGGCTTCCGCTGGTTCGCGAACCCGAAGTTCATGGGCGCGCACCACTCGCAGCGCGGCACATTCCTGCAGATCGACTTCATGCGTCGCATGAAGCTGTGGTTCACGCTGTCCGGGATCGTTCTCGTGATCGGCTTCGTGTCGCTCGGCGTCCGTGGCCTGAATCTCGGCATCGATTTCAAGGGCGGCGTACAGATCTCGTTCACGACGCCGAGCTACACGTCGCTGACCGCCGTGCGCGACCAGACGAAGGCCGTCGGCCAGGGCGACGCGGTCGTCCAGGGCCGCGGCGCCTCGACGAACGGCGGCAACGACTACAAGAACTTCCAGATCGACCTGAAGAAGCTGAAGCCGAACGCGCAGACGACGCTCCGAAACGCACTGACGACCAACCTGCACGCGTCGGCGCCGAACATCAAGAACGTCTCCTCGAGCTTCGGCCGTCAGATCGCGAAGGCGGCGATCCTCGCGATCCTCTTCTCGCTGCTCGTGATCACGCTGTACATCACGATCCGGTTCCACGGCCTTGCGTTCGCGGTCCCGGTGATCATCGCGATGATCCACGACGTGATGATCACCGTCGGCGTCTACGCGCTGACCGGGCGGGAGGTGACCGAGAACACGGTTGCAGCGGTGCTGACCGTGCTCGGCTACTCGATCTACGACACGATCATCATCTTCGACCGTATCCGCGAGAACGTCCCGATCATGCGGCGCGCGGCGTTTGCGTCGATCGTGAACGTCTCGCTGTGGGAGACGATTCGCCGTTCGTTGGCGACGACGTTCATCACGCTGCTGCCGGTCGGCGCCCTGTTCTTCTTCGGCGGCTCGACGCTGAAGGACTTCGCGTTCGCGCTGCTCGTCGGTATCACCTCGGGTGCGTACTCGTCGATCTTCATCGCGGCGCCGATGCTGACGCTGTGGAAGCAGCGCGATCCGGAGTTCGCGCGCCGGAAGGGCGAGACGGTGCCGGAGGGCGCCGAGGCGGGGCCGTTGCTGCGGCGCGCCGAGGCGGCTGCGGCCGACGAGCCGACGCCGGAGACGCCGATGGACGCGATCGAAGCGGTGATCGAGCACGACGGCGCCGCAGACGACGACGCGGCGAAGCGCGAGCGCCGCCGCCAGCGCCGAAGGTCAAGGCCGCATGGCAGAGCCCGGTAGCGAGTTCGAGCGCCTGCTCGGAATCCTCGGGCCGCGGCTCGACGAGCTGCGTTCGCTTCTCGACGATCTCGGCTCGCGCTGGCGCGGCGACGCAATGCGCGTGGGCGAGGGGTCGAAGCGCCGGGCGCAGGATCTCGCACGCGAGCTAGGCCTCGTGACGCGTGAGGAGTGGGACGAGCTCGAGCTCCGTGTCGCCCAGCTCGAGCACCGGCTTCGCCTGCTCGAAGACGCGGCGCCGCCCGAACAGCCGTAGTCGCTGCTACCTTGGAGGTACGGAGTGCGGATGGGCCGCGCTCCCGTGAGGTCGCAGTCTCCTTCAACGGATGCTCGATCTCGACGTCCGAAGGAGTTGAGACAACTTGACCGATTTTCGTTCCCTCGGGGTTTCCGAGGCCGTGGCCGATGTACTTGCACGTCGCGGCATCGAATCCCCGTTCCAGATCCAGACACTCGTGATTCCGGAAGCCCTGCAGGGCGGCGACGTGCTCGCCAAGAGCCCGACGGGCTCGGGCAAGACGCTTGCGTTCGCGATTCCGATCGTCGAACGGCTGAACACGTCCGATCCGCGTCCGGCGGCGCTCGTGCTCGTGCCGACACGCGAGCTCTGTGCACAGGTGACCGATGAGTTCGTGCTGATCGCCGGCGACCGCGTCAAGGTTGCGTCGGTGTACGGCGGCGTGCCGCTGAAGGCGCAGGCCAACGAGGCGAAGAGCGCGCACGTCATCGTCGCCACGCCTGGTCGCCTGCAGGATCTCGTCGACCGTGGGCTTCTTTCGCTCGACGCCGTCACGGTGCTCGTGCTCGACGAGGCGGACCGCATGCTCGACATGGGTTTCAAGCCGCAGGTCGACCGCCTCGTCCGCCGGCTGCGCGAGCAGCGGCAGACCATGTTCTTCTCGGCGACGCTCGACGGTGAGGTCGGCGAGCTCGCGCGCCGGTACACGCACTTTCCGGCCCGCTTCGAAGGCGAGCTGCCCGCAGAGCGCCGCAGTGGTGACGTCGACCATCGCTTCGTGTCGGTCACGCCGGATACGAAGGTCTCGACGCTTGTCGAGCTGCTCAAGGAAGACGACCGCGGGCTCGCGCTCGTCTTCGTCCGCACGAAGGCCGGCGCCGACCGGCTGGTCGAGAAGCTGCGCCGGCACGACGTCGACGCGGTCTCGATCCACGGCGACAAGGGCCAGGCCCAGCGCGAGCGCGCGCTCGCGCGGTTCGACGCCGGCAAGGTGAAGACGCTCGTCGCGACCGACGTCGCCGCCCGCGGCCTCGACGTCGACGACATCACACACGTCATCAACTTCGATCCTCCGGAGGAGCCGGACGTCTATACACACCGCGTGGGGCGGACCGGCCGCGCCGGGCGCGGCGGCATCGGCATTACGCTCGTGCTGCCGGAGCAGCAGGCCGAGGTCTCGCGGGTCGCGCGGCTGCAGGGCCAGGTCGAGGCCTACGAGGAGGCAGGGCTGACGCTCGCGAAGCCGAAGCTCGTGTACACCTCGCGCCGGCGGGGAGGACGCTCGAAGTGGTAGCCGGAGAGAAGCTGACCGAAAAGCAGGCCGACGCGTTGCGCGAGGAGCTCGCCGAGCTCGAAGGGCCGCGCCGCACGGAGGTCGTCGCCGCGATCAAGAAGGCGCGGGAGTTCGGCGATCTGTCCGAGAACTTCGAGTACCACGCCGCGAAGAACGAGCAGGGTCTGCTCGAAGCGCGCATCCGTACGCTGCGTGCCCGGCTCGACGGCGCCGAGATCGTCGCCGACGCGGGTGCGGGCGAAGTCGGCATCGGCTCCGTCGTCGACATCGAGGGTGACGGCGGCCAGAAGCTGACGGTCGAGATCAGCGCCGTCGGCGGGGCGGGCACCGTGTCACCGACTTCGCCGCTCGGCTCGGCGCTGCTCGGCAAGAAGATCGGCGCCAGCGTCGACGTGCAGGCGCCGAAGGGCGCCTGGCGCGCGACGATCGCCAACATCCATTAGCGCGTGACCCACGAACTTGGTTCGCCCGGCGGCGAACCAAGTTCGAGAGTCTCGAAGCTAGCTACAGCTCGTCGCCCAGGTGCAGGCGTCGAAGCCGTCGTGCGTGGAGCTCGGAGCGCTCGGCGTGCCGATCACGTTGCCGTCGGAGTCGATCAGGTCGATCTCCTGCGACGGATCGAGATTGGCGTTCGCGCCGTTGACCGTCGCCGACGAGAACGCGGGCGACGTCAGGTTCGGCAGCGATGCGAAGCCGGCGTCGGTGCCGATCAGGAGCGGTGTCTCCTCGATCCACTCCGCCGTCAGGTGCGTCGAGGGATAGGGGACGGTCGTCGTGAACGACTGGCCGTTCGTCAGGTCCTGCAGCGTGATCGTCCAGACGTCGGTGTCGGGGATGAGCTCGGCGATCGACGCGTGCATCTGGTCGCCGGGCGAGACGGTCATCGAGATCGAGATCGACGGGGCGGGCACGAGCTCCCACCACGCGGAGTAGGAGGCGTTGCCGGAGGCATCGACGTCCTGCTCGGTGCCCGTCTGGATCAGCGTCTCGTCGCCGACGGTGCACGCCGAGTCGACGCAGCCGCCGCCGATGCCGATCCAGTCGGACGAGTCCTCTGCCTGCCCCGGCGTGTGTTGCGACACGGTCGGCACGGTCCAGTTGCCGGTGATCGAGTTGAAGAGCGTGCCGCCCAGGGCCAGCGAGCCCTGGTTGTAGCCGAACCAGTTGCTCGACTGGTTCGAGTTGGCGCGAACGCGCAGCAGCTGGCCATGGGTGCCGGGCGTCGCGGTTGCTCCCGCCGTCGCGGCCAACGCGAATGTTGCGGCCACGACGGCGACGAGCGCGACCGTGAGTCGCATCTCTCGTCCTCCTCTGCGGATTTGAGGCCGAACCCCCCGGCTCCGACCGTGGATATCCGTGTCGATACCCCGTTCGGGCGCGTGCAACACTTCGCGCATGGCGACCAGGCCGAAGCAGCGCAATCTCGGCCGCCTGAGCGAGATCGCGCAGGTAGCGGTGCGGCACGGCTTCGGCTACATCGTCGACGGCCGGACGGCCGGCGACCCGGCGATCGAGGGCACCGCGCGCGGCCGACATCTGCGCGAGATGCTCGATGAGCTCGGCCCGACGTTCGTCAAGTTCGGGCAGCTGCTCTCGACGCGGCCGGACGTCGTGCCGCCGGACATCATCCAGGAGCTGCGCGGCCTGCAGGACGACGTGCGCCCGTTCCCGTTCGAGGACATCGAGCGCACGATCCGCGAGGAGCTCGGTCAGCCGATCGAGCGGTTGTTCACCGAGTTCGACGAGACACCGCTTGCGGCCGCCTCGATCGGCCAGGTGCACAGAGCCGTGCTTCCGAACGGCCGCCGCGTGGCCGTCAAGGTGCAGAGGCCGAACGCGCCGCGCCAGATCGAAGCGGACCTCGCGCTCATGTACCAGGCGGCGCGGCTCGCGAAGGAGCGCATTCACGCGCTCGACTTCATCGACACGAACGAGATCGTCGACGAGTTCGCGCGCTCGATCAGACACGAGCTCGATTACCGGCTGGAGGCGCGCAACGCAGACGCGTTCCACCGCGACTTCGCCGGCCATCCGCACGTCGCCATCCCGCGCACGTACTGGACGTACACGCGGTCGCGCGTGCTCACGCTCGAGGAGCTCGAAGGGGTGCAGCTCGGCGATCTCGACTTCGAGCACTGGACGCTCGACCAGCGGCGCCGTCTCGCGTACCTGATCACCGAGGCGTGGATGACGATGATCTTCCGCAACGGCTTCTTCCACGGCGACCCGCATCCGGCCAACATCCTCGTGCTCGCGCCCGAGCGCATCGGCCTCGTCGACTTCGGCCTGACGGGAAAGCTGACCGACGACGACATGACGAAGCTGACGCGGCTCTTCATCGACGCGGCCGCAGAGAACATCGACGTGCTCCCGAAGCGGCTCGCCGACCTCGGCGTGAGCTACCCGAAGGAACGCGAAGAGGAATTCGTCGCGGAGCTGAGCGAGCTGTACTACCGCTACTACGGCGCGAGCCTCTCGGACATCGATCCGATCCAGGTCATCCGCGAGGCGTTCGGGCTGATCTACTCGATGAACCTGCGGCTCCCGACCCGTTTCGTGATGCTCGACAAGGCGATCGCCACGCTCGGCTCGGTCGGCATCGAGCTCTACCCGGACTTCAACGTGTTCGAGGTCGCCAAGCCGTACGCGCGCGACCTGATGCTCGAGCGGTTCACGCCGCGGCGGATGGCGCTGCGTGCGCAGCGCGAAGGCTGGCGGCTCACCCAGATGGCGATCGAGCTGCCCTACCAGATCCACGACACGCTCGAACAGGTGCGCGACGGCCAGATCGAGGTGGGCTTCGTGCACAAGGGCCTCGAGGATCTGATGGCGAAGCTCGACACGCTCTTCAACCGGCTCGTGATCGCGCTCGTCGTCACCGGCGGGTTGATCGGGTCGAGCCTGATCGGCATCTTCGCGAAGACCGGGCCGCACATCCTCGGCCTGCACATCGTCGCGTTCTTCGGCTTCCTGCTGTCGGCGATTCTGGGCGCGTGGCTCCTTTGGGGCGTCGTCCGGTCCGGACGTCTCTGAGGATCGTTCGGCGCAGAATCGTGCGAATGGACGACTAGTCCCTTCGCAGCCGCCGGGCTACCGTCGCGCCATGACTGCTGCGCTCCTGCTTGCGGAGTCCGACGGCTTCCTCGAGCGCCACCTGCCCGAGGACGGGTTCGAGCTCGTCCCGGCGCACGGCCGCTTCGACCTCGTGCTCGCGGGCGACGTGGACGATGTGGACCGCTTCGCGCCGCGCGTGCCGGTCATCGTGCTCGGGCCGGCCGAGGCGGACGCACTCGACCGCGTGCGTGCGTTTCGTCGCGGGTGCGACGACTACGTGCCGCGGCCGTTCGACTATCAGGAGCTCGTCGAGCGGATGCGGGCCGTGCTGCGACGCGTCCGTCCGCGGGCGATGGACATCGTCGAGGCAGGACCTGTTCGCATCGACACGCGCACGCGCGAGGTCCGTGTCGCCGGCACGCGCGTCCAGCTCGCCCAGAAGGAGTACGAGCTCCTGCTGCGCCTCGCGCGCGAGCCCGAGCGGGTCTTCACGAAGGCCGAGCTCCTGAGCGAGGTGTGGGAGTACCGCGCCGCCGCGCGCACCCGCACGCTCGACTCGCACGCCTCGCGCCTGCGGCGAAAGCTGCGCGTCGCCGGCGCTTCGGTCGCGCTCGTCGAGAACGTCTGGGGCGTGGGCTACCGCCTGCTCGGGGAGCTGCCCGACGAGTAGCTAACCTCGACCCGTGGGCACGCAGGCACCCGAGCGGGAGGGCGTGCGCGCCCTCGGCGCGCTTGCGGCGCTGTCCCTCGCCGTCTTCGCGTACGTCACCACCGAGAACCTGCCGGTCGGCCTGCTGCCGCAGCTCGCCCGCGGCCTGCACCACTCGCGATCGGTCACCGGCTATCTGGTCACCGGCTACGCAGCCGTCGTCGTCATCGCCTCGGTGCCGCTTGCGCTCGCGACGCGGCGCTACTCACGCCGCCGTCTGCTGATCGCGGCGCTCTCGGTGTTCGTGGTCGGCTCGGCGCTCGGGGCGGCCGCACCGAACTACGGCGTGCTGCTCGCGACGAGGATGGCGATCGCTCTTTCGCATGCCGTCTTCTGGGCCGTCGTCGCCGCAGCCGGCGCCGCCCTCGTGTCGCCCGAGCGCCGCGGCCGTGCGCTCGGGCTCGTGTTCTCCGGAGCGTCGCTCGCCTCGGTGATCGGCGTGCCGGTGATCACCTGGGTCGGCCAGCAGACGAGCTGGCGGGTCTCGACGCTCCTTGCGAGCGCGCTTGGCGTGGTTTCGCTGATTGCCGTCTGGGCGCTGCTTCCGGAGGGCTCGTCGCAGGATGAGCGGGACGCCGGCGCGCCGCACCCGAGCGCGCCCAGGTTCGCCGTCATCGAATGCACGCTCGGGTTCGCGATCATCGGGGCGTTCGCGCTGCTCACCTACGTCACGGTCTTCGTGACGACGCTCGGCGGCATCCCGAATCGCGCGATCAGCGCCGTGCTGCTCGGCTCCGGCGCGGCGGGCGTCGCCGGCGTCTACACGGCGTCGCGCTTCGTCACCGGCCGGCCACGGGCGACGATGTTCGGCGGCGTGACCGGCCTCGCCTTCACGCTTCTCGCGCTCGCGGCGCTTGCGCGCAGTGGCGTTGCCGACGTCGCGCTCGTCTGCCTCTTCGGCTACTCGCTCTCCATCCTCGCGATCGGGGTGCAGAGCCGCGTGCTCGACGTCGCGCCTGGCAATCTCAACGTCGCTTCCGCGATCAACTCGGCAACGTTCAACGTCGGGATCGGCGGCGGCGCGCTGCTCGGCGGGTTGCTTCTCCAGGGGCCGGGCGTCCGCTCGATCGCGCTCATCGGCGGAATCGTCGCCACGGTTGGCGTGCTCCTGCTTGCCGCCGAGACTCGGCTTGTCGAGTAGGTTCGCAGGATGGATCAGCACGCGAAGGCAGCTGCATTCCGGCAGATGCACCGCGAGCCGCCGCTGCTCGTGTTGCCGAACGCGTGGGATGTCGCGAGTGCGCAGGCACTCGCAGCGCTGCAGGGCTGCCGCGCGCTCGCGACGACGAGCGCCGCCGTGGCGCGCTCGCTCGGCTGGGAGGACGGCGAGCAAGCGCCGGTCGCCGAGATGATCGAAGCGGCGCGCCGGATCGCCGCCGCGGTCGAGGTGCCGGTCACGGCAGACCTCGAGCGCGGTTACGGCGATCCGGTCGGAACGGCGCGAGCGGCGTGGGAGGCAGGGCTCGTCGGCATCAACTTCGAGGATTCGACGCGCGCAGGGCTCGTGCCGCCCGACGAGCAGGTCGAGGCGATCCGCGCGATTCGCGCCGCAGTCCCCGAGCTCGTGATCAACGCGCGCGTCGACGTCTTCCTCGGGATCGGGCGCGGCGACATCGTCGAGGCGGCCGAGCGCGCGAACGCGTACCTCGACGCCGGCGCAGACTGCGCGTACCCGATCATGGCGCCGCCGGACTCGATCCCGGCACTCGTGCACCGCATCGACGGTCCGATCAACGTCGTTGCGCAGAAGGGCACACCCACGCCGGCCGAGCTCGAGGAGCTAGGGGTCGCCCGGATGACGTGGGGCTCCGGGCTGGCTGCGCTCGCGTACGCCAAGGCGGCCGAGGTCGCGGCCGCGGCGCTCGCCTCTAACGCCGGTGGATCACGCGTGCGCTCCGGCCGCGCGTGAAGTACGCGAACGCCCAGCGCGTCAGCACGATCAGGCGGTTCTGGAAGCCGACGAGGTAGACGATGTGGATGCCGAGCCAGAGCGCCCAGGCGACGAAGCCGGTGAACGGCACGCCCTTCACTTCGCCGACCGCCCGCGCCCGGCCGATCGTCGCCAGGTTGCCCTTGTCGCGGTAGCGAAACGGCGTGCGCGTCCCGGCGCGGATCGAACGCGCGACGTGCCGGCCCTGCTGCATCGCCACCGGGGCGAGGCCGGGCAGCGTGAGATCGCCGACTGCGGCCATGTCGCCGAACGCGAACACCTCCGGGTGTCCGGGCAGAGTCAGGTCGGGCTCGACGTGGATGCGCCCGGCACGATCGGTCTCGCCGAGCAGTGCCGCGAGCGGTGAGGCGGCGACTCCCGCCGCCCAGATCTTCGTCCGTGCCGGGATGCGCTCGTCCGAGTCGAGCTCGATCCCGTCCGGGTCGATTGCGACGACGGTCTTCCCGATCAGCGGCGTGACGCCGAGCGAACGCAGCTGCCGTTCGGCACTTGCCGAAAGGCGCGGCGGGAACGCGGCCAGCACGCGCGTACCGGCTTCGACGAGGAGCACCTTCGCCTGCCGCGTGTCGGCGGCGCGGTACTCACGCGGCAGCACGTCGCGGGCGAGCTCCGCGATCTGTCCGGCCATCTCGACTCCGGTCGGGCCGGCGCCGACGACGACGAACGTCAGCCAGGCAGTCCGTACCTCGAGATCCTGCTCGAGCTCGGCCGACTCGAAGGC
>Ga0335075_10018846_pt1 | contig 10225 bp, 8 predicted proteins | sample Lox_Sample_24_FD_206723 | JGI IMG/M metagenome (GOLD analysis project Ga0335075, IMG submission 206723) | Soil microbial communities from Loxahatchee National Wildlife Refuge, Florida, United States - Lox_Sample_2.4 | ecosystem: Environmental > Terrestrial > Soil > Wetlands | place: USA: Florida... | reverse complement strand
CTCCTCCAGCCTCGACGGCGCCTGGATCATCTCCTCGGCGGGCGCGATTGCCGTCGGATGGAACAAATTCTTGACAAATCCTAAATCTATTGAGATCATTTCTGTCATTGATAATTCAGGCCTTTTGTTCGAGACCGCCTCCCCTCCCTGCCCCAAGGTTCCTGACGGCCTTGGGGAGCAGCGAGCGAGGCGAAAGGAAATGCGTGTGAGCCAACTGATTGAAAACAAACGAACAGGTGAGATCGGTCGGTTTTTGACCTCAATGATTTCAATGACTTGCGATCGGCTGGCGAAATCGCTTGCTTCGCGTGCGAGGCTATTCCTTGCGCTTGTGTCCGCCTGTGGACTCCTTGAGGTCCCAAGCGAAACCGCCGTCGCGCCCGGCCTCGCCTCGGCTGACCGCTGGGCCAAGCCCGGGCGACTTTCAAGCCGCCTGGCAAGCAGTCTTTCGCGATCCGGCGAAGGCGCGAAAAAGTTGCGCAAAAGAGCAGATAAGCCCATGAAATCATTGGGGCGCGTAACAATGTGCGCGGGCTCGAGGAGCCGCGTGGAGTGGGCCTGCGTCGGTTCTGCTTAGCACGAGCGGGCGCGCCGCGCACGCCCCTCAATAGTGGGCGATGACGACCATCGGCTTCGCCTGCAATTCGCCCGGAGGAAAGGTCTGCCAGCCGTCCGGGCCGGCGCCCGCCCATAGGCCAATATCGGCGGCGCCGATCCCGTTGCGGATGAGTTCCGCCTCGACCGTCTCGACCCGCCGGTCGAGGATCCGGGCGCGGCGTTCCCTGTCCCCCGCGACCTTGGCGCGCTGATTGACGTCGATCAACGTGACCGTCTGCGGCGCGGCGCCGGCGGCCGCATCGACGACCATCTGCCGGCCGACCACGGTCAAAGCCGAGCCCCGCCACGCAGCCTCATAGAGATCGTCGCGCTTGACTACAGGCGGCGTCGCGCAGCCGGCCGCCATGAGAGCGATCACCCAGGCGAAGCGCGCGTATGTCGCCAATGCATGCCCCCGATTCCGTCTTACCCATGCCAAGCGGCGACGGTCTTCAGCGCCGAGAAACCGTACAGCGCCTCGAAACCCTTCTCGCGGCCGTGACCCGACTTTCCCACGCCTCCGAACGGCAACTCGACGCCGCCGCCTGCGCCGTAATTGTTGACGAACACCTGGCCCGAGCGCAACGCCTTGGCGAGCCGCATCTGCCGACCCCCGTCGGCGGTCCATAGCCCCGCGACGAGACCATAGCCTGTTCCATTGGCGATCCTGATCGCCTCGGCCTCGTCGTCGAACGGAATGACCACCTGGACGGGGCCGAAGATTTCCTCCTGCGCCAGGCGATGAGCGGGCGCGACATCCCCGAACAGGGTCGGGGCGACGTAATGGCCGCCCTTCGGCGCGCCCTCCACGATCCGGCCGGCCGCGGCCACCTTAAGATCGGCGCCCTCGGCGATGAAGCGGCTCACGATCGCCTTCTGCCGCTCGGAGATGAGCGGCCCGACGTCGAGATCGGCGTCGGCGGGACCGACCTTGAGGGCCTTGTAGCGCTCGGCCATCCGCTCGACCACTTCGCCGTAAAGCTTGCGCTCGACCAGAATGCGCGAACCGGCCGAGCAGGTCTGGCCAGCGTTCTGGATGCCTGCATTGACCAGGAACGGAAGCGCGCGGTCGAGGTCGGCGTCGGCGAACACGAGTTGCGGCGATTTGCCGCCGAGTTCGAGCGTGACCGGCGCGACGTGGCGGGCGGCCGCCGCCTGTACGAGCGCGCCCACAGTGACCGAGCCGGTGAAGGAAAGGTGCCTCACGCCGGGATGAGCGGCGAGCGCCGCGCCGGCCTCTTCGCCGAGGCCCGGCACGACATTGAGCGCGCCTTCCGGAAAGCCCGCCTCGCGGACGAGATCGGCGAGCGCGAGCGAAGTGAGGCAAGCTTCCTCCGCCGGCTTCAGCACGCAGGCGTTGCCCATCGCCAGCGCCGCGCCGACGGTGCGGCCTGCGATCTGCATCGGATAGTTCCACGGCACGATATGGCCCGTCACGCCGTGCGGCTCGCGCAGGGTGTAGACCGTGTAGCCGGTAAGATAGGGGATCGTTTCGCCCATCACCTTGTCGGCCGCGCCTCCGTAGAACTCCATGTAGCGCGCCATCGCCAACGCGTCGGCGCGGCCCTGTTTGAGTGGCTTGCCGACGTCGAGCGCCTCGATGCGCGCGAGCTCGTCGACCCGCTCGCCGATGAGGCCGGCGAGCTTGGCCAAAAGCCGCCCGCGCTCGGTCGCGGTCAGCTTGCCCCATTCGCCCTCAAGCGCTTGCTCAGCCGCCTCGACCGCGGCATCGATGTCGGCGGCTTCGCCACGAGCGATCTCGCCGATCTCTACCCCGCGCGAGGGATCTTCGATCGGCAGGGTCCGGCCGGATTGCGGCTCGACCCAGCGCCCGCCGATGAAGCACTTGTCGGTTTCGAACCACGCGGGTTTCGCGGCGGGGGAGATTCGTTCGAGCATCGTGTCCGCTCAGGTTGGATGGGTGGCGCCCCATTGTCATGCGCTGCGACATCTTAGTCCAGTGTCCGCCCATAGACGCGTCCGAGTTCATTGATGGAATGGCTATTTCGATGAATGCGAGGCCGGGCCGATCGAACCTGGACCCCGAAACGAGCGATACGGTCGGCTCGCCTCGCGCGGAAGGACGGGGACGCGGTCTCCCGCCTGACCTGCGCCCTGCACGCGCCTCTCACACCCGCTCCGCCACCCAGTCCGCGATCGCCAGGCTCGCAGTCAAGCCCGGCGACTCGATCCCGAACAGGTTGATCAACCCGGGGAGCCCATGGTCCCTTTCGGTCTGGATGAGGAAATCCGTGTTCGAGCCGCCAGGCCGCGCGATCTTCGGCCGGACGCCGGCGTAAGCCGGTTCGAGCGCGCCATCGCGCAGACCGGGCCAGTAGGTTCGGATCGCAGCGTAGAACGACTCCGCGCGCCGAGGATCGACGTCGTAGTCGATCGCGTCGACCCATTCGACATCCGGGCCGAACTTGGCTTGACCGGCAAGGTCGAGGGTGAGGTGCACGCCGAGGCCGCCCGGAGTCGGCATTGGATAGATTAGGCGCGAGAAGGGAGAGCGCCCGCTCAACGAAAAATAGTTGCCCTTGGCGAGATGGAGCGGCGGGATTCTGTCGGCCGGCATGCCGGCGATCGAGCGCGCGACCTTCTGCGCGCCGAGACCGGCGGCGTTGACGACAAGAGCGGCGGCGAGGCGCATGGGCGTGGCGCCGCCGGTTTCGACCACAAGCTCCCGTTCTCCGGCGCGCCCGGCGAGGACAGGCGTTTCGAACGCGATCATCGCGCCGCGGGCTTCCGCGTCGCCACGGAGCGCAAGCATGAAGGCGTGGCTGTCGATAATGCCGGTCGACGGCGATAGGAGCGCCCGCTCCACAACCAGCGCGGGCTCGAGCGCGCGGGCCTCATCGCCGCTCAGCCAAACGAGATCGGCGACGCCGTTGGCGTCGGCCTGGCGTTTAAGCGCCGCGAGCTTGTCGACCTCGCTTTCGTTCACCGCGACCAGGAGCTTGCCGCATCGCTTGTGCGGAACCCCGAATTCATGGGCGAACGCGTAGAGCATCGCCTTGCCGGCGACGCAGAGCCGAGTCTTGTCGAGCCCGGTCGGATAATAGATGCCTGCGTGGATGACTTCGCTGTTGCGCGAGCTGACCCCGGAACCGATCCCGCGATCGCTCTCGACGACGATCACCTCGCGCCCGGCCCGGGCAAGCGCCCGCGCGACGGCTAGTCCGACGACGCCCGCGCCGATAACGAGGCACTCGACCGATTCCATCCTTTGGCTTTCATCCACTCAAGGCAGAATCGTCAATTGATAACGCCCGCCCATCGCCCGTCGAGCTCGTCCTGAGTTGGGCGGCGACCCTGCTTCGCGCCAAAGTCCAGTCGCAAAGGACTCGGTGTTAGCACCTCAAAGCGGCGCCCTCGCCCGAGGTGACGGTTAGGGCGACGAAGTTATTCAATACCAGATCGAGTCGCACGCGGTCGCGAACCGGAGCCCAGTTGTCAGCATGCCTCTGCGATCGAGCGGGAAACGTTTTCCGATGTGAGGGCCGCGAACCGGCGGTGCCCGAGGCTGTAGCTGAAACTGCACGGAGCAGCAACGCCCTTAAGCAGCGCCTGCGCGCCGGGCCAAAATCGGATCACGGCGTTGAAGGAGAGGCAGGATGGCGACAGTGCTTGCGTGTTCCGCTGACGAAAGGGTAGAGAGTACAACCAGAAGAGCGAGGCAGTGATTGCCGCAGCGGCGATGGAGATAGTGAGCGAAAAGCGCGCGTGAATCACGGAAATGCCTTCGGGGCGGCGCCGTTGCGGGCGCAAAGCGACGCTGGCGGCCGTAGGGGTCGCTTTACTTCGTAAAATTTATGTGTAAAAGCGGCCTAGACAAAATGCAAGCCGCCGATCTGGATCGAGGCGAGGAATCTCACTGACGGGTATGCAGATGACTGAGAATGTCGTTCTTTTTGAAGGCGTCAACACCAGCAACCAACAGGGTCTATGGGAGACCAACGGGACAACGAGCGGAACCTTTGAATTGGCGCCGATCACCGGGGCTGCCTCTTCGGGCGTCGCCCCCGCCAATCTGGTCGGCTTCAATGGCGAGGCTCTGTTCAACGGCCTCAATTCGAGCGGCCACGCCGGATTGTGGGTCACCAATGGGATGGCGAGCGGCACTCACGAGGTCACTGGCATCACCGGCGCGAGTTCTTCGGGGATTAATCCCAGCTATCTCACGGTGTTCAATGGGAAGGTGCTGTTCAACGGCACGAATTCGAGCGGCGTCGCTGGACTGTGGACAACGGACGGGACAGCCGGGGGCACGCACCCGCTGACTGGCGGCGCGGTGGATCCGAGCAACCTCGCCGTCTTCAACAGTGAGGTGCTGTTCAGCGGCGAAAGCGGCGGCGTCTTCGGGTTGTGGACGACCGACGGGACGACCGAGACCGAACTCACGGTCGGCGGGGCCTCGGCGGGCGGGCTCGATCCCTCCGGCATGACGGTGTTTGGCGGCGAGGTGCTGTTTAGCGGTGTCGACACCGCTGACAAGGTCGGGCTGTGGGAGACGGATGGAACCGGTCCCGGCACGTCGGAGATCACCGGCATTAGCAACGTCGGCTCAAGTGGGCTCAATCCCCGGGATCTGACAGCCTACAACGGCGAGGTGCTGTTCAGCGGCATCGACGGCAGCGGGAACATCGGGCTCTGGGAGACAAACGGAACGGCGGGCGGCACGACCGAGATCGCCGTCTCCGGGGCTTATTCAGGCGGGCTCCATCCTCAGGATATGACGGTCTACAATGGCGAGGTGCTGTTCAACGGCTTCGACTCTTCTGGGCAAGCCAGTTTGTGGGTGTGGAACGGAACCAATGCGACGGAGGTCGCCGGCACGAGCGGGCTCGATCCGACCGAGATGACCGTCTCCAACGGCATTGTGCTGTTCAAGGGCTTGGACTCGAACGACCATTTTCAGTTGTACGCATGGAACGGCTCGACCGTGCAGGAACTCAGCAGCGGCCTCGGGGCCTCGACAGGATTGGCCCCGACGGATCTAACCGCGGTGAGCCTTGGGACCGCAACTACCCGCGCCGCGAGCGATTTCAATGGCGATGGCACTTCTGATGTTTTGCTGCAGAACGGCGGCGCCATTGTTGACTGGATCATCCAGAACGGCGCCTATGAGAGCGGCAACGTTCTAGGCACGGGCTTAACCGGCTGGGACGTTGCCGGCACGGGCGATTTCACGGGAAATGGCACGTCCGATATTCTGCTGCAGAACGGGGGAACAATCGTCGACTGGATCATGCACAACGGCGTCTATCAGAGCGGCAATACTCTAGGCACGGGCTTAACGGGCTGGAACGTCGCCGGCACCGGCGATTTCACAGGAAATGGCACGGACGACGTTCTGTTGCAGAATGGCGGCACTGTCGTTGACTGGATTATCCAGAACGGCGCCTACCAGAGCGGCAACGTTCTAGGCACAGGCTTGGGCGGCTGGAAGGTCGCCGGCACAGGCGATTTCACAGGAAACGGCACGGACGACGTTCTGTTGCAGAATGGCGGCACTGTCGTCGACTGGATTATCCAGAATGGCGCCTACCAGAGCGGCAACGTTCTAGGCACGGGCTTAACCGGCTGGAACGTTGTCGGCACAGGCGATTTCACAGGAGACGGCACAGACGACGTTCTGTTGCAGAACGGCGGCACCATTGTCGACTGGATCATGAAGGACGGCGTCTATCAGAGCGGCAACGTTCTGGGCACGGGCTTAACCGGCTGGAATGTTGTCGGCACGGGCGACTTCACGGGAAATGGCACGGACGACATTCTGTTGCAGAACGGCGGCACTGTCGTCGACTGGATCCTCAAGGATGGGGCCTATCAGAGCGGCAATATCCTAACGACCACCGCATCGGGTTGGCGCGTCGCGCACTCGTGAGCCTGGGAGGCTGCCGATCGACCGAGGGCCGAGAGCCCAAGCTCGTTTGATGGCCGTCCCCTGCGACTTTCCCGATGCGCCGCGGGCACGGATCAATAGACGGCCGCACGGGCGAACTGAGCGAGGGTTGGCGCCCGCTCAGCCTCGCGGGGCTAGCGCCATGCGCGCGTGGACCTCGCTCGTCATCGCGTTGATGCCTTCGACAAGCGTCCTCACCGTCGCGGTGAGTTCGGTGTTTTGCTTAAGCAGGATCTCCACCCGCTCGGTCAGCGCTGTGTTCTGGCGCAGCATCTCGACCAGGAGGCCGGTCTGCTCGCGCATTTGCCCCTGGCGCTGCTCGCTGATCTGATGCAACTCCTCGCGATGCTGGGCGTCGGCAAGGCTCGCGGCCTTGTCGCGGTCGGCCTGACGGGTTTGCGCGAGCAGGATCAAAGGCGCGGCGTAGGCGGCCTGAGTGGAGAAAGCGAGATTGAGCAGAATGAACGGATAGACGTCGAACTGCGTCCAGCCGGCGGCGTTGGCCAGAATCCATAAGCCGACAATGACAGTCTGCGCGACAAGGAACGTCGGCGTGCCGAAGAAGCGCGCGAAATCCTCGGCTTTCTTCCCGAACCAGTCGCTGCCGAAGGCCGATTCGAGATGGCCGTTCGGCAGGTGGATCCTGCGCAGCCGCTCGTGACCCGCCGCTTCGTGTCCGGTGTCCATCCGTTCCTCCGTTGCGCCTCGAGCCGCCGGTTGGGCGCGGCCCCATGTCTGATCCCTGCGCCCACGAGGATACAGGAGAATGAATTTCGATGCGGCGCCCGCGAGGAAGGAAGGCTGAGCGGTTTCGAGTCGCCGGGACATCGCCTTGCGTCCCCATGCGCCAAAGGCTATGGTCCGGTCATTGTCCAGGATCGTAATAGTATACGCTCGATCGAACTCCGTGAGAGTGTATTAGAGCGCGGCCTCCTCGTTCATCGCGTCGATTGCAGGGGCTTCGAGGGCCGGCGACGCAGGCTCCAACAGCAGGGAAGAAACGATGTCTCACAAGGTTGAAACTTTGGCGCTGCATGCGGGCTGGCGCGCCGATCCGGCGACCGGCGCGGTCGCAGTGCCGATCTACCAGACCACCTCCTATCAGTTTCAGAGCGCCGAGCACGCGGCCAATCTGTTCGCGCTGAAGGAGCTCGGCAACATCTACACCCGGATCATGAATCCGACCAATGACGTGCTGGAGAAGCGCGTCGCCGCGCTCGAGGGCGGGGTTGCCGGGCTCGCGCTCGCGAGCGGCCAGGCGGCTTCCGCCTTTTCGATCCAGAACCTCGCGCGCGCGGGCGACAATTTCGTCTGCTCGACCGACCTTTACGGCGGCACCTGGAACCTGTTCGCCAACACGCTCAAGGATCAGGGAATCGAGGCGCGTTTCGTCGATCCGACCGATCCGGAGAATTTCCGGAAAAAGACCGACGCCCGCACCCGCGCCTATTACGCCGAGACGCTGCCCAACCCGAAGCTGATCGCCTTCCCAATCGCCGAAGTCGCGGCGATCGGCCGCCCGCTCGGGATTCCGCTCATCATGGACAACACGGCGGCGCCCATCCTGACGAGGCCGTTCGAGCACGGCGCGGCGATCGTCATGTACTCCTCGACCAAATATCTCGGCGGCCACGGCACCTCGATCGGCGGAATCATCATCGACGGCGGCAATTTCCCATGGGACGAGCACAAGGAGCGCCAGCCCGCCCTCAACACCCCCGATCCGAGCTACCACGGCGCGGTATGGAGCGAGGCGGCGAAACCGCTCGGCCCAGTCGCCTATATCCTCAAAGCCCGCACGACCCTTCTGCGCGATCTCGGCTCGTGCATGTCACCGTTCAACGCCTTCCTCACCCTTCAGGGCGTGGAGACCGCGCCGTTGCGCATGGAGCGCCACTCGGCCAACGCGTCCGCGGTCGCGGCCTGGCTCGCCAGGCAGCCTGCGGTTACGAACGTGATCCATCCCTCGTTCCAGAAGGGCGAGGCCAAGAATCGCGCCGAAAAATATCTCAAGGGCGGGCTCGGCGGCCTGGTCGGGTTCGAGATCAAGGGCGGCAAGGAGGCGGGGCGCAAATTCATCGACGCGCTCAAGCTCCTCTACCACGTGGCCAATATCGGCGATGCGCGCTCGCTCGCCATCCATCCCGCCACCACCACCCACTCGCAGCTCAGCCCCGAAGAGCAGCAAGCGACCGGCGTCACCGACGATTACGTCCGGCTCTCAATCGGCATCGAGCACATCGACGACATTCTCGCCGATCTCGACCAGGCGCTGAAGGCGGCGGGGTGACCTAGCCCCGCTCGCGCATCAGGCGCGACTTGTCGCGGCTCCAGTCGCGCGCCTTCTCGGTCTCGCGCTTGTCGTGCAGCTTCTTGCCTCGCGCGAGCGCAATGGCGATCTTGGCCCGGCCCTTGGCGTTGAAATAGATGCGCAAGGGCACGATGGTCATGCCTTCGCGCTCGACGCCCCTCGCCAGTTTCGCGATCTCCTTGGCGTGCAGCAGCAGCTTGCGCGGACGCTTGGGCTCGTGGTTGAACCGGTTGGCCTGAAGGTATTCGGGGATGTTGGCGTTATAGAGCAACACCTCGCCGTTGCGGTCGACGGCGGCGTAGCTCTCCGCGACCGTGGCCTTGCCGGTCCTGAGCGACTTGACCTCGGTTCCGGTCAGCATGAGGCCCGCTTCGAACGTCTCGCCGATCTCGTAATCGAAACGCGCGCGGCGGTTGTCGGCCACGACCTTGAAATTGGGTTTGTCCTTTTCAGCCGCCATGGGCTTGATGACTCAAGCGTTGAGCAGGCCCGCGTGCGCCATCGCCCGGCGGATCAGCGCTTCGGTCGCCGCGCCGACCGGAACGAGCGGCAGCCTGGCGTCGGGCTGAATATGGCCGAGCAGGCTCAGCGCGTATTTGGCGCCGTTGACGCCGGGCTCGACGAAGATCGCCGCGTGCAGCGGGGTGAGCCGATCCTGAATCTTCAGCGCATGGGCCCAGTCGTCCTTGAACACCGCCTCCATCAACTCCGCGCACAAGCCCGGCGCGACATTCGCTGTCACCGAAATGCAGCCGTGCCCACCCGCGGCCATCGCCGCGAGCGCGGTCATGTCTTCGCCAGAAAGTTGAATAAAGTCCGCCCCCATCGCGTGCCGCTGGCGGGACACCCGCCCGACGTCGCCGGTTGCGTCCTTGACGCCGACGATATTGGGCAATTCGCTGAGCCGCTTCATCGTGTCGACCGACATGTCGACCACGCTTCGCGGGGGAATGTTGTAGATGACGATCGGAATGCCGACCGCATCGTTGACGGCCTTGAAGTGCTGATAAAGGCCTTCCTGCGTCGGCTTGTTGTAGTAGGGCGTGACGACCAGGACGGCGTCCGCGCCGCCTTGCTCGGCGTGGCGGGCGAGAGCGATCGCCTCAGCGGTGTTGTTGGAGCCGGCGCCGGCGATCACCGGCACGCGGCCGCGCGCCTCGTCGATACAGATGTCGACGGCGCGGTAGTGTTCCTCATGGGTCAGCGTCGGGCTTTCGCCGGTCGTTCCGACCGGCACCAGCCCATGCGAGCCGGAGGTTATCTGCCAGTCGATCAGCGCGCGATAGGCCGGCTCATCGATCTTTCCGTCTTTGAACGGGGTGACCAGCGCCGTCAGCGACCCGTGAAACTTCGCCCGCTTTTCCATCGCTCCCGCTCGACCTGTGTCGCGCCCGTTCGATCCATGGCCT
>Ga0335075_10018845_pt1 | contig 10225 bp, 11 predicted proteins | sample Lox_Sample_24_FD_206723 | JGI IMG/M metagenome (GOLD analysis project Ga0335075, IMG submission 206723) | Soil microbial communities from Loxahatchee National Wildlife Refuge, Florida, United States - Lox_Sample_2.4 | ecosystem: Environmental > Terrestrial > Soil > Wetlands | place: USA... | reverse complement strand
TCTATGAAAGAACCGAATCGAAGTGTCGTCTATAAATATGTTGTCGACTTGGGGCCTTTGGGGTGCTTTATGAACAATATCAAGGGTTAGGGTTGGTGTTTATTTATTACCACCGTACCATAGCCTCGGACCAGTCGCAGTGCGGCTCTTACGCAAGCAGGGCTTGCAGCTCGCAGAGCGCCTGGACCAGGATCTCTCCGGTCGATTTACAACTCCGTCAGTTCATTGATTGTCCAAGAACCTTGTACATAGTTTCAAAGGGTTCGTAATGGAGATCTCAAATCCTGGGTTTGAAGAGAAACGGCCTAGGGGTTGTGATTTTATTGAGCATTTTGGCGATTTCGCCACACAAAATCTGACTGACTACTGCATCAGCACTGAATCGCGAAGCCAAACGAAGTCCAATCGGGCTCCTAGTGCTTTCTTCTGATAGAGTACTTCATTGCCTTCAAAACAAGACCCTTTCTTCCGAAATTCAATTGCATTAAGTGACCCTAATTTTGTTTCGTGGATTTCTCTGCGGAAAGCTGTCCGATTCGGGAAATTTCAATTTGGACCGACCTACTTCAACATCACCAACTCTCAAAAAGCCTCAAAACCGCAAAAGAAGGCACTTTTTCAGCAACGGACAAAGAAGGCCCCCTAAAAATCTCATGAATGTATCCCTTTCCCCTCGTTTACTCCTTAATCTTAGATTAAGGCTGGGGGTTCCCCCCAGATGTAACTCGTTTACTCCTTAATCTTAGATTAAGGCTGGGGGTTCCCTCCAGATGTAAACGAGGGGAAAGGGATACATTCATGAGATTTTTAGGGGGCCTTCTTTGTCCGTTGCTGAAAAAGCTCGCGCAATTTCAATAATTAATCTCAATCGGGACCGTTTTAATTATGTAGGCGACTTCCCGTTTGGGCCGGGGAAAGTTGTTCCAGAAACTCCAGAAATGAGGTCAGATTGGAGGGTTGCTGGAGGAGGTCTCCGACCTCCTCCAGCACTCCTCCAGCATCCCTCCAGCAGCCCGCAATGCGATACAATTGAGACAGGACGGCTACATGCTGTATGGGTCATTACTCCCTTCAAAACATTACCCTCCCGGTTCTGTTTCGGAGGCATCTGCAGAACTGCGGTTAGATTGAGACGCTCCATTTCCGTCAGATGGATAGTGAGGACACGCTCCGTCGCCATAGCCTGAAGGCGTTCCACCACTGACGCTAGTATGTCAAGGCCGCGGTTAGCTCAAGGATCGTTTCAGGAAGGCTTAGCAGTCTGTGCCTACCAAAAGTGATCTTTCATCCACTTGATCGCTCATGATCCCCTCTGCAAGTGGTAAGAAAATTTCAGTACCACGTAACCATCTTCGACCACGTCACTCTCATCCTCACACGTCTTGCTTGGGTAACCGAAATGGGTAACTTCGTCTTTCACATCCGCATCACGGTCGCTACATTTGTCCTCGTTGACCATCATTTCACACTCCATGGTCCCCAGATTCTCCCCGTTGACATTCCCATTCGAATTGTGATCGTGGTTGAGCAGTAGTATGTCTCTCCGTGCGGGATACCGGCTAACCGAAAGGAAATGGGACTACGAGTCGGATCGGTGCACACGAGTCGGATCGATGGGAACCAGTCGCCGAATAATTTGGGCTTTTCATTGGAGTGGACAATGTATCATTAACTATTGGCGCATTTACTATTTGTTGAATTACAACACTCGCTAAACTTCAATGAAAACCAAACGCTCTATCCATATTGAATTGATTCAATCGATTGAGAGCCCAAAATACCTTAAGAGCGGACCAACCTTCCGCTCGCCTCTCTGACACGTTTTCTTGTAGGCGAAACGGTGGGACTAGGACCGGACAGCACCCGTTTGTGAGCAGAGGGCGATTTTCTTGGCGACTTGTAGTTGATACGCTTCGGGCTGTGAATAAGATGAACTGTCTGCCTCCGTGGCGAGGATTGGGGGCCTGCTCGTGACCGAGTCGGACTGGGAATCTGTTGTCGATCTGAGATCAGAATGGCGATTAGGAAGGGCATACTTGCTTGTAACGTGGCAGACCTACGAAGTTCTTGATCTATGAAGAGATAAATAGACTCAACGCCTTCATGTCCAAAGGGAATCAAGGTGGAGGTAATATCGAATTGAGCGACGCGAAGCTGTGCGGCTAAGGCATCGGGAGATGTGATTTGTCGGATCGCTTGGACGATGTTGTCGACCACCGAGTCCGGTAGGATCATTTCGGGGATTACAAGGGGGGATGTGAGGGTTAGCCTCTGAATGTTCTGTCTCGCTATCAATAATCTCTTCTTCAAAAGGCTCCTCCTGACCCTGGACACCGGGGGCCTGGGTGCTTCGAATATACTAGATTCTTGATTGACGATGTTGGCGCCAAGCAGGACAATTTTGTTCGTGTCAGGATCCGACGTCAAAAAGGTTGCCGAAGTGGCTAGAAGGGACCGATCGGCTTCCAGTTCCTGCTTCAGGTGGTCCTCGAGACCTTCCGGTTCATTCAAGAGCCGTTTTGCACAGCGATCGCAACACCAGCTTCGGTGATAGTCGGAGAAGGCATTGTCGTCTTTGTAAATAGATAACAAGGCTTTCCGGCGACATCCTCTCGTGCATAGCACCCACAAAACAGCCGGATCCACCTTTTGAGCAGCAGTCAACCGTGCCTTGCGTGTCCCTTTGAGCTCTTGTTTAGCAATTCGCGAGGCTTCCTTGAGAGTTTTGGCTTCTGTGTAGATGGTCTTGACAAACTCGCGGACTTTGGTACGGGTCTGATCTGTAACCGGGATACCGAAGCGTTCCAATTGTCGATTCTTCGACACAGGAATCACCAAAGGACTGTCCTCATCCTCGTCTGAGACACCCTCGTCTACCCATTCGGAACCTTTCGGTTAGCGGACTCTCTAATGATGGCAAATACCTGGTCTTGCGGACGGCTTCGCTTCCCAACCATCTTCCCAGTCCTCCGGTACCGCCTCCAAAATAGCCTTTGGCACAAAGAAAATAGCTTTCCCAATCATGTAGTCATTTCGAGCGGCGCGGCCTGCGCGTTGTGTAAGGGCGGAAATCGAGACCTTTCCCATTAGCGAAACAAGACGCTGAGATAGGCACCTTCTCATCGACATTCCATTGAACGACCCAGTCAATATTCGAAATATCAACCCCCAAACCAAATGCGTCTGTACAGATCACTATTCTGCACGTTCCTGCCTGGAGATCAGACAAGGTTTGCTTCTTTTTCAACTCGTCTAGCGTTCCGAAGAACATCTGCACCAATGTGCGAGGGTTGTACTTGGCGGCCAATGCCGGATGGATCTTAGACCGGAGGGCGTCAGCAATGCGCTGACCGCCTTCAATGCCATCGTAGAATATCACAATTTTGCGAATATCAAGAGGATCCTTGGCTATGTCGATACGGATAAGATCTAAAAGAGGCGTGAGATCCCGAGGGTTGGTAATAGGACATACGGTCAGATCGATGTTGTCCCTGCTACACGACCGAATGAATCGGATGGTGTGCCTCTGCAGGTTGCAGACTTCGTGAGTATATGCGGCGATCATCGGAGAGAGAGTGGCCGATAGAAGAACCCAGGGTACATTGTTGAGTACGAGTCGGAGAGTTCCCAAGAGCTGGAATTTGTCACGGAACCCGACCCAATCCCATATGAGATGGGCTTCGTCGACGGCGACAGCCACGAGATTTTCCATAAATTTGGTTTTAGAGCTCACCACGGACCCGAGGAATTGTCCGCGTTTGTTGAGGATAATCTCGGGCGATGCATAGACAATCCGATACTCTCCTCTTTTAATTTTGCCCCACACTCTTGAATTGATCTGCTTAGTGTTTCTGGTGAGAGCCACGGCGCCATCCGGTAGAATCTTATTCATTTTCGCGACCTTCCGTTACTGTTATGTCAAAGGGTTGGAATTACCTGGTCGTCCATGATGCTTATGAGCGGTGAGATGACTAGAACAATGGCATCCTCTTTAGACAATGTCAACCCCTGAAAAACCAAGCTCTTCCCAGATCCTGTCCCAGATGAAGCGACAACGTCATTGCCACGAAGAATAGCCTGCATAGCGAGTGCTTGCCAATGCCTAACCGAAGAGTATTGAAACTTTTCAACGATTTTATTACACAGCTCTGTTGTAGATTGATCAAGACTTTCGGCTTCATCCGCAACGACCCAACGAGAGCTAGGCATGAGTGACGACTTGCAAAGAAGTATACCGTCGTTGAGCCAAGATACGGACATTATGTATCCGAGGCTCCTCGCCACCACTTCGGACGGCGGTTGCTACCGCCGGATGGGCCGCGAATCTGGACACGACGAGATCCCGCCGTCAGCACGTGGGGATGGGATACACTGTTCCCTGGAGCGCTCTGGATTGTGAACGCCGATACATGACGCAACCCGGCGGGTCCAAAGGCGGCTATCGCCACTCAGTGATTGGACGGCGAAACGTTGTCAGTGCCGCGGCAGTAGCGATCCGCTTTGAAATGGCGCCGCGGCGCGAGCCGCCCGGTCACACCAATTGGCAGACCACGTCAGCGGCGAGACTGGGCCATTACCTTCGACGGCGACTATCCGGCTTAAGACGTTCGACATAAGAACCCTCGAGATGGCATCCATCGACCAAACTCCAGTCGGTCCGACATGTCTTCTTCGCAGTCAACACGCACAACCGCTTTAGGCAGAACCTATCCGCAGCATTTTTACCGCGACTCGTTCAGAGGAGAAATCGGACAGCAAACTCCGGGAGGACTTCAGTTTGGCTTTGAACAAATCACTAAAGTCGCCCAAGAGTACGGCTACGACTCAATCTTCCATGCTGCACTGGCCTTAGCGGAACACCAAGTTCGTACCTCAACTCGCCAGCTCGTCGAGTTTGCACAAGACGGTGGACTCAGTCGCTTTATCAAGGCAGCATGTCGAAAGAAGGTTATAAAATCCATCCGCTCCTTAGACACTCGAACTCAGTACAATGCGGCGATCTGCGATGCGGCAGGATTGGTATTCAAAGAAGAATGGAGGAGGTTCATGGAGCTGGATGGCATCCGCAAGAAATTGACAGACTTCTCTTTGGAACATGTGGAGTCGTTCGCCGTAGAAGCTCTTTATCTCAAGTGGCGCTCGACAGCCCCAAATCTGTTCGCTCTGATGGAATGTATGGGAATGGGCCAGGGATGGAAGGACTCCACGATACCCAGTACAGAATCGGCTGTCTCCACGTTTGGAATGGACGAGGAAGGAAAGAAAAAATATCGTCGTCGATGTCGCTACATCATCATGGCAGTCTCGATCATGGGGTCCTTGAGCAGCCAGAAGATCAATTTGTTGCAGGGTCTGTTTGGTTATTTTCTGTATTCTTGCCGAGTACCGAAGCGAGCGATTACTATCCTCCACAAGTGGGGGATAGCGGTGGCTTATTCCAGTTTGAATGCTGCAGTCCGAAGCATGGGTAAGCGACCTGCGACCATACCGGATAGCTAACATGTAGGTAAATTGCTACGAGCAGATTTGCAACAGCTCGGAAGGAAAAATGTTGCCTTTCAGGTCGTCTTCGACAACTGCACCGCGTCGGCATCTGTCCGTGACGAAACTCTGCATAACAAGTCAGACTTCCTCAAATATACGGTAGGATACGTCATAGAACCCACCATTCCCCGGCCGATGTTTGAGCGGTCTCATGTCGATTACAGTAAAGTCGCTTCGCTTACTGTCGCCGAATTTATCCCTTCTGTAGACGACACAGCTACTTTGCGTAGCATCTTCCGTCATTTTATTGCAACCACCATTCGTTCATTCTGCCACAAGCGCAACGTTACCCTCCCGACACTCGACTTTTCAATGCCTTCAGTTAAACGATTGGATCACAAAAGTCAGCCAAAAATCCACGTCTTACCGACTTACGATCTCGATGAATCTCACATGGACGACATGATAGAGATACTCTATCGCATTGGGGAGGATGTAGGGCTTTCCGACACTCAAATCGAAGAAAATGTCGTGGCATATGGCGGGGACTTCTTCACTACCATCACTGAACGGTATCATCTCCCCCTTTCCGACGGCTGGATCTGACCGGAAGGCGTGCGAAGGCGAGACAAGTCGAGTGTTCGCCGAACAAGCAGCTGAACTACATCGAAGCGACCATAGGTCTCTTTCACTTGGAGATTGCGGTCCTTGTCATGTTGTTTCGGAGCCATGGAGGCCTGGAAAAGGAAGTCGGGACCCTTTCTTACTGGATCAAACTTCTTCAGCGCAACAAGAATACTTTATGGGACGGGCGGAAGCAGTTAGTCAAGGATTTCAGAGGGTGTTATGAGCTGTTTGGTCAAATTGTTGATGGCTACCTCTTGGGTTTCATTGCAGAACGATGCGGCTGGAAGGAAGGTAGGCTTGAAACCGCCTTTGAAGAACATCGAGACACACTCCAACAAAGGATCACTGATCTGGTCGAAGACTTGTCAAACTTTAAAGACATCCACTCCCGGCGACAAAATCATCCATCCGATCGCGATCTCATGTATGAAAATATGATTTTGTTCCTGCAACATGGCCTCATCCTCCGCAACTTTCACCACGCGATGAAACATGGAGACATCGGACGGATCCTGATCTCCTTCCGACATATGACTTGCTGGTTCCAATCAACGAAGCAATTTAACTACGCTCACGAGACGATTCATCTTACCGCCTGTCTCGAAAGGATTTGGTCTCCAGCGTTCAAAAGATTTATGCTCAACCACAGTCTCATCAGCATTACCGGCAAATCCGACTCCTTCTACGCGTGTGACGAATTGAATGAATACGTTGTGAGAGAGGTCAAGAAGATGATGGTGCACAACGCCACTGCCCAAACAGATCAACATCTTCGGGAAGTGATATCACCGCAAGTTTTGTTCAACATGCAGCTGAAGATGAAGATGGCTGAAGAGTCCAATGCTACCTATATCTTCGATTATCATCATCAAAACGTCGATACCTCCTCAGATTTAGAGTCGATCGCGAAGGAATGTTTGCGTCGGAAAGCCTTTCGCCCTCTGAGTGGAAGGGGGACGGTTCGAGCGCAGGGGGCTCTTCAGAAGGAGGTTCCAGATCTTTTGATGGCAGGGTTAAGGGAATTGAGCAATACTAAACGTTTGGCTGAGTACAAAGAAAAGGTTGTTGCCATGGGAATCCGCGGTGTCGTGGAGCTGCAGAGACAGTCGGCTATCCGGTCCATGGCTGACGAACAAGGAGGAGGACAAGAAGAGGAGGAGGCTGAGGAGGACGACGTTCCGATCGAGACAGAACTGTTCGGTGGACTGGGGGACGATCGCGACGAAACGTGGTTAGGGCAATAAGATCGGACAGCTTTGATATTATGCGAATCGTTATGAATACAGTGTTTAAAGTTTCTAAGAATAGACTGTTTCTCCTTTTTCTATTTTCTTTTTAGATTACTTCGTCTAAGAATACATCTTGTCATAGGGAAACTCCATACTTCTCCGTCGGTCGGTTTGTCATGCCAGCATAACGCCTTACCGACACTTGAAAAAAGCAGTCCGGTCTACTCTCCATTCTGTGTTCCTTCCCTATCTTCGGGAGGATCGTGTTCACGATCGTCATCTGCATCCTCTCCATCATCATCATCACCCGGTTCCTGCTCTTCGTCTGAGATCTCGCTTGCTAGTGCATCTAAGAGTGCCCCAGCTAAGAGACCGTCCACCTTAATGGGAGCCTCTTGCTTGTCAAGATCATTAGCAGCACCTTCAGCCTTGGATTCTGGCGTGATGATGGTTGCATTCGGATCGACGTAACTCACGGGGGGATGGAAATTATGGACACTGGGCGACTCGGAACGTACCTGACGATAAGGCCTTGCCCTAGAGGTCAGCTGACAACGACTGGGAATATACGATGGATATGAGTAACCACCCGCTTCTCCATCCGCAGAAAGATCAATGGCCTTCTGAACTCCGGGAATGCGTTTGGTTTTGACGATTTCTTCATCCAAGTCCTTGATCTCAGACTTGGTGTTGGTCATCTGTTTTGTGGTTTTGTTCAGAGTCTTAAAGGCCTGTCGGACAGCAACAGCTTCCCCGATAAGACGCTTTTTGTGACTCTCCAACGACTTCGCTCGCTTTATCAATGCAGCTCCAAGTACGTTCAATCCTCCCTGGAGAGCAGTAAGACGGCGATAGAGGATTTCGACGTGTCCGTAAATATTACTACTAGCCATAGCTCTCAACCATGGCTGCCATTCCGGATCGCGCAGCTCTGCGGAAGGGTATGCTGTAGCCAACAGAAAGTCATTTGGAACGAGATAGTCCGTATCAACGCCAGCCTCGTTCAACATCAAATTGAGCTCCTCAGCTTCATTCGCCGCTTGATCGTGACCGTACTGCACAGCATCCTCCAGCGAGTCAACGTCCATATAGTCATCCACATTGCCACTCTGTAGAGTATGATATTCCCTTTGACGAAACCGATCGTAATATTCGTCGTCGATAAATTTCTGGGGTGGAAACACCAGAGCGACCGATTCTATCTTGTTGCAATGACCAACCCATTCTTCCAATGTGTCGTAGTCATGGAGGGGGAATGGGCGGAAGGTCTTCTGCGCTGCAACCACTCTATTCATGACCTTTGCGACGTTCATTGTATCGAAATTTGAAAAATCATCAGCGTCAACCCGCTTTTCCCATGCATCGAAATCATACTGGTCTGTTTTGCCACCAGCAGTTTGGTAATTGAGTTTCATTAAGATAAATTGGTGGAGCGTACGAGTGACGATGCTGGACAGAGTTGCATACCAGGATGGAATGTCGACAGAAGATTGGTCAACAGAAGAGGTGTCATTAACATGAGCCGTCCGATGTAGTTTTTCGTTGAGCAGTGCCCCGTGATCGTGTCCAAACCAATGTCCAACTGGCGTGTCATCGTCTTCAGACTATGCCGCTTAGTGTCAGATAATAAGCAGATTTACCTTAATTGCGATGACCGGAGAGATTACGGAGAGGTTCTTATAGACCGCGAGAACTTGTGCTTCGGTTATTTCTATTCCCTGATAGGACCTCTTGCTGTTTTCTGAAACATATTGAGCGATACTTTCCACATGAAGAACAGGCTTGGTCTTTCTGTGCGACCTACACGTTAGCGACGTTGCTTTGATGGAAAGTGTATACGATGCGGTGCGGATATCGATGTTAAATGCTTCTCCAGCAGGGGAAAAAATCCACTGCCTCATAAGTGCATCGACTTGACGGGCAATATCAGAAAGGCATATGTTATGAACTTGACGGAAAATATCCTCGAATGTGCTGTAGCCAGTCGCGGAAGCTGGTATCAAGGGTTTGATGTAGTTCTTAAAAAGTTCTTCGCGACGCTTCTGGTCCTCTCCTAGCTGATAGACAAAGTAATGGGTCCAAAACACGAAGCTTGCGATCTTAAAGTCACTCTCCGACTGTACGCGGTTAGTTGGGCTTCGTGGAAGGAGTTACCTTGACGTCAGAGAAAATACCATAAATATTCCTATCCAACCACTCCATATCGTTAAAAGGGACTAAGTTGGTGTTCTCGGATCGAATCCATGCGACAGTTGACGCTGCAATGCTGTTCCGTCCGCGCGAGGGTGATGAGGGCCCGGCGGGTCCGGGACGCACAGGAGGCGTTTGTGCCTTCGTTGTTTTTGCTCTTTTGGTTTGAATGGAATCTTCCTGCTCCGAATCTGGCTTACTCTGTCGCCTCTTTGTGGATGGAGCCATCATCTGTTGCTCTACAATGGAAGTACGCGTCGATATAGGAAAGGTTGTTTGTGAGGATGGAGTGCAGGGGTCAAAATCAAACGCGCGCGAAGGTATCCGGTGCCAGTCCAATTTGTAATATTGCGTCGGATGGGAAAATTTAAGCTGCGCGGCAGCGGATTTTCGTCGACAGCACCACCGCAACGTCTTCATTTGACAAAAGGACTGGGAATTATATACAGGCAATCGAGTTCTATACAACGACACCAAATTTAGCATCATCGGCCAAGAATTGCAGGAGTTGACTTTCGACCGGATAGATGTTGGTCCAGGCTCCCATCTAGGATGGGAGCTGGTCCGAGGCTAACCGTACCACGTCGATGAGTTGCCAAACTTTGGACAGACATATTAAAGTTCTTCTGAGTCTTTATGCTGTGAGCCAAGTCGTATTCCCTTTGTATCAACCAGGCAGAGATGGATAATGCAGC
>Ga0335075_10018843_pt1 | contig 10226 bp, 5 predicted proteins | sample Lox_Sample_24_FD_206723 | JGI IMG/M metagenome (GOLD analysis project Ga0335075, IMG submission 206723) | Soil microbial communities from Loxahatchee National Wildlife Refuge, Florida, United States - Lox_Sample_2.4 | ecosystem: Environmental > Terrestrial > Soil > Wetlands | place: USA: Florida... | reverse complement strand
CCGGCAGCGGGGTGCCACGGCCGCCAAGTGGGCTTTGCCGCAAGATTCGACCGGCGCGCTGGCCATCAGTCCCGATGGCAAGTTTGCCGCCGCCGGCGATGCCCAGGGGGGCATCACCGTGTGGGATCTGGCCACCGGGCAGCTTGCCAAAACCCTCACCGGCCATAGCGGTCCGGTCGGGGCAGTGGCTTTCGTCAACGCCGACACGCTGGCCAGCGGCTCGCTCGATCAAACGATCCGGCTGTGGAAAATCTCCGACGGCACCGCGCTGGGGACGATCACTGCACCCGCTCCGATTACCGCGCTCACCGTGGCCGACGATGGCAAGCGAATCGTCTCGGGCTCGGCCGACACGATGATCCGCGTCTGGCGCCCCGAGGGCAAGCCCGGAGATGGCGGTCCGTGGACCAGCAAGCTCACGCTCAGCGGCCACGGCGGCCCGATTACCGCGCTGGCCGTTTCTCCCAATCCCAAGGAAAAGCACATCGTCTATTCCGGCAGCGAAGATGGTTCGATCCGGCAGTGGACCTTGGACCAGAATAATCCCGATGCCGGCAAAGAAACGCGCAACATCGCCGCCGGTGGTCCCGTGGCCGCGCTGGCCGTGCGGGCCGACGGCTTGCAGTTGGCTTCGGTCGGCGGCGGCAAGCTGCTCAAGCTTTGGAAGGTGGCCGATGGCCAGCCTTGGGCCGCCCCCGACAATAAGCCGCTGGCCGAGATGAAGGGGGATATTCGCGCCGCCGCCCGGGCCGAAGCCGCCAAGCGTCGCGTCGATTTGTTGAACGGTCAGTTGGCCGACACGAAGAAGGCGATCACCGAAGCCGAAGCCAAGATCGCCTCGACCGCCGAAGCCGAAAAGACCGCCGCGGCCAATCGCGAAAAGGCCGCCAAAACGTTCGCCGAAAAACGCGATGCGGCCAAAGCCCTCGTCCCGCCCAAAGAAGCGGCCGATACGGCCCTGGCCGCCGCCGCGGCACTGCTCAAGACGGCCCAAGACGCCGCCGCCCCCTATAACGCGGCCTTGGAAAAAGACAAAGAGAATGCCGAGCTGAAACAGCTCGCCGAGACCGCGAAAAAGTTGGTCGACGACACCGAAAAGCGGCGGGCCGCGGCCGAAGCCGCCGCCAAGGCTGCCGCCGAAGCACAGACCAAGGCTCAAAAAGAGGCCGATGCCGCCGAAGCGGCCAGCCAGGCCGCCGAGCGGCTCGATTCCGCCGCCCAGGCCACGCACGCCCGTGCAGTCGAGGCTCTGCCGGCCCTGCAAGCCGCGGCCAAGGCAATCGAAGGCCGGCTGGCCGAAGCCACGGCCAAGTCGAATGAGGCGAACGAGAAAGCGGTGGCCTTGGAAACGCCGCTCCGCACGGTCGCCTATTCCCCCGATGGCGGTCTGGTGGCGGTCGGCGGGGAGAACCGGGCCGTCTACACGTTTAACACCACCAGCGGCGCCGCACTCGATTCGTTCGAGGGACATGCCGCACCGATCGTGGCCGTCGCCCTCACGCCCAGCGGCAACCCGGTGTCGATTGCCACCGACCGCGGTGCCATCGTCTGGCCTGCCGAACCCACCTGGCAGTTGGAACGCACGATCGGCAACGTTGACGATCCGTCGATCCTGGTCGACCGGGTCCTGGCCTTGGCCTTCGATCCCAGTGGCGCGGTGCTGGCCACCGGCGGCGGCGAGCCTTCGCGCTCGGGCGAACTGAAGCTCTGGAACGTTGAAACCGGCGCCGCGGTGCGGACCATCGATCCCAGCCACAGCGACACGATTTTCGGCATCGAGTTTTCTCCCGACGGGCTGCTCCTTGCTTCGGGAGCGGCCGACCGCATCGTCAAAGTGTTCGACGTCGCCACGGGCGCCCTGGCCAATTCGTTCGAGGGACACACGCACCACGTTCTCGACGTCGCCTGGCGGGCGGATGGCAAAATGCTGGCCAGCGCCGGGGCCGACAATGTGATCAAGTTCTGGGATTACGCCTCCGGCGATCAGCTTCGGGCCACGCAGCCGATGGAGAAAGAAGTCACGGGCATCGCCTTCATCGGTCTCTCTCCGCGCTTGATTTCGAGCTGGGGAGACCGCGACGTGCGGCTGATCGATGCCGATGCCGGCCAGGTCAAAGGCGACTTCCGCGGCGCCGGCGAATTCCTCTACGCCGTGGCCGTCACGCCCGACACGTTCACCGTCGTCTCGGGCGGGCAGGACGGCGTGCTGCTCCAGTGGAGCACCGAAGACCGCAAGCTCGTCCGCAAGTTCGAGCCGGTCACGCCTCCGGTCCCCGCCGCGCCGGCGAAGACCGCCGGAAAATAAACTCCCGGTCGTTGTCCCGGTTTCGCGCACGGTCACGATTGCCGCTCGAGCGCCAGCCGCAACAGGTTCAGCGCCTGTTTGGCCGCACGCGGTTCCCAAATTGCCGGATGATGGGCCAGCGTGCTCGACCGGACCGTCGTTCCCTCGGCCGACGCGAGGGCGAAATGAAACTCCGCGGGGCCGCTCGCGCCGCTGGTCGATTCGCTCGCCCCCGGCTTCTTTTCTAAAGGATCGCTGGGGGCGATCGGCGCGCCGGCCGTCGGATCGACGTGCGGAAACGGGCCGGCGGCCAGTGCGTAATCGGTTTGGAACACTCGCCGGCAGCCGATGGCCAGCCGCTCGGCGAATTCCGCTCCGCCGGCCGGCGGGGCCGGGCCTGCTGCCGCCAGAATCCGCTCGGCCGCGGCCACCGAGGCGATCGTGACGCCGCCGGCGAAGCAAGCGTCTTCGCCTGCCGCGCGGGCTAGCCAGCGTGCCAGTCGGCCGCGCGTTCCCCACTCGATGCTGGCCACGGTCCGCCGCTGCTCGCCGAGGAGCCGCACGACCACGTCTTCCAACTCGTCGTCCTCCGTGCCGAAGACCAACACGCCCAGCGCCTCGCGGATCGTCTCTTCGGTCGGCGCGATCGCCGCCTGGCACGCTGCGGCCGTCGGCCCGGCGGCCGTGATCCGCAGCGTGATCGTCGCTTCGTGTACGGTGATGCCGACCGATGGTTCGCGGCCGCGGCGAATCAAGTCGGGCAGCATCTGCTCGACCTGGCTTTCGCCGGCCCCGAAGCATTTGATCCGCCGGTGCCGAATCACGCGCGGCTCGGGAAGCATCGCGGCGACCGCCGGCGCAACGCTTCCTGCCCACATCTCGCGCATCTCGGCCGGCACGCCTGGGAGCGCGAACAGCCGGCTGTCCGTCTGGCCGGGCCGGGGAAACAAAAGATCGATCCCCGGCGCCGTGCCGGCCGGGTTGTCGATCTTGCGGCTGCCAGCAGGAAACAATGCTTGCAGCCGGTTCCGCTCCGGCATCGGGCGATTGTGTCGCGCGAAGAGCGAGCGAATGTGTTCCAGCGCCGCACTGTCCAGCACAAGCTCGACCCCCAGCACCGCGGCCAAGGCGTCACGCGTCAGATCGTCGGCCGTCGGGCCGAGCCCCCCCGTCGTCACGACCAGGTCGGCGCGCTGGAGCGCCCGGCGAAACACGTCGAGGTTGGCCGGCAGATCGTCGGCCACGGTCGTGTGATAGACGACTTTCACCCCCAGTTCGCCGAGCCGCTGGCTGAGCCACTGGCTGTTGGTGTCGAGCCGCTCGCCACTTGCCAATTCGTCGCCGATGGAAATGATTTCAGCGATCAACGCGTGTGCCTCAAAAGCCCGGGCTCATCGATTCCGGCGGTCGGCCTTGCTAGCATATCCTCACGGCGGCTAGCAGCCCCATTCACTTCCCCTGCCGGCGCTGGAGCGAAAAAATCGTTAGGATCGTATAAGCCCAGCCAGCCGATCATGACGTTTGGGGGCGGAAGTCATTAAAATCGACCGGTCGCCGGTTCGCCATCCCCCGCCGACTGCTAGCGGCCTACAATTCCCAGTCGCTACACTGCCGCAGCCAGGCGACTGGCCGCCGTTCGTTTACTCGTCAGGTTACCCTTCGCCGTCAGCCACCGCTTCACCCCCGAGGTCAGCCGCCGATGTCTCACGCTCTCCTGGAGGACGCAGCCTGCGAGTCGAGCCAGTCGCGCCCCGCGGGCCGGGGGGGGGGCTGGGCGTGGGCCGCGGCAATCGCCTGGTGGCTGGCGATGTTCGGCGGCACTCACTCCCCCGCGCCTCCCCATCCACCGTTCGGCTATGCCGACAAGTGGATGCACTTCTCGGCCTACTTCGGGCTGGCCGCGCTCCTGTCGCTGGCTTTGGAAATGCGCCGCCCCTTGTCGCGCGGTCTGTTCTGGGGCCTGGTCGCGCTGCTCGCTTTCTACGGCGCCTTCGACGAGATCACGCAGCCGATCGTCGGCCGCGACTGCGACTTTTGGGATTGGGTGGCCGACGTCGTCGGCATCCTCTCGGGCGCCGGCTGCTACCTGGCCGCGGCCCGCATCGTTCGCCGCCGCCCGAGTGACGAAGTTGCCTGAGCGGCGAGCGTCTCACTAATCCGACGCGCGAGCGAGGGTTTTTCGTCGCGCGTCCCTCGCTTGCGCTTCGGGTTAGTTGGCGAACCAGCAGGTCCCTCATAGTGCCGCTGCATTCCGCACCGCCGGCACATCCGGCACCCGGCCGGTACACAATTCTCCCTCCCGCCGTGCATCTCCCACGGCGGATGCGGCCTGCGGCGGAAAGGCGCGAATTACAATGAAACTCGGGCCTTGTGCCCGGTCTCATCTTCTCGCCCGCGTTGAGTCGCAGCAATGAATTCTCGTCTTGCTTTGACCGCAGCGATCGCCGCCGTGTTGTTGGCCTCGCGCCCCGCCGCCGCCCAGTTCAAAGATCCCGCGCCCGAAAAAGGTGCCAAACTGGGGACCCCCGTCACGCAAAAATACCAGGTCGGTTTGATCATCAAGCCGCAGTCGATGCAGATGCAAAACCTGCTCGCCACCGTGCCCGTGCCGGTCGATTGGCCGGAGCAGTCGGTGAAAGTCGTCAACGAAGAACTCTCGCCCAACATTCCCGAGCTGCACTACCGCACGAGCAGCATTACGCTGCGGCAGATGCTGATCGAAGTGCCGCACGTTCCCGCCGGCCAGCCGGTCAAGGCCCTGGTGACGCTCGAAGTCAGCCACGCGCCGCAGATCGCCCCGGCCGACACCAGCATTTACAAGGTTCCCAAGAAACTCGATCGCAAGATGCTGACCTATCTTGGCCCCAGCCCCGGCATCGAGGTGCGGCATCCCAAAATCACCTCCCTCGCCAAAGAGCTGGTGGCCGGCAAGGAAACGGCCTGGCAGCAGGTCGAGGCGATTTACGATTGGGTGATGACCAACATCAAGCCCAGTAAGGGCGAATTGAAAGGGGCCACCCGCACGCTGCTCGACAAATCGGGCGATCCCGAGGACATGGCCTCGCTGTTCATCGCCCTCTGCCGGGCGAGCAAGATTCCGGCCCGCACCGTGTTCGTGCCGCAGCACGTCTATCCCGAGTTCTATCTGTGGGACGACGACGACCACGGCCACTGGTTCCCCTGTCAGACCGACGGCATGCGGCAATTCGGCGGCATCTCGGAGACCGGCCCCATCGTGCAAAAGGGGGAAAACCTGCACGACGCCGAGCGGCCAAAAGAAAAGATGCGGCTCGTGCCCGAAAACCTCAAAGTCTCGGCCGCCAAGCCCCCCAGCGAGCCCGCCTGGATCCGGGAAGTTCTTCCACAATGATCCGCGAGGATCATTGCGGTAGAACTTAGAGCAGGAGAGGAGTAGAGAGTAGAGCAGCAGCTCTCGCCCGCTCTACTTTCTACTCTCCACCCTCTACTCTCTAGCGCAGCTCACGCCTTCGGCGTGCGGCGCAGCTCCAGCCAGGGCGTGTGGAACATGCCGGGTTTGTCCAGCCGCTCGTAGGTGTGGGCGCCGAAGTAATCGCGCTGGGCCTGCAATAGGTTGGCCGGCAGCCGCTCGCGGCGGTAACCGTCGAAATAGGCCAGGGCCGTCGTTGCCGCCGGCACCCAAATGCCCAGGTTCACCGCCGTGGCCATCACTTGCCGCCAGGCCGGCTGGGCCCGTTCGACTTCCGCGCGGAAGTAGGGGGCCAGGAGCAGGTTTTCCAGGTTCGGTTCGGCATCGAACGCTTCCTTGATGCGATCCAAGAAGCGGGCGCGGATGATGCAGCCGCCCCGCCAGAGCATCGCGACGTCGCCAAATTTCAGCGGCCAATCGTGCTCCTTGGCCGCGGCGGCCATCTGCACGAAGCCCTGTGCGTAGCTGCAAATCTTCGAGGCGTACAAGGCATCTCGCACGGCGGCGATGAACGCCTTGCGATCGCCCGAGAATTTGGCCGTCGGTCCCTTGAGCACTTTCGAGGCATGCACGCGGGCGTCTTTGGCGGCCGACAGCGCCCGGGCATAGACCGCTTCGGTCACCAGCGTGCTCGGCACGCCCAGGTCGAGAGCCAACTGGCTCATCCACTTGCCCGTGCCCTTGGCCCCGGCCGTGTCCTTGATCTTGTCGAGCAGATAATCGCCCGTCTCGGGATCCTTGACGCTGAAAATGTCGCGCGTGATTTCGATCAAATAGCTGTCCAGCTCGCCACGGTTCCAGTCGTCGAACACGTCGTAGAATTCGTCGTTCGACAGATTCAAAGCCTCCTTCAGCACGAAGTAGGCTTCGGAGATGAGTTGCATGTCGCCATATTCGATGCCGTTGTGCACCATCTTCACATAGTGACCGGCACCGCGCGGCCCGACCCACTCGCAGCAGGGAATGTCCCCCTTCGGTCCTACTTTGGCCGCGATGGCCTGAAAGATCGGCTTCACGGCCGGCCAGGCTTTTTCCGAACCGCCGGGCATGATGCTGGGACCTTTCAACGCCCCCTCTTCGCCCCCCGAAACGCCGGTGCCAATGAAGAGCAGCCCTTTCGATTCGACGTATTTCGTGCGCCGCTCGGTATCAGCGTAATGCGTGTTGCCGCCGTCGATCAGAATGTCGCCCGGCGACAAGAGGGGCAGCAGGTGTTCGATCTGTTCGTCGACCGCCGGCCCGGCCTTGATCATCATCATGATCTTGCGCGGCGTCTTCAGCGCGCCGACCAGATCCTGGAGCGAGTGGCAGCCGGTGAACTTCTTGCCCTTGGCCCGGCCGGAGACGAAGTTGTCGACGACGCTGGTGGTGCGGTTGAAGACCGCGAGTTTGTAGCCCCGGCTCTCCATGTTGAGCGCCAGGTTTTCCCCCATCACCGCCAACCCGATCAAGCCGAGATCACAATCTTGAGCCATGACGACCGCATCCTCTCAGGAAACGAAAAACTAATTTAGTTCGGTATCTTGCCGCGCGGCACGACCGCGTCTTATTTGCCCTGGGCCAGCGCCGCGATCCGCTGGAAATCGTCCTTCAGCGAGCGGTATAGCTGCTGATACACGGCGAACGCGCCGTCGTAGCGGGCCACCGTCGTCCGCCGCGGCGCGGTTTGCCGGACCACGCGGGTCGTCGCCGAGCAGGCCTCTTCGATGTTCTTGTAGGCCCCCGCGCCGACCGCGGCCAACAGAGCCACGCCATAGGCCGGCCCCTCTTCGGCGTTCAGCGTGACGACTTTCTGCCCAAATACGTCGGCCTGAATTTGCCGCCACGCGGGACTGCGCGAGCCGCCTCCCGAAGCCCGGATCTGCCCGACCGGCACTCCCAGCTCGCGAATGATTTCCAGGCTGTCTCGCAAGGCAAACGTCACCCCTTCCAAGATCGCCCGAATCACGTGGCCGCGCGTATGGGCATTCGTCAGGCCGACCAGCGCCCCGCGGGCGTGCGGGTCGGCGTGTGGCGTGCGTTCGCCCGACAGATAGGGCAAGAAGAACAGACCATCGCTGCTGGCCGGAATCTTTTCGGCCTCGGCAATCAGCAACTCGTAGACGTCGCGCTTCGCCCGCTTGGCCGCCGCCACGTCGGCCTGGCAAAGCTGATTGCGGAACCACTGCAGGCAGCCGCCGCTCGACAGGTTCACCCCCATCAAGTGCCACTTGCCGTGTACGGCGTGGCAGAACGTGTGCAGCCGGCCTTGCGGATCGACTTCGACGGTGTCGCTGTGGACGAACATGACGCCCGACGTGCCGATCGACGTAGACAACACGCCTCGCGTCACGATGCCATTGCCCACCGCGCCGGCCGCGCAGTCTCCCGCGCCGCCCACTACCGCACAGGCCGTCGACAGCCCGAGCTGCTTGGCCGCGTCGGCGGTGAGCGTGCCGGTCACCTGTTCCGATTCATAAAGCTGGCCCAGCAGGCTCGAATCCAGTTCGAGTTTGGACAAAAGCTCGCTCGACCAACGCCGCTTCGCCACGTCCAACAGCAACATGCCGCTGGCGTCGCTCATTTCCGAGGCATACACGCCCGTCAGCCGGCGGCGGATTTCGTCCTTCGGCAGCAGGACTTTCGCCGTCTTGTCGAAATTCTTGGGCTCGTGGTTCCGCAGCCAGAGAATCTTGGGGGCCGTGAAGCCGGTCAGCGCCGGATTGGCCACCATGCCGATCAAGGCCGAGCGGCCACCGGCCCGGCGTTCGATCTCCACGCATTCGGCCGCGGTGCGTTGATCGTTCCACAGAATCGCACGGCGGATCACCCGGTCCTTCTTGTCCAGAAAGACCGAGCCGTGCATCTGGCCGGAGAGGCCGATCGCCTTGACGTCGGCCGGCTTCAGCTTGGCCGCGCGGACGACCGCCCGCACCGTCTTGATCGTGGCCTGCCACCAATCCTCGGGATCTTGCTCGCTCCACAGCGGCTTGGGGTGATAGATCGGGTAGTCAGCCGTGGCCTGGGCGAGAATCTTTCCCCGCTCGTCGATGGCCAGCGTCTTGGTGCCCGAGGTGCCGATGTCGATGCCGAGAAAAACACTCATGCTCACTCCGCCTGTATCACTCTCGGGGACTGTCCCGATTTTGCGCGGCAAAATGGGACTGTCCCCTTCCCGCGCCGAATTAGACTGGGATGGTGCCCAACGTTCGGGCCAATCGCGCCGTTGGGTTCCTGGCTGTAAATGGGCCGAAGGGCGACCAGCGGAAGCCCTGAAACCAGGGCGTTGAACGTTGCGCCGCGAACCCACTCTCCTGTCGAACGATAAAACCGCCCCGCGGCGGGATTTTACTCTCCACCGTTCCACCCCCGCAACGCCCCGCCCTAGCGACACTGCCGCCGCAGCCGCTAAGTTATCGCTGCCGCTGTGAATGCCGGCGAGCGTGGCCCGGCTTTTCGCCGAACCACAGGCTCCGCCCGGCCGTAGTGTCTACGCCCATTCGCAGCAGTCTAAACCCAGTTCGACCTATTTGCCCGATATCCATGTCCCCAACCCCCGCCAGCGATCTCGTGTGGCATGGCGGCCGCCTCGGCGGGCGGCTCGGGTTTTTTGCGGTCCTGGTCGCGCTCGTCTCGATCGTCGCGGGCTGCGGTGAAAAGCCCAAGCTGTCGTCCAGCAGCGAAAAGTCCGCTCAAAACGTCGTGCTGGGGGTTGTGGGCGACGCGGCCCTGGCCGACTCCATTGGCCGGCTCAAGGCCGAGTGGCACGCGGTGACCGGCAACACGCTGGAAGTCGTGCCGCTCGAAAGCACCGCGTTTCTGGTTGGTGCTGGCGGCAATGAGAGCAGCAGCGACAGCGCCGTGTTCAAGCCCGACGCCCTCGTCGTCCCGGCCACCGAATTGGGCACGCTGGCCGAGGCCGATCGGCTCGCCCCCGTGCCGCTCGACGTGCGGGCCAGCGCCGCTGCCGCCTGGTCCGACATCTTTCTGCTCGCGCAGCAAGGGGCCGTCTGGGGAGACGACATTTGGGCCGTGCCGCTCGGCACTCCGCAGCTCACCCTCCTCTATCGTCGCGACCTGTTCGACGAGCTCGGCCGCACGCCGCCTACCACCTGGGCCGAATACCAGACGCTCGTCGAGTTCTTTGCAAATCGCGACAAGCTGGCCGGCTCGGCCCAATCGTCCGAGGCACCACCCGCCGATGCGAAATGGTATGGCACGCTCGAACCGCTGGGCGGCGGCTGGGGGGCCAAAACGCTGCTCGCCCGCGCAGCCTGCTACGCCAAGCACCGCGACAATTTTTCGGTTCTCTTCACGATCGAAGATTTCAAGCCGCTGGTCGATGGCCCCCCCTTCGTTCGCGCGCTGGAAGAGCTCGTGGCCGCCAATCGCGGCTCCGAGGCCGCGACCGCCGAGCGGCTCGCGCTCGACCCTGCGGGCGTCCGCACGGCATTCTTCGCCGGCCAATCGGCGATGGCACTCTCCTGGCCGACGGCGGCCGGTTCGCCGCAGCCG
>Ga0335075_10018842_pt1 | contig 10226 bp, 8 predicted proteins | sample Lox_Sample_24_FD_206723 | JGI IMG/M metagenome (GOLD analysis project Ga0335075, IMG submission 206723) | Soil microbial communities from Loxahatchee National Wildlife Refuge, Florida, United States - Lox_Sample_2.4 | ecosystem: Environmental > Terrestrial > Soil > Wetlands | place: USA: Florida... | reverse complement strand
TGATCGGCGCCTACCACCAGCTGTTCCAGATCGAAAAGAGCTTCCGCGTGGCTAAGAGCGACCTGCAGGCCCGGCCCGTCTGCCACCGCACCCGCGACTCGATCGAAGCCCACCTGACGATCGTGTACGCCGCGCTGGCGGTCAGCAGGTGGATCGAAAACCGCACCGGCTGGTCCATCCGCAAGTTCGTGAAGACAGCCCGCCGCTACCGCACAGTCCAGATCCAGGCCGGCGACCACATCATCACCGCCGCCGACCCGCTACCCGCAGAACTCCGCCAGGACATCGAAGCCATCAACGCCAGCCGCTGACATTCGGCTCGCGATCGCCGATTCGTGGCTGCGTTGTCAGGCTGACCTGCGTATCGCTGCTGACAGGCGCCCAAGCTGCGTACTGACTCAGGGTCCCGTAGCTGTACTGGCGCCGGAGGCAGGCCTCCGGCATGATCAGGTAGCTGTGAGCGGAGACCTCAGCGCCAGCGAGTGCGACCAACTGATCGCATTGCTGCAGCGGTTCGCCGAGCGTCACCTCGATCAGTTCGAGCACCTTCGTTTCGACACCAGTTACGGCCCGGTGTTCGCTGCCATGATGCGCGAACTCCCGCCCGCCTGGCCGGCCGAGGCGTTCACGGCAGTGCCGAAGCCCGCGCCCGGCCAGACCGGCCGGTTCGCGCATGTAAGCGATCCTGCGAGCGCGAGATCGCGCGAGGACCTGCAGCAGGTCATCGCCGCGATGCAACAGGACCTCGCCGGAGCCGGAGCACGTGAATGGGGAAACCCGACGCTCGAGCGCTTCCTCGACGCCCTGGCCGGGTTTCTCGACGGACTGGACGGCTATTACGCCAACCGCGGCCAGCAAGCGCCCGGCCAGCCGGACTGGGCGCTGTTCGCCGCTGCGTTGGTTGCGGCGACCGGCTACGAGTAACCCTCGTCGAAGCGAGCGACGCAGCTACCTGTCACGCACCGCAAGCTGAGCTACGCGACACACGCAACCACATGCGCGAGCTCGCGGGTGCGCACCAGTTTGGCCGAAGACAGGTAGCCGACGCGAACCGAGACATCGCTTGACCAACCGCACAGATCTGCATGAAAGCGCTGCTTATCGGGCTGACCCGCTGCAATACTCGATCGCATGACGGCTGGGAGGCGCTCGGCGCCTAGGAGACACTCTCCATGGACCTATCTAGGTACAGCTCTCGCTTCAGCGGCCGCGATCATAACCATACTGACTGTAGCGATAGACCACAGCCGAGCCTCGGCTACCGCGTTCACTCACAGTAGCGCAGGGACCACCGCGAGCGACGTGGCTCAGGCCCGCGCAGCCGCTTTGCCGTCGTGGGCGATAGGTCCTTTTAGCCGGTACAAGCACAACCCGATCCTCACCTCGCCGGTCGTGCCGACCACCGCGACCCTCTGGGAGTGGCCTGAGGTTTTCAATCCCGGCGTAGTCGTGGTAGGCGGCGTTTTCCACATGCTCTACCGCGGGGCAGACTCCGGCGACGTCTCGTCGATTGGCGCGGCGACCAGCACTAATGGATATCACTTCAAGCGCGTATCCAGCCATCCGGTCATTAGTCCCTCGCTACCTTCCGACAACCAGGGAGTTGAGGATCCGCGGCTATATTACCGTGATAGTAAGTATTACGCCTTCTTCACTGGCGACAGTGGCGCGACTGTCGGCGCGCATATCGACATTAACGAGGCCGTTTCTACGAACGGGCGCACCTGGACGCAACTTGGCCCCGTGCTGGACAACACCAAAGACGCCGCCGTGGTAACTAATCCCGAGGGCAGGCCCGTCCGTATCAGCGGCCACTATCTGATGTACTACGGCCAGTTCGGGCAAACGTTCCTCGCCGAGTCGACCGACTTCGTGCACTGGACCACTGTGGGGCCCGTCAGTGCTGGGTTGCCGACCAGTGATGGCGGCTACGAATTCTGCGTCGCTGTCACGAACTACCGCACCACATCCAAGGGCGGGGTTCACAAGGACATCGACTTGTTCATAGCTGGCGGGTTGATGGGTCACGGCCGCTGGTATTACGCGATCAGCGAGGTCGAATTCAACCGGTCCAGCCTGCGGGTGGCAGCGGCGAGGCTGGGCTCTCCGGTGCTGTATCCGGAGGCGCCGTACGAGATCTTTGGTCATACACCCCACACGGTGTTCATGAACGATCTCATCTTTTATCGAGATCGGTGGTGGATGTACTACGGAGCCGCTGACAGCGTTATTGGTCTGGCTACCGCACCCCTCCGAGCAAGCTCGTGAGCGTTCCCGGGCTCGCTGCGCGCTATCGCTACCGACTTGCGACGTACCCGCTTGTTGGCTATCCATTGCTGCTGTGCTGGCTGAAGGGCTGGCTGCCGGTTCCGCATGCGGACGTGCAGGTCCGGCTCGACGATGGGCGCCTGCTGCAGTTCCGCCGTTCGGACAGGACTCAACGAACGATGTGGCTGGGTCTTTTCGAACCAAGTGAGAGCCGCCTCGTCTCCGGACTTCTGCGACCAGGGGATATCTTCATTGATGTCGGCGCCCACGTCGGCTGGTTCACTACGATAGCCGCCCGGCAGGTCGGCTCGGATGGACAGGTCATTGCCATCGAGCCGTATCCCGAGAATGCAGCGGCGCTGAGGACGAACCTGGCTCTGAACGGCGCGCAGAATGTGCTCGTAGTCGAGTCTGCGCTCGGCAACCGACCTGGCACGCTACGGCTGCGAAAAGGTTCAGATAGCGGCGGCGTCACCGCCCTGGACTGGTCGACTGGGGGCGAGGCGGATGTCCCGATGACTACTCTTGACGATGTGGCCTCCGCCATCACGGCGATCAAGCTTCTGAAGATCGACGTCGAAGGCTGGGAATCGCACGTTCTGCGCGGTGCGGCAGAGACGCTCAGGCGGAGCGCTAACGTATTGATAGAGATCAACCGGCCAGCGCTTCAGAAAGCCGCTTCCTCGCCGGAGGAACTCTTTAACTTGCTGCGCAACTCGGGCTTCACAAGCTTCATGACAGTTGGCCAGACTGGCATTCGTCGGCTGCATCGCGGTGATCGCGTAGTTAACGTTCTTGCGAGTCGCGTCAGCGCACCACTCCATCCAGCCGCCGCCAACTCTCGCACGGACGTTGATTGACCCATGCGCTTGTGCCAAGGCAGGTCGGCGCCAGCACCGTCGCGTCCCGCGACACTGCAGACTATCTCGACCGTGTCGAGCGAAATGTTGACGGACACTTCCACAACACAGGATCCCGCACGGACCGACTCTGCGGTCCGATAGCGTTAGGTCCCAGTTGCCAGTCTTCACCCCAGCAGCCGGAGGCTGTTGCCCTTGATTTCGATCGTCGTCATCAGCAAAGACGAGCCGAGCCTCGATGACACGCTCACAGATGTCCGGGAGCAGGCTCTGTGTCTCACCGAGCCGTTCGAGATCGTCGTCGTTGATGCGTCCGAGGGTCGACTTGATTTCGTCCGCGAGCAGCACGCCGCGACTGTGCGGTGGATTCCGTTCCAGCCGATTCCCGGCGTGCACATCACGATCCCTCATCAGCGCAACGCAGGTGTCAGGGCAGCCACGGGTGACATCATTGTCTTCACCGACGCGGGCTGCACCCCGGCCGCTGACTGGCTCAGGAGGCTGGTCGCCCCGTTTCGCGGCGGCGAGCAGGTCACCTGCGGAGTCACACTGAGCGCACGAGAGGATGCGGGCCTGTATGACCCGGAGCCGCCAGCAGCGACAGCAGGCCACTACCTGCTCGAGTGCTCGACCATCAACCTGGCATTCAGACGGATGGCGTTCGATGCGGTTGGCGGCTTCGACGAAGAATTTGCCTACGGATCAGATATCGATTTCAGCTGGCGGCTCAACGACGCGGGCTACCGAATATTGTCCGTGCCTGAGGCCGTAATACGGCACGACTGGGGTACTTGGCGCCGACAACTACGCCGCTCCTATCGCTACGGGAAGGCAAGGCTGCGCTTGTACCGCAAGCACCGCCAGCGGCGCAGGCACGTACTCCGAACTGACCCGATGGTCGTGGTGTACCCGGTCTTCTTGCTGGGCCTACCGCTAACACTAGTATTCCCGCTCTACCCTGCCCTGCTGCTGATTCCCGCATGGCGCAACCGGTCCCGGGGAGTCGTCAAGGTCCTGGTGGATCACTTGACATTTGGCCTTGGCGTCCTCGCTGAGTTGGTCGGTCGCTGAGCCTCGGCCACCCGGCAGGCCATCTGCTGTTGCACCGTAAGGTCCGGACGGAACTACGAGTGCGACCTAGCTGGCTGGCTCTCCGCCTGGCGCGGCTGGCGGGCGGCCGCGAATATTGCGCGGATCTCCGCTTGGCTGAGGTCAGCCCAGGATCGGACAGAGTGAGTGACAAGTTTTCCCCGGCTGAGCAGATCTGCCGGATGAGCCGGAAGCCCGATCCACTTCAGCGCCATCGGATCGTCGGGTCCGCTGAAGTCACCGATCCGGTAGCCGGCGGCGACCGCGAGCATCGATGTTATGTGGTCTTCGCCCATCATCACATCGCTCAGCCCGGGCCTGGTGAACCAGCCTTTCCGGTCGATCGTGCCGATAGCCTCGGCGCTTAGAATATAGGCGCCGCCGAGGGCGTGGTCTCCGTCGGTGTATCCATGAGCTCGAGCGAGCTCGCGGTAACGCCGGACCGCTGTGCGACGGCGCGGGTGCAGCAGTCCCCGAATCCCGGCCGTCACCCGGACTTGATTCGCTGCCCACGCGAAGTCCCGCTCCCCGCCGTCCGGACCGAGCCGATAGGCGCCGAGCACGCCTAGTCGCGAATCAGAGGCGAAGGCCCGCTCCGCGCAGGTCTCAAGTCCTGCGCCGATCAGCAGCGCATCGCTATCGAACCGAACGACCAGTCGCGGTTGGTAGCGCTCCAGAAGCCAGTGATAGGCAAAAGCCGTTTTAGCCCAGAGGCCGCCGAAACCGTTCGAGGGCAGCCCGGTAGGCGGCTGCAGCACCACGATGTCGGGTGACAGCTCCTGAACATTAGGAAAACTGGCCCCCGACCTGGACATGTCATCGATGACTACCACGAGCCGTGCCGGGTCGCTGTAGTGCAGGATGCTCGTGACAGTGTCGACTAGGTCATCGTCTGAGCGGCCTGCGGGGACGACGAAAGCAACGCGCTTATTGATCCGCATAATCGATAGCCCCGCCTTATGCTTCCGGGTCAGCCGCGGCGCCTGCAGCTGCCCGCGCCGCGGCAGGCAGCGCGGCAGCGATGTGGTTGATGGCCGCGTCATCGTGGGCCGCGGACAGGAACCAGGCTTCGAAGGGCGACGGCGGCAGGTACACGCCCGCGTCGAGCATCGCGTGGAAGAAGGCGGCATACGCGGGGGCGGACTGGCCGCGAGCCGTGCCGAAGTCGCGGACCGGTTCGTCTACGCCGAGGAAGAATGAGAACAGGCTGCCCGCCTCTTGCAGCTGGAAGGGCACCCCAGCCCCGGTCAGCGCCTCGGCGGTGAGCTTGGCTACTGCGGAAGCAGCCTGGTCCACCCGGCTGTATACCTCCGGAGTGCACTCGCTCAGCGTTGCGAGGCCGGCTGCGGTAGCCAGCGGATTCCCCGACAGGGTGCCAGCCTGGTAGACCGGCCCCGACGGCGCCAGCAGGTCCATAATCTCAGCCCGCCCCCCGAACGCGGCCGCGGGCAGGCCGCCACCCATGACCTTTCCGAAGGTCATCAGGTCGCCCGCTACACCTTCCCGGCCGTACCAGCCGGACCTGGTCACCCGGAAGCCGGTGAGCACCTCATCCATGATGAGCAGTGCGCCGTGCTCGGCACACAATCCGGCGAGCAACTCGTTGAAGCCGGAGGCAGGCGGCACCACGCCCATGTTCGCCGGACACGCTTCGGTGATCACGCAGGCAATCTCGCTGCCCTGCTCCGCGAAGGCCTGCCTAACTGCCTCGGCATCGTTATAAGGCAGCACCACAGTGTCGGCAGCAGAAGCACCAGTGACGCCGGGTGAGTCGGGCAGCCCGAAGGTAGCTACGCCCGACCCCGCAGCGACAAGCAGCGCATCGACGTGCCCGTGGTAACAACCGGCGAACTTAACCACTAGCCGCCGACCGGTATACGCCCGTGCCAGCCGGAGCGCCGTCATGGTCGCCTCGGTGCCCGAGTTAACGAGCCGCACGCGCTCCGCCGGAGCCCTGGCAGCCATTTCGGCTGCGAGCTCCGCCTCGGCCTCTGTCACGGTGCCGAACGACGTGCCACGGGCCGCTGCGGCCTGCACGGCCGAGATCACCGCCGGATGCGCGTGGCCGAGGATCATCGGTCCCCACGAGCACACCAGGTCGACGTAGCGGTTGCCGTCGACATCGGTCAGGTACGGTCCCTTCCCCGATGCCATATAGACCGGCGTGCCTCCCACCGAGCCGAACGCGCGGACCGGCGAGTTGACCCCGCCGGGCAGGATCGCGCTCGCGCGCGCGAACAAGTCCGCGGATCGCTTACGTCCGCTCCCTGATGTCATCAGCCAGTCCCCTCGCACACATCGGCCAGCATCTCCAGCACCGGGACACCGTCGGGCAGTTGGAAGCTGGCCGGCTCCCTAACCCATCGGGCTGTCCCGCTGCTGCCGTGACGTGACGGAGGCGCGAGCACGTAGCTATCCCGGCAATGCCAGCGTAGCCCGCTGATTTCTGCGACTTCTTCGGGCTCGCAGTCCAGGTGGCAGGACCACCACTCGTTCTCGTCGGCAGGCGCGCCTCGGGTCCGGACAAAAAAGTGGGCCCGGTTTCCGGCGCTGATCGCTACCGGGCCGGGCCGCAGACCAGCCTGCTCCATCCGGGACAAGGCCGTGATCCCGACTGCCGCCGGGACGTCGAGAACATCAAATACTCGGCCGGTGACTAGGACCACGTTGGCCTCGGGCATCGTCAGCCACCATCGGGAGACGAGGTCAGGATCGGTGCTGGCCAGCAGCTGCCAGGCCGGGGAGAGGGGATGGGAGCCAGGCGACGGACAGCCAATCCGGTCGCAAGAGCATGAGCGGGTCCCTGGGAACGACCTGCCAACTGGGGAGGAACGCTGCATCCGGCCTGGTGCGAACGCGCCTGGGCAGACTGGCCAGCCCATAGCTGCATACCGGACGGCGGCTTCCGCCATCCTGTTCGCAGTCCTGCGACCCCGGCCGCGAAGCACCGCTTCAACCAATCAACTTCACTCCTGCCCGAATCCGGAACCAATAGCATCGATGATGCACGGCGTGGCATTCGCCCGATCACTCGCCCCGGCTGGCGAGACCTACCCGATGCACAACGGAGATTGCAAGGTGACCGTTGCGACACTACTCGCAGTCGGCACCGCTCGGCTTCGGCGTCATGCAGACTCCGGCTGGACATGGGTCAGCTTTTACCGGAGTAGCCGAGCCGCGAAGGGCAACAGTACAGCGACCCGTCCCGTTCCCTCCTGTTAGGCACTGCACAAGACAACTGAGCGAAGTATGCCATTCGGTACATCCTGCCGTGCTTAGATGTCTTCGGATCACGTGCGGAGCAGGTCATGGGGAGATCCGGCGGTCCTCCACCGAGCAGACTGAGCCGCACGAGGGTCTGGCGTCAGCTGAATCTGAGGAGAATCGTGACCCACCGCCCGCGCTTGACCGTGCTAGGGACCGGCTACCTGGGCATCACGCAGGCGGCATGCATGGCGTCCGAGGGCTTCGAGGTACTCGGCCTCGACGTCGACGCAGCGAAGGTCGCGCGGCTGCGGACCGGCGAGGTGCCCATCTACGAACCGGGCCTGGACAGGCTCGTGACAGACGGCCTCAGCTCGGGCCGGCTTTCCTTCACCACCTCGTATGAACAGGCCGCGGAGTTCGGCGACGTGCATTTCCTCTGCGTCGGGACGCCGCAGCAGCGGGATGGCCACGGGGCTGACACCTCGCAGCTTGACGCCTGCCTGACCAGCCTGGCCCCCTGGCTGAGGCGGCCATGCCTGGTAGTCGGGAAATCGACGGTGCCGGCGGGTACGGCGGCCAGGCTGGCATCGCTGCTGACGCAGCTGGCACCGGTGGGTGACGCGGCCGAAGTGTGCTGGAATCCCGAGTTCCTGCGCGAGGGCCACGGTGTACAGGACACGCTGACCCCCGACCGGGTGGTGGTCGGCGTCAGATCGGCACGGGCCGAGGCCACGCTCCGCGAGATCTATGGCCCCCAGATCGAGGCAGGCATCAGCTTCTTCGTGACCGACCTGGTCACGGCGGAGCTTTCGAAAGTGGCGGCCAATGCCTTCCTCGCCAGCAAGATCTCCTTCATCAACGCGGTCGCCGACGTGTGCGACGCCGCAGGCGCCGACGTTACCGTCCTGGCTGACATCCTGGGCGCAGATCCCAGGATCGGCGGGTCGTTCTTGCGGCCGGGCCTGGGCTTCGGCGGCGGCTGCCTGCCGAAGGACATCCGGGCGTTCCAGGCCAGGGCAGCCGAACTCGGCGCAGACGACGCGCTGCGCTTCCTGCGCGAGGTGGACGCGATTAATCTCGGCCGCCGCACCCGCATGGTTAACCTGGCCGCGGAAGCACTCGGCGGGTCAGTCACAGGCCGGTCGGTGTGCGTACTCGGCGCTGCCTTCAAGCCGGGTTCGGACGACGTGCGAGATTCGCCAGCCCTCGATGTCGCGCAGATCCTTCATGGCATGGGTGCTGAGATCACCGTCTACGACCCAGCGGCGATGGACAACGCACGCAAGATCTGCCCGGAGTTCAAGTACGCCGATTCGGTGCTCAGCGCTGCCGCCGGCGCCGACATCGTGCTCCTGCTGACTGAATGGCCGGAGTTCGCAGCGATCGACCCTGAAGCGCTGGCCGCGGTAACGGCAAGCCGGCGCTTGATCGACGGCCGGTACATGCTCGATCCCGCGACCTGGCGCGCCGCCGGCTGGACCTACCGCGCGAGCGGCATACCGGGCCCGAAAACGTCGGACCAGCTGCGCTGATGCTCTGTGGCGCAACCGTTATCCGGCTGCCTGGCCGGATAAGGATCGGGGCGGCTCGCTGAGGTACTACTTGACCGCCCGGCGCAAATACCTGGCCTGCGATGGACCTGACCGCGCGTTCCGCGGATCCGGCTCGCCAATGTCCGCTTTGACCGCTGGAATGGTGTCGCAGCGCGGTAGTTCACCGACTAGCAGCCACGTTTGTCTGGGAACGCCGACCAGCCTGGCCGTTTCTCTAGCCGGACGCAGCAACACCGCGATTGCCAAGGCCTCTTGCTTTTCCTGGCGGTTGACCTAGGATTGGTCTGCTTTGGCCTGACTTGAGAGTCAGGTCCGGAACGCGAGGAAAGGGTGAGGCGATTGTCCCTGAGATTCAGGCTGACGGCTCTCGTGTCGACCGCTATCGGATTAGCAGCACTTGCCGGCGTCCCTGGCACGGCCGCGCACGCCGACTCCGCACCGCAGCCCGACGGCGGCGGCACGGGCTGGACGCTCGTGCAGAACGACACCGGCTCCGACATTTACAGCAGCTGGCAGAACCTAAGTGGTACCGGCGGCTCGTACTGCGACGAGGCCGGCACCGTGGGCTTGAACGGCACCGCCGTCCAACTGACAACTGACGGCTCGGCCGACGGCAACTGCGCACGGCTCGGCAGCCCCTGGACCGTCGCGCCTACTGCTGCCGACCCAACGGTGTTCATCGAGTACGAGGCCACCTTGCCAACCAACACCTGGGCGGCACTGTGGGCGACCGGCGATCCGGGCCCGTGGCCGACGACCGGGGAGATCGACACCGCAGAAATGCTCAGTACCCCGGGGCAGGAGTGCCACACCTACCACTACGGGAGCCCGCCCAGCGGCAGCCAAATCGGCCCCGGCGACCCGAACCGCTGCGAGAGCAATACCCCCGGCTCTGAGGCTGTCTACGGGGTCGAATGGTCAGCCGGGCAGCTGACGTTCTACATCAACGGCGTCAAGACCGACCAGTTCATCAACTCGGCGATCAGCACCGACCCTGAGGAACTCGTGCTTGACAACGTTACGGGCAGCTGGGACCCGGCCCCCGGGCCTACGTCAACCCTGTCGGTCGACTACGTCCGCGTCTGGTCCAAAGCTATAGCGAACGTGCAGAACTCCGGCACGCCCTCGACATGCCTGGACGCCAACAGCACCGACTACCCGAACAACGGCGACGCCATCCAGCTCTATGGCTGCAACGACAACGGGGAGCAGCAATGGCAGGTCACCTCTGCCGGGCAGCTCGAGAACG
>Ga0335075_10018841_pt1 | contig 10226 bp, 3 predicted proteins | sample Lox_Sample_24_FD_206723 | JGI IMG/M metagenome (GOLD analysis project Ga0335075, IMG submission 206723) | Soil microbial communities from Loxahatchee National Wildlife Refuge, Florida, United States - Lox_Sample_2.4 | ecosystem: Environmental > Terrestrial > Soil > Wetlands | place: USA: Florida... | reverse complement strand
AGCATGTCGGGCCACACGCGTCGCATCGGGAAGCGCGAAAACCGCTCGGCGTACCGCTGATCGGTGAATTCGATCTCGGCATCCTGCACCTCGCACCCTCGGTCGCGGAATACCTCCCCCGCGGCCTCCAGCACCTTGTGCGATTGACCGGTGTACGAGTAGTACAGCAGCAAAACCCGCGGCGACCTTTCGCCGCGCCCGCCATTGGTCGTGTCCGGTTTATCCGTCATGGCACCTCCATCTTCGGATTTCGCGCACTGGGCTGTTCTGGCGGTGACCCGCTGCGCCCGGCCCCGCCGCGCTTGCGATCACCACCGGGCTGTTCTGGTGGCGACCCGCTGCGCCCGGCCCCGCCGCGCTTGCGATCACCACCGGGCTGTTCTGGTGGCGACCCGCTGCGCCCGGCTCCGCCGCGCTTGCGATCACCACCGGGCTGTTCTGGCGGTGACCCGCTGCGCCCGGCCCCGCCGCGCTTGCGATCACCACCGGGCTGTTCTGGCGGTGACCCGCTGCGCCCGGCTCCGCCGCGCTTGCGATCACCACTAGGCTCATCGCCGTGACCGACAAGGTTTCCGTCGACCTCAGCGGCCCCGCACAGACTATGCTGACGACCCTCTACTGCAAGGCGCTGGACGCCGACTGGGACCGGCCCATATTGGGCGATGGATTCGCCAAGCAGGCTGTCGCCCGAATCGATTACGACTGGCGCCAACTCAAGGTTGCCGACCGCTGGACGCCGCTGGTGACGGTGCGAACCGCCCAGTTGGACATCTGGGCGTCGGAATTTCTGGCCGTTCACCGGCGCGCCACCGTGGTCCATCTGGGCTGCGGGCTGGACAGCCGGGTGTTCCGGCTGGACCCCGGCCCAGGCGTGGAATGGTACGACGTGGACTACCCCGCCGTAATCGCGCTGCGGGAGAAAGTTTTTCCGGCCCGCCCGCAATACCACCTGGTTGCCACTCCGGCGACCGATCCGTCGTGGCTCGACCACATTCCTTCCGACCGCCCGGTACTGCTGTTGGCCGAAGGCATCAGCATGTACCTGACCGAAGATGACGGCGTCGCCCTGCTGCAACGCGTCGTCGACCGCTTCGGCTCCGGTGAAGTGCAGATCGACTTCTACAACTGGCTCACGATCCGGTCGCAGAAGGCGCACAGGCTGCAACGGCAGTCCGGTTCGACGCTGCATTGGGCCGTCAACAGTCCGGCGGACATCTTGAACCGCATTTCCGGGATTCGGTTGCTCACCGCCGCGACGTTCTTCGATGCGACCACCTTCGGCCGGACATCGGCTGCCTTTCGGTTGGCGAAGCAGCTGGTTCGTGCCGTTCCGCCGCTGCGCCGAGCATTCCAATACCACCGCTATGCCTTCGGCCCCGTTACCTGACACCGGTTGCGGCGTGCCGTTCGGCGATGCTGCAGAGCAGCGAACGTATGGCCTCCACCGATCTTTCCGGCGCAGGCCCATGCGAGTGATACTCGACGTTTAACTCTCCGGCGAATATCTGGGTGAAATAGATATCGATTCCGGCGCTGACGGCGAAATACATTTCGCCGTGCGTGCTGACCACTTCCACATCGGGGGGTGTAAGCAGCGGAGGGACCAGACCGTTATCGGAGAGCAGCACCACATCGGGCAAGCCCGGCGCGTTTCCGACGTACTGCGGGCTGAAGTGAAGCCGTGACTGCTGGATCACACCGTCGGACAGGTCTGCCCGAAAAGTCTCAGCGATGTCGCGAGCGAGGTCGACCACGGTGGTCCTGTGGTCAATCTCGGCGAGGTAGGTTCCCAATCCCACTGGGTTCGTGCACCCGGTCGCAGACACCGGCGGTGAGAGAAAGTACCGCAGATCGACCGTGTAGATGAAGGGAACCGGGATGTTCAGCCTGCCCCGAAGCTGCCACTCGGCCATCAGGATAACGGCGGAGAGCAGCGGGTGCATGCCGAGCCCATGGGCACGGCACAGCTCAACGATATCGTGTGTCTGCTGCTCGCTCAGCCGGCAGGATGCCGTCGGAACACGCACGGGCGAAGCAGGTTTGGCCTCGGTGACAGCTCGCCGCGACGGAGGAAGATCGTAGGCGAACAGCGCCGGCATGAACCGCTCGATCCCCGAGCGCTGCTGTTTTTGTATGCCCCGTTCGGCAAGCACTTCCTCTATCGACTTCGGCGTGGGCTCGGCGGTCACCGGACGGATACTTCCGGTGGAGACCAGATCGGTGTAGTAGGAGAGCAGTTCCTCGACCAGGTTGTACATGTGATGACCGTCGGCGAGGGCGTGATGGACATAAAGCGTTGGGTTTGGCTGTCCGTCGCGGATGGTCAGTCGGAGTTGGACCAGCGACTCGCTCTGGTCGAAGTGCGGAGGCGGCCCTTCGGCATCCGGCCCGTCAACCTCCACCACATCGATTTCCGGGGGCAGGAGATCATCGGTAACGAATTGGTGGCGCCCGTCCGGGCCACGCTCAATGTGGGCGCAAAGGATCGGGTGGGCTTCGAGCAGCGCATCGTAGGCAGCCGACAGGGCGTCGATGTCGATCGGGCCCTTCGCGTGTGCGCCAAGTCCCACGAAATGGTGTGTCTCGGCCAGCATTTCCTCACTGAGCGCCAGCTTCCGAATTACCGACGATGGAAACAAATTGGTACTCCCTGACCGTTTGCGAACGCGACGACGCGATTATGTTGGCGTATCGCTGGATGACAGGTCGACGAGGGTGAGTTCGTCGTCAGCCGAGTCGGTTTCATCCTGGGCGACCGCTTCGCGGACCAGCTCGATTGAGGCTTTTGCGAACCCGTCGGCAAGCGATTGCGCGGTGACTGCCTCGATCCGGCGGGTGTCATACCACCAATCGATGTGCAGCACACCGGCCGTGCGGTACACCCGAAGCTCGAGGGGGTGGCCCAGGCCGGGGATGGCCTCTCGCACCGGCAGGGCGGTGTCGGGGTCGAGCTGGACGGGGGCCTCCTCGGTGGGCAGGGTGGGCAGGTCGGGGATGGTGCCGACGTAGGAGAACAAGATGTCGGCGGGGCCGGTAGCGCCGAGCAGTTGCGCGGTCGGTGCATACAGGTACCGCAGCAAGCCATGCCCGATTCCGTAATGGGGAACCGCAGTCAACGTGTGGTGCACACCCTCGAGCAGTTGCCTGGCGCCGGTGGCGTCGTCTTTGGAGCAGGTCAGCGCGACGGGATACAGGGTGGTGAACCAGCCCACGGTGCGGCGCAGATCGACATCGGGTTTGAGCACCGAACGGCCTGGCCCGCGAAGGTCAACGGAGACTAGCCCGTCGCCGACCGCGGTCGCGATCGTCCGACCCAGCCCGGCGAGCAAGAGCTCCTCTATCGGCACCCGAAGTCGGCGCCGCGCGTCGTCGATCTCGGTTGTTTCCGAGATGCTCAGCGCCGACGGCAATCTCGCAAAATCGGTGACCGCCGGTGCTTCGGTGATCTCCCGGCTAGCGACCCGCAGGTCCGGCGCCGTCGCAGTCTCCAGCCAGAAGTCGCGGCTTTCGACGACCGCCGGATGCACGGCCAGTGCGCCGCAGCGCTGGGACCACTCGGTCCACGGCGTGGTGATCGCTTCGAGCGCAACCTGCTCGCCGGCCAACCGTTGCCCGAACGCGGTGAAGATGTCGGTGAGCAAGATCTCACGCGAGGCTTCGTCGGCGGCCATCGCGTGCACGCTGATCGCCAGATAGCACGAACCCCCTGGTACGCCACGGACATAAGTAGCGGTCAGCGGCGGACTCGACAGGTCCTGTTGGCGGATCTGCTCGTTCAGTATGGCCAGCAGCGCTTCCCGCTCCGCTGGACTTCCCGGGGGCACATCGTCGGGCAGCGACTCGGTGGCCAGTTCGGCGAACTCCTGCGGTTCGCCGACGACCTGCTCCCAAGTCCCTGCGCGTTCCGCGATTCGCAAACGCAGCGCTTCGTGGTGGTTGGTCACGGCGGTGAGCACCGAACGGACGTCCTCCACTTGCACATCGGGCCGAAGCTGCAGGATCAGCGGAACCCGCCACTGCCCGCGTTCTGCGACTCCATGTTCGAGGAAGTAGGCGATGTTCGGCGGAACAGGCGGATGCGCAACGTCACTCGGTGATTGACGCGCCAGCCCGCCGGCGGTGTATCGGGCAGTCAGCGCTTTGGCGAGCGCGGCGACGGTTGGGTTCTCGTACAGGTCTTGCGGTGTGAGGTCCAGTCCTTCGTTGGCGGCGGTCATCGCGACGCTGATCGCGACCAGTGAGTCGCCGCCGAGTTCGAAGAAGTTGGCCTTGCGGTCGACCGTCCCGAGACCGAGACACTGCCCCCAGATGCGCTGCAACGTCGCTTCGATCGGCGACTTCCCGTTGGTGGCCGCACGGGTAGCGTCCGCGGTCCCGGCCGCCGGCGCTGTCGCCGTCCCGTTAGTCGCGCCGGCGTCGGCCACCCACCCGGTGTGTGGCCGGTGGTCCACCCAATGTCGTTGACGTTCAAACGGATAACCGGGAAGGGTGAGCAGCTGTGGCCGCTGACCGCCACGCAGCGGCGTCCAGTCGACGTCGACGCCCGCGGACCAAAGCTGGCCGAGCGCCAGCAGGAAGGCATCCCGGTCGTCGCGGTTCTGCGCGTGGTGGCGCATCAGCCGAACGGCGCGGTGACCGCTCGACCACTTGGGGTGGCGCATCGCCGACGCGGTCAAGGTGCCGCCCGGGCCAACCTCAACCACGATGCGCTGGGGATCGGCCAGTAACACGTCGACTTCGTCGGAGAATCGGACAGTCGATCGAACCTGACGGGCCCACGTCGCGGCGTTGGTGGCCTCGCTGGGGGCCAACCAGGTTCCGGTGACGTTGGACAGCAACGGGATCCGCGGCTGGCGCAGCGTTTGCCGGGACAGGAAGCCGGTGAATTCCGGAATCATCGAATCCATCAATCGCGAGTGGAACGCGTGCGATGTGCGGACCCGACGCGCGACGATCCCCTGTTCGGTGAGGCGCTCGCTGAATTTACGAATGTTCTCCTCGGATCCGGCAACGACGCAGCCGCCCGGTTCATTGATCGCGGCGACGTCGACCTCACCGGACAGATGCTCGGCGATGGCATCAGGACTGAGCGCCACCGCGACCATGACTCCGCGGGGTGCGGCATGCATCAGGCGGGCACGCATCGATACCACCTTGATGGCCGTTGCAATGTCGAAGACGTCGGCGATGGTGGCCGCGACATACTCGCCGATGCTGTGTCCCGCCAATGCCGCCGGGTGAACACCGTACGTCTCGACCAGCCTCGCCAGCGCATACTCCACGGTGAACAGTGCGGGCTGGGTGCGGTCGGTGCGCTCCAGATTGCGCGCTGTCCCGTCGAAGATCTCGGCGCGTAGGTCGATGCCCAACTCTTCACCGAACCCCGCCGCGCACTCGTCGAAGTGCTCGGCGAACACCGGCTCGGACTCATACAGACCGCGCGCCATCCCGATGTGCTGGGCGCCTTGGCCGGGAAACAGGAAAACGAGTCGCTGTGAATCATGGTCAGCATCGGTGCTCGGCACGGATTCCCCGATAAACACGTTGTCGTGCTCGTCGGCGCTGAGCACCGTCGCGGCGTCCTGCTGGTTTTTGACGACCGCCGCCATCCGAATGTTCTCGGTCCGACGGCGTGCGAGGGTGTAGGCCACGTCAGGCAGGCTGGCCTCGTCGGCGCCGGACAATTCGTCGGCCAGGGCAGTGCGTGACTGCCGCAGCGCCTCGGCGGTGCGAGCGGACAACAGCAACACCTGCGGACCGGGTTGGGTTGCCGACGCCGGGACCGTCGGTGCTTCTTCAAGCACCACATGCGCGTTGGTGCCACCGACGCCGAACGAACTGACGCCCGCGCGCCGAACGCCGTCCCATTCCCACGGACCGTACTCACCGCGCACGACAAACGGTCCCTGATCGAGATGCAGTTCCGGGTTGGGGCTGGTGTAGTGCAAGGTTGCCGGAATTGCCTTGTGCTTCAGGCAGAGAATCGTCTTGATCAAACTCGCGATCCCGGCCGCTGACTCCAGATGACCGATATTGGATTTGACCGAACCGATATAGCAAGGACCCGGCCGGGCTTCTTCGGAAACGCCGAACGCTTGACGTAGACCTTCGATTTCGATCGGGTCGCCAAGCGGCGTGCCGGTGCCGTGTGTCTCGACATAGCTCACGGTTGAGGCATCGACGTCCGCGACCGCATGTGCCTCGGCGATGACATCCGCCTGACCGGCCGCATTGGGGGCGGCATAGGTCATCTTCGTCGATCCGTCGTTGTTCAGCGCCGATCCCCGGATCACGGCGTGAATCCGGTCCCCGTCATCGAGCGCGTCCTGCAACGACTTCAGCACCACGACACCGACTCCGCTGCCGAAGATCGTGCCATCCGAGCGCACGTCGAACGGCCGACAATGGCCCGTTGCCGAAACCATCGAACCGGGTTCGTGCCAGTACCCGACGTGGTGCGGTATCCGCAGCGAAGCGCCGCCGGCCAGGGCCATGTCGCACTCGCCGTTCAGAATGCTTTGGCAGGCCAAATGCACTGCTACCAACGCCGAGGAGCAAGCCGTCTGGACCGACAGCGCGGGGCCGCGCAGGTTGAACTGGTGCGCGACCTTCGTCGCCAGATAATCCTTGTCGTTCTGTAACGACAGGTTGACCATCTCGAAGGTCACGCCCTGCCCGATGATCACGTTCGGGTCGTGGTTGGACATGATGTTGTGCAGTAGGTACCCGCTAGTCGTGCTGGTGGCGTAGACGCCGACCGAACCGTCGATCTGGGCGGGGTCATAGCCAGCGTCTTCCAGTGCATGCCAAGCGGACTGCAGAAACAGACGATGTTGCGGATCCGTCATTCGAGCGGCTTGTGGCGTGAAACCGAAGAAATCGGCGTCGAATTCGGCTATCCCGTCCAACAAGGCGGCACGGCGTACATACGCGTGATTCGCCAGCGCCTTCTCGCTGATGCCCTCGGCGAGCAGGTCTTCCTCCGACAGGGTGACGATCGATTCCTCGCCGCGGCGCAGATTGTCCCAGAACGCCGACAGCGTATTGGCGCCGGGAAATCTGGCGGCCATGCCGACGACCGCAATCGCGTTGGCCGACGGTTCGCTATTGGTGGTCACACTCGGTCTCCTACCCTTCGTCGCGCCGCGGCTCGTTGCCGTGCGGCGGCACGCTGCTTGGCTCGATCACGAACTCCGCTCGCGCCCTCGGACTTTTCCTGCCCCTTAAGGCCCAATTGACGGATGAGGTCGGTCGCCAGATCGGTCAGTGACGCGCCCTGCAACAACAGGGCCACCGGCGGTTCCACACCGAAGTCACCGCGAACGGTGTTGCGGATCCGCACGGCCATCAGGGAATCCATTCCCAGTTCAGTCAACGGCTGGGCGTTGTCGATTGTGCTGTCCTTGGGATAGCCCATGATGGCCAAGATGCGTCCGCCCAGACGTGCGCTCACGACCGGGTGGGCTTCTTCGGCATCCATCTCGCGCAATGCATCCGGACCCGGCCAGTCGTCGTCGTCGCTGTCGATGTCGAGTTCCTCGGCCAGAGCCGCGAAATACCCGAGTTGCTGGATTTCCGGAAATGCGGCCGCCGCACGGTCCAGCCGCAGCCGCGCCACCCCCACCCTGGCGAGGTCGCCGGCGAGGATGGACTCCAGAGCCTCGATGCCTTCGGCCGGGGCAATGGGATCAAGCGCGCTGAACGTCAACGAGCGGGCGACGCCGATGTCGGACCACTGGCCCCAGTTGATCGTCGTGGCAGGCAAACCCGATGCCCGTCGCCAAGCAACCAGGCCGTCGAGCCACGCGCTGGCAGCGGCGTAGGCGCCCTGCCCGGGCGAACCCAGCAGCGACGACGTCGAAGAAAACCCGACCCACCAGTCCAGGTTTCGGTCGGCCGTGGCACTGGTGGCAACGTGCAGCCGCAGCGCGCCGGCTGCCTTGGGCGCCCACACCCGTTCCAGGCTCTCCCTGTCGAGGGCAGCAACGATCTGATCGTCGATCACGGCCGCGCCGTGCACGACTCCCCGTAACGTCAGCCCGGTCTCTTCGGCGGCTCTCACGAGCCGCTCGGCGACTCCGGGTGCGGAGATATCGCCCGGCACCACAACGATTTCCGCGTGCTGCTCGAGTTCAGCAAGCACCGCCCGCGCTTCATCGGAGGGCTCGGATCGTCCGTTCAGGACGACGCGTCCAGCCCCGCTGTCGACGAGCCAGCGAGCGACGACCAGACCGATACCGCCAAGACCGCCGGTGACAATGTAGGCGCCATCGCGTCGGACGACGGAATCTCGTTTACCGGTAGCAAGCGCCGCGCGGGTAAGACGTTCGGCATATCTGTGTTCGCCACGCCAGGCGATCACATCGTCGCTACTGGCCAACCCCAGCTCGGTAATCAACGGTGTCACGGCGTCGTCCGGCAAATCCACCAGGGTGGTACGTAGGTCTGGATGTTCGTAGGCAAGAACCCGGATCAGACCTTTCAGTGCGCCGATCGAGGGGTCGCCCGGCTCGTCGGCATTAACGGCCATACCGTTGCGGGATACCAGCCAGATCCGCGGGGCCTTACCGTGCCAGCCGCCGATGACCGCGCGCACCGTCATCGCGATGGCCCAGGCAAGATCGCGGCTGCGCGCCGGCGCGTCACCGGAGTCGGTGCCATCGAATGGGCGCTGCCCGGCGAAGATGACCACCCCGACCGGCGGCAGCGCGGGGTCTGCCGCGGTTTTCGCGAAGGCCTCCCGCACCGCAGACTCTTGGGAAAGGTCCGCGGTGATCACCCGTCGAGTCGGTGAGCCGAATTGGCCGGCGAAATCGCTTGCGATTGTCTCGGTCTCGGCACCGTCCGTCAACACCAGCCAGCTGCCATCACCCGGTGCTGCCGGACTGGCGGGAATCTCAACCCAGCTGGTATCAAAGATCTTCTGCGTCAGCGGCATTGGCACGGTGCGCCGCTGCACACGTTGCAAGTAGATGCCGGTGATCTCGGCGGTCGGAGTTCCGGTGTCGTCGGTCAGGACAACCCGGCCCATTATGCCGGCGCCGTCGCCGTCCGGGTTGACCAGCTCGGCGCGGCATCGAGCGCGTCGGCCGACATCGCCGAATACCCGGATCCGCTCGAACGACACCGGCAGATAGGTGGCTTCGCCGGAATCGGTGAGCGATTCGGCAGACATCGCAGCCGCCAGGCCCTGCAGCGCGGCATCAAGCAGCACCGGATGCACCCGATAGCTGCGATGCCCGGTGGCCTCGTCCGGCAGGGCTATCTCGGTTTCCGACGAGCCGTTGGGCTTGCGAACAATCCGGGTCAGCGCGGCGAACGCCTGCCCGTGATGCAAACCCGTGTTGCGCAAGGCGGAGTACAGATCTGCGGGCGAAACGACGGTGCCGGACTCGACAGAGCTCGTCTGCTTAGTCGGCGTTTCGGGCTGCGCTGCCTCGACTCGGGCGACGGCGTGGCGAGTCCAGTTGCCGGTAGCCGACCGTGAATGGATTTCGACACGAATCTCGTCGGCGGAATCCTGGCTGCCTTGGGTCAGCTGGGTCGTGATCTGGGTTTGGTCACCCAGCGCCAGCATCTGCTCGACTTCGAGCCGGTTCACCGCCACGGATTGCACCGGTAACCCGAGGGCTTCGCTGGCCGCCGCCAGGGCTATTTCGGCATACCCTGTCGCCGGCATGACCGGCTGGCCGTGCACCTTGTGGTCCGCCAGCCATCCAACGAGTTCGGTCCCGACGTCGGCCTGCCACACATGATCGCGACCGGAAGGCATCTCGACGTGCATACCCAGCAGCGGATGAGTGCTGGGAGACTGGCGGCTCGCCGCTAACGGCGCGGCCCAGTATCTGGTGTGCAGCCATGGCGTCGGCGGAAGGTCGGTGAGTCTCTTTGTGCTGCCGGCAGTTTGCGGCGTGGCAGCTGACGGGGGCTGAACCGTTGCCAGCTGCGTGTGGAAGGTGAGTGTTTCGGGATTGTCCCGGTTCAACGTCGCCGCCACCTGGGCACCACCGCGCGGCCTGGCCGACTCCAGGTTGCCGGCGATGGCGTGGCTGAGCAGTGGGTGTGGGCTGACTTCGACGAAGGTGGCGTGCTTTTCCGCAGCCGCCGTCACGGCCTGGCTGAACCGCACCGGATTACGCAGATTGACCACCCAGTAGTCGGCATCGAACAGCGGCGCCGCACCGTTGGTTTGACCGACCGTGCTGATCAACGGGATCTTCGGCGTC
>Ga0335075_10018840_pt1 | contig 10226 bp, 11 predicted proteins | sample Lox_Sample_24_FD_206723 | JGI IMG/M metagenome (GOLD analysis project Ga0335075, IMG submission 206723) | Soil microbial communities from Loxahatchee National Wildlife Refuge, Florida, United States - Lox_Sample_2.4 | ecosystem: Environmental > Terrestrial > Soil > Wetlands | place: USA... | reverse complement strand
TGCGAGCCAGCTGTTTGGGGTGAGGCCGTGGAATCCGCTGCTGCTGGCGGGGGCGACTGGGCTGCTGGCGGGGGCGGCGCTGCTGGCTGCGGTGATCCCGGCCAGGCGGGCGGCGAGCGTGGACCCGATGCAGGCGCTGCGGAGCGAGTGAGGTGTGGCCGGGTCGCCCGCCCTGCGGAAGTCTCGGCCGGGAGCCTCGCCCCTGGCCGAAGGACAGGGTGGCACAAGACGGCTCCAGCCAGATCGCTTTCCTACCTCCGCCCGCGCCGAAACCTCCGGGTCGCCGCCACTACATCCGGAATGCTGTCGATGCGTGACTTGCCCTGTTGGCGTCAGTCGACGAATGCCAGAACTGTACACTCATCTCAACCGGACCCAAAAAGAATTTGCGGTACGGACCTCTGTATGCCCGGCAGCTAAAAAATGTCGAATTCGGCTGATCAGCTGTCCAGATCGGGGCCGCTTCAACGACTATCGAGAGAAGAATGTGCGATGGAGGGGCGATGAAATATCTGTGTTTGGTCTTCTACGACGAGAAAAAGCGCAATGGACTTTCAGATCAGGAGTCTCAAGCCCTGATTGACGAATCCCTCGATTTCGACGAGGCCCTGCGCAGAGAGGGTTATCTGATCGCGGCTGGGCCGCTTCAACCCGTCGAGACGGCGACCACGGTTCGTGTCCGAGGCGGCAATGTTTCAGTTACGGACGGGCCCTTTGCCGAAACCAACGAGCAAATCGCCGGATTCGTGCTGATCGAGACGCAGGATCTGAACGAAGCGATTCGTGTCGCATCCAGGATCCCGCCGGTGCGCCTGGGAGGGGTAGAGGTGCGTCCAATGCAGGATCGGGTCCATAGCAAAGAAGGCAACAGCCATTGATATATCGCATTGCTGCCCGGTCGATACACTGAGCCCTAAGAGGTCATTTTGAGCGACAGCGCCGGCCGAGAAGACGTTCGCAACACGCTTGACGCGATCTATAAGAATGAATCGCGCCGCGTGCTGGCCACGCTCATTCGTCTGCTGGGCGATTTCGAACTGGCGGAAGAAGCGCTCCATGAGGCTGTGATGGCTGCGATGGAGCAGTGGCCGCGCGATGGCATCCCTGCGAATCCAAGGGCGTGGCTGATATCGGCTGGAAGATTCAAAGCGATCGATCAGGTTCGCCGCCGTGCCCGCAATGCAGGTTCTCTGGACGAAGTGGAACGCCAGTTCCGACAGGAGCCATTCGACCCGGCGCAGTGGGATGAGCAGCATCTGGAAGACGACCGGCTGCGCCTCATCTTTACCTGTTGCCATCCGGCATTGCCCTCGGAAGCGCGGACTGCCTTAACGCTGCGCGAGGTCTGCGGCCTGACGACAGAGGAAATCGCGAGAGCAATTCTTACAAGCGCCGCCACCGTTGCCAAACGGATTGTTCGTGCGAAGACCAAGATCAGGGAGGCGCGTATTCCGTACATCGTGCCCAGGCCGGACGAGCTACCCAGCCGCCTGGACTCCGTTCTTCAGGTCATCTATCTCATATTCACGGAGGGATACGCGGCTTCCTCCGGTATCTCGCTCACGCGTGCGGATTTGTCTGCGGAGGCGATTCGGCTAGGGCGTTTGCTCCTGGAGCTTTTGCCCGAGCCCGAGGTACCGGGTCTGCTCGCGCTGATGCTCCTTCAGGAAGCACGGCGTTCCGCTCGCGTGTCTGCGCAGGGAGATCTGATCCTGCTGGATCACCAGGACCGCTCCCTATGGAATCGTGACCAGATCGAGGAGGGAATCAAGCTCGTCGAGCGAGCGCTGACGTCTCGACGCTTCGGACCCTATGCCCTGCAGGCGGCAATCGCCGCCGTCCATGCAGAAGCGCCCACCGCGAAGGCGACCGATTGGAAGCAGATTTGCGGACTTTACGATGTTCTGCTGCGAGTGGACCCCTCGCCGGTCATCGAACTCAACCGAGCTATTGCGATCGCGATGCGCGACGGCCCGGCCGCCGGTCTTGAGATCGTTGAACGGATTCTCAGCCGGGGCGACCTCAGGAACTATTACCTTGCTCACGCTTCTCGTGCCGATCTTCATCGCAGACTGGGCCACAGGGGCGAAGCGACCGTCTCTTACCAGCGCGCATTGACTCTCGTGCGTCAGGAGCCGGCACGTCATTTTTTAGAGCGCCGCCTCAAAGAGTTGCGTGGTTGAGAGCGTGTAGTTCCTGACCAGGGTACCGAATCCACTCTCAGAAGAAGACCGTATAGCTTGCGGTAGCAACGAGCGCGTCGTGGACCCGGGGCGTGATGGCCGCCCCATGCTCATAGCTCAGGCCGATACCCAGGTATTGTCCGGGATGGACCCGCAGGGCGTAGCTTCCGGTGAGTGACGCGGAAGCGCCCCAGACGGTGTGATCTGAGGCCAGAAGGGATTTCGTCAGATCGCTGCTGTGGCCGCTGTAGTAGCCAACGAGCGAAGCCATGTCTGAAGGCCGCGAGCGAAAGGGAGCCTTCTGGTAAAGCCGCAGTTCATAGTAGCTGTCGTAGGCGTTGAACCGAGCATCGGCGGTCATGGCTGTTGCGCCCAGATAAAGTCCGTGACCAGGCTGGATCCGATCGGGATTCCGCAGTTGATAGTCCATCAGGACAAATGCAGCATGATTCCCGGACTGTGATTTTCCAGTGGCAAGATTCGGGTAAGGAGTGCTGTTGAGCATGTAGCCAGTCCGGAACCAGATCGCGTGAGACTCCGCGGTGGCCGGTTGCTGGTAGCCTGCTTCGCCAAACAGGAGGAGCTTGTCGCCATGAGGAATGAACCGAAGCCCGGTACTATTCCGCGCGACTTCCATCGGCCCTCCCCTGGGGTCAAGGCTGCGCTGCGTCACCGCCTTAAGGTAGGTGTACTTCGGTCCGCGAATCCTGACGTTCAAAGATGGAGCTGTCAGAGGAGCATATGAGAGACCGACCTCAAACGGCAGGACAGCGTAGACACCCTGCGCTGCGGTCGCGGCCGAACCCCCTACTGTCAGGCCAATCACTTCGAGATTGTTGCCGACAAAGCCTGCCTTCACTTCAAAACGGTTCCCGGCGAAGGCTTTGTAGAAATAGAGACCGTAAACCTGAAACGTCTTGGGGCCGGCAGGCCTCCAGCTAACCCAGTTCCAGTATCCGCAGGCCGTGAACTGGGAGTGGTTGAGATGGAGCTGACGAAGATCGGCGGTCAGAGTCTCGTTCGCCATCGCGCCCTCGAATGGACTCTCACCGACATAGGTCTGGTCATCGGCGGCCACGGGCACCTGAAGCGTGTTCTGTGCGTATTGCGACTGCACAACGGTGCGCAATAAGACTCCTTCGTCCCATAGCTTTTGTCGGAAAGCGGAGTTGAGGCCAATTGGGCTGTCCGAAAACGGTGGCATTTCGGTTTCGGCGCCCACCAGGTTCAGATCCTCAATGGATCGTTCAGACCCCTGTGGATTCTGTTGACCGTCAGCCGGGACGGATGGGTTCCGGACCTGTCCCCAAATTGGGCATGAAACGATGAGCATCAATACGAGTGGAACGGAAGGAAAATGGCGTTGCGTAATCCGCACTTGAATCTCCAAAATGCCGAAGCTTTGTCGCGCCGACCGGCCTGCTTGCTACTTGCTGTCACGGCCGCACTATTGGAGTTGTCGAATGCGGTTCCGGAAAATGGACATTCTCCGCCCAAAAAATGTTCCTTGTGAACCGTGGAAGGCCAATGCCTCTGACTCCGGTTACCTTCAGAAGAGCCTCAACAGATCTTCGAGGCGACCCGCCTCCCTCTCCGGCTATGGAACAGGAATTGCCGTTCCCGGCCTACTGCGAATCGGCGGTGCAGAGATCCTGGTTATGGTGGCAAGTGGCGTAATCAGCGACGGTTGCAGGCTCGGCGAGCGCATCATCGCCAATGCGCTCATCGACGGCGGCGATTGGGTCGCGTGAACCGATTGTGGCCGGGTCACCCGCCCTGCGGAAGTCTCGGCCGGGAGCCTCGCTCCTGGCCGAAGGACAGGGTGGCACCCTACGGCTCCAGCCAGGTCGTTTTCTTACCTCAACCCGGCCGAACCGCCGGGCGGTCCACTCCCCGGGGTGACCTCGGCTTCGGCCGCCAACGGGATACCTTAATAGTTATCAATCGCCCCAATTCCAGCCTGAACATCATTTACCTTTGAGTAATAGGGAGTACCTTCCTGAATACTCCATGAAGGCCATCGATAACTATCTTTAATTTCAATGGAGTATACTACTTATACACGGGTAAGGCCTGGACCCCGAAAATCTCCGCCGGGTACCCGTAACTTCCCGCTTACGGGCACGGGGACCCCGCCGCCGTCTCCCGGACGGTCGAACGGGCCTCTCTACTTCTGCGCGGCAGCGGCTTCGACAGCCGGCGGCTCGGGCTGCGGCGGGATCAGCGGCAGCTCCTCCACCACCTGGAGCCCGGCGCGCCGCAGCAGCTGGAAGACGATCGGTTTCGTCAGCCGGGTCGCATCGTACTCGACCCGGATGGTCTTCCACTCCTCGTCGAGCTGGACGCGGCGGATGCCGTAGACCTCGCTCATCTTGCCGAGGGCGAACATGGCCGTCTCCGTGGGATGGCCATCGTAGCGATAGAGGACGTCGAGCAGCGTCATGGTTCGATGATACCGCGACGGCCCGCCCCTCGGAGCCGGCGACCGGGGCCCCAGCCCGCCTCAGATCCGCACGCCCGGCTGGAGGAACGGGTTCGTCGCGCGCTCCTCGCCGATCGTCGTTTCGTGCCCGTGACCGGGAATCACCCGGATGGCGTCCGGCAGCGCCAGCAGCCGGTCGTGCAGCGAGCGCAGAATCTGCCGCGCGTCCCCGCCGGGCAGGTCGGTGCGGCCGATCGATCCGGCAAAGAGCGTGTCCCCGGCCAGCAGCAAACGATCCGGCTCGAAGTAGAGGCAGATGCTGCCCTGGGTGTGGCCGGGCGTGTGCAGCACCCGCGCCGGATGCGCGGCGAGTCCAACCAGAAGGCCTTCCTCGGCGCTCTCATCCGGCGGCGCGACCTCCGGTGTGGCGATGCCCAGCCACGCGGCCTGCATCTCCATCATCTTCAGCAGCGGCAGATCGTTCTGGTTCAGCAGGATGGGCGCGCCGGTGGCGCGCTTCAGCTGGAGCGCCCCGCCGACGTGGTCGATGTGGCCGTGGGTGACGACGATCTGCTGCAGCGTGAGCCGGTGCTCCGCCAGCCGCGCCAGGATCTGCGGGATGTTGTCGCCGGGATCGACAACCATGGCCTCGCCCGAGGCTTCATCGCCCAGGACCGTGCAGTTGCACGCCAGCGGACCGACGGGGAAGGTTTCGAGGATCATGTCTTGTATTGTGAGACGCAAACGGGCAGGCCGCACAGCCTGCCCGTCTCTGCGTTCCGGAGCAGAACTAATGCTTCGCCGGGGCGCTCTGCGAGGAGCCGGACAGCACCGATGTGGAGTGCGCCACGTGGTGCTGGTACATCACCGTCAGCGTCATGGAGGTGATGAAGAAGATCACGGCCAGCCAGGCGGTGGTCTTGGTCAGCAGATTGGCGGCCGAGCGCGGACCGAAAGCGGTCTGCGAGCCCTGCCCGCCGAAGGCCGCGGCCAGGTCGGCGCTCTTGCCCTGCTGCAGCAGGACGATCACGATGAGCAGCAGGCAAACAATGATGTGAACCGATATGAGAACGTAAATCACGCGGGTTAACCCTCAGGACGGAGCGGAGATTTTGGTGCGGAAGGGGGGACTTGAACCCCCATGCCTTTTGGGCGCCACCCCCTCAAGATGGTGTGTCTGCCAATTTCACCACTTCCGCACTTAAAAACTGCTGTGTTTTCAATTTGTTGGCAGGAACCGTTGTTGAGGGCCGATTCCTGTGTATTCATTTTTGTCACTACCCTGCGCCGCGTGCTTCGGTGTGCCGGCTGGCGGTTCTCAAGTCCGCCCAGGCGCATGAACAATTTCTGCACCGCGTTGGCCTGCGGATGCACGTAGCGCATCGTCGTTTTAATGTTATCGTGGCCCGCCACGTACTGCAACGTAAACGGATCGGTATGCTCCCCGGCCTCGGTGAGGAAGGTGTGGCGGAGTCCGTGAAGCCCGGCGTCCGGGTGGGTCTGGATGATCTTCCTTAAATGGCCGATCTGGGTTTCGAGCACCCATGGTCCGAGCGGCCGGGCAGGGTCGCCCGGATGGGTGAAGATGTGGGCGCATTTTGAAGCTGCGATCAGCTTCTCCAGCACCTCCTTCATGGCGAAGTCGATAGCCAGCTCGCGCCGCCGCGCCCGGCGCTTGAGGCCGCGCTTGATCAGCAGCGTGCCGTACAGCCTGCCTTCGACAGGCTGCGGATAGAAATGGACGCAGTCCTTCATCAGGTGGAGCATCTCGCCGCGGCAGATGCCGCAGTGTCGGGCGAGGATCGAGGCCGAGAACAGTGGCTCGGGTGCATTGTCGATCCACGCCTTGTAGGCATCGGTGGTGAAGACAAAATCCGTCTCCCGCTCCGCTCCTTCGTCCTTCGTGTACTGCTCGATCACCGGCACTTTCTCGATGAGCTTGAGCTTCCGTTGGGCATAACGCAGCGCCTTGCGCAGCGTCGCCAGATAGCGGTTCACCGTGGTTTTGGTCACCGGCGAGCCGGTTCCATTGCGCCGGCGTCCGCCGTTGCGGAGGGCCCAGGTCTTGAAGGCTTCGATCTTCGGCTCATCGATCCGGTCGAGCGGCAGATCGGCCCAGGGGCCGTATTCGAGGAGCTTGCGGTAATTCTCGCGGTAGAACTTGACGGTCCCTTTCTGCTCTTCCTTGGCGGTGCCGACCCAGGCATCGAAGATCTCCTGGTACTGCCGCAGCGTGGGAATCGTGGGGGCTGGCTCCACAGCTGCCACGGGCTCCGGCGCCTCAAGGCCGGCTTCTTGGCGGATGAGTTTCAGGCGTGCCACCGAGGCAACATTCATCGCATCGACCTTGTTCGTGGTCCCGGTGGACCGCGAATAGATCCTGCCCTTGTAGGCAAAACGATAGCTGTAGTAGGGGCTGTTGGCCCGTTTCCAGATGTTCATGCGATGTCCGCGCGGCGGGTATTGCGGTCAACCAGCTCGCGAATGGTTTCCGGCCGAATCATGACCCGCGTTCCGATCTTCACGTAGTCGATGCGCCGGTACAGTATCCAGTCTCGCAGGGTTTTGACTGATATGCCAAGCAGGGGAGCCGCCCGCCCGACGCTCACCAGCGCTTCGATCGGATCGGGTGGACCGGCCGGTTGCACCGGACTTCGGGTCGTGAAGATCGGCGTGCGTTGCGGGCTTCGGGAAGCGGGAAAGAGGAGCGTTTGCGGCTGTCCGGAAAGGTGATTGGTCGATCTGCGCGGCTTGGGCACGGGGGAAGACCTCCCTGTGCAAAAGCTGCACCCAGTGTGGATTTCTGTCCAATAACTTTTCGGGGTTCTGCGATAACCATTCGGGGCTTCGACGAGCCCGTTCGAGATCGGCGAACGGTTAGATCGGATCTTCAATAGCACGATTCCTTGGGAATTTTCGAATAGTCAACCCGGCCAACGCCAATTCTCTGAGCAAAATCTGGCGTGAGAGCGACAACTCCAAAAGGCGTCATTCCTACGACAAAACCCCTTTCCGCAAGCGGCACACCTTCTTGAAGCCCAACTCCCGTGAAATAGAACATGGTATAGCCCGTCTTGTAAAAGACGACATCCCCGTCGGAGGGATTGCCTTCGCTTGGCAACATCGTCATCAAGCGGGCTTGCTCACGCGCGATTCCTGCCGATGCCTCCGGTTTCAGTTGTTGCTCCGGTAGTAAACCCTCGCTATTAAGCACATATGCCGCAAAATTTGGCGAATCGAAACCCTGCTCAGGATTCACGCCGCCCACCTTCCATCTCACATTCTGATCCCGCAATTCAAGAGTCCGTGCAAGCACACGCGCCTGACAAGGTTCATAGGACATCAACTGTTTAGCGTCCATCAGAGTGACATTCCGCGCGTTTCTCAATAGATTTGTGGATTCCTGCAACTGAGCCGTCATGGAGGCGATCTGATTGGAGAGCTCTACTTTCTCTTGCATCAACTTGTTTACTTTCGGACCTAATACAAATCCGGCATAACCTGCGAATGCAAGGGCGAATATCCCCAAGGCAATCTGGAACCCGAATAAGGTTCGAATTGCGAAATCGGTTTCGCGACCAGCTTTGGACGCTAAGGCTTTGGATATTGGAATTTCGGGCATCAGCGGGTTCCCCCTTTCCCGAAGCTCATCTGAATCATCACGATCATTGCAAGAAGAATGGCGGCGGCACCTGTCGCTGATCCTTTCGAAAATTTTCCAAATAAGTCGGCGGTCGCGAGATCGGGGTGTTCCGCAAGCACGATCATCAGGACAGAAACGACTATCACAATGCAAAGACACGCGGTTCCGCAGACCATGATTCTCAAGTAATCCGAAACTTTCCGGCTCGGCGGCATCGCTCTTCGCTAAGGCGGGTTCAATCGTAGCACGGAAACGGGTAAGTTTTAGCCCACTTCTGGTTCACCTGCTAGCGTGCAGGATTTCCCGAGAGGCCGCCGGCCACATGATTCCCGGTCTGAAACGGAAAAACGAAACAGGAGCCCCACCAAAGCACCTTGGCTGCCTTTAACCCACAGAGGGGTATATGTCGAGGTGCAACGGCCATGACTCCAAGTCAAACGCGTATCCGCGATCTTGAGCTGCTTCTCGTGTTGAATGAAGAAGGCAACATGACGCGCGCCGCCACGCGGGTCGGGATCAGCGAACCGGCCCTTAGCAAGCAACTGCGGAAGCTGGAGCAACGACTCCGGCTGAAACTGTTCGAGCGGGGTAACAATGGCATGGTCACGACTTCCTCCGGCCAGGCGTTTATGGCGCACGCCTACGAGTGTTTCCATGCGTTCCACCGTGCTGTGAATGAAGCACACGATAGTCAGTTTGGTGAACAGCACAGTCTGAGAATCGGTGCATCTTCCTACCTATCGAACCGCTGGTTGGAACGGCTGCAGTCCGTTGAGTTCCGTTCGCACCGAAAGGTCTCAATCGAGATGGTCACCGGGTTCACATTCGACATGCTGGGGCGGCTTCGATCTGGCGAGATCGACGTGGCATTGGTCGAGTCACCTCCCGGAAATGCGGTGGTTTCGAGCGTATGCGTCGCCAATGACCGCTTCATGATTGTCATGCTGAGGGGACATCCCCTAGCTGGAATGAAGTCTGTTGACTTGGGCGATGTGGCGGAGTTCCCTTGGGTGTTCTTCGAACGGAGGGTTCACCCGAGTCTCCACGATGGGATTCTGAGGAAAATGCACCAGAAGGATTTACATCCGCGGATTCGCCATCATGTGACGCAAGCGGATCAGGTGCCGGTGATCCTCGGGGAAGATTCCGCCGTTGCGTGGTTGACGCCTGCCGGCGCCGAGCGGATCGTCGGGGACCGTCTGGTTGCCATACCGCTCGGCGACCCGGAAATTCGACTGGAGATTCATTTGGCGACGCTGGCGGCCAACAAATCACCCGTCGTAAGCGAGTACGTGCGCAGGTTCGTGAAGAGCGTTGAAGAGAACCGTGGGCCAGTCCAGTTGAGCCTGCCGATCGATCAGAACCGGGCGGCGTGAGGCTCGAACCGGCAGTATTGCCTATAATGTCAACACTGGTGGTCGAATCCCCTCCGGGCAGATGCTCGCGAATGCCGCCAAGCGAACCGCACTGGGAAGAGCTGACATGGAGTTGGGCCTGGTCGACGGGGCGCCGCGCTTCTGATCAGAGACTGGAGCCAGCCGCCAAAGCGGCGTGGTCATACGCTCTTCTTTGTGCCTGGGTTTATCTGAATGATCGCGATTACGCGCACGACCTGATGGACCACGCCGTGCAGAATGCCGCGGGTTATCTTAGCCGGCACCCGGAATCGCCTGACTGGAAGCTCATTGCACGGATCAAAAGCGTGCTGCGCCGTCGAGCGAAGCAGATTGCCCACAAGCGCAGGCTGGAAATTCCTTCGGGGTCACTCCGTGACCTTGAGGGCCTGCTCATTGAACCGTCATATCTTGAACACCGTTCAATAGCCAGCGAATTGGTCTCACGGCTTTCGCCCGTCGTGCGGTCGGTTCACAACCAGCGCCAGCTCGGGTATACATGGCGGGAGATTGCAGCAGAACTGGAGCTAGATCACACCGTTGTCCGCCGTGCCTATTTTCGGGAGTTAAAATCTTTGCTGCGC
>Ga0335075_10018839_pt1 | contig 10228 bp, 8 predicted proteins | sample Lox_Sample_24_FD_206723 | JGI IMG/M metagenome (GOLD analysis project Ga0335075, IMG submission 206723) | Soil microbial communities from Loxahatchee National Wildlife Refuge, Florida, United States - Lox_Sample_2.4 | ecosystem: Environmental > Terrestrial > Soil > Wetlands | place: USA: Florida... | reverse complement strand
GGCTATCGCCGGCTGCAGGGGGTGGTTTACCGCCGCGGCGATCCGCGCTTTGAAGGCCGCTCGGTCAAGGAGGCCATTGCCGCCATATCTGCCGCACCCGACTGCCTGATGGTCAATCGCAACGCCGGCAGCGGCACCCGCATCCTGGCCGACCGGCTGCTCGCCGGGGCGAAGCCGCCGGGTTATTGGTCGCAACCAAAATCGCACAATGCCGTTGCCGCTGCGGTGGCGCAGAACCGCGCCGACTGGGGGATCGCGATTGAAAGCGTAGCGCGGCAATACGGACTCGGCTTTATCCCGGCTCAGGACGAGCACTACGATTTCATCATTCCCAAAAGCCGAGCCCAACGCCCGGCGATTCTGCGCTTTCGGCAGGTTCTCGTTGATCCCGAAACAGACGCTGCGCTGACGGCGCTCGGTTTTCGAAAATAAATTCGCCGGTAACGCGAATTGTTTAATTTCAACACGCGCCATCGGCAAAATTGACCGATTTTTTGTCTCTCCTGTTAAGAAATTTAGTGTTTTTCCGCCCGACCTGAGGTTTTATCGCCCTGTTAATATTTTCTTAACGGCGCGGAGCGAAAGGCCGCTCTCAGCGGCAGGCTTCGTCCCGCTTTCAGCCGGGGGGCATTAAATGCGAGCGAAGTTGGGCTGGGGCCTCGTCTGGGGCGCCATACTCGTGGGCTGTTTTGCCGGACATTCACGCAAGGCCGCCGCCGGCAATTGCGCGCTTTATGCGCGGGCGGTCACCGGCGTCAATCTTTACGGTGCGGCCGGCTATTGGTGGTACGAAGCGGCCGGGCGCTATCAGCGCGGGCAGGTCCCGGCGGTCGGCTCGATCCTGGTTTTTCGGCCGACGGGAGTCATTCCGTCCGGTCATGTCGCGGTCGTTTCCAAGGTGATCGGGCCCGACATGGTATTGGTCGATCAATCAAACTGGTATCACGGCCGCGTCACCTTGGGGACGCCGGTCGCCGATACCTCGCCCAATCACGATTGGACGACGGTCACGGTAATGAACGTCGCTTCCGGCCAGTTCGGCCGCGACAACCCGACTTTTGGCTTTGTCTATCCGCAGAGCGCCTCGACCCAAACGGTCGCGGGTCTCGACACCGGCGGGTTCGATCCACAGATCTCCGCCGCCCGCGCCTCCTACGAACCTGGTCAGCAGCCGGAGCTGTTTCATTTCGCGGCCGCGGATAGTGATGGTTACCGCCGCGTCCGCGGTCACCGCTTTGCCCATCGGAGAACGGCACGGTACGCGATCAGGCACGATCATGCCGGGCGGCGATCTCGTTCGTCGACTAGCCACGCTGTGGCACAGCACATCCGGCATCATCAGTCCTACCGAACGGCTTCCGCGGATTGACAGAGACCGCGCAAACGAGCCTATCCTCGCCCGCCGCCGCCCGCGAGGAAAGCCATGCCTTCAGCCAACACCGATCCCACCCTATTGCCGGCCCGCATCCTGTCGCAGCAGATCGGCGCCGGTCAGCTCTCACCGGTCGATGTCGTCGAGGCACTCCTCGCCAGGATCCGCGATCGTGACCAGAAGCTGCACGCTTATGTCGAGGTGTATGACGAGGACGCCCGGCTCGCCGCCGAGGCGGCCGACAAGGCAATCCGGTCCGGTCATCGGATCGGCCCGCTGCATGGGATTCCGATCGCGCTCAAGGATTTGATCGAAATCGAAGGGCGAGTGACGACCGGCGGCTCACAGGTCTGGCATGATCGCCGCTCAGCCTACACGGCAACCATCGCCCGGCGCATGATCGCCGCCGGCATGATCGTGCTCGGCAAGACCCACACGGTCGAGTTCGCGATGGGCGGCTGGGGCACCAACCAGCATCGCGGGACGCCTTGGAACCCATGGGACCCGGAAACGGCGCGGACCCCGGGCGGATCGAGCAGCGGCACCGGGGTGGCGGTGGCGGCGTGCATGGCGCCGTGGGGGATCGGCACCGATACCGGCGGCTCGGTGCGGTTGCCCGCCTCGTGGTGCGGTCTTTCCGGTCTCAAGACGACGATCGGCCGGGTCAGCACCTACGGGGTTTTGCCGTTGAGCCCGAGCCTCGACACACCGGGGCCGATGGCGCGATCGGTCGAGGATGCAGCGTTGCTCTATCAGGCGATCGAGGGCCCTGATCCCGCCGATCCGCGCACCTTGGGCCGTCCCTCGGCCGGTTCGCTGGGCACGATGCGGCGCGGCGTACGCGGATTGAAACTGGCGCGGATGCCGGCGCTTGAGCGCGATCACGTCGCCGCCGAGATGCTCAACGCCTACGACGTGGCAATCGACACGTTGGCGCGCCTCGGCGCCGAGATCGTCGATATCAACCTGCCGCGCCGGTTCTCCGATTACACGCAGCTGACCGGCCGCATCATCGGTGCCGAATCATATTTCCTGGTCGGCGACCTCGTCGACGACATGAGCCTGCCGATCGACGAGGCGGTGCGTCCGCGGATCGCCTCGGGACGGGGTGTCTCCGCCCGCGAGTATCTCGGCGCACTGCATGAACAAGCCCTGGCCAAAGCGGAATTCGCCACCGCCCTCGGCGACGCCGACGCGCTATTGACCCCGACGACGACCACTGCCGCGATCCCGGTCGAGGCGGTCGATCAGAGTTCGACACCGGCGCACTTCACCCGGTTTGTCAATGCACTCGAACTCTGCGCGCTGGCGGTGCCCGACGGCTTTACCGCCCACGGGTTGCCGTTGTCGCTGCAGATCGTCTGCCGCGGCTATGACGAGGAGACGGCGCTGCGCATCGGCTGGGCTTATCAGCAGGCGACAGAGTGGCATGAGCGCCATCCCTCCGGCATCGGCGGCTGATTCGATCAGTTGCCGAGGCCGAAACGGCGGCCGAGGAAATCGAGTACGTCCCGGGTGCAGCGATCGGGAAAGGCGTCGCAAATGTTGTGCGGCGCGCCCTCGTAAACCCGCATCTCGACATCGCGGACAAGGCGGCGAAACGGTTCGTAATTCGCCGTCGAGCCGATCGGCTCCGCCCCCGGCACGACGACCAGGGTCGGACAACGGATGCGGCCGACCGCGTCGCTCCAATCATAGCTCGCCATCAGCAAAACAAATTTGCCGATATAGGCTGGGTCGTTTTTCGCGGCTTCATCGAGAAACCACTCGACCAGCCCGGGATCGACCTCGTCCAGCGGCAGCCGCTCGGCGATGGTCTCGGCAAGAAAGCCGCGCAGCCCCTTTTGTTCGATCTGCGGGATCCAGCTCGGCGCCTGGCTGTTCTTGAGCCCCGGGGTCGAGCCGAACAGCATCAGGCTGCGCACCCGCTGCCCATGGGTCATCGCCAATTGCTGGCCCAAATAGCCGCCGGCGGAGTTGCCGACGATATGAGCGCTGCCGGCGCGCAGGTGGTCCATCAGTTCAATGACATCGCCAACCAGTCGGTCCAGTGTGAGCGGCGGATCGGCCGGCGGGACTTCCGAGCCGCCATGCCCGCGCAGATCCATGCGCACGACGCGGTAATGCCGGCATAACCGCGGCACCCACCCATAGTAGCGCCGTGAGCTGCCCATCGCCGCATGCAGCAGCAACAGTATCGGCGCCTCTTTCCACGGATCGGTAAAATCATCGATATGGTAAGCGAGCCGCACCCCGTCGCTTGCGGTAAAACTCTTCATCGGCGCCTCCTTTTCTTTCAAATACGACACCGGTCTGCCAAGCTTACTGTGTGCTTCAATTCGTCTTTACGATGGTGATTTTGCCGCTTGGTTCCAGCGCGATCAGCCGGGTCTGCGAAACCCGCTCGACACCGGTTTGTCTGAGAGCCTCCTCGATATCACGTTCACTGATCGCGTGCTGGAGGAGTTGAGAACGCTCCACTTTTCCGGCGCGGGCGAGTTCGATCATGCTTCCTTCGAAAATCTGCGCGAGCCGCTTCGAACGAGCGACTCCTTGCGCCAACGTCCAATGAAGCGCCATCAGCAGCGCGCTTGCGGCCAAAGTGCCGCCGAGTGGGGCGGTGCCGGTCAGCGCGCGGCTTAAACTCGAGCCGACCACAATTGCCACGACGATGTCGAGCGCCGCCCAGCGGCCAAAAACCCGCCTTCCAGCGAAGCGCACCAGGGCAAGGCCATAAGCGAAGATCACCACCGCCCGGGCGCATTCCTGCCACCAGCTGATGTGGCCGGTCGGACCAAACACGAATTCCAAAGTATCCATGCGTCGGCAACCATCCGCGTGCCAGCAGCGATATTTAGCGATATTTGAAGCAGAATGGGAGCGGATTGCGAGCGCAAAGCCAAGCGCAGGTGTGCGGCTGCCGCGACAACCCAGAACGTAATATTTCGTCGGGGATATATCGGTGGCTTCTTACCGCCAGCATCGGCCTCGGCAGCCGGCGCGCGATATGTCAACAAACTGGCCGGCGCTTGATAAGATCGGCTGCAAGCCGCGCCACCGCATGAGGAATGTCATGAAGATCGGAATCTTTCTGACCGGCCAGCACCCGCCAGACAGCGACATTATTGCCGAACTCGAAGGGCAGTACGCGATGGCGCGGCTGGCGCGCGACCGCGGCTGGGATGCGGTTGCCACCGGCCAGCATTATCTGAGCGAGGGTGTGCGCCAGCTGCAGCTGATCCCGTTTCTGGCGCGGCTCGCCGCCGAAGCCGGCGAGATGACCGGCATTGCCGGGGTGCTGCTGGCGACATTGCACAACCCGGTCGAAATTGCCGAATGCGTCGCCTCGCTCGATGCGATCTGGCGCGGCAATTTTGTCTTTGGTGTCGGTCTTGGCTATCGTGAGATCGAATTCGACGCTTTCGCGGTGCCACGCGGACGGCGTGTCCGCCGTTTCGAGCAATCGCTCGAAATCGTCAAGCGGCTGTGGACCGAAGACGGCGTCAGCTTTGAAAACGAGATCTGCAAACTGGACAATGTCACCGCGACCTGCCGGCCGGTGCAACGGCCGCACCCGCCAATCTGGATCGCGGCAAATGGCGACGCCGCGGTGCGGCGTGCGGCGCGTCTTGGTGACAGCCTCTTTATCAATCCGCATGCGAGGATGCCGGTCATCACCGGTCAGATGGCGCTCTACCGCGCCGAGCTCCAGCGCCACGGCAAGCCGTTCCCGACGGTATTGCCCTATTTGCGCGAAATCTATTGCGCCAAGGACAAGCGCACCGCGGTCGCGATGGCCGGCCCCTACCTTGCCGAAAAGTATCGTACCTATGCGCAATGGGGCCAGGATCAGGTTTTGCCGGGGCAGGATTCGTTTCACCGGTCACTCGACGCATTGCTGCAAGACCGCTTTGTCCTCGGCAGCCCCGAGGAATGCTATGAACAGCTCCGCCCGTGCTGGGAAGAAGCGGGAGCCAATTTCCTGATCTTCCGCACCCATTGGAGCGGCATGCCGGTCGGTTCGGCGCTTGCCAGCATGCGCCTGATCAGCGACGAACTGCTCCCGGCGCTGCGACGCGTCACCCCTCGGCGAGACGGATAGGCCGACGCCGATGATGGTGAGGGTAGCTCCGGCACCTGCCCCGGGTGGTGCCGGCATCAATTTCCTGGTCGATAGCGGCGGCCGCCATCTCGGCTATAGGATGACGGCATGACAATCGCGATCGAGCCGCTGATCGGCGTCATCAACGCCGGTTCGTCCTCGCTCAAATTCAGCTTTTATCAGGGCGAAAAACGGCTGTTGAGCGGACAGGTCGACGGTATCGAGGTTCGCCCCAACTTCGCCGCCCGCGATGCCGATGGTAAGGCGATCCCGCCTCCCGATTTGGGCGGCAAACCGGCGACAGCGCCGAGCGAGTTATTGCCGGCGATCATCCCATGGGCACAGCAGCGGTTCGGCGGCCGGCGGCTGGCGGCACTCGGCCACCGCGTCGTACATGGCGGCATGCACCACTCGCGGCCGGCCCGGGTCACACCGGAATTGCTGGCAGAGCTCGAGCGGCTGGTGCCGCTGGCGCCGCTGCACGAACCGCACAATTTGGCCCCGATCAAGATGGCGTTGCAGCTCAACCCCGAGCTGCCGCAGGTCGCCTGCTTCGACACCGCTTTTCACCGCACCGCCCCCGAGATTGAGCAGGCCTTTGCGCTGCCCTATTCGATGTATCAGGAAGGGATCAGACGCTACGGTTTTCACGGGCTGTCCTACGAATATATCGCCTCGGTATTGCCGCAGCGCGCGCCCGAGATCGCCAGTGGCCGCGTCGTCGTCGCCCATCTCGGCAATGGCTGCTCGGCCTGCGCCCTCAAGGGGGGCGTATCGGTGGCAACGACGATGGGGTTCACCGCCCTGGACGGTCTGCCGATGGGAACCCGCTGCGGCGAGCTCGATCCCGGCGTCGTCCTGCACCTGATCCAGCAGAAGAGTATGTCGGCCGACGCACTGGTCGATCTGCTCTATCGCCGCTCGGGCATGCTCGGTCTTTCGGGAATTTCCTCCGACTTCCGCGAATTGTTGGCGAGCAATGAGCCAAGCGCACGGTTTGCGGTTGAGGTGTTCTGCTATCGGGTCGCCCGCTACATCGCCTCGCTGGCGGCGGCTATGGGCGGCCTCGACGGCGTCGTGTTCACCGCCGGGGTCGGCGAGAATGCCGCACCGGTGCGCGACGCGATCTGCCGCGCCTGCGCCTGGCTCGGGCTGGATCTGGACGAAGCCGCCAATAGCGCACACCATGCGCGCATCAGCACCCGGGCGAGCCGGGTCGCCGCTCTTGTCATCAACACCGACGAGAACCTGATGATCGCTCGCCACGCCCGCGCGCTGGTGGGAGGATAAATGGAAAGGGGTGTACCGACATGTCCGACAATCGTGGCGTCACGACGCCGGGCGGCTCCGGCATCTTCTCCGCAGCCGACATCAAGCGCCGGATGGCCCAGGCCGAGGCGGCCAGGGCGGCCGAGGAGTCGCGCCGTCAGCAAGCGCAGGAGGAGCAGCAAAAAAAGGTAATGGCGGAATTCCAACAGCCGCCGGCGCGCACCCCCGAGCAACTGCTGCCGCTCGTCATGCAACTGGTCAGTCATGCCGCCGAACGCGGCCGCAGCGAGGTCCAGATTTACCGTTTCCCAAACACGATGTGCAGCGACCGCGGACGCCGCATCAATAACCAGGAGCCCGACTGGCCGCAGACCCTGGAGGGCCGGCCCAAAGCTGGTTACGAATTCTGGCGCGATCACCTGCAGCCGCTCGGCTTCGGCCTCAAGGCTGAAATCCTCGAATATCCCGGCGGCATGCCCGGCGACGTCGGCTTTTCCCTTACCTGGCGTTAGACAATCGGACTCGTCATTATTCAACCGACAGCTTAATACTGCCTCGTCAAGCGATACCAACATGGCGATAGCGAGCCAGGTCAGCAGCAGGCCGACCGCCAGCCCGATGCCGAGCTCCTCGACGACCACCGTGACGGCGTGGACCATCGTCCCGTGCTCGAGCTGGGTCCGGACCGCGAGCCCCAGCAGCAGCACAACAATCGGCACGCAGATACCGTCATTGAGCCCGCTCTCTAATACAGGGAGGAAAACATGATTAGTGGGAGGAGAGTATTCCTGACAATCACCGCGCTCGCTTTGGTGACGCCGGTCTCCGCTATCAGTCCCCCAGTGTAACCTCAGTCATGTGTGGCGAAAGCAAGCGGGGTGAAGGGTATAGACCTCGATCATCTCGCGCGGGCGAACCGCCACGCGACAACAGCGCCCGATCCTGCGGGGTGAGCCAATGCCCGAAGAGAAGAAAGATAAATTTCACGTCGACCTGAAGCTCAAGCGAAAAGAGTATGAGCATGAATTGGCGCGCTTGCATGCTGAGCTCGTCAAGCTGCAGCAATGGGTCGTGCACGAGCAGCTGAAAATCTGCATCGTTTTCGAAGGCCGCGACGGCGCCGGCAAGGGCGGTACGATCAAGGCCATTACCGAACGGGTCAGTCCGCGCATCTTTCGCGTCGTGGCGCTGCCGGCGCCGACCGAACGCGAAAAGTCGCAGATGTACGCGCAGCGCTACATCGCGCACCTGCCCGCTGGTGGCGAGGTCGTGCTGTTCGACCGCAGCTGGTATAATCGCGCCGGTGTCGAGCGGGTGATGGGCTTTTGCACGGCCGATCAGACCCACCGCTTTTTGCAGACAACCCCGATCTTCGAAAAAGCGATCGCCGATTCCGGCACAATCCTGCTCAAATATTGGCTGGAAGTCAGCCGCGAAGAACAGACACGGCGACTCGAAGCTCGTATCGACGACCCTCGCAAGATCTGGAAATTATCGGACATGGATTTGAAATCTTATGCGCATTGGTATGATTATTCCCGGGCGCGCGACGAGATGTTTCTGGCGACCGATACCGCCTGGGCACCTTGGTACGTTATCCGTTCCGACAACAAGCGGCGGGCGCGCTTGAACGCTATTTCGCACATCCTGAGCCGGATCCCTTATCAGGAATTGCCACGCGCCAAGGTCAAATTGCCCGAGCCGCAGAGCCGCGGCAACTATCGGGATCCGGATTATCCGTTCCGTTTTGTGCCCGAGGTGTTTTGATTCGAGTGGGCGCAGTTATAGAAAAGCGGGATAAAAGCGGGTCCAGCCCCACGCGGTATGCGGCGAACCGGCTGGCAAGATCGGTTGTCATCGTCCGCCGTGCGCGGCCTCGCCATAATCCTCGGCCTCGGCCGGGCCGAGCCAGCCGTTATTCGGCGCTGGCCAGATCGAACAGGCGATGCAGCCGCTCGGAAAACCATGCCGCAACCCCGCTTGGCGGCAGGGTCTGATCGATCTGCGGCGAGGTGAGCAACTCGCCCGCCGCCTGGCGCCGGGCAAGCGCGCGGCACATTTCGCGCGAGACCTCCTGCCGCGCCTCAAGCACCGGCGCCAGGTCCTCTTTTCGCAATTCATAGATCGTGATCGCGGTGAGCGCGGTGACCGTCGCCTCCGCGGCATGGCCCGTCAGCAGCCCGACCTCGCCAAAATGATCGCCGGGGCCCAGGCGCAGCAACTCGATCTCGCCCTCGGAATGCAGTTGCGTGATCGACGCCACGCCCGCTCCGATAAAAGACATCGAATTAAGTATATCACCCGGCCTGACCAGCTTTTCTTCGGCATCATAGTGCCGCTCTTTGGTCGCGGCGGCGAGCTTCTTGCGCTCTTCGTCGGCCAAACTGGCAAAGATCATGACCAGATCGAGCGCGCGCTCAGCGGCGGTCTTCGCCGCTCCGTCCGAGGCGGGCGAGGGCTGCCAACCCAGGAGATTCTGGGTCGAAGCCAGATCGATCCCGGCCGCCGACAGATGGCGCGAGATGCGGTCGAACAGATCGTTTTGCGCGCGCGTCGAGTGCGCCAATTCCTCGACAAAAAAGCTGACCTCGATGCTGATCGCATCCGAGGTGATCGTCTTGACCGCGATCAGCGGGGCAGGTGTAGCCAAAATCAACCGGGTATTCAGGACCGCTTGTTGCAGGATTTCGACGCCGGTGGCGGGCGGCGTGTTGGCCGCGAGTTGAACCGTCACGGTCATGCCGTGGATGCCGGAAGGCGAACTGGCATTGACGATCTTGGCCTTGGCAATCGCGCTGTTCGGAACGATCGCCAGATCGCGCTTTGCGGTCAGGACGTGCGTGGCGCGCCAATTGATCTCGATGACCCGGCCATCGGTCGCTCCGTCGATGCTGATCCAGTCACCCGGCCGATACGGGCGGCTGAAATTCAGCACAATGCCGGAAAAAAGATCGCTCAGGGTGCTCTGCAGCGCCAATCCGAGGACGATCGCAATGACCCCCGAGGTTGCGACCAGCCCGCGGATCGGCAGATCGAAGACATACGAAATGATCGCAAATATCGCAGATAAATAAACGACGCCGGCAAGCAGATCCTGGATCAGCTTTCCTTCACGCGGACGATGCTCGGTGACGACAAAAACGCGCAGAAAGCCGACGAGAAGCCAGGCGGTCCATAACCACCAGGCGATTTTAAGCGCCGCGTGAACCGCGTCCTGAAATGGCTCCCCGGTCAGCCTCAGCGGCTGATACGGCACCACCCCGGCGCGCAACAGCACAATTGTCAGAACCACGAGGGAAAAGACCCGCACCATGGCACGGGCGAGCGGGTAGCGGCGGAAGAACAAATGCGTCAGCACCCCGCCCATCGAAAAGATGGCCATGGTGATGACCAGCGGGTCGCGCACGGCTAGCGCCGCCGCCGACGGCATGTCCATCATCTCGCCGCTACTCTCCGATCGTCTCCCGAGCCTGGAATATTTAGGC
>Ga0335075_10018838_pt1 | contig 10228 bp, 8 predicted proteins | sample Lox_Sample_24_FD_206723 | JGI IMG/M metagenome (GOLD analysis project Ga0335075, IMG submission 206723) | Soil microbial communities from Loxahatchee National Wildlife Refuge, Florida, United States - Lox_Sample_2.4 | ecosystem: Environmental > Terrestrial > Soil > Wetlands | place: USA: Florida... | reverse complement strand
CCACGTCGTTCCGGCTGGCGGGGACCTTGCTCGCGCCGCGGAAAAGCCAGGTAAAGGCGGGCCTCGGCGCTCTCACGCTGATGTTCCTCGTGCTTACCCCCTGCGCCGCCGTCGCCGTCTACCGCTACGGCCGGGTGCGCTGATCGCGGCATAACGGGCGGTCGCGGACCCTGCGACCGCCCAACCGGACCGCGCTCGCGGGCCGTAGCCTGCGCGCCGGCCGCGCTGGTGACCCTGCTCGCGCCGGCCAGCCGGGGCGGGGCCGGGCGCAGGGGCGTGAAACTTGCAAGGCGCGGGGAACCGGCTTGCAGGGCGTCAGGAACTGGGCGTTGCCGTGAGCGGTCCGCACGTCGGATGATCATGGGGCGGCAGGCCAGCGGTGGCCTGTGAGGAAGGACTTGTTCAATGGCGCTCACTAGGCCCGAGACGCTCACGATCGACGAGAAGGCCGCCCTGACTAGTGGCGCGAACAACTGGCTGACCAAGGAGGCGGCCGGTGTTCCCGCCGTCCGGTTTTCTGACGGCCCGCATGGGCTGCGCCGGACGGACACCGACGCGCCCTCCGCGGTGGCACGCAGCAAGCCGGCCACCTGCTTCCCGCCCGCCGCCGGCCTCGCGCAGAGCTGGGACCCTGACCTCGCCCGGCGGGTCGGGGTCGCGCTGGCGCGGGAGTGCCGCGCCGCCGGCGTTGACGTCCTGCTCGGGCCGGGGGTCAACATCAAGCGGTCGCCGCTGGCCGGGCGCAACTTCGAGTACTACTCGGAGGACCCGGTGCTGACCGCGGTGCTCGCCACCGCCTGGATCCGGGGCGTGCAGTCCGGCGGCGTCGGGACATCGGTGAAGCACTTCGCGGCGAACAACGCCGAGCACGACCGGATGCGGTCAAGTTCCGACATCGACCCACGGGCGCTGCGCGAGATCTACCTGCACGCCTTCCAGCGGGTGGTGCGGGACGCCCAGCCGTGGACGATCATGTGCTCCTACAACAAGATCAACGGGGTCTTCGCCGCGGAGAACCACTTCCTGCTGACCGAGGTGCTGCGGGATGAGTGGGGCTTCGACGGCGCCGTGGTCAGCGACTGGGGCGCGGTCGCCGACCGGGCCGCGGCCGTGGCCGCCGGCTGTGACCTGGCAATGCCAAGCCCGGGCGCCGCGAGCGACGCCGAGCTCGGCCAGGCCGTGCGCCAGGGGCAACTGCCCGAGGCGGCGCTCGACCAGGCGGTAGCGCGCATCACCACGCTCGCGAAGCGAGCCGAAGCCGGACGGGCCGAGGCTGAACGGGCCAGGGCTGAACGGGCCGAGGCCAGCCAGGGCCCGGGCGGCGCCGGGTATGACGCCGACGCGCATCACGCCCTGGCCAGGGAGGCGGCGGCGCGCAGCATCGCGCTGCTGAAGAACGACGACGACCTGCTTCCCCTCTCCCCCGATCAGTCCATCGCGGTGATCGGGGTGTTCGCCGCCGAGCCGCGGTACCAGGGCGGCGGCAGCTCGCACGTGACGCCCACCCGGCTGGACTCGGGCCTTGATGGCATCAGGACGCAGGCCCCGAGCGCCGCCTACGCGCCCGGGTTCACCGTAGACGGGTCGGGGGCCGACGAGGCCCTGGTGGCGGAGGCGGTGGCCGCGGCGCGGGCGGCCGACTCGGTAGTGCTGTTCCTCGGCCTGGCCGCGCTGCAGGAGTCGGAGGGGTTCGACCGGACGACGATCGACCTGCCGGCCGAGCAACTGCAACTCGCGGCGGCCGTGGTGGCGGCCAACCCGCGCACGGTGGCCGCGGTCTCCCACGGCGGCGTGCTGCGGCTGGCCCCGCTGGCGGACCTGGTCCCGGCAATCCTGGACGGGGCGCTACTCGGGCAGGCGGGGGGTAGCGCGCTGGCGGACGTGATCTTCGGCCTGGTGAACCCGTCCGGGCGGCTGGCCGAGACCGTGCCGGTGCGCATCCAGGACACCGCCGCCTACCTGAACTTCCCTGGCGAGCACTCTCACGTGCTCTACGGGGAGGGGATCTTCGTCGGCTACCGCTGGCATGACGCGCGCGACCTGCCGGTGACGTTCCCGTTCGGGCACGGGCTTTCCTACACCACGTTCGGGTATGGCGATCTGCGGCTGTCCGCCGACGAGGCGGGCATCTCGGTGACGGTGGCCGTCACGAACACCGGCTCGCGCGCGGGCCGCGAGGTCGTGCAGGCGTACGTGGGACTGCCGTCCTCCGCGGTCGGGCGGGCGCCGCGTGAGCTGAAGGGCTTCGCCGTCGTCGACCTGGAGCCGGGCGAGCGCGGGGACGTGGTCATCGAGGTTCGGCGGGACGACCTGGCCTACTGGGACCGGCGGGTGGACCGGCTCGTCGTCGAGGGCGGGGACTATGCCGTGTCGGTCGGCGCGTCCAGCCGGGACCTGCGGGCCTCCGGTTGCGTCACGGTGGCGGGCGACGCCCTGCGGATCCCGCTGACCCTGGAGTCCACCCTGATGGAGGTCCTCGCCGACCCGGTCGCGGCGACGCTGGTCGCCGAGGCGACGGCCACGCTGATGCCAGCCGAGGACCTGAACGAGACCGAGGCGATGGGCGTGGACATCCTCTCGCTCATCGGGTCGGCCCCGGTCGGCCGGATGATCAGCCTGACCGGCGGCGCGCTCACCCGCGAGCAGCTGGAGCAGCTGCTGGCCAAGGCGAACGCGGAAAGCGGGCAGTAACGGCCGGGTCAGGAGCCAGTTCAGGCGGCGCCGCGCCGCATGATGACCACGATCGGGACCTGTCTCGTGGTCAGCGACTGATAGCCCAGCAACTGCGGGTAGGCGACCGCGCACCGCTGGTACAAGGCGGCGCGCTCGCCGCCCGTGGCGACGGTCACGATGGCCTAGAAGTCGGCCCAGTGCGGCGGGCGGTCCCGTCGCAGCCAGTCATCGTCGCGCCCGGGGTACTCACCCCAGCCCTCGTCAGTGTCCTCGCGGCTCTGCTCGGGCAGCACGGGCCCGGCGGCCGGGGGCCGCTCGTCCTGCGGTGCGGCCGGGGGCCGCTCATCCTGCGGTGCGGCCGGCCGCTCATCCTGCGCTGTCACGGCGCTCTCCTCCCCTGGCCTTGCCAGGAACTGGCCTTACCAGGAACTGGCCTTACCAGGAACTCAGTTGGCCCTACCACGAACCCGAGGTTACCCGCGGACCGGGGGCGCTCCTTCCCCCCCGGGGCACCTTACGCCCTCCCCGCCGCTTACAATCACACTCGCGGCAGTTATGCCGGTATGCGACCCGGACGGCAGCACCCTCAAGTCGATCCAGCGAAGGAACCTTCCATGGACAATCCAGCGGCGGACCCCGCAGCGGACCCGGTGGTGCCTGACCTAGACACGACCCGGCCGCACATGGCCCGCATATACGACTACTTCCTCGGCGGCAAGAATCACTTCGCGGCCGACCGCGAGACCGCCGAGCAACTGCTGGCGAACATGCCGTCGCTGCGCACCTCGGCCCGGGAGAACCGCGCCTTCCTGCACCGCGCGGTCAGCTTCCTCGCGGCCGAGGCCGGGGTCAGGCAGTTCCTCGACATCGGTACCGGGCTGCCGACGGCGAGCAACGTCCACGAGGTCGCCCAGGGGATCGCGCCGGAATCCCGGGTCGTCTACGTCGACAACGACCCCATGGTCCTGGCCCACGCCCGGGCGCTGCTCACCTCCTCGCCCCAGGGCCGCACCGCCTACATCGACGCCGACCTGCGCAAGCCGGAGGCGATCTTGTCGCACCCGGCGACCCGCGACGTGCTCGACCTGAGCCAGCCGGTCGCGCTGACCATGCTCGCCACCTTGCACCTGATACAGGACGAGGACAACCCGGCGCAGATCCTGGCCACCTTCCTTGGCGCCCTGCCGCCTGGCAGCTACTTCGTCGCCACCCACATGACCATGGAGCACGCCACCGAGGCCGTCACGGCCGGCCAGCGGACGCTGCGGACGGCCGGCGTGTCCGCCCAGGCGCGTGACTCCGGCGAGTTCGCCCGGCTCGCCTTTGACGGGCTCGACCTGGTACCGCCGGGCGTGGTCCTGGTGTCGGACTGGCGCCCGGTCGGCGGCGTCCCCCGCCCGGCACCGAGCGAGGTCAACATCTACGGCGGCGTGGCCCGCCGGCCGGACGCCGTCGATGGCCCCTGACCGCTCGCGACCAGGGCGTACTGGGCCAGCAAGGCCGGACCGCAAGGAGAGAAGCAGATGACGTCTTTGAAGGACCGCGTCGCGATCGTCACCGGGGCGAGCCGCGGCATCGGGCTCAGCATCGCCACGGAGCTGGTCCGCCGGGGCGCGAGGGTATGCGTCACCGCGCGCGGGGCCGAGCCGCTGGCCGCCGCGGTGGCCGAGCTCGGCGGCCCGGACGTGGCCATCGGCGTGCCCGGCAAGTCCGACGACCCCGGCCACCAGGGCGACGCGATCGCCGCGACGGTCAGGGCGTTCGGCCGCCTGGACATGCTCGTCAACAACACCGGCATCAACCCCGTCTACGGCCCGGTCACCAGCGTCGATCCTGCCGCCGCCGCTAAGATCCTCGCGGTCAACGTGCTCGCGCCGCTCGCCTGGACGCAGCGCGCCCGCGACGCCTGGATGGGCGAGCACGGTGGCTCGGTCGTCAACGTCGCCTCCATCGCTGGCCTGCACCCCAGCCCGGGGATCGGCATGTACGGGATCAGCAAGGCCGCCCTGATCCGGCTCACCACCGAGCTGGCTGTCGAGCTCGCCCCCGCCATCCGGGTCAACGCGGTCGCCCCCGCCGTGGTCAAGACGAAGTTCGCCACCGCGCTCTACGAGGGGCGCGAGGAGCAGGTTTCCGCGGGCTACCCGCTCAAGCGCCTCGGCGTGCCCGCCGACATCGCCGGGGCCGTCGCCTTCCTGCTGTCCGACGAGGCCAGCTGGATCACCGGCCAGACGATGGTGATCGACGGCGGCATATCGCTGGCCCGGGGGGTGTAGCGGGCCGCAGGCCGCCCCGCCGTCGCGACCTGGGCCGTCGGCGAGGCTGAGGGGAGGGACCGTTATGAAAATATCGGCCATAACGATCCCTCCCGCAGTCCTTCCTAACCGCCGATCACGCAGGGCGTAATGCCCGGCGTCTCCCGCTGGCAGACCTGGCCGGGATCGGCGAAGATGTTGACCGACGGCAGCGCCTGGCCCTGGAAGTTGAACAAGGTCATGTTCACGTTGGGCGACCCGATGCCTGCGCCCGGCTCCCAGGGCACGCCCGGGATCCAGTCCGGCGCCCAGTAGAACAGGCCCATCCCGAGACCGCCGGGTGCGGTGGCCAGGATCGACAGCTCGTCGGTCACGAAGGACAGCTGCCCGCCCGGCGTGGCCGGGTAGCCCGGCTCAATCTGGCTGGTCTCCCAGGCGAAGTCGCCGGTACTGTCGCCCGGCGGGTTGTTGCCGTTGGCCAGCGTCCACGGGTACTGGGTCTCGGCCAGCACGATCGGCTTGCCGAACTTGCTGGCGAGCCCGTCCACGTTGACCTTGAACTGCGAGATCGACGGCTCGGAAAGCACCGGGTAATAGGACAGGCCGATCACGTCGAACGGCACGCCGTAGGCCTCAAGCTGCGAGTAGAACGCCGAGCTGTCGGTGAAGTCGGCCCCCAGGTCGTAGTGCATCATGATCAGCAGCTGGTGCCCTCGCGGGTTGCCCGCCTGCGCGCCGGCCACGCCCGCCTTGAGCAGCTGGGTGAAGCCGGCCCAGCCACCGCAGTCAGTGCAGTTGATCTCGCCCACGGGCCACAGGATCCCGTTCCTGATCTCGTTGCCGATCGACACCATGTCGACCGGCGTGCCCTGCCGCGCGAACGCCTGGAGGACCGTCTGGGTGTAGGACCGGACGGTGCTCGTGAGCTGGGCCAGGTCCTGCCCCTGCCAGGCGGCGGGGATATTCTGCTTGGTGGGATCGGCCCAGAAGTCCGAGTACATGATGTCCAGGTAGACCTTCATCCCCGCGGCACGGACTTGCCGGGCCAGCGCGAGGTCGGTGGCCAGGTCGCTGTACCCGGCGGGCGGGTCCAGCCACAGCCGGATCCTGACATAGTTCGCGCCAGCCTCGCGCATGATCTGGACCGGGGTGCCTGGCTTGCCGTTATCGCTGAACGTGGCCCCCGCCGCCAGCTCCTGCGGGGTGAAGGAGAGGTCCGCCCCCAGGGCCATGCCCGACTTGGCCGGGTCAGGCCCGAACGCACGGAACTCGCCGGTGCAGACGTTGGCGCCGGTGTCGCTGTAGACGGTGATCTCGGCGTAGCGAGCGGTCGTGTTCTTCGGCAGCGGAAGGTACATGGGGCTGCCCGGGTCGAGGGCGATGTCCTTGAGCCCCGCGGCCGGCTGCCAGTCACCCAGCGTGGTGGCAAGCTCTACGCTGGCGGAGGCCGAGGGGCTGGTGGAGTCGAGCGTGATGCCGAGGTCGTCAAGGGCGCGAGCCGAGCCGAGGTCCACGGTCAGCGTCCCGGTCCAGCCCGAGGTGCACCAGTCGGTCCCGGCGTCACCGTCGATCGCGTTGGACGCGGGAAAGCCCGGCAGGACGCTGGTCGCCGAGGCCGTCCCGGACAGCGCCCAGTTGACCGCAAGCCCGCTAGCCTTGCTGTTATCAGCCGAAAGAGCGGGTGAGTTGGAATTGTGCCCTGTGTTGCTGTTATCAGCCACGCTGACCACGAACGGCGCGACCAGCAGCAGGGCGCACGCGCCCAGCCCGACGCGCCAGTCGTGCGCGCGGTGCAAGATTCCCGGTGCTCTTCTCGCTTTTCGCATTATTCGCATGCTGGAGTCTCCCTTGATCCGGTTGCGTACCTCGATTTCGAGTGGACAACTCATGCCTAATCAGCACAAGAGCCGCGCGCCGGACGGGGTGACCGCCACCCCCAACCGCAGGACGCATATTTCGCACCACTGCACTCTCGGGTCGTAGAGATCACTTCTGTTACAAGGTAGGAAACCTGAGCGCTGGGCTTTGTGCCGGGTTTCGCGGCTCAACCACCAGCATTAGAAAGTTCAGGGGTTTCCCTTGCAATCCCACGTCTCACTGTCCGTCATGGTCTCGTTTGTGGAAGATTGGTCCTGGCGATCACACGAGGAGGGCGGTCGATGGCCTCACAGTCGATACTGCAGCCACTGCGCCGCTGGGACCCGGACCGAATCGGGCCCTACTCGATAGTCGGCAAGCTAGGCGCGGGGGCGATGGGGCAGGTCTTCCTTGCCCGGTCGACGGCGGGTCGGCTGGTCGCGGTGAAGACCATCCGGGTTGAGCTGGCCGAAGAGCCCGGCTACCGGGCCAGGTTCGCCCGCGAGGTGGCGGCAGCGCGGCGGGTGAGCGGGGTGTTCACCGCCTCGGTCATTGAGGCAGACCCGGAGGCGGACCTGCCCTGGGTGGCCACCGCCTACGTTCCCGCGCCGTCGCTGCGCACGCTGGTGCGCCGGTGCGGCCCGCTGCCGGTGCGCGCCGTCCGCTGGCTCGCGGCGGGCTGCGCGGAGGCGCTGCAGTCCATTCACGGTGCCGGGCTGCTGCACCGTGACGTTAAGCCGGCCAACGTGCTCGTCGCACCGGATGGCCCGCGAGTGATCGACTTCGGGGTGGCGAGGGCGGCGGAGCGAGTTCAGCTCACCCTCGCGCGGGGCGCGGCGGGCACCCCCTCCTACATGGCGCCCGAGCAGGCCAGGGACGCCACGCTCGCCTCGCCCGCCAGCGACATCTTCTCGCTCGGCGCGACGCTCGTGTACGCCGCGACCGGCCATCCGCCATACCAGGGCGAAACCGTGATGGACATCCTGGTCCGGCTGGCGACCGAGGAGCCCGACCTGGACGGGTTGCCAGGCGAGCTGGACGACCTGGTGACCGGCTGCCTGCAACGGGTACCGCGCGACCGCCCGACCGACGCCGCGATCCTGGCCGAGCTGGGCCCGCATGTCTTCCCGGCGGGCCCCGGGCATTCGCCGCACCTTCCAGACGCGGCGGTTGCGCTCATCGCCGAGTACCAGCGCGGCCCGGCCAGCCAGGACTTCGATCAAGGACGGCGCAACGGGGCCGACACCCGGACGGCGGCAAGCGACGCCGTGGGCAGCGATACGCCCGGCGGCGATACGCCCGGCGGCGACGAAGGCGACGACGTCGGAAGCTGGGCTACGGACGGCTCGGGCTATGAGTCGGCCAATGAGTCCACCTCGGGGTCGCACACCCCGCTGCCCGGCTTCGAGACACCCGGCGTGGCCGCGCAGTCCAGCTTCAGCAAGCGGCCGGACCGTGCTCACCGCGAGGCCCGGGGGCGCGGCAGGCCGCTGGCCCGCGCCGGCTGGGCGAGCGTGGCGGGAGCCAGCGTGGCGCTGCTCGCCGCGGGCGCTGGCCTCGGGATAGCCCTGGACAGGCCGGCCAGGCCGGCCCCGGAGCGCCGGGCGACGTCAACGGCGACGTCAACGACGGCGTGCACGACCCCGGTGGCCAGCAATACGCCGGACCTGTGCGTGAGCCAGCCATTTGGCGACAGTGACACGGTGTTCGTGATCCACGGCAACGGCTTCCTGCCGTTCACCCAGGTCACGGTCAGCCTGGCCGACGGGCGCAGCTCCCGCGACCACCCGACGACCGACCTGCAGGGATCGTTCAACTACGCGATCGACCAAGGGCACTACTTCTTCCGTGGCCCGATCCCGCCGGGGACCTACGGCGTTCGGGTGACGGGCGCTGGCGGGCGCAGCGCTACGGTCTCATTCACCGTCCACCCGCCGGCCCCGGCGCCACCGCCGTCGGGGTCACCGCCGCCGTCGGGGTACCCCTTCGGGCCACCGCCATCCGGGCCACCCCCGTCGGGGTTCCCTACCGGGCCACCCCCGTCAGGTTAGGCCGCACCAGCCTGAGTCCTTGCCCTTACTGATCCCTGCCTCACTGGTCCCTTGCCTTACTGATCCCTTGCCTCACTGGTCCCTGCTCCACCACAGGTCCTCCTGCCGGGAGCACCAGGCGGGGTCGGTCAGCATCCGCAGGTCGCCAGCGGAGATCACGCCATGCTCGATCAGCACCCGGACGGCGACCTCGTCTGACAGCCGGACGTCGGCGCCGGCCAGCTCCCGCTCGGTGATCTTGCGCCGCAAGACCTTGACGTGCTCGGCAACCCTGGCCGATAGACGGTCGCGGAACTCGGCGTCCGTGTCGAACCGCTCGAGCTCGTGGTGCGCTCCGGTGACCTCAAGCGCGGCCCGGGCGATCTCAGGGGTGCGCGGCAGCGGGGAGGCAGCGCTCGGGTCGAGCAGCCACGGCCGGCACCACATCAGCGCCACCAGGAAAAGCTTGGTCTTCGGATCCAGGTAGAGGGGCAGCAGCGTGCCGTCACCGTCGGCTGGCGCCAGGCTGGCGCTGGCCGTGGCCGACTCCCCCGCCGGGCCGGGCCGCAGGTGCCGGCCGGGCACCGTGATCACCAGCTGGAGCCCGTCGTCCATCATCGCGCGTGAGCCAACCATCGCCGTGCCCGCGTGAACGAGCCAGCCGCCAGCCGGGTCCCCTTCCCCCTCGAGCCGGGGCAGCCTGATCCGGTAGCCGTCTCCCGTGACGTACAGCGCGTGCGTCCGGCTGATGTTGGTGATCCAGGCACCTTCTGGGGTCGTCTTGATCACTCCCGCACGGCGGGAGAGACCTCGCCCTGCGGATATCGCCAGGTCGACCTCGGGACCTCGCCCGAACACCAGATGGCTGCCTTCGGTGAGCCTGATGACCTGGCCAGACGCGGTACTGACATGCGCGGCCACCGGGCCAGTCTAGGCTCGCGGCCTGGCGCCACGCACCCCCGAATCCGGGGATGGCAGTGGGGGTGCTTCATGCGGTTAGCTCCAGTTGGTGAGACGCCCGGGCTCCGCCCTGGGTAGCCAGCCCAAAAGGGGTGGGGGCCAGTACCGGGGAGGATGGGGCCGGGACTGGTCCTGGGGAACTGGCTATCGCGATCGGGCTGGGTCCGGCGTCTTGCCTCTCTAGCCGTTCACTGCCCGGTTGTTCACTGCCCGGTTGTTCACTGCCTGGTTGCGGGGGCCTGGGCAGGCGGCGGGCAGCGGGTCCCGCGACGGCGAGCGAGCCGCCCGCCGGGAAGTGCTCCCGTGCGAGCGGCTCGTGTCCAGCGGGCTGGCGCCGATGCAAGGCCGGCCTCACAAGGCGGCGTCCGGCATTCCCAGCGCGGGGCTGGCCAGGCGGGCGGCGCGGATCCCGATCCCGCCGGTGCGGGCGAGGATCATCACGATGGCCATGAA
>Ga0335075_10018836_pt1 | contig 10228 bp, 7 predicted proteins | sample Lox_Sample_24_FD_206723 | JGI IMG/M metagenome (GOLD analysis project Ga0335075, IMG submission 206723) | Soil microbial communities from Loxahatchee National Wildlife Refuge, Florida, United States - Lox_Sample_2.4 | ecosystem: Environmental > Terrestrial > Soil > Wetlands | place: USA: Florida... | reverse complement strand
TAATTCATGTTGAGCACGGACGCGCACGCCGTGTTCATGCGTCCCCATGAGCACGGGCGAGCCGGGGCCCGCGCCGCCTGGGGGTCGCTGGCCGCGGGCCCCGGCGCCCGGGTCCGGCCGCGCTGAGCGCCTGCGGCTCTCGTTTAGGCTCTCGGCATGGGGACCGTCTCCGCGGAGCCCGTTGAGCTCGTCTACGTCCACGGCGGCGAGCTTGACCTCCGCCGCGACGGCAACGGCCCGAACGCGGTCATCCTGGATTCGGCCGGCGAGCCCGTGACGGACCCCGAGACGCTGGCGTGGATCCAAGGCCTACGGATCCCCCCGGCCTGGACGCAGGTGTCGATCGCCGCCTCCCCCCAGGCGCACCTGCAGGCCACCGGGATGGATTCCAAAGGACGCCGGCAGTACCTCTATCACCCACAGTGGCGCGAGCGGCGAGACCACGAGAAGTACGACGACATGCTTGCCTTCGCCGCCAAGCTGCCGCAGATCCGAGCCACCACCGAGAGCCGGCTCGGCGCACGCCACGGTGAGCGCGACCTGACGCTCGCGCTGGCGGTCCGCCTGCTCGACATCGGCTTGTTCAGAGTCGGCTGGGACCGCTACGCCCGCGACAACGGCCACGTCGGGCTCACCACCCTGCAGCGCAGCAACGTGACGCTGCGCGGCGACGAGGTCCACTTTGACTTCGTGGCGAAGTCGGGCAAGCGCCGGCGGATGACGGTGCGCGATCCCCAGTCGGTGACCGCGCTCGGGTCCCTCAAGCGGCGCCGCGGGGCGCCGGATGAGCTCCTGGTGTATCGCTCACGCCACGGCTGGCATCGCATCCACGCGCCTGACGTCAACGACGCGCTGCGTGCCTGGGGCGACGGCCCGTACTCCGCCAAGGAGTTCCGCACGTGGTCGGCGACCGTCCTGGCCTCCGTCGCCCTGGCCCGCGCGCACGAGGCCGGGGAACGCGGACCCAAGGCGGTCAGCCGCGCGGTGCGCGTGGTCAGCTCGGCGCTGGGGAACACTCCGGCGGTCGCGCGGGCCAGCTACATCGACCCCCGCGTGGTCTCGCTGTTCGAGAACGACCGGGTCATCGCGCTGCCCGACGCGGGGCGGCCGGTGCAGTTCGCGCTCGAGATCGAACTGGGCGGCGAGGAGCGTGTGGTGCAGCTGCCGACCGACGTCCACGGCGACGCCGTGAGGTTGGAGATCGAGCAGCGGGTGCGCGCGCTCCTGCAATCCGCCGCCGACGGTTACCCGGGGGTTACGGGCCACGTTCCCGAGGTGTAACCGGCGCCCGCGTACAACTTGCGCCGTGCCACGCCACCTCACCTCCCGCCGCCGGGCGAGCGCGGTCGCGATCGCGTTGGCGGCGGTGACCGCCGCGTTCTGCACCGCCGAGACACGGGCCTCCACAACCACCTCCCCGGCCCCTCCGGCAGGCCTGTCCACGGTTCGCACCCCGGCCTCGCAACGCGCCACCGTTCGGGTGGGAGGCCCCGCCGCGGTGCCCGCGACCTCGACGTCTGCGGGCTTTCTCGGGATCGCCACCGAGCTCAACTCGATCCCCGCGCTGGCGGGCTCCGCCGCCAACCCGGACACTCCCTTCGTCAACCTGCTCAAGAGCCTCTCCCCCGGCGCGCCGTTCCTGTTGCGCCTGGGCGGCAATTCCGGAGACGACTCGTGGTGGCCGATCCCCGGGATCAAGCAGCGCTACCTCTATCCGCTCACGCCCACGTGGGGCGCTGACGTCCAGACGCTGCTTGAGGCGGTGGGCGCCAAGGCCATCCTCGGCGTCACGCTCAAGGTCGACGCCGACGTCAACCCCCGGATCGCCCGCACCGAGGTCGCCGACTTCAACCGGTATGTCGGCCCGAAGCTGATCGACGCCTTCGAACTGGGCAACGAGCCGGAGTTCTATCCGCTCTCGGTGGTCAACGGCGGCCGCGGCATCGACACCATCGCCGCCTATGGCAAGAAGTTCTCCACGGTCGCCGCGGGTCTCGGCGGGGTCCCGCTGGCCGGACCGAGCTCAGGCTCGCCGCATTGGCTGCCCCAGCTGGGGACGGTCCTGCGTGAGCTGCCGTCACGCCTCAAGCTCGTGACCGTGCACGCCTATCCGCTGAAGAACTGCTCGGCCGTCTCGCACCTGTCGGTGTCGGACTTCTTCACCCGCGCCTCGATCCAGGGCCTGGCGGCGTCGATCCATCGAGCGGTCAGGGCGGCCGCCGCCCACGGCAAGCCGCTGCGCGTGGACGAGATCAACGGCATTCCCTGCGGCGGTGAGGCCGGAATGTCCAACTCCTTCGGGGAGGCCCTGTGGGCGCTGAACATCCTGCCGGCGCTGTGGCAGGCCGGCGTGCGGGGCGTCAACTTCCAGACGGTCGACGGCAATCTCAACCAGGTGATCACCGCCAGGCACTCCGCCTCGGGGTGGAACGCCGCGGTCGAGCCCGAGTACTACGGCCTGCTGGCCTTCGCGCAGGCCGCACCCGCCGGCTCGCACCTGCTGCGCATCTCCAACCCCGGCCTGGCCCACATCTACCAGTTCGCCGTGCGCGCGCCGGGCAGGTCAGAACGGGTGATCCTCACCAACGTCGGCTCCGGCGCTCGCACCATCGGAGTCAGCGCCGCCGGCGCCCGCGGCCCCGGCTCGCTCTCACTCCTGCGCGCCCGCTCATTGAGCGCCACCAGCGGCACCACCCTGGGCGGCCAGCACCTGTCCTCGCACACCGGTGAGCTCGCCGGCACCCCCCACCCGACGATCGTCACCGCCAACGCCAGGGGTGTCTATGCGGTGCGCGTTCCGGCGCACGCCGCCGCCATCCTGACGCTCGCTCCCTGAGCGCAGGCGACGCACCACGACGCCGGCGGCGCGTCAGCGCCGGATCGCCATCGCCAGATGGGTCACCGTCGAGATGACGTAGACGAGACCGAGAAGATGGCGAAACCAGTTGACGCCGTCGACGAGCTCCTCGTAGGCCCACACCGCCATCGCCAGAAAGGAGACCGCACGGGCGTCGCTACTCGCGGCGCCGTGCAACATGGTCGCGGCCACGCCGCCGGCGAAGGCCAGGGCCAGCGGCACATTGGGGAACTGGACGAGCGGAAACCCGCGCGGCCAGCCCCACTGCCTGACGCGGTTGGCCCTCGCGACAAGGCGTCGGCGGTCCACATCTCCTAGACACTCCGGCCGCGGCATTCCTTCCGCGACGAGCTCGGACGCCCGCCGTCTCGGGCGGTGGCTACTTCGCGGCGCCGGGAATCGCCGACACCGCCGACGACACATCTGACAGCGCCTGAGCAGGCGTCACCAGGGCGGTGACGGCGGCGATGATGAGCGAGACGCGCATGGTGTCCTGCGCGGTGGAGCTGAGCGAGTGGGCAAACGCGATCGGCAGCAGGAAGGCGGCACCCACCAGCGCCACGGTGAGGGCCGCTCGCGGGGCGAGCCGGCGCCACGCGCTCACCGGGGTCGGGTCCGGCGCCGCCAGCTCGAGCTGGCCCCAATCTCCGGTACAGGCGCCGATGAGCGCCGTCCGAAGACGCGTCTCGAGCTCCGCCGCCGCCGAGGGAGAGGGCCAGAGCGCGTCGGTCTGGCACTGGTGCAGCCAGGCCGCGACCCGACCTCCGAGGGTGAGCGCCGCCGCCCGCGCCGGGGCGCCGATGTCTCCGCTGATCGGCGGGTAGAGCGCCGCGTCGGCGGCGATCACGCGGGCGGGCCGATCGAGCGTGCGGGCGACCGCCCGCCGCGACGCAGCGTCGAGCACCTCGCCCGCTTGCGCCCCGGCGCGGGCCTGGCCCAGGGCGGTCAGCGCCTCGAGCAGGCCGGTGATCAGCTCGGGGTATGGGTCGTCGGGGAGACGCAGCGCCTGCTCGGCCACGCGGAGCAGCACCACGAACAGGAGCGCGAGGCCATCGGCCAGCCCCCCGAGCGGCGCGGCCAGCGCGAGTCCCGCAACGGTGCCCGGGAAGGCGATGGAGAGGATCGTCACCGTCACCGCGAGCACCACGATGAGCGAGGCGCCGACCGCGAAGTACGTCCGGGCCGTGTCTGACCAGGAGTCAGACCATCGGCGATCGAGCCGCCGTGTCGCCGGCGCCAGCAGGTCTCGCGCCACCGGGTGCCAGCGCACGAACCCCGAGAACAGGCCCACCACGGATGCGTAGACCACCATCACCACCCAGGCCCACACGGCAAACGACCACGACTGGTGCCACCACGCGCGGACGAACAGCGCCAGCCCGACCAGCACACCAAACGAGCACCAATCGGCGAGCGTGTCGCCGACCCACGCCTCTCGACGCCGGCGATAGCGCGTGGCGCGCGCGGTCGTCGCCGCGGCTCGGAGCTGGCGCGCCATCACCGACAGCTCGTTGGCGCCGATCAGCGGGTCCTCACGGCCGTGTCCCTCCAGCGTCGCCACCGCGGCGGCGCTCACCGGGATCGGCTCGTCGACGGGGCGCGCCGCGGCGCGAGTGGCCAGCGCGCGCACCCGCGACGGGGCACGGCCGTCCGACGTCTGCGGGCCGGCCGGCGCTTGCACCGACGCCCAGAAGGCGGCCTGACGCCAATCCGGCTCAGGATCTGCCGACGTGGGCCTACACCCTCGCCATCGTGAACGTGAGCGTCATGAGCCCCGGCATCCCCCCGAGAAGCGGTTTCACGGCGCGACTCTATCCGCGCGCCGCCCCGCGCTGGGGAAAGTGTCCGGACCGCGCACGTCAGGTGCGGCCGCCGCGCTCAGCGGCCGCACCCGACGGCGGTTACCGGCCGCGCCGGTGCGAGTAGCCCCGGTCCCAGCCGCGCCCGTCGTAACCGTGCGAGCCGGGGCCGCGCGAGCCCCCGAACCCCGCGCCGCCAAACCCGTGCGATGCGCTGGAGCACGCGGGGTGTGACGGCGGAGTGGAGGCGTGCTGCAGGCCCTGGATGTCGCGCAGCAGCCTGTCGGATTGCAACAGGTCTGACCACGCCTCGCGGCTGTTGAAGCCGCCACCGAACGACGCGCCGTTCAGCATCTTGTCGATGTCGGTGGCCAGCGGCTGGCGGAGCGCCTGGCACGCCGCGAGCTGCGCGTCCCACGCCTCGTACTGGGCGTCGGACTTGGTCACCGCACCGGTGGAGATGTTGAGGGCGTCCTGAGCGAACTCACCAAACGGCGCGTTGAGCTGCTTGTAGGCGCTCGACAGAGCGTCATAGATCCCCTCGTCATCGGCGATCGGCCGTGGCGTCGCCTGCCGGTCGACGATCTGGGAGATCGGCCGTCCGTCGGACAGGTAGTCCGAGCGCAGCCCGGTCAGGGTCATCAGCGTCGGCTCGGCGTCGGTGTGATCGGTCCAGACGCGGCTGTCGACACCGAGGTGAGCGACGTCGGGTCCCACCCAGCCCTGCCAGGTGGAGGCGATCGCCTCCTGGTCGTCACCGTGGTTCCAGTCGTATGTCGGATTCTGCTTCTCGCAGTTGGGGCCGGTGGTGGCCCCGGAGACGCAGTAGTCCTGCACGTAGAAGTCGTCGTTGCCGAAGTCGGTGAACGTGGGGTCGCGCAGCGGGTCGGCATTCCACTCGTGCAGGATCTTCTCCGTCTCCTGGTCGGCCAGCTTGAAGACGACCGGGGCGGTGGCTCCGGTGGACGGATCGAACTCGCTCAGCCCGGAGATCTCCTTCTCCAGGTTGCGCGTGGTCGAGGCGTTGGGGCCTGGATCGCCCTGAACCGAGACGGCGGGAGCGTCGTCGTAGTCCTCATCGAACGGCGTGGTGTCGCCGGTGTCGCCCTTCACCATGCTGTTGAGGTTGATGTCGGTCTCACCGATGTTGGAGCCGTAGTTGCAGTAACCGGTGCCCGGCTGCCCCAGCGGGTCGCTGGAGCCGACCGGCGTACCGTTGCACCCCGGGTTGGTCGGCGCGCTGCCGGCGAAGTGGTCACCCTCGTCGACGGTGACCAGGAACAGCGTGTTGGACCTGTTGATGCCGTCGTTGTTCAGCCGGCGGAAGAAGGCGGTGAAGGCGGCGTTGTACTCCTTCAGCTGCGCCTCGTAACCAGCCTGACCCGGCCCGTAGGCGTTGCCGCCGTTCTGGCGGTACTGGTCGTCATGGACATCGGAGAGGTAGGTGTAGGTGACCGGGACACCGGCCTCCTGCGCGGCGGCCGTGTACCCGAGCGCGTTGTTGGCCTCCATCCCGTTGAAGCCGGGGAAGCCCACGTTGCCGGTGTCGTCCTGGATCTGGGTGGTGGGCGTGCTGCCCGGCGTGTAGGAGGCCGGGGGCGGCGTCACCGACGCGTCGATGTTGTTGACGGGCACGGCATGCGGGCCACTGTCGGTCGCGTTGGGGGCGAACACGTCGTCGACGGCCGGCGCCGCCCAGTTGCCGGCCGGCGGCGCGGTGTCGCCACTGGGCAGATAACTGGAGGGCAGCTGCTGGTCGGGCTTGCCGGTGAGCGCCGGGTTGACGTTGACGGCGCCGAACAGAGCGTTGTAGTTCTTGTAGCCGCCCGGCTCGTCGGGCAGTGCGTCGGGCGCGCCGCCGTTGGCCGCTGAGCACAGCTTGCCCGGCTGGCTGTCGGCGATGGAGCAGTGGATGGCCAGGCCTTCGAAGTCGGTCGTGCCCAGGTTGGATCCGGCCGTGAACTTCTGCTTGTAGGCGGTGCTGTAGGACCAGTTACCGAAGGCCGCCTGAGTCGAGTTGGCGCCGAACACGTTGGAGATGTCGGTGGTGTCGTTCTCGAACTCCATGTTCGCTGAGCCGATGCCCGCGAAATCGCAGCCGGCGCTGGTGTACGGCGCCCATGGCGCGGGGGTGTTGGTGGACCCGTTCGACGCGTTGGGCGTCCCGGTCGTCCCCGGCGCCGTCGTGTCGTTGTTGAAGGTGGTGTCGCCTGGATCGTTGTAGGTCGGGTTGGGCGCCGCGACCGGATCGGTCCAGTACTTGAACGCGGACGTGTAGCCCGAGCCTCCGACGTTGGAGCCCGCCGGGGCGTCATAGGACGGGTCGTAGTACTGGTAGCTGTTGCCGACCGTCACGCCGCCACGGTCGGGGTAGAGCCCGGTCTCGGTGGAGGTGATCCCGTTCGAGGTGTGGGAGATCAGCACCGTGTGGTCGTCGGTCAGCAGCGTTCCGTTGTCCACCAGGAAGTTCCGCAGGGCCGGGATCTGCTCCAGATCCGATGGCACGCTCGCGTTGTCCCGCTCGTTGTGCACGTTGTCGAACTGGAGGATGATCACGTGCTTGACGCCGTTGCCGAGCTTGCACGCCTTGGCGCTCGAGGTCTGCGCGGGGACGATGGCGGCGGAGCTGGCCACCGCGGTGCCCGCTGCCCCCGCGCCGGTCGCGAGGATGATCCCGAGTCCGGCGAGGACCGGTACTAGAGCGGCCAGAGCCAGCTTCGCTCTGAGGCCACGGCGCTTGATCGCGCGGACGCTTGACGTCACCAGCGGCATCTCGACCCCCAGGTCTTTGGAAGGTATGTACGGCGAAGCCCAGGGTGGCTTCCAGGGAGCCGCAACCTATCTCCGCCGCCATGGCTTCAGTGTTGGGGGCCGGTGACCGATGTGTGTCCAATTTGTGAATGCCGCTCATTCACCGGCGCGCGCCTCCGTCGAGCAATTAGGGTGCCCTGACGATGAGATGGTCAGGTGTGGTTGGCGCAGGCCTCGTGGTGCTGGCGGTCGGGGGTTGTGGGGGCACGGCGCGCACGCACCGCGTCGTGCGCCGGCTCCCCGTAGTGCCCGTGTCCTACGACGGTCAGTCATGCGCGCCCGGCTGGGCGGCGCTGAAGCCGGGCGCCTATGAGTTCATGCTCCAGGACCGCGGAAGCGACGCCATCGCGCTGACGCTGCTCAACGCGTCCGCGGGGACGGCGGTGAGCGCCACCACCCCCGTCTCGCCGGGCGCCCGCGCCACGGTCCGCGCGCAGTTGCGGCCCGGCACGTCGTACGAGTGGCGCTGTCAGACACCGTCCCAGGCAGCGGCCACCTCGGCCCAGATCGAGGTAGCGGGCACGGGCGTCGCCGCGTCGCGCGAGGCGCCGGCTGACCTCTCGATCGTGTCGCTCTACCAGCCCGAGGCGCGCTACACCCGGTACGCGGCCGCCACTCTGGCCCGGCTGCGACGCCGGCTCGGGGTCCTTGATCGCCGCCTGCGCGCCGGGAACCTCGCCGGCGCGCGCTCGGCCTGGGTGCAGGCGCACGTCAGTTGGCTGGCCATCGGTCAGGACGACGGCGCCTACGGAGCCTTCGGGGATCTCGGCAACCAGATCGACGGCACGGCCGACGGAGACGTCGGCACCACCTCCAGCCGCCACTTCACCGGCTTTCACCGGGTGGAGCTGGACCTGTGGCGCCACCACGACCTGCGCGCGGCGCGCGCCGACGCCGCCACCCTCACCAAGCTCGTCGACTCCATCGACGCGCAGGTGCTCAGCCAGGACCTCCCGCCCACGACCGTGGCGCTGGACTCATGGGTGCTGCGCGGCCATGAGATCCTGGAGGACGCGCTCCGCGACACCCTCAGCGGCAACGACGATTACGGCTCGCACACCGATCTCGCCACAATAGGGGCAGACGTGACCGCGAGCCGAGAGATGCTGCAGGTGCTGCGCGGGCTGATCGAGGCCCGCGCGCCGCGCCTGGTGCCCACCGCCACGCGGCAGCTGGCGGCGCTCGACGCCGCGATCAGGCCTGCGGTGAGCGTTCCCATCGCGGCGCTGCCGCCGAGCCGCCGTCAGCGCATCGACGCCGCCCTCGACGGCGCGCTGGAGACGCTGGCGCCCGTGTCGGAGCTGCTGCAGATCTCGAGCGCGAACTCATGACCGACCTCGACCGCCGTCGCTTCCTGAGAAATGCCGGGCTCGCCGGGGCGGGGGCCCTGGCCGGCGCCGGGACCCTCGGCGCCTCGGCGGCCGGCGGCGCCACCACCTCCACCAGCGGCCAGGACACCACCAGCGACGCGCTGCTCAAAGACGGCGCACCCGGAGACCCGTCGGTGGCCGATCCCGGCGCGCTGATGGCCGCCATCCCCTTCCACGGCGCCAACCAGGCCGGCATCACGACGCCGCGCCAGCCGTCGGGGTGCTGGGCGTCGTTCAACGTCACGGCGGGCTCGCGCGCTGAGCTGATCGCGCTGTTCAAGACGCTCACCACCGAGGCGACATTCCTCACCACCGGGGGTACCCCGCCCGATCCGCAGGGCCGGTATGCGCCGCCCACCGACAGCGGGACGCTGGGTGACGTGGTGCCCGCGGACGGCCTCACCATCACGGTGGCGGTCGGGTCCACTCTGTTTGACAAACGGTTCGGGCTGGGGGATCGCAAGCCGCTGCGCCTCCGCCCGATGGAGCCGTTCCCCAACGACGACCTCGATCCCAGCCAGACCGGTGGCGATCTGCTGGTGCAGTTCTGCGGCGGCAGCGAGGACACCGTGATCCACGCCCTGCGCCAGATCACCAAGGCCACGCGCGACGGCATGCAGCTCAACTGGCTCTACGAGGGCTTCGCCTCCCCGTCGCGGCCGAGCGGCGTCGGGCGCAACCACTTCGCCTTCAAGGACGGGATCGCCAACCCCGATGTGTCAGACCCGGCCGTGGCCAGCCGCCTGCTGTGGGTCCAGAGCGGTGGCCAGGAGCCGGCCTGGACGGCCGGCGGGACCTACCACGCGGTGCGCATCATCAAGCAGTTCATCGAGTTCTGGGACCGCGTCTCGATCACCGAGCAGCAACAGATGATCGGCCGCTATCGCGGCACCGGCGCCCCTCTGGACGGCAAGAACGAGACCGACGTGCCCGACTTCGCCGAGGACCCGGCGGGCAACATCATCCCGCTGACCGCCCACATCCGGCTGTCGAACCCCCGCACGCCGGGCACCGAGGACAGCCGCATCCTCCGCCGCGGCTACAACTACAACCTCGGCGTCGATCTCAACGGCAACCTCAACATGGGCCTGCTCTTCAACGCCTTCTGCCAGGACCTGGACCGCCAGTTCGTCACCGTGCAAAAGCGCCTCATCGGCGAGCCGATGGTCGACTACATCTCCCCCATCGGCGGCGGCTACTTCTTCGCGCTGCCGGGAGTGCGCGACACGAGCGACTGGTACGCCTCGGCACTGCTGAGCTAGTCCTGCGTCGCCGTCAGCGTAGGCAACGACGCAGGAACTCACCGCTTCGCGCGGAATGCCGGACCGATTCGGATGCCACTCCGGAACATCGCCAGGCGGGACGTGCCGCGAGTTATGCACCGCATGCGG
>Ga0335075_10018835_pt1 | contig 10229 bp, 3 predicted proteins | sample Lox_Sample_24_FD_206723 | JGI IMG/M metagenome (GOLD analysis project Ga0335075, IMG submission 206723) | Soil microbial communities from Loxahatchee National Wildlife Refuge, Florida, United States - Lox_Sample_2.4 | ecosystem: Environmental > Terrestrial > Soil > Wetlands | place: USA: Florida... | reverse complement strand
CTGCCAGCAAATGGCTAGTAACGGCTTCCGTGATGCTCGGCACGTTCCTGTCGGTGATGGACGTGAGCGTGGTCAACGTTGCCATGCCTCACATGATGGGCAATTTCGGCGAAGACCTGCTCACGATCACGTGGGTCTCGACCTCGTACAGCATTGCCGAGATCATCATGATCACGATGGCGCCGTGGTGGACGACGCTGCTCGGCCGGAAGCGGCTGTTCCTCCTTTCTATGGCGGTATTCACCGCCGCCTCGATATTGGCTGGTACCGCCCAGACCTTTCACCAAATTATTCTTTACCGAGTGGTGCAGGGAATCGGCGGGGGTAGCCTGATTCCAGTTTCCCAGGCGATCGCGCGCGAAACTTTCCCACCGGCCGAACAGGGCATGGCGATGGCGATCTTTGCGATGGGAGTCACACTTGCACCCGCTCTGGGTCCGGTGGTCGGCGGCTGGCTGGTTGATAATTACGGCTGGCCGTGGGTGTTTTATCTCAACGTACCGTTCGCGATCGCCGGCCTACTGATGGTTAGTGCGTTCGTTCATGATCCACCCTATCTTAAGCGCGGCATCGAGCGGATCGATTGGACCGGGATCGCGCTGCTGACGATCGGCCTCACAGCTATGCAAATCGTGCTTGAGCGCGGCGAGGAAGTGGATTGGTTCGCCTCGCATTGGATTATCGCGGGCACCGTGCTAGCAGCCGGCGGGTTGATCGCACTGGCTGTATGGGAACTTGTATCAAGCGAACCGGTAATCAATTTCCGGTTGTTCCGCAACCTCCAGCTCAGCGCAGGGTCCGGGCTCGGCGCGATGATCGGTTTCGTGCTCTACGGCTCGAGTTTCGTACTGCCTCAGCTAACGCAGGACCTCCTCGGCTATTCCGCCTATCAGGCCGGGATGGTGCTGCTGCCGCGTGCGGCCGCGATGTTTCTGATGATGCCAATCGTGGGCCGGCTGTATAATTACGTCAGTCCCCGCGTCCTGGTAACGGGCGGACTCCTGGCGGTCGCGTTGTCGCAATGGTGGCTGGGTCACATCGCGTTGTATGCGGGCTTCTGGACCATCGCCACACCGTTAGTTGTGCTCGGAGCCGGCCTATCTCTGCCGATGGTAACGCTGAGCACCGTATCCCTCAGCTCGATGCCGCGTGCGCAGATGACCGGTGCGTCCAGCCTTTATACTCTCGCGCGCCGCGTCGCGGGCAATATCGCATATGCAGCGCTCGCAACGCTGATCGACCGGCGGACGCAATTCCATCGCAGCAGGCTGATCGAAGGGGTCACCGGCCTTGATCCGAACTATCTGCGATCATCGGCAGACTTCACCGCTCGCCTGATGCATTTTGGATATAACTCGGCTGCGACCTCGGACCGCTCACTCGCAATGGTCAGCGCACTAGTAAACCGCCAATCCACGATGATGGCCTACAACGACATCAACTGGCTGGTGGCGATGATGACGCTGGCGGTGCTTCCGTTCGTCTTGCTGCTGCCACGAAGGCGGCCCGATCATACGGCCCCTAAGCAAGCCTCGGCGTCATCGGACTGACAGTCTCTGGCGCGGCAAATTCTCAAACCGTAATCACGAGCGAGCTATGGCGGCAAGATAATTCGTACCCGATCTTTGGTCTGAGAATTCCATTGGTGTCAGCTTAGATTCAACCTCGGCCCATCTGAGTTTTCTCATTATCCGGATGAGTTTCCTCATTACTTAGTGTGGAAACACTGCCATTAGCCTTGAGCGTGGTCTCATCATGAATAGATACTTCGATCACCCGGCGATGGAATTTGCGCAGGCTTTGCCGATGCCCGATGCTGACAAACGCTGTCGGCAAGCGCCTCAGTCTCTCGTACAGGCGCTCCTCGGACGCGATATCCAGCGCACTGGTGGCCTCGTCGAGAATCGCGAAGCGCGGGCGGTTGAGCAGAAGCCGCGCGAACGCGAGCTGTTGCTGCTCCCCGCCCGACAGCACGCTGGCCCAGTTCACCTCGGAATCAAAACCGAATTGATCCAGCACCTTGACCAGGCCGACTTCCTGCAGCGCTTCGGTGAGGGCCTCGTCGCTGACCTCCTCGGAGCGCGGATATTGAATTTGCTCACGAATCGTACCGAGGATGAGATACGGCTTTTGCGGCATGAACATGATTTCGTCGCTAGGTGGCCGCAGGATTCGCCCGCTGCCGAATCTCCAGAGGCCCGCGATCGCTCTCATGAGCGTGGTTTTGCCGGCGCCTGTCGGACCATTAACCAGCACGCTTTCGCCCTCGCCAACCGCGAACGAAAGATCTTGCTGCAGTACCCGTGTCATATCAGGCGTCATCAGGGTGAGATTTTTGGCGGCAACCTGGGCGTCGTCCTCGGTCACTTCGATTCCCGATCCGTCGCCGCTTTGGCTGCTCGCCGCGCTTTCACAAGTCTCCTCAAACAATGCCAGACGATTCACTACCGACGCATAATCAGTGAGCCCCTGAAACTGATCCACCACCAATGACAATGAACCCTGAAGCATTGAAAAAGCGTATGCGGCCTGAGTAAATTCACCCAGCTCGAAACGGCCGGAAAAGTAGGCCCCAGCTAGTACGAAATAGGGAAGAAATCCCGCTGCATTATCGAAGGTATTAGTAAAAAGCGCCAGATGCCGCTGCCATAGGATGAGCAGTTTGAAATTGTTGACTACGGGCGTAAAGCGCTGCCGCAGTTGCCGCCCTTCATGCCGGGCCCCGTCGTACAACGCGATCGCTTCGGCATTGTCGCGCGCGCGGACCAGGGCGAATCGGTAGTCCGCTTCAAATCGTTGCTGGTTGAAATTGATCACGACCAGCTTCCGCCCGATCACAATCGTCAGCCACGTCCCTGCGATCGCGTATCCGATCAGGCATAGGGCAAGCCATGGCGAAATTGACCACAGGATGCCAAAGAACATGCCCGCGGTTACAATTGACTGTAGCACCGTCATCGAATAGTTCAGCGCACCGCTGGTGAAGCTGTTGAGGTCCTGGCTGATCCGCTGATCGGGGTTGTCGACCTTATGGTCGCGCATCATGAAGTAAAGAACATTGTGCCTCAGCATCTTGCCCACAAACCCTTCCGTCATCCACTCGCGCCAATCGATCCCAAGCAATCCGCTGATATAAGGGTAAAATGCTGCTACCGGTACGAACGCCGCGATCCACAAGGCGAATAGTATTAACAGATGATAAAATTCTTTGGCGTTCTTGTTCTGCAGCGCGTTCATTATGTCGCGCGATACGTAACTCAAAATCCCCTGCATCCCCACCGTAACGAGGCTCAGCACTGTCATAATCGTAATTAGAATGATCGCGTGCTTGCGCCTTTCCGATACCCAATATGGCCGCACCAGCCGCCAGAGCCGAGTCCAAAAAAAACGGTCGAAGCGATCGGACGTGTTAGCGTAAGGGTCGACGTCCTGTCCCACGCCATTCGTGTTCATCATTGATTCTTCGAGCTTCGGCCTTGTGAAGCTCGTCGTTTTATTTTCAGCCACTTATTTAATCCTTGTGGAACCCCGATTAGGAACTGGCGTGCAAAGTTTCGCCACACAAGCCGCGAGCATGGGAGCATGGAACCGAAGTAAGAGTGTCCGCACAAATTTCGTGCGCCACCCACTCTCTTTCAGCGTCCTATAGGAAACGTTAACAGCATAGGCGTCCAGCAGACAGGCAGGAGAGCTACTGCTGGCCACCGCGGTGCCGCGGTTAGATTTTCTGATCAATCCAGACAAAATGCCTTGAATCAGGATGACTCAAGTCGCAGTTGCGATCTATACCGATACTTCGGTTCCGGGGATCATGCCTGGATGCTGCGGGATATGCCATAGACAGCGTGCGGACCAAGTTCGCGCTCCCCGCGTCGAAGCGAACTGCGTTGAAGCCATTACAGGTGGTCTTGTGTTCGACAGCCCGCGGCCCTCTTCTGTGGCTTGCCGCTAAGGAAACTGCCCGCGCGGGGAGTGCACCGTCAGTATTGCTTGATAAGATTAACGGAGACATTGCTAGAGCCGTCGGCGTTCGCCGAGGTGGTAATCGAGAGCCAGCGGAGGATGTAATACTGAATCGAGATCATCCGGCCGGTGATAGATTGTGATGCAGAAACGTAGGTATTGCGGCTGATATAGCGGCCGAAGCCGACTCCACCGTTGCCAGCTGCACCGTTGAAACTAAGGCCCAGGTTTTCGAGTCCGAGGCTGTTCGATAATGCCTGCCCGATAGTTGAAGCGGCGGCACCGGCTGCCATTTGCGCTGCCTCCTGCTGCAGCGACGCGCTTTGGTTCTGGCCGAGCGAACCTGAAGTGGTGCCGAAAATCAACAGTGAAAGAATGTCGGACTGAGGTAGAGGCGGAGTGCTTTGAAGCTTAAGCTTGGGCTTACTGGCGAAGCCGGTGACCAGTACGTCGACGGTGTACTGCGATACGGTGTATTGCGCGTCAATATTGAGGGACGGATTGATCTCTCGTCCACCGGTGAAAAGAATCTGGCCCGAGACCAGCGTGAAGGTATGGCCGTTGAAGCTAATCCATCCGCGAACCGTATTGATTTCGCCAATCAGGGTTAACGGGCCGAGGCGCTCCTTGATGGCCTCGATATGACCAGCTAACTCGACCGTCGCGTCAGGGTGGCGAATCCAGCTATCGCGATGGACGATGATCGCGACGTTAATCGCAAGGTTACCGAAAAAGTTCGAAGTAGCGGCAGGAGCGCCGGCGATTTGACCAGTGCCCGCGGCAGGAGCGGACAGTGACGATGATTGGCCGGGGCGGATAACGACGATCGTTTCGTCAGGACGGTATTTGGTGGTGGTGAGAAATGCCAGATCAGGACGGACTGTTGCGTTGAGGACGCCGACACGTCCGGTAATATCGGGAAATTCAAGCGAACCGCGGAGATGGAGCTCGCCGCCGAGCGTCGCCTGATAGCGCTCGGTGTGAATCGCAGGAAACTTCTGAATCGCAACTGTTAGATTGGCTGCACCAGGCGTGTAGTTGGTGAGCGCAACCGTGCCGCTGCCGGTAATCGAGCCCTCGCCTGCGTTGATCACGAAATCATCGAGAGTGAACAGTTCCGGCGTCATGCGCATTTGAGCGTGAGAATCCTTGATTTTCACGCCGAGCGGAATGATTTGGCCACCGAGGTTTTGCATCGCGGCAGTGCCGCTGGCAGAGGGGTGGAGGGGTGAGCCGCTAATAGCGAGGTCGAACATCAGTTGACCTGTCACATCCTTGATGGTTCGCGGTGGCGCAAGCGCGGCCAACCCGGCAAGTCGCAATCCGGCTGAATAAAGCTTCAGGGCAACATTGTTGCCGAGGTGTGCGTGGAAACCTCGCGCCCAGTTGACGGTAAGCGGCATGGTGCCGGTTAGGGTCATTTGATGGGTGCTATCCTGATAGAGGGCGAGGTCCACATCTGCGGTGCCCGGATTGTAACTGGTGAGAAGTTTAAGGTCGCCGATTCGTTGAGAATCCATCGCGAGGCCCTGGCCGGTGAGGCTTGCGCGGATGAGCGGTGCGGAGGCGGTGCCGGTTATCGAAATATGGGCGTCGAGCGTACCTGCTGGATGGTGTTTTGGCTGGAGCAGGGGCCGGATTAGCGCCAGGTCGAGATTGCGAGCGGTGACTGTGACGTTTTGCGGACCCGCGATTCGCATCGTGCCGTTGAATGCGAGCTCGCGCGAACCGTTGCGAACGTCAAAGGATTCAACCGAGATCGAGTGCGCTCCCGCAAGGAAATGGGCGGGTGCCGCAAGATGCCAGGGACCGTCGGGGGCGATCACGCTGAGCCGGGTTAAGGCGCCGCTGACATTGCCGTCCTGCTCGGCGAGATTAGCGGTGGCGATGTCCGGATTGCCTTGGGCGTCGATGAGGTTGAGGGAAAGCGTCAGCGCCAGCGGTTTCTGGCGCGTGATTCTTGTGGCGGCGTCGAGCACGCGGATACGGGTCGTGCCAAAGCTAAGATTGGCGGCGCCGATTTGTGCACGTCCGAGCGGAAGTCCGCTCTGCCCTATCCGGCTAAGATCGTAGCTAATCGAGACGTTCGCGGCTGTCATACCGTTGAGATTGAGATTGTCCGCGGTGGCGCTGCCCTGCGCATGCAAGTTCGGGGAATTGGCGCCAAATATCACGCCTTGCGCTGTGCCGTTGAGATTGAGGCTGCCGTCACCTTTGAACTGCGCCAGTTGCAGGAGCGGAGCGAGACGTTGTGCACGCATGCTGTAGCCAAGGCGAGTCTCAGTACGACGGGTGAGGCCGATGTCTCCGTGAGCGGTGAGAGTAGCAGCAGCGGCTGTGAGTTTCGCCTGCGCGAGACTAACCACTCCATTATGCAGCCGGGCATCTACTATCCCGTCACTAATTGTGACATTCTGAAGCGAGCTGCGCGAGAGCGTTAATAACACATGCGCGCCGATATACGGGAGATCCAGTTTTGCGGGATCGATGCGTGGCGCGGCGAGTTTCAGCTTGCCGTTCAGATCGGACTTCTGCGAACGCGAGCCAGTGAACGTTTGGAGATCGAGATGGCGTATCACGACTTGCGCTTGCACGCTGGGTGTAAGAAAATTGGCGGCCGCCGCATTCGCGGTGATTGTGCTCGATCCGTTGATAATCGCCGCGGCGAGATACGCGCGGCCGTTCTTGGCGTTGGCGTCAATATTGACGTTGCCGGCGCGAAGATTATTGATGACAAGAGCGCGGACATCAGCTTTTACAGTAGCGTTGAGAGCAGTGTTAAGCGCGGAAAGCTGAATGCCTTGCCCTTTAACCTGCACGGACGTATCGAGCTGGCCGGCCAGCTTAAGGCCGAGGACGAGGCGTGCAAGATCGAGATGGGTTACTGTCAACTTGCCGTTGTAGACGGGTTGCTTTGGATGCGCCAGGCTGACGTCAGCGGCCAAGGCGGCATTGGCTCGCCCAGCGAACAGATCGATCGCGAGGTGGAGCGCGCCGATGGAGCCATTGACATTGATAGAACCCGTGACATTTTCACGCAGAGGATAATTCTTGATCCAGCTTAAGTCGCGGGCGGCGAGCCTGGCGATCGTGACATGCAGGCTGACTGCCGGCGATTGCAGATCGCGTACTGTAGCGGTGGCTGAGAGCGCGGAAGCCTGAGTCGTGAGATTGAGGCTGGCAAGCTGAATCGTGGCCGGCTGGGAGGAGGCGTCATAGGAGGCCACAAGCGTAATGTCTGCAGGTGGGAGATTAGGCAGTGTCAGGTGCGCGGAAAACCTGCGGACGTTGAGCCTGACACCAGAACTGGGCAATTCGGCCTGCGCGTCGAGATTAGCAGCGCTGGCTTGATAGATCGGCCCGCTGAGTCCTGCGGGTGCAAGATCGATAGAGCCGCCGCTCAAGGTGAGGGCGGTTAGCCCCACAGTGTAGGCGGACGGTCCGCTCGTTGAAGGAGTGGCCGGCTGTAGAGCCTCGGCTAGATCCCACTTGCCTTGGGCATTACGTGCGACACGGATCTGTGGACGATCCACCGCGACAGTAAGAACAATCTGATGCCACAGGAGTGGCATCAGTGAGTAGCCAATTTCAACAACCGGCGCGCCCACAAGCTCGCGGCCGTGATACGTGATTACAAAATTGTAAAGATCGACCCGGCCGATGCGTGAAGCCTGAATGCCTCCGATAGTGATTTGGCCGTGAAAGCGCCCGCTCAAGACGCTGTTAACTTCCCGCTTGAGCAGTTGATTGAAGGAAGCCGTGCGGATGTAAATCATCAGGGCGGCGAGAATCACCACGAAAATCGCCAGCAGGCCGGCCAACACCCGCAATAAGGATCGGAGTGCGGCTCTCATGGTCAGGCAAGCGCGAAACGCAAGCGTCGCAGGCAGTAGTTCATGTAGAGTTTAGAAAAACGGGCCGATGGTGAAATAAAACTGGTAACCAGGATCGCCGTGCGGAGGTTTGGTTGGGAAACCGACGTACACATTCGCCGGGCCAACTGGCGTGTTGAGGCCGACCGAGGGCCCATAGCCGCATTGAAAAGCGTCAACGGGAAGGTCGAAGCTATGGGTTGAGACCTGGCCACAATCAAAGAAAACGGAGCCAGAGAGCTTCCATACAAGTGGATGGCGCAGTTCAACCGAGGTTTCGATCAAGCTGAGACCGCCGAGTGGATCGTTCCCGAGGCTGAGCGGTCCAATGCGCCGGAGCCCATAACCGCGCACGCTGGCAGGACCGCCAGAATAAAAGCGCTCTGACAGCGGAACATCGCCGATTTTGCCGTTGAGTGTGTCCTCGAGGCCCACCTTGAGACGCATCGCTAGAATTGTTTTGCTGCCGAGCGGCTGGTATTTGCGCGCCTCGCTTACGACTCGCCAATAGCGATAATCCGCGCCAAGGGAATGATCACTGAAATTGCCGCTGAGCGAAAGAAGCTCTCCGTGTTGCGGGTTGAGAATGTCCCCAGTATTGTTGAAATTCAAGCCGGCATCCGGACCGGAGAGAATGCCGTCACGGCGGAATCCGCCGATTGCATCGATAGTCGTGGGATTGACCTGGTTGAACTTGAGATATTCGAGGCGATAGCCGAGCGTGCCCTGCAACGATGGGGTGAAAGTGTACATGAGGTGCGGATCGAAGCGCGGAGCGTTGAGCATATAGGTCTGGTAAGACTCCTGATACTGCGATGCTTCAAGAATCAGGCGCGCGTCGCGCGAAAAGAAATACGGCTGGATGAGCTGGACATCGGCGGCAGCAGTGATTTCTGAATAGGTACCGGTTACCAGGAGCTGGCGTCCGTCGCCAAGAAAGTTGTAATCGTTCCACGTAAGTTGGCCGTTGAGCTCGGTTATGGTGTTGTAGCCCAGCGCAAGGTTGAGGCTGTGTTTGGGCTTTTCCTGCACGGCAATCGTGATCGGCACGACATGCGGATCACTAGGATTACTGCCAACTTTAAATTCGACAGCGCTGAAGAGATTCAGATTCAGAATAGCGGCCCGCGACTTTTCGATCTCGCGAACGTCGAATGGCTGGCCCGCGCTGTAGCTGAGTTCGCGCAGCACGATACGCGGGTTGACCTTATGGGTGCCGGTGACGGCGGTGCGTCCGAAGACGGCATGCGCGTGCGGTGTGACCGCATACCATGCCTGCGCAAGCCGCGGGCCGGTACGCACCACTGCATGGCGCTTGACCTCGGGATGAGGGTAGCCGTGCTGGCGATAGATACTAATCAGGTCCTGCTCGCTGGCTTGATAATGCGATTCGGTGAAGATCTGGCCCGGCTTGAGCGGCAGACTGAAACCGGGCTCGAAAGCTTGCGGGGATGGGGCCGGGCTCGCCACCTCAACCGAAACTGAATCGATCTTGACCGGATGGCCTTCGCGAATCGTGATCTGCGGCGTAATCAAGCCGCCGTGGACTCCTAAATCATAACTGATATGTGCATCGTAGTAGCCCTGCGATTGATAGAAAAGCTGGAGTTGTTTGAGATCGCTGGTGAAAGTCTCGGCGTAGAAGACCGGCCGCTTTTTCCAGATTTCGTAGAATGGACGAGTCTTGGTCGTCATGACAGCTTCGAGGCTGCCGTCAGAAAAAATCTTGTTACCACGAAACTCAATTGCGGCGACCCGATAAGTGCGCGATGGCTCGAGCGCGCCGAGCGTTAGTGCATCCGCTTTGGAAACGCCGAGCAGGGTCAACAAAAAGAGTGAAAGAAGGAACGCGATACACGTGCCAAGGCGCGAGCATGGCCGCAAGTCGTTGCTGGCAGCAAGCATCTCACCGCCATAGTTAACTTAGTGGAGGTTTCGATACGAGTGATCTTTATCGAATTGCGATGCCCTGCCGCACAGTTGCGCCTTCTCTTTTCCTCGCGGGCCGAGCTTCCGGTAGCGAATAGTGAAAATTCCAACAGGTTCCCGGAATCGATCCAGCGGCCTGCATCGAGAAGACAGGCGTTACAAGCGTTACGCGCGTGTTCTTCCCTGCGCCGATGATGGATAACGCCGCCGACGCCTGTTATCGAAAACGGCCGAACCTCTATCGGGCTGAAGCGGGGGCTTGAGAAAGCGGCGGGGGTGAGGCAGTCTCCAGTCAAGATAGGCAGAGCGAGGCCTGCGGACGCGAGTCAGCGAGCCGGCCGCCTTAAGAATCTGTAGGGTAGTGGTGGCAACGCTGAGCCGATCGGCCGCCCGGCCAGTCCGAAAGCGCCAGGGCGCCGCAATTATTGATACGGAGGAATGAAGCGTGAGCTGGGATTTTGAAAC
>Ga0335075_10018834_pt1 | contig 10229 bp, 8 predicted proteins | sample Lox_Sample_24_FD_206723 | JGI IMG/M metagenome (GOLD analysis project Ga0335075, IMG submission 206723) | Soil microbial communities from Loxahatchee National Wildlife Refuge, Florida, United States - Lox_Sample_2.4 | ecosystem: Environmental > Terrestrial > Soil > Wetlands | place: USA: Florida... | reverse complement strand
GTCTCAAGCACCCCGGCGGCGAACCCGATAACCAACTGCACCGCCACGAACGCCACGAACGGCGGGCGGGTGGCCAGGTACAGGCCGGCCAGCACCCACGCGCCGCCGCCGCCGGCCGCCAAGGCGGTCCGGAGGCCGAACCGGTGGATCAGCGCGCTAGTGCCGAGGCTGGCGAGCACGAACCCGGCGGAGACGGTGAAGAACGTGATCCCGATCGTGGCCCGGTCAACGCCGTAGTCGCCCATCTGCGCCGGCAGCAGGACTCCGCCGACGCCCGCGCTCACGCCGATGAGCACGAACGCGGCATAGGCCAGCAGGAGCTGTGGCGGGACGCGGCGCATCAGCGGACTCCGCTGGAATCGGGGCAAGCCATGCCACCAATCTCGATATAGTTTCCGAAACTTCCGGCCGCTAACGTGGCCTTTGGCCGAGAATATTCTGTACATCGCCGCTAATCGAGGGCTAAATCACGAGCAATGGCCTTCGATCCCGTGCCGCCTCCGAAATTTTCGGCACCTAGCTGATCGTCAACAAGATTGTTCACTTTCGTAATTGACAGCATTGTCCGCGCGGTGAGACGGTGAAAAAGGCTGGCCGGCCGCCGAATCGGTCCGGTCACGAGGAGGTGCCGCGTGCTCAGGGCGGAAGACAACGAGATCCTGACCAGGGTGGGACCGGGGACGCTGATGGGCGAACTGCTGCGTCGTTACTGGACGCCGGCCTGCCTGACGGCCGAGATCCCCGAACCGGGAGGCGCGCCGGCGCGGGTACGGCTGCTCGGCGAGAACCTGGTGGCCTACCGGGACACGCGCGGGCGGGTGGGGCTGCTTCAGGAGAACTGCCCGCACCGGGGAGCCTCCCTGTACTTCGGCCGCAACGAGGACGCCGCCATCCGATGCGTCTACCACGGGTGGGCATTCGATACCGACGGCCGGTGCGTGGACATGCCAAGCGAGCCGCAGCCGTTCTGCGAGAAGGTCCGGATGAGGGCGTACCCCACGCATGAGTCCGGCGGGATCGTGTGGACCTACATGGGACCCCGGGAGACGATGACGCCCTTCAGGGATTTCGGCACCGAGGGGCTAGACGCCAGTGAGTTCCGGGCGGCGAAGCAGCACACGACCTGCAACTGGGTGCAGGCGATGGAGGGCAACATCGACACGGCCCACATCTCTCACCTGCACCAGTTCGACGGGATCGACGACATCCCCGACGACGGGTCCGACAAGCCCGGCTACCCGTCCAACGCCATGTCCTGGAAGTTCTGGCGTCACGACAGGGCCCCTCGCCTCGAAGTCGAGGACACCTGGTACGGATACCGGTACGCGGGCATCCGCACCACCCCCAACGGCCACACCCACGTGCGCATCACCGCCTACGCGGTGCCCTACATGACGATGGTCGCCAGCATCCCGTTCAGCGCGGGCATTGGAATGTTCGTCCCGATCGACGACGAGAACTGCTGGCGTTACATCATGATGCCAAGGAACCGGCAGAATCCCCGCAACCTCGGCGGTGAGAACCTGTTCGCCGTCGCTCCGTTCTCGACGCCGATAACGGGCCGCACCGACGGGATCATCCCCCGCCTGTACACCGCGGAGAACGATTACCAGATCGACCGGGACACCAAGCGCCACGGCATCTTCAGCGGCGTCTCGGACTTCGTGAGCCAGGACCTGATGGTGACCGAGTCGATGGGCCCGATCTACGACCGCACCCAGGAACAGCTCGGCTCCACCGACAAGGCCATCAGCCGGATGCGCCACATCCTGATCTCGGCGGCCAAGGGCCTGGCGGCGGGCAAGGAACCGCCGGCCGTGGGCGCCGACAAGGACTTCCGGTCCATCCGCGGCGCCGAGAAGATCCTTGAGCCCGAAGAGGACTGGCGCCTCCTCGGCACCGACGACGATCCGGTCGTCCAGGAGGCCACCGGCGCCGAGTTGCTGGCGAGCCAGCCGACCTGACCTGACCTGAGGGCCTGCCCTCCCACATCACCCGCCCGAATGGCAACTCGGTCACCGGGTAGCACTCCTAGCGTAATGTAATCACGCCATCACAAAGGACCCCGAACGGCAGATGCCGAAGACGGTAAGCAAACGTTCAGGGAACCAGCAGCTCGACCTGACACTCCCTTCGGCCTAAGCCCAGGTTCGCGACCGATTCTCGTGGTGTACAGACCGGGAAGCCGCGAAAGAACTCGGGGTGGCAGGATCATGAGTGAGCCATTCGCACAGTATCCGCACGGAGAATATCCCATACCCGAGCCGCCACGCCGACGGTGGGGACGGCACGGGCTAGGGTTGACAGCGACGGCGGTGATAGCGCTGGCCGCCGGCGCCGGCGTAGGGGTCGTCCTTACCGGCGGCTCATCCCCGGGCGGCGCGACCGCGACGTCGAGGACGATGCTCAGCACGTCGCAGATCGCGGAGCGGCTGGACCCGGGCGTGGTGGACGTGACCTCCACACTCGGCTACCAGAACGCCACGGCCAAGGGCACCGGGATCGTCCTGACTTCCAACGGCGAAATCCTGACCAACAACCACGTCGTCGAGGGCGCCACGTCGGTCAGCGTCACGGACATCGGCAACGGGAAAACGTACCAGGCGACCGTGCTCGGTTACGACGAGAACCAGGACGTCGCCGTGCTACAGCTTTCCGGCGCGTCCGGCCTGACCACCGCGACCACAGGCAACTCCTCCACCGTGCAGCAGGGGGACAGGGTGGTGGCGCTCGGCAACGCGGGCGGGGTCGGCGGCACCCCGTCGGTGGCAGCGGGCACGGTGACCGCGCTGAACCAGTCGATCACCGCATCCGACGAGTCGTCGGGCACGAGCGAGCAGCTGAGCGGGATGATCGAGACGGACGCCAACATCCAGTCCGGCGACTCCGGCGGTCCGCTCGTGAATGAGTACGGCCAGGTGATCGGCATGGACACCGCCGCGTCGTCCGGATACCAGTTCGGGAACGGAGGCTACGGTAACGGTGGCTACGGCAACGGGTCATCGAACTCCAGCCAGAGCAGCGCCACCCAGGGCTACTCGATACCGATCAACACGGCGCTTGCGGTCGCCAGCCAGATCCAGGCCGGGCACGCCTCATCGACCGTGCACATCGGCGAGACGGCCTTCCTCGGCGTCGAGATCGCCAGCTCGCACAGCCAGCTCAGCTCGGGCGTGCAGATCGCCGGCACGGCAGCCGGCACTCCGGCGGCCAAGGCCGGGCTCGGTGCCGACGACGTGATCACCTCGGTCGCCGGGCAGCCGGTCAGCTCGAGTACCGGCATCCAGCAGGTGCTCGAGAAGTACCACCCCGGCGACAAGGTCAACGTCACCTGGACCGACAGCACCGGCCAGCCACACACCTCGACCGTGACGCTGGCTAACGGCCCAGCCGACTGACCGGGTTAGTCTCGTCTCGTGACTGAAAGCTCTGCATCCCCGCCGACGGCAAGCTGCCGGACGGCGCTGGTCACCGGCGGGACAAGCGGCCTCGGGCTGGCGATGGCGGTCGCGCTCGCCGGGGCCGGGGTCAGCGTCGCGATCAGCGGACGGTCCGGGCAGCGCGCCGCCGCGGTCGCGGCGGAAATGCCCGGCGCGTTCGGCGTGGAGCTCGACGTGCGCGACAAGGAATCGGTCGCCGCGGGCGTGGCAGCCGCCTGGGCACGTCTTGGCGGCATCGACATGCTGGTAAACAACGCGGGGATCGGCATGCGCACGGTGAACCCCCGGTTCATGGTCGAGCCGCAGGGGTTCTGGGCGGTGCCGACCGACCGTTTCCGCGACGTGATCGCGACCAACCTGACCGGCTACTTCCTGGTAGCCCGTGAGGTTACCCCGCGCATGCTCGATGCCGGTCACGGCCGGATCGTCAACATCTCGATGAGCCACACCACGATGACCCGGGCGGGTTTCGTGCCCTATGGCCCCTCCCGGGCGGGCGCCGAGGCGCTGTCCCGGATCATGGCCGCTGACCTGCGCGGAACTCCGGTCACCGTGAACATGCTGCTGCCCGGCGGCGCGACAAGGACCGGAATGGTGCCAGACGATCTGGCGGTCGCGGTACCGAACCTGCTCGAGCCGGAGATCATGGGGCCGCCGATCGTGTGGCTGGCCTCCGCGGCGGCGGCCGGCGTCCACGACGAGAGGATCGTCGCCGCCGGATTCACACCACCCGGCCCCGGTAATTTATCGCCGCGGCCCGCCCGGCCGGGGGCCGCTGTCATCCGCGGTTATCAGCTTCCCAGGTGAGCCGCCAGCCAGTCGGCCATGCGGGACCGCGACTCGTACGCGTGGTTGGTGACACCGTGGCTCCCGTCCGGCCAGAGCGTTAGCTCGGCGCCCGGCGCCTCTTTCGCCAGGCGCTCCTGGTGATAGGCCGGGACGATGGTGTCGCGCCCGCCGCCCACGACGAGCAGCGGCCTGGTGATATCCCGCGCGGCGTGTTCGAGGGTCAGCTCGCCCGCCTTCACCCGCGCTTCCGCCTCGCTGCCCGCCCCGGAACGGACCCGGAAGGTGGCCCGGGTCTGCGGCGGCAGCTCATCCCAGTCCAGGTCGAACCGGAACGGGCCGGCCAGCGCCACCACGGCCTTGAGCCTGTCTTCGTAGGCGGCGGCGCGCCCGGCGTAGTACCCGCCGAGGCTGACGCCGAAGAAGCCTATGCTGCCCTGATCGATGTCGTCACGGGTGGTGAGGTAGTCCACGACGGCGGTGGCCACCTTCTCGTACGCGGGCTCGATCGGCAGCTCGCAAGAGGACTCGCCCTGGCCAGGGCCATCGATCGCGATCGTGGCCAGGCCGCGGGCGAGGAAGTACTCCGCGGTGGCCTGGAGCTCCTCCTTCGTCGAGTCGAGGCCCGGCGCCATGATCACGGCCGGCTTCCTGGCGGCTGCCGCCGCGGGAACGCGCAGGTAAGCGGCCAGGCTCGTGTGGCCGTAGGGGACGTGGACGAGTTCGGCGGGCGGGGTCAGGGCGGGGGCGGCTTTGCGGTAGCACGCGATGGCCCGGTCGTGGGCCGCCCGCTGCTCGTCCGGGTGGTCGGCGAAGACGAACTTGCCCCAGTGCCAGGCGAGCGCCGCCCGCCGCCAGGCGCCGGCGGCCGTCTGTTCGCGGCCGTCGTCCTCCGCGCTTTCCGCGAGCTGCTCATATCGCGCGGCGGTGTTCCCCCACTCACGGCACCAGTCGTCCCAGCGGGTGATCCGGCCGAGCGTGGCCTGGAAGTCCCCGTAGTCGGTGCCGTTCGAGACGAAGCGGTTGGCCCAGTGCGCGGCGGCGGCGACGACACGGGCGTCCGGTTGATCTTGTGCCATGAGGCGATTGTCCGGCACGTCCGTCACGCGGCGCCAGCCGGGAGGGCGAACAAGCCGCGAGACTCAAGGTTCACCCCGGTGCCGGTCGCAGGGGAGAATGGAGCACATGACCGAGCCCCAGGCCGACCCGCAGGCCGACCCAGGAACCCGGAACGAGGCACCCGGGGACGAGCGCCCCGAGGAGGCGGTCCCGCATACCGCGTGGACGCAGCGGCTTGAGACGCCGCTTCGCCAGTTCCTGCGTACCGAGACCGGCAGCGCGGCCATCCTCGCCGCGGCGACCGTCGCCGCCCTGATCTGGGCGAACGTGAGCGCCTCGGGCTACAGCGGCTTCTGGAACACGTCGCTGCTCGTCCGCGTCGGCAGCCACGGCATCCGTGCGGACCTGCGAGAGTTCGTGAACTCCGGCCTCATGTCCTTCTTCTTCCTCGTCGTCGGGCTCGAGGCGCGCCGGGAGTTCGACATGGGGGAACTGCGGATCCGCAGCCGGCTGACGCTGCCGCTACTCGCCGGGCTCAGCGGCATGCTCGTCCCGTTGGCCATCTTCCTCGCGGCCAACGCCGGAAGCCCGGCCGCGCACGGCTGGGGCGCCGCGATGTCCACCGACACGGCGTTCGCGCTCGGCGCGCTGGCCCTCGCGGGCAGGAACCTGCCGGACCGGGTGCGCACCTACCTGCTGACGTTCTCCGTCGTCGACGACCTCGCCGGGATCGCGGTCATCGCGATCGCGTACAGCGGCCGGGTGCGCTTGGTTCCGCTCGTCATCGGGATCGCGCTGCTCGCGGTGCCCTTCTACCTGCGGATTCGCGGCGTGCGCAACGGCCTGGCGTACCTGGTGACCGGCGTGGCCAGCTGGGGGGCGCTGTTTCAGTCCGGAATCGACCCGATCGTGGTGGGCCTGATTATCGGCCTGATCACCCCCGCCTACCCGGCTTCGCGGGAGAACCTGGAGCAGGCCACCGACGCGTTCCGGCTGTTCCGCGAGCAGCCCACGGCGCAGCTCGCGAGCCAGGCGCGCGAGGTCGTGCGCACCGCGATCTCGCCCAACGAGCGACTGCAGGATCTGTTCCGCGGCTGGGCGGGCTACGTGATCGTGCCGCTGTTCGCGCTGGCCAACGCCGACATTCAGATCAACGGCTCGTTCCTGGCCAAGGCGTACGCCTCCCCGGTCACGCTCGGCATCCTGATCGGCTACGTGGCGGGCAAGCCGATCGGGACGGCGGGCGCGGCCTGGGTATGCAGCCGCCTGACCAGGGGCCGGCTCACGCCCCCAATCGGCTGGGGGGCGGTACTCGGCGTCGGCACGACCGCGGGGATCGGCTTCACGGTCTCGTTGCTGATCTCCTCGCTGGCGTTCACCGGGACCACGCTGGCGGAAGCCAAGCTCGGCGTGCTATCCGCCGCCATCTGCGCGACCGGCCTTACCTGGCTCGTCTTCCGCATCCTCAGCATGCTCCCGGTCCGGCCACGGTTGCGCGCGCTGCTCGGCACGTCCGAGTCGATCCAGGATCTGGTCGTCCCCGTCGACTCGGAACGCGACCACATCCGCGGCCCGCAGGAGGACGCGCTCGTCACGCTGGTGGAATACGGCGACTTCGAGTGCCCGTACTGCGGGCTGGCCGAACCGGCCGTCCGCGAGCTGATCAGGGCATATGGCGAGTTGCGCTTCGTGTTCCGCCACCTGCCGCTCACCGACGTGCACCCGCACGCCCAGCTCGCCGCCGAGGGCGCCGAGGCCGCGGCGCTGCAGGACAAGTTCTGGGACATGCACGACATGCTGATGGATCACCAGGGCGCGCTCACGGCACGGGACCTGATCGCGTACGCCGGCCAACTCGGCCTTGACACCGAAAAGTTCGCCGCCGACCTGCGCAAGCACGTTGGCGCCCCGCGGATCGCCGAGGACACAGACTCCGCCGACCTCGCCAGCGTGTCCGGCACGCCCACGTTCTTCATCAACGGCAGGCGGCACTACGGCGCTTACGACATCGAAACGCTCTCCGAAGCGGTGCGCACGGCCAAGAGCCGCGCGCTGATCAGCGCGTGAGGCTGACCCCGCCGGCCTACGGATTGGGTGAGACGCGCGCATGAAAAACTCCGGATAGGGAACCACGCCGAGGCAAGAGGGGGTAAGCGAATGAGCGCACAAGTGTCCGCCGCCGCGGCCGGAACGATCGGGATCGGAGGCGACCTGACCGTCAACCGCCTGGGATTCGGTGCGATGCGGATCACCGGCCAGGGCATCATGGGCGACCCGCCGGACAGGCAACGGGCGATCGAGACGCTGCGGCGCGCGGTCGAACTCGGAGTGAACTTCATCGACACGGCCGACTCCTACGGCCCCGCGGTGAGCGAGAACCTGATCGCGGAGGCCTTGTACCCGTACCCGGACGAGCTGGTGATCGCCACGAAGGGCGGTCTGCTCCGGCCCGGCGCGAACCGCTGGGAGCCGGACGGCCGGCCGGAACACCTGCGTGCGGCCTGCGAGAGCAGCCTCAAGCGGCTTCGCCTTGAGCAGATCCCGCTGTACCAGTTCCACCGGCCCGACCCGAACGTCCCGATCACGGAGTCGATCGGCGCGCTGGCCGACCTCAAGACGGAAGGAAAGATCCGCCACATCGGGATCTCGAACGTCAACGAGGATCAGTACCGGGAGGCCGAGCAGGTCTCCCCTATCGTCAGCGTGCAGAACCGGTACAACGCGAAGGACCGCTCCTCGCAGAGCATGGTGGACCTGTGCGAGACCGAGGGCATCGCCTTCATCCCGTGGGCGCCGGTGCAGGAGACCGGGGACAACGTCGCGGTGGCGGCCGCCGCGAGCCGCCGCGGCATCACCGGACATCAGGTCATCCTCGCCTGGCTGCTCGCCGCCTCGCCGGCGATGCTGCCCATCCCCGGCACCGGATCACCCGAGCACGTCACGGACAACGTCGCGGCGGCATCGGTTGACCTGAGCCGCCAGGAGATGGACGCGATCAGCCAAGGCGGCTGAACTCCCGCGGCGCCGCCACCGCCCGATGCCTAAGATTAGGGGGGCAAATCAACCGAAAGGGTGGTGGCGTGGCCGGAAGCAGCATCGCGATCACGGGCGGGCGTGTCGTTCCCATCGAAGGCGACCCGATCGACGGCGGGACCGTCCTGGTGGCCGACGGGAAGATCACGGCCGTGCAGGGGCCAGGTTTCAAGCCGCCGCCGGACACGGAGGTGGTGGACGCCACCGGCAAGTGGGTGCTGCCCGGTTTCATCGACGCGCACGCCCACCTCGGTGTGCACGAGGAGGCCGAGGGCTGGGCAGGCCAGGACACCAACGAGATGACCGGCCCGGTGATGGCTCAGGTGCGGGCGCTTGACGCGATCAACCCGGCCGACGAGGGGTTCCATGACGCGATCGCAGGCGGCGTGCTCGCGGTGAACGTCAACCCCGGGTCAGGCAACCCGATCGGCGGCCAGACGGTGGCGATCCGCTGCTGGGGCCGCACCGTGGACGACATGGTGCTGCGCCACCCGGCCGGCCTGAAGTCGGCGCTCGGCGAGAATCCCAAGCGCGTCTACGGCGAGCGCAAGGAGACCCCGGCGACCCGGCTGGGCATCGCGGCGGTGATCCGGTCGGCGTTCGTCGAGGCGGAAAACTATCTCGCCAAGCAGGCTGCCGCGGAAAAAGAAGTTCAGCCTGCCGAACGGGCGGTGGTTGCTGAACGCGACCTCAAGCTTGAGGCCCTCGGGCGTGTCCTGCGCCGGGAAATTCCCTGGCGGCAGCACTGCCACCGCGCGGACGACATAGCCACCGCGATGCGGATCGCCGAGGAGTTCGGCTACGAGCTGGTGATCGACCACGGCACCGAGGCGCACCTGCTGGCGGACAAGATCGCCGCGGCCGGGATACCGGTGGTGATCGGGCCGCTGTTCACCTCGCGGTCCAAGGTGGAGCTGCGGAACCGGTCGCTGGCGAACCCGGGACGGCTGGCGGCGGCGGGCGTCACGATCGCGATCACCACGGATCATCCCGTGGTGCCGATCAACTTCCTGATCCATCAGGCCACGCTCGCGGTCAAGGAGGGACTCGACCGGGAGACGGCGCTGCGTTCTGTGACGATCAACCCGGCGCGGATCATCGGCGTGGCTGACCGGCTCGGGTCGATCGCCGCGGGCAAGGACGCCGACCTGGTGGTCTGGTCGGGCGACCCGCTGGACGTGATGAGCCGCGCCGAGCGCGCCTACATCGGAGGCCAGGAGATCTACCGCTACGACTACGAGGCGCACCGTCCCGAGCACATCACGCCGTGACTTCACCGAAACGGCTGGCGGCACGGAGCGCGTCGACCATGGCGGGCGGCGCGCTCGACGACGAGCCGGCGTTGTGCGGGGGCCTCGGCGTCCGGACCGATTCCCCGCCGGGGCTCGCCGTCGTGATCTCGTATCCGCCCGCGTGGGCGAAGGCCTCGAACGGGCCGGTGACGTCGAGACTCTGCACTCCGTCGAAGAGGATGATCGCCACGGTCCGCATGTGTCATAGTGTCCCGGCGCCGCGGCATGGCAGCAATGACGAATATCCCACCTTTTCTGCCACGCGCGGGTCAATCTCGAATCGTGACGCCGAGGCCGACGACGAGACGCGAGCCGGTGGCGGCCTTTCCCTTGGCCGCCTCAGTTGGGATATTGCATGGGTCCTTGGGTGTAAGTGCGCCCGGACGGCGTCGTCCACTGGTGCCAGCCCGGCAGCGGCTGGGTGAGTTTCCAGCCCTTGGACTGCTTGGTTTTGTGGCAGCGTCTGCTTCGTGCGCCGGCGTTGCACGCACACGTCCGGCCGCCTTTGTCATAGGGGGTGGCGTGTTCGAAGTCTGATTCGCGGGCGTGCCGGGAGCAGGTGGGGAAGGTGCATTCGCCGTCGCGGATCTGGACGAGGTGGCGGAGGGTGTCGTTGGGC
>Ga0335075_10018832_pt1 | contig 10229 bp, 14 predicted proteins | sample Lox_Sample_24_FD_206723 | JGI IMG/M metagenome (GOLD analysis project Ga0335075, IMG submission 206723) | Soil microbial communities from Loxahatchee National Wildlife Refuge, Florida, United States - Lox_Sample_2.4 | ecosystem: Environmental > Terrestrial > Soil > Wetlands | place: USA... | reverse complement strand
TGACCGCGAGGGCGCTGCACGCGAGTGCCGCAGCGAAGGCACCGTAATTGGGCAAGCCCCAAAGCATCCCGAAGAAGCGAGTCGGGTCGAACCACATCGTAACCGTGCCGACGATGGGAAGAAGGCCGAGCGTTATATCCGGAATCCCGACGCCGGCGAGTACGTCGATCGCAACCAGGACCCAACATGCGGCCAACGCGACGCGGCGCGCGGGACCGAGCGGTCGCGCGTAGGTGCTCGCGAAGGTAGCCCAAGCACCGATCGCTAGCGGCGCGAAACAGCTTGCCACATACGTGAGGATCGTCGTCCACGTCCACGGTGTGGTAAACGAGACGGGCCAAAGCTGCGCGCCGATTCCAACCAGCGCCAGGCTCGTAGCGAGAAGCAAGTTTCCCCCGACGTACGGCCGTTTCCAGGCGATGATTGCCGCAAACAACACCATCCACAACGCTGCGAAGTCACCGATGAAATAGTTCCAGAAGCGCGCGATTTCGAATGGCCGCGCGGCGAAGACGAGTTCCAGATGCTGGGTTCCCCGGAGAATCGCGAACGTGATGGGCTGCCCGGTGACGGGCTGACCGAGGACCTTGAGCCGGCCGTTGAGGTCCAGCGCGCGCATATCGATGAGGTCGCCGTCGCGCAGGCCCGCGCGATCCGCCGACCCGTCGGGGTCGATCGCGCTAACGACGAGATGAAAAGCGACCGGCGCCGGCCGGAGATATGCGCCCCACATCCCGTACCATGGCGCGGTGCCGGCCGTCCCCGACTGGTCCAAGACGGTGCAGAAGCTGTAGATTATGCCGGCCGCACAAAGCCCGAGCAACGCCGCTCTCCACGTCGCGCGCATGGAGCCCGATTAGCTAGGATCTAGACGGTTGCCTGCACGTCGCTACCCGCGGCGCGAACGCGCGTAGTTGCAATTTTTGGCTAGACCGCGCGCCCGCGTGCGTGCTAAGCCGGAGCTCGCTGGGGTCACGTTGCCGTGACGGCGTCGATTTCTCCTCGGTGGGCTAGCGTTTCGAGAAAATCCGAAGCGTCGACGAGTTGACCTAGTCCAAACGCGCCGCCCTTCCCGGACGCGCCGTTGCACGCGCGATCGAGTGCTTCGACCACTATTGGAGCCGTCACTGCATAGATGTCGCGGCCGGCTACCGTTACGCGACGCCGCGCGTCACCGTTTCGAGCGACCGCGTCGACGACAAATCTTTGGTTCGAGCGGCCGCGTTCGTCCGCCGCGACCGGTTCCGGAGTTTCGGGATTACGAAGGTCGCGCAAAGGCGCTTGATTCAAGTAGTTGCAAACGTCGCGCACCCGAATGTGTCGAGGGATCAGAATCGTCTCGGTAAACGGCAACTCGACGACGTCTTGCGTTCCGAACGGCTCGGAAAAGCTCCACGAAGAAGATCCCGCCGGCCGCATTTTTTGGAGCGTTCCCTCGATAAGCGCGAGCCGAGGCGTCGTGTTGCGCTCGCCCGTGCGGCGGGTGCCCCGCGTCGGAAACCAGCTATCGAGCGCGACGGCGACGTCGATGCGGTCTACCGCGCTCCAGCCATCGCACGCACGCGTCGCCATGAGATCCGCGAGGCCGCCGTAAAAGCCAGTTGCCGGCACGACGAAGACGCCTCGCTCGCGCGCGCGTTCGTCGAACTTCGCGAAGGTATCGAGTGCGCTGCCTTGCTCCGCAGTGAGATCGAAATAGTGAATGCGTGCGCGGAGAGCCGCTTCGATGACCGGGCGGGCGGTGTCGAGAAACGGACCGGCGCAATGGATCACGGCCTCCGTCCCCGAGAAGGCGAGGTCGAGCGACTCCGGCGAGTCAAGGCCGGCCGTTCGGAGCTCCACCCGCCGCTCTTGGAGCGCTAAGGCGGCAGCCGTTTTCGATCGATCCCTCCCGATCGCGATCGGCGTATGACCGCGGCGCAGCAGCTCGGCGATGACGAAGCGCGCGGTGTGGCCCGATGCTCCGTAGACGGCGACGTTCATTGACCCGCTTTCTCAATGCGATACAGACCGGTACGTTTGGTCCCTTGCATTAAAACAGACAGGTCTGTATCATGTCAAGAATGGCACCCCGAATCAAGACGATGGCCGAAGACGATGCCGCCGCCTCCGCTGAGGTGCGAGAGCGTATTTTACGGACGGCTTCGGAGCTGTTCTACCGCGAGGGAGCGCGCGCCGTCGGCGTCGATCTCGTCGTCGAAAAAGCGGGCGTCGCAAAGACGAGCCTTTATCGGTACTTCCGGACCAAGGACGATCTCATCGCGGCGTTTCTCGAACGTGAGGACGAGGAGTTCTGGCGTCAGTGGGACGCCGTCGCGCAGCGTCATCGCACCGGCCCGCAAGCGGAACTCGACGCGCACATGGCGTGGATCGGCGAGCGCCTTGGCCGGAAGAACTATCGCGGTTGCCCGCAGCTGAACATGGCCGCGGAGTTCCCGGAGGCCGAACATCCGGCCCGAGTCGTCGCGCTGTCGCACAAACGAGAGCTTCGCCGCCGCCTCAAGGGCATCGCGGATCGCCTGGGCGTGCGGCACCCGGACGATCTCGCGGCCCAACTGCTGCTTTTAGTGAACGGTGCGTTCGTCAGCTCGCAGGCGATTGCGCCAAAAGAAGCCGTAGCCGTTCTGCTCGCGGCTTCCCACGCACTCGTCGCCGCGGCGCGCGGCTCCTAAGATTTCTTTCGCGAGCTTTTGCGGGTCGGCACCTTGCCGCCGGCTTGCCGAGCTTCGGATAGACCGATCGCGATGGCCTGCTTGCGGCTCGTCACCTTCTTGCCCGAGCGGCCGGATCTCAACTTGCCGCGCTTCATCTCTTTCATGCTGCGCTCGACCTTCTTGCGCGATTTCGCGCCGTATTTGCGCGTCGACTTCTTCTTGCGGGAAGCGCCCTTGCGCGACGACGTTTTCTTCCGCGTCGACTTTTTGCGAGCGGCCGTCTTCTTACGCGAGGGCGCCTTCTTGCGCGAAGTCGACTTCTTCCGGGAAGTCGACTTCTTGCGGGGCGCCATTTAGACGCGTGCTCCGCGCCCGGTGAGCAGGTTGATGACCAGCAGCACGACGCACACGAGAAGAATCAGGTGGATGAGGCCGCCGCCGAAGTGCAATAAGAATCCCACCAGCCAGAAGACGAACAGGATCACGATAATCGTCCAGAGCAGTCCAGCCATTCTATCCTCCCTTCGAGCGTGTGTGCGCTAGGTACCCAGCCTCGCCGCCGTCCAAACAAACGAGCGTGGCGCGGTCCGTCAGCGCCGCGCCTTTTTGCGGCGCGTACCGGTTCCAGCCGGCGCCGTCTTACGGGCGACGCTCTTTCGAGCGGGCTTCTTGCGGGCGGCTTTTTTGCGCCCGCCCGTCGACGAACGTTGCGCCCGTTGTTTGGCCTTTTCCCACTGCTCGCCGATGCCCTCGAGCTCGTCGTCGTCGAAGAGCTTTCGCGCAACCGCGAAGACTTTGGATTCCTCTTCTTCGACGTGATGCTTGACGCTCTCGCCCAGCACTTGCATCTCGGCTTTGAAGCGCTCGTCGGGCTTGCGGCCGGAACGCAGCATCTCCATGAGGCCTTTGGCGGCGGCGTGCTCGGTATAAGCTTCGAAGACGTCGACCCGCTCCTCGCTGTCTTCGGCTTGATCGCGCAGCGGCCCGTAGAATAGGCGCTCTTCGATTGACAGATGCAGCGAGAGTTTTTCGGAAATCTCGCGAGCGAGCTCGTGCAGCCGCTCGTCGCCGGGCTCGCACCCGTCGGCTTCGTCGATCAGCGCCCCGACTTGGCGGTGCTCCTGCTTGATGATGGATAATACGTCCAAGGCGACCCTCCCTTACGGTGTTGGAGGGTTGTTGCCAAGTGCGGCACGCTCCAAACGAAAAGCGGCGGAACGAAATCCCGTCCCGCCGCCTTCGCGGCGCGCCTACGCTAGGTCGGCTCCGTCAGCGCGAGGATGAAGTGAACTGTCCGAGCGCGTTACGCGAGAGATTGTGCGCTTGCTGGCTGTGTGCGTGCCCGTGTTCGGCGTGATACTGTGCTTGGTCGTTCTCGCCGCGAGACCGGTGATATGCGGCCTGGCGGTGATGGTGCGCCGCGGCTTCGTGATGGCCGGCAGCGGCGTGATGGCTCGCGCTGGCACGTGCCTCGCCGCCTTTGCGCCCGATCTGTTCGTAGAACTCGTGGTCGTGAGTCGCAGCCGTCGCTTCACCTCCGGCGCGTCCGGCCTCGGCGTGCTGTTCTGAGGTTCCGCCTCTGGTTTGCATGGTGTTCCCTTTTCTTGAATCGGAAGTGCTTTAGAGACTCTATCCAGCGGGATCCATGGATTAACGCAGAACGCGCCCGCTCCGCGCTCCGTCGGGCAATCGACGCGCCGACGGGGCGACCGGCGCGCGAGCGATGCGTTCTGGGTAGCATGTGGCATGGCGCAAACGCAAACAATTCCGGCCCAGCATCAAGAGCATCAACCCGGGCGGCAGAGCGAACTGAATCCGCAGCCGATCAGCGACTCCGGGCGCCCGGGAAGCGCACGTCTCGACCAGGCAACCGTCCTGATTACCGGCGGCGACAGCGGCATCGGGCGTGCGGTCGCGATCGCGGCGGCGAAGGAGGGTGCGAACGTTGCGATTGCGTGCCTCGAGGAACACGACGACGCCAAAGAGACGCGCCGCCTGGTCGAAGAGTACGGGCGCGCGTGCCTTCTCTTGGCCGGTGACCTGGGGGACGAGCGCGTCGCTAAGAGTTTCGTCGAGAAAGTCGTGGAGCGGTACGGCTCGCTGGACGTTGTGGTCAACGGAGCCGGCGAACAGCATCCCACGGAGAAGCCCGAGGACATTACCGAGGAGCAGCTCGAGCGAACGTTTCGCACCAACGTTTTCGCGCAGTTTTTTGCGGTCAAGGCCGCCTTGCCGCATCTTCGAGAAGGTGCCTGATCATCAATATCGCGTCGGTGACTGCCTACAAGGGGAGTCCGGAGCTTCCCGACTACTCGTCGACCAAGGGCGCCATCGTATCGTTTACGCGGGCGCTTTCCAACGCCGTCGTCGAGCGCGGCATTCGCGTCAACGCCGTCGCGCCCGGACCGATCTGGACGCCACTCATTGCGGCAACGTATTCGGCCGAGAAAGTTGCCGCGTTCGGCAAGGACGTTCCGATGCAGCGGCCCGGGCAACCGCACGAGGTCGCGGCCGCCGCGGTATTTCTCGCCTCGGAGGACGCCTCGTACATTTCCGGCCAAACCATTCACGTCAACGGCGGAACCGTCGTCAACGGATGACGGAGAAGGAGAAGCAACGCTCGCGGCGTCACCAAAAGCGGGCTTAGTTTCAGCCTAATCCGCAGGCTCGGGCCGTCGTTTCTTACGCGTCGAGCGAGACACGTTGAGATCGACGGCCTCGCGAATCAGCGCCTCGAGCGCGTCTTTATCGATCTTCTCACCTTCGTGGAAGTCGATTGCACGGCGCTCGTTGCCTTCGAGGCTCGAATTGAAAAGGCCGGAGGGGTCCTCGAGGTGCGCCCCCTTGGCGAAGGTCATCTTGACGATGCTTTTGTAGCTTTCGCCGGTGCAGATGATTCCATCGTGATACCAAACCGGGACGCCGCGCCATTTCCATTCTTCGACTGCAGCGGGATCGGCTCGTTTGATCAACGCACGAATCTCCGCTAGCATTCTGCCTCGCCAGTCACCGAGCTCTTCGATCCGCCGATCGATCATCTGAGAGGGGGAGAGTTCTTTAGCGCTCATAGCGTCTCCATATCGAGGGCGCAGGCGGCTCTCCTGGCGCGGCCGGCGAGTCGCGATCGATGAAGGGAGGTTGGCTTCTGCCGGCATCCTGCGGGGCGTACGCGCCTTGAGCTGGTAGTATCGTCCGTAGCTTGGGGGTTACCGTCCCTCGATGCAGAGGCGATTCGGGCGCACCGAATCGAACCGCCCGTGCAAAGGAGAACCGCGTGCTGTTTCGCGTCCTATCGCTGGTTGCTTCGATCCTGATGGCATGGCCCGTGGCCGCTCGTGCCGACGCATTCGTCGTGACGTCGCCGGACGTTCAGGACGACGGCCTGGCGCCGGTCTCCGGAGCTCAGCCGGCATGCGGCGGCGGCGCGAATACCTCGCTGCCCCTAGAGTGGTCCGGCGCTCCGGCCTCGACCAAGAGTTTCGTTATCGTCCTCACCGACGTCGACAACTGGGCGCGCGCGGGCTTGGGGACGCACTGGATTGCGTACGGGATCCCTGCGAACGTCACGTCGGTTCCCGCCGGATTCGGTTCGCAGAAAGACGGCCACGTGTCCGGAGTAAACTTTGCAAACCAGGCGGGATTTCGCGGTTATTGCCCGCCGAAAGGCGAGGCTCCGCACCATTACGTATACACCGTTTTTGCCACCGACTTGGCGCCGGACGCGCTCCCGCCCGGATTGAACCGCGAAGCGCTGACCGCGGCCTTGAAAGGACATATCCTGATCGGCTCGAGCGTTATCGTGCGTTACGCGCAAGCATGATCTATCTGGACGAGGCGTCGGTCCGCCGGCTGCTGCGCTGGGAGGAGCTCATCGCCGCGATGGAATCGGCACTCGCTGCCTTTTCGCGCGGCGCGGCTATCCAACCGGTGCGCACCGTCTTGACGGTGGAGGAGAACCGGCGCTACGTCGGCATCATGCCCGCCGTCGCCGGGGACGTGATGGGACTCAAGTTCGTAACGTTTTATCCCGCCAATGCAAACACGGACGTTCCGACGCACGATGCGACCATCTTGCTCAACCGAACCGACACCGGAGAGCCGCTGGCGGCGATGGACGGCCGCCTGATCACCGAAATGCGAACCGCGGCGGTCTCGGCCGCCGCGACGAAGTATCTTGCTCCCGCTTCGGCGCCCATCCTCGCGTTGATCGGCAGCGGCGTACAGGCGCACTCGCATCTCGAAGCGCTTTCGCGCGTCCGGACGTTTTCCGAAGTGCGCGTCTGGAGCCGCACGCCCGAGCACGCACGGCGGTTCGCGCGCGAGCACGGTGCCGTGGCGACGGACTCCGCGGAATCCGCCGTCCGCGGTGCCGACGTCGTCGTCACCGCAACCGCGTCGCACGAGCCGGTCGTGCACGGTGCTTGGCTCAAGGCGGGCGCCCACGTGAATGCCATTGGTTCGTCGCGTCCTAACTGGCGCGAGCTCGACGGCGAAGCGATGGCGCACATCGTCGTCGTCGACTCGCGCGAAGCTGCGGCTCGCGAGTCCGGCGACGTTCTCTTGGCCAACGCTCGCATCTACGCGGAGATCGGCGAGATCTTCAGCGGCGATAAGCAAGCCACGCCGTCCGAAACGACCGTCTTCAAGTCGCTGGGACTGGCGGTCGAAGACGTCGCGGCCGCAAAGCTGGTCGTCGATGCCGCGCGCCGCGAGGGGCTGATGTGAACAAGAAAATCTCGAGTCTCGCGGCGTTCTTGGTGCTCGTTACGGTCGCATCGTGGGCCATTGCTCCGGCGACCGAAAACGGTCGCGAAACGAACGCCAAACGCGTGGTGGATGCCGCGGTTGGCCCAGTGATGAAGAAGAACCGCATCGCCGGAATGGCCGTCGGCCTCGCGGTCGGCGGGAAGGCGTACGTCTTCAACTACGGCCTCGCTTCGCGGCAACCGGCTAAGCCCGTGACCGATCGAACGCTCTTCGAAATCGGATCGGTCAGTAAGACCTTTGCGGCGACGTTGGCGTCCTACGCGCAGGTCGCCGGCTTTCTTTCGCTGGACGACCCGGTCGGCAAATTCGTACCTTCGCTGCGCGGCAGCGCCTTCGGTAAGGTGACCGTTCTCGAACTCGCTACGCACACGCCCGGAGGCCTCCCGTTGCAAGTCCCGGACAGCGTACATAACGATGCCGAGCTGATCCAATACCTGAAGGATTGGTCGCCGTCGTGTCCGCCGGCCACGTGTCGAACCTACTCGAACGTCAGCGCCGGTATGCTCGGGTTGGTGGCAGCTGCGAGCATGCATCGGGACTTCGCGGCGTTGGTCCAGGACCGGCTTTTTTCCGGCCTCGGCATGACCGGCAGCTACATCCACGTTCCGATCGCCGAGATGCCGGTCTACGCGCAAGGATATACGTCGAACGGCGTGCCGATTCGCGTGAGGCCCGGCGTTCTCGCCGACGAGGCGTACGGCGTCAGGACGACGGCCGCCGATCTGATCCGCTTCGTCGAAGCCAACATCGGCGAGATTTCGGTGGAACCTCGTCTCGCTCGCGCCATCGCCGGTACGCACGTCGGCTATTTCAGAGCCGGCGTACTGACCCAAGACATGATTTGGGAACAATATTCGTATCCGGTCGCACCCGGCACGCTGCAAGCGGGCAATGGCCCCAGAATGCTGTTCGAGTCCGTCCCTGCGACCCGGATCGTGCCGCCTGAAGGACCTCGCGACGACGTGTGGATCGACAAGACCGGGACGACCAACGGATTTGGAACCTACGTTGCGTTCGTGCCGGCCAAGCGGATGGGGATCGTCATTCTCGCCAATCAGAGCTACCCCATCAAGGAACGCGTAGCGCTCGCGTATCGGATACTCTCGCAGCTCGGAGGTATGTAACATGTGCAGGAACATTCGCCCGCTCTTTAACTTCGAGCCCCCCGCAACGGAAGAAGAAGTTCGCGCCGCTTCGCTGCAGTTCGTTCGGAAGATTTCCGGATTCACCAAGCCGTCGCAGGCAAATGCGGAAGCCTTCGATCGAGCGATCGACGACGTGACGGCGGCGGCGCGTACGCTGGTGCGGTCGCTCGTGACGACGGCCGCGCCGCGCGACCGGGAAGAGGTCGCAGCCCGCAATCGGGAACGCCGCCTACGGCAAAATCGCTTCACGTAGCAGCACCGAGCAGGATATCGCACGTTTGCCCGCAAGCGCGCGAGATGGAAGCAGCGTCTGAAGGACGCGCATCGCCGCCGTGGCTCGTTGGGACCCTCGTCCTTTTAGGCCTCGCGATTCTGATCAATTACATCGACCGCGGAAATCTTTCGATCGCGGCGCCGATGATACAAACCGAGCTGCACCTGACGGGGACCCAGCTCGGCCTGCTGCTGACGTCGTTCTTCATCTCTTACGTGGCGATGCAGCCGCTGGTCGGATGGCTGTGCGACCGATTCGAGGCCGGCCGCGTGCTGGTTGCCGGGTTTGCGATCTGGTCGTTGGCCACGACCTTCATGGGCTTGGCACAAGGCCTCACGGGACTGTTTGCACTGCGGCTGGTGCTCGGGGCCGGCGAGTCGGTCGCGTTTCCCACCACCTCCAAGATCATCGGCGCTAACTTCCGCGAAAACCGCCGCGGCGTGGCCAACGCCGTGATCTTGACCGGACTGGCTCTCGGCCCCGCCGTTGGAACGTTCTTCGGCGGGCTCCTGATGGCGCGGGTCGGATGGCGTGCCTTCTTCATCGGCTTCGGCCTGGCCAGCTTCGTCTGGATCGCGGCCTGGTGGCTCTTCGGTCGCCGCGGACTGGCGGCGCGGCCGGCGGTCGCCGGTGACTCCCCGCGATATTTCGCCATCTTAGGAAAGCGTTCGTTGTGGGGCTCGAGCTTGGGACATTTTTGCTCGAACTTCGCCCTGTATTTCGTGCTGACGTGGATTCCGTACTATCTCGTGCACGCTCGGCACTGGTCGATTCCCGACATGGCGAAGATCGGCGGCGGCGCGTATTTGTGCCAAGCGGCCACCGCGATGACGAGCGGCTGGGTCGCCGATCGGTGGATCGGCGCGGGTGCGTCGCCGACCTTCGTGCGCAAGACGCTCTTGATCGGCAGCGCGCTGGGCGTTTCAGCGTTCGCATTCGGATGCGTCGCATCGGGTCCGCTCTGGTCGATCGTTTCTCTCTATCTCGCATGCGCTGCGATGGGCGTCGCAGGACCGCACGTCTATGCCGCCGGGCAGACGCTGGCGGGCCCGTCGGCGACCGGACGATGGGTCGGCGTGCAAAACACCTTAGCCAACGTCGCGGGCATCGTCGCCCCGGCGCTGACCGGCTTCCTGCTCGATAAAACGGGTAGCTTCTTCGTGCCGTTTGCCATCACGGCCGTCGTGGAGCTGGTCGGCGCGGCCGCGTGGGCTTTCGTGGTCGGCCCGATCGCGCAAGTCGAATGGTCGACCGACGTTGCCGGCGTCGTGGCGCTCGGAGGCGCCGTTCCCTAGGCAGTATCCCCCAAAGAAATGAGGAGCTTGCGCAGGAGCTCGCCGAGCTGTTGTTGTTCGCGCGCGCTCAACGCCGAAAGCAAACGGTCCTCGT
>Ga0335075_10018831_pt1 | contig 10230 bp, 10 predicted proteins | sample Lox_Sample_24_FD_206723 | JGI IMG/M metagenome (GOLD analysis project Ga0335075, IMG submission 206723) | Soil microbial communities from Loxahatchee National Wildlife Refuge, Florida, United States - Lox_Sample_2.4 | ecosystem: Environmental > Terrestrial > Soil > Wetlands | place: USA... | reverse complement strand
GGCCTGGCAGGCCTGCCGCACATGCAGATGATCTGGCAGGCCGGGAGCGGTGGCGAGCCCGACGGTAGCGAGCCCGCCGGTGTCAGCGGTCAGTCCTGCACGCCGGGCAACGACTGCCTGGCCAGCCCCGCGCTTCAGACAGTCAGCAACCTGCCAAGCGGCTACTCCGCGCCGAACACCGTGATTACCGAGTACGCGGTACGCAAGTACCACCTGCAGACTCAGCTGATCGGATGGCTGATCCAGGCACCCGCCTCGCTCACCGCGACGCAGGTACAGGCCGCCCGGCGAGCGACAGTCGCCTACGAGGCGCCGCTCGAGATCGCCGCCGACGGGCCAGACCTCGGCGAGATCGCCGACGGCGGCACCGCGCTCGGCATCATCATCGCGCTCGGCGTGCTGGCCGCGTCCGTCGGCCTGATCCGCAGCGAGACCGCGCGGGACCTGCGCACGCTCACCGCCACCGGGGCCAGCGCCACCACCCGGCGGGCGATCACCGCGGCGACCGCGGCCGCGCTGGGCCTGCTGGGCGCGGCGCTCGGCGTCGCGTTCGCCGTGATCACGGCACTGGTCTGGGCGCATGGCAGCTTGTCCGCCATGTTCGGCGACCTGCCCATAAGCGACTTGCTGATCCTGCTGATCGGACTGCCGCTGGTCGCCGCGGCCGGAGGCTGGCTGCTGGCCGGCCGCGAACCCGACGTCATCTCACGCCAGCCCCTGGAATGACGCGCTGTCCGGGACGCTGGCTGGCCTGTCGTGAACTCCGCCTGCCGGCTGCCTCGGCTGCTGGCGATAATCGTCCGGTGAACACCATCGACCGTCCCCTGCCGCCCCTGAACGCCGATGAGCGCACCACGCTCGAAAGCTGGCTTGACTTTCACCGCGCCACCCTCGCAATGAAATGCGACGGCCTGGACGATGAACAGGCCGCTGCCGCGTCCGTGCCGCCGTCCGGCTTCACACTGACCGGCCTGGTCCAGCACATGGCGGAGGTGGAGCGGAACTGGTTTCGCCGAGTGCTGGCCGGAGAACAGGCCCCGCCGATCTACGACCCGCAGGCCGATCCGCGTGGCCCCGACGGCGGCTTCGAACTCGCTGAGGGCACCACGCTGCGCGACGCTCTTTCCACCTGGCGCACGGAGATCGACCGCGCCCGCGAGCAATGCGCCGACCGGGAGCTAGCCGACACTGGTCGCTTCATGGAGCAGGACGTCAACCTCCGCTGGATCTACGTCCACATGATCGAGGAGTACGCCCGCCACAACGGCCACGCCGACCTGGTCCGGGAGCGAATCGACGGCACCACCGGCGTATAGCTTCCCCGCTAGCCCGCGAGCCGCCCGGCGACTAGCCGGAACGCCGACCGAACGGCCTCTTGCGATGCGACAGTGTGGTCGAGACTGTCGAAGCCATGCTGACCCTCGGCCACATCCAGGACTTCGACCGGCACCCCTAGGCGTTCTGCCCGCTCCAGGAAGGGCGGCAAAGTCGCGGCGATCTCCGGACGCTCCCGGCCGACTCTTGTCAGCACGATGGGTGGTGCGCCGCTGTGCAGTGTCTCCGTCGGGCAGAACGCGGGATCCACGGTCCAGCCGTGCAGCGGAGCCAGAACCGGGTAGCTCAGCGCGACGCAGCGCAGCCAGTGGTGGGATCCGCTCAGCCACCGTCCGGTGAGCAGTCCGCCACCCGAGAACCCCCACACCGCGAATCGATCGCTGTCGACCCGCACATCGCGTCGAACCTCGTCGATGATCCCGCCGATCACGTCGGCCGCGCGCGGATAGTCGGCGGGTCCGTGCAGCGCGACGTCGGCGACGACGCCGACGGCGCCTGAAGCCGCGGCGGTTGCGCCGTACCCCACGTAGGTCGGCCACTCTCGTGCTGAGGGACGCCAGTGCGCCGGATACAGCCCGTGCAGGAAGACGATCGCAGGCCGGGCGGCAACCCGGCCAGCCGGCAGATACAGGTCGAAGTGCTCCCGGCGCTCCCGCGCCGGCTCATCGAAAGGCAGTACGAACGAGCTCAAGTACGGCGGGTCCGATGCCACGCGCGCAATGCTAACGCGGGGAGCCGCCGGCTATCTCACCCGTGCTGCCGGGAACCCAGCAACGCCAGAATCGTTTATCAACACGCCCTACTCGTAGCAGCAGGAGGCCCCAGGTGTCCGCGTACCCCATCCTGATGCACACCGCTCTCGACGCCACCGACTGCCGGAGTCTCGCCGAGTTCTACCGGCAATTACTTGGTCTCCGGTACCGCCCTGGCGATGAGATCCCCGCCGACGGCAGCGACGATGACCCGGACTGGCTGGTCCTGCTCGACCTAGCAGGACACCGCGTGTTCGCTTTCCAGCAAGTCCCGAGCCTCGCGCGACCGACCTGGCCCGCGCACGACGTCCCCAAGCAGATGCACCATGACTTCCGCGTGCCCACTATCGAGGAACTGCGGCACCAACGGCTGCGCGCCGAAGAGCTCGGAGCCACCCTGCTGTACGACCGCACTGACGACGACTGCGAGCCGTTGTATGTACTCGCCGACCCCGCCGGACATCCCTTCTGTATTCTCGTCGGTTCGGAGTAGCTGGATGGCACCTTTCAATCCGGCGGAAGGCGCTGATCCGCAGCCGGCGAGCGACAGATCAGCCAAAGCCGCTGCGGCCCCTGGCCACCCGTTAGTGGATCTTCGGGGCGTGCTGATCCGGCTCCGCCCGTTCAGGGCTGACGAGGTCGATGCAGCTTGGCAGGGGCTGGCCCAACAGGACGAAGCTGCCCACCCGCGTCGCCGGCCGGACGATCGCTATCCGCAGCCCTCAGAGCAGTTCCGGCGACGGCTGGACCGGTCGGGGAGGCTGTGGCGAGGCTGCCTCGATCTGGGGATTGACCGCGACGGGCGCCTTGTCGGAACGATCCAGGCCCGGACCAGCCCGGCGCAAACGCTGCCGGCCGGTGTCTACGAAATCGGCGTCATCTTGTACCAGCCGCGGGATCGTGGCCACGGATACGGCGCCGAAGCCGTCGAGTTGCTGACAACGTGGCTGTTCCAGGCCGGCAAGGCTGAGCGAGTGCAGGCGGGCACAGATGCCGGCAACACGCCGATGCGTGCCGTGCTGGAGCGGCTGGGGTTTCAGCTCGAAGGGGTCATGCGCGGGTACGGGGCAATGAGCGACGGGACCCGCATCGACGGCGCCATGTACGCAGTCCTCGAGACCGAGTGGATAGCAAGCCAGTAGCTGTCGCCTGTGAGCGTCATCCGTTTACTTACACGGAACGGCCCGGGAGCATCACCGGCAGCCCGGCCTCGCGCCAGGCCTGGAAACCGCCAGCCACATCCGTCGCGAAAGTGAAGCCCATCTGCTGCAGGGTCGCGGCTGCCAGGCTCGATTGATAACCCTCATCGCACAGCAAAATGACACGACCGCCCAGACCGGGTGCCTGCGGATGGCGGTGCTGGCTGTCCGGATCCAGCCGCCACTCCAGGACGTTACGGGCGATGACGAGTGCTCCAGGAACGGTCCCGTCACGTGCGATCTGCGAGTCACCGCGAATGTCGATCAGCACAGCGCCCAGCCGGGCCGCCGCCTGTGCCTGAACCGGCTGCAATCTGCACAACCCGGTTCGCGCCGTCGCAAGCAACTCATCGATCGATGTCCGCGCCACCTGACCGTGTTACCCCGCTCGCTCTTAGGCAGACATCCGCGCCGGTCTGGACCGGTTACCAACGGATGGGGCCGCTCGCGGCGAAGTACTCGCCGGTTGGACCGTCCTGGCCGATCTGAGCCATCCGGACGATGATCTCGGCGCCCTCCTCGACGGTCTGGATGCCGGTGCCACCGTTGAGGTCGGTGGCCGTGTAGCCGGGGTCGACCGCGTTGACTCTGATGCCGGGGAATGCCTTGGCGTACTGCACCGTCAGGGTATTCACCGCGGTCTTGGAGGCCGGGTAGGCGACCCCCTGGTAGAAGTGCACAAAGCCGTCGGCGTCCGCCAGATCGGCCGTCTTTGACAGGCCGCTGCTCACGTTGACCACGACCGGCGCGGCGGAGCGCTGCAGCAGCGGCAGGAATGCGTGCAGCATCCGGACCATGCCGAAGACGTTGGTCTCAAACAGCGCCCGCATATGCTCAGCGGTCTCGTCCGCGGGGCCGATGACGCCATTGTCAGCGGTGCGGCCTTCGATGCCGGCGTTGTTGACGAGAACGTCGAGGCCGCCTGCGGCCTCGATCGCCTTGGCCGCCGCCTCGACGGAGGCGTCGTCGGTAACGTCGAGCTCGACAAAACGTGCACCCAGCCGCTCGGCTGCCGTGCGGCCGCGCTCAGGGTCACGAGCCCCGGCATAGACGGTGTGACCTGCGGCGACAAGCTGGCGGGCGGTCTCGTAACCGAGGCCTTTGTTCGATCCGGTGATGAGCGTCGTGGTCATGACTCGTTCTCCTGTCTCGTTCAGGCCAGCTCTCGTTCAGGTCACCGACCGGCCAGTCCGTTCAGATCTGCGACAAGACCGTCTGACTAACTAGTTACTTAAGTTAGGAGTTAGGTAACCGGTTAGTCAAATTGTAGACTGTGCACATGAGCGCAGAGCAGACCAGGGCGCGCATCCTCGAGGCCGCGTTCCGGGAGTTCGCCGAGTACGGCGTGGCCGGGGCACGGGTGGACCGCATCGCCAAGAACGCCGCGTGCAACAAAAACCTGATCTACGTGTACTTCGGCAGCAAGGAAGCCCTGTTCGCCACGGTGCTGGACCGGCACCTCTCCGACGCCTACGCCGGCATCTCCTTCACTCCTGAGGACCTGCCAGGCCTGGCTGGCCGCGTGTTCGATTACGCACGGGCCAACCCGGACGTCTACCGGCTCCTGGCGTGGGCGACGCTGGAACGCACCGCTGCCCTGCCGCCGGCACGTGAGAGTGAGCACGACCGGAAGCTGCCGTTGATCCTGGCCGAGCAGGAATCGGGCACTATCCAGACGGATGCACCGCCTGAGCTAATCCTGATGGCCGTCATGGCACTGGCGACCGCGTGGTCCCCTGTCTTCCCCTTTGGCACGACCGCCAACCCGGCCAGCAGCCTGTCCGCCGGCGCAGTCCGCGCCGCCATCTCAGAAATGGTCGCCCGCATCGTCGGCCAGAAGTGACGTGGTTGCGCGCTGAGCAGGCAAAGCCGATAATGCGGAGCACTCGTGCTTTATGCATTTCGGGCAAGTGCGCAGTCGGGTCGGCGCAGCACACGGAGGAGCGGTGACCAGCACTATCCCTCCGCAGCCAGACACAGTGGAGTTCACTTCTGGTTACCGGATCTCGGGGTACCGGCTGGAGCAGCAGATCGGCCGTGGCGGCATGGCCGTAGTCTTCGGCGCGTATGACGAGCGGCTGGAACGCCAGGTAGCGCTAAAGATCCTCGCCCCGGCGATGGCACAGGACGAGGCTTTCCGGCAGCGTTTCATCGCCGAGTCACGAGCCGCGGCTGCGGTTGAAGATCCGCACATCATCCCGGTCTACGAAGCCGGCGAGGCCGACGACGTCCTGTTCATCGCCATGCGCCTGGTGCCGGGCGGTGACCTGCGGACCCTGGTGGCCGAGCGCGGCCCGCTCGCACCCGCCCGCGCGGAATGGATCCTGTCAGCGGTCGCGTCAGCGCTCGACGCCGCGCACGCCTCCGGTCTGGTGCACCGGGACGTGAAGCCGGCGAACATGCTGCTCGACGTTCGGCCTGGCCGGCCAGACCACGTGTACCTGACCGATTTCGGCGTGAGCAAGGCGTCCGTGAGCGCCAGCGGACTCACTGGCAGCGGCCAGTTCATCGGCACCGCTGACTACGCTGCGCCGGAGCAGATCCTCGGACTGCCAGTGGATGGCAAGGCCGATCAGTACGCGCTCGGCTGCGCTGCCTTCGAGTTGCTGTGCGGGCATCCTCCGTATTCCGGCAAGGAGGGGCCAGCCGTCATCTACTCGCACCTGGCCGCGACGCCGCCAGCGGCAACGTCCGAGCGGCCTGAGCTGCCGGCAGCCGTGGACAGCGTGTTCGCCAGAGTGCTCGCGAAATCGCCTGCGGACCGGTATGTGAACTGCCAGGAATTCGCCAGCGCGCTGCGCGCTGCGCTGGGCCTTCAGTCCTACGTGTCCGACAGTGCGGCGGCTCCGCACCAGGCACACCCGGAGCTGAGCGCTGCCGGCACCGACCCGCGGGCCACCTCCGGGCTGACCATCGGCGGGAACGCAGCCGCACCGGCCCGGCGCTCCCGCCGGGTACTGGCTGGCGGGGCTATGGCGGTCGTCATGCTGGCTGCGGCTGCGGCGGTGGCGGTGTGGTTCGGCCGGGGGCCCTCTGCGGCTCCGGTTGTCCGCTACCGCTTCGCTGCGCAGCACTACTCCGGCGGCCTGGCCATCACGCAGCTGTGGGTCCTGGCCGGATCAGCCGGGTCCTCGCTCCACGTCAGCATGACGGTCACCAATACGTCCGGAAAAGCAGTAACCGCGCAGCTCGCCGAACCCGTCCCGGTGACGGTCGCGCGGCGCGGTTCGCTGACCTTCCCCGGCGTGGTTACCCCGCTGGCGACGAGTCCTCTGGTGGTCTGGGACCTGAGCTTGCCGGCCCACGGTGACGACGTGGTGAGCTACCAGGTGCACGAGCCGGCCACCGGAGTGAGTGAACAGCGGCTGATGGCGTATGTCCGAGCGTATGTTGCCGTGTCCCCTCAGCAGGAGCTGGAGCTGATCGCCCATGCCGGACTGCTCTCGACGGTCTGGATCAGCCCGCATGAGCTTCGGCTAGACGTTGGCGAGGCAGGCCGGCTCACGGCGCACGGGCGGCTATATAACGCCCGGCTGGCCCCGCGAGCGGACCTGACCGGAGCGGTCTGGGCGACGGAGAATCCGGCTGTGCTGACTGTGAACCGCAGCGGACGAGTAGTCGGCGTGTCGCCCGGCACGGCACTGGTGTGGGTGCAGATCAGCGGTATCCGTGCGCAGGCGACCGTGGTGGTCACTGGTGGCGGCTCCGCAGACACGGGCCCGGCGCCTGGCACTCAGAGCCAGCCACCGGTGCAGTCGAGTACGTCACCGTCGCCGTCAAGTTCGGGGTCACCGCTGCCGACAAGCCCGCCGCCCACGTCGGGGTCACCATCGCCCGCTAGCTCTCCGCCCGCGTCGGGGCAGCCAACGCCGCCGGCATCGTCGCCTGCTGAGCAGACCACGGCAGGGCGCGCGCGGGTCGTGCCTGGAGTGGCTGCGCTCAGGCTGCGCGCGGCGTGAACGAAGTCGAGCACGTGCCGGCAGCGTTACCGTGGCGGACGGCGACGCTCACCGGCACCCGGACGCCGGGCCGCGCGGTGCGGACCCCGTAGACAGCGCGGGCCCGACCTTGGGCGGTGGCGCGAACCCTCCGGCTGCGGTTCCCGGTGGTGAAGTGCGCGACCGTCGTGACCTGGGCATGGTCAGCGGTGCGGACCAGCACGTCGGTCCCGGAGTGATCCGCCGGGTTACGCTGGCTGACGGTCGCGTCGCACGTCACGTGGCGGGTCACTTTGACGGAGAACGATTTAGTCGCGAGGCCCGTGCCACCCTGCCACACCTCGAAGCCAGCCTCGACGCTGATCAGGTACCACGACTTCTTGAGGTAGCCGCGGCCTACCGCGTTGGCTTCCAGGGGCCGCAGGTCCAGATTGGTGACCGAGCGTTTGCCGCTGGTCATCAGGTAGGTGACGGTGTTAAAGCCGTGCGCGTTGCCGTACCACACGTTGTAACTGCGACCGCCGATGCTGACGTCGGTGGCGACCTGAGAGCCGTAGGGGTGCTTGGGGCCTTGCCGGCGCAGCCAGACCATCAGCTCCGTGCCGTTGGCCTGACCGCTGGTGGACGAGGTCTGGTTAAACCAGATGTCGTAGGCCGCGTTGTAGATGCTGCTGCCGCCAGGCTGGGCGGTTTGCCAGCTTGTGGTGACCGTGCCTTCGTGGATGTTCGACACCCTGATCGGCAGGCCGCTGCCGGACGTGCAAACGCCGTAGTTGCAGCCTTTGTAGATGTCCGGATAGCCGCCGGGCGCGCCGTCTCCCCCGTTAGCGATTGCGGAGTTCACCATCCTGAACTCAGCGCTGCCGTTGGTGGTGATGCACTCGGGGGCGCTGGAGCCCCACTCGTTGTTGTCGACCATGTACGCGCCGCTGCTGACGGAAGCGGTCTGCGAGTTGCACAACGTCGTGGTCGTGCTTGCCTCGGAACCTGAGGCAGGCAAGCTCACGGCCAGGATGCCGCCCGCCAGTAGCAGCGTGGCGGGTAGTACAAGGGGGCGTGTGAGGGGGGTCATTCTCGCCTTTCGGGATGACGGGCCAACCGTGCCAGCGCAGGGGGCGCGCTGGCCCTCTCATGGTATGAGTAATTCGAGAGCTTAGTGACAAACGAGACTGAATTCACCATACGAGTCATTAAGCTTTGCCTAGGCCAATTGCGGGGTTTCTGACTACCGCAATTGAGGTAGCCGTGAATAGCAGTGCTTGGCGACCTAGAGCAGCTCAGGTGGCGGCAGATTATCCAGCTCGGACCTATTCCGGACCGCTTCGATAATATTCGGATCCCGATCTTCGTATTGGCCGCGCGGGCATTCGCGTCCATTTTGCGCGCCAATCCCAGGGCCGCCGGAAAGGGGTTTAACGCCACCGGTGCCGGCTGGGCGGTCGGGAGCCCCGTGAGGCAGATCACGCTCCGTCAGGATAGCGATACGATCCGTAGCGTATTAGATTGATTGAACGGAACGGGCCTGCAGAGCCACTCACCTGCCTGATGAGGCAGTCCCGCTCCCACGAGGGGGCCGGGTCGGACCTGCGCGCCGTGAACACCGCGCACGGCACGCTCCCTCGCAGGTCCGTCCCGGTTCTTGGCACGGGGCGACGGGGTTATCGCCCGATCCGGCTGACGGTTGCATGCCTTAGGCTGGTCGTGCGGATAAGTAAGCCCGCGCTGGAGGCACCCGGTGGAGCCAGGCTCACGTTACGGCTTGCCCGATCGATATGGGCAGATGCGCTCGTCAGCCGCGGAACGCGAACAGGCCATCGACATTCTGAAGACTGCGTTCGCCGATGGGCGGCTCACCAAGCAGGAGTACGAGGATCGCATCGGGCTGGCCCTGAGCCCTCTCACCTACGCCGGCCTTGCCGCGCTGACCTCAGACCTGCCGGCCGGACTGCCAGGCGCGCTACGCCAGTCAGAGCCCGGCTACCCGTCGCGGCCACTCAACAGGATGGCCGTTGCGTCGCTCGTCTCCGCGCTGGTGCCGGGTCTGCCGCTGCTGCCTGTCCTACTCGGCCTCATCGCGCACGGCCAGATCCAGGAGCGGGGCGAACGCGGGGCCTGGCTGGCCACGGCCGGCATCATGATGGGCGCGCTGTTCGGCCTGATGTTCATAGTCCTCGTCCTGCACAGGTAGCCAGATCAGTTTCTCCTGAGCTGAGCGGTGTATCCCCGCCGCCAGAATCGTCAAGGCACGTGTCGGCCGAGTGCCGCACGGGAAAGCAGCCATCAGGTACCGCACCCGGCGCGAGCCCGAGAGGACACTCCCGTGAAGCTCATCGCCCTGGAGGAAGCGTTCTGGTATGACCAGCTAGCAACGGACGGGTCCCCCCTCGGTCATCTGCCGGTGAAGTCCGACGTGGTCGCCGGCTGGCGGCGCAGGCTGGCCGACTTCACCGAATTCCGCCTGCCGGAGATGGACGAGAACGGCGTCGAGATGCAGGTGCTGTCGCTGACCAGTCCTGGCATCCAGATGCAACCGGACCCGAGGATCGCCGTGGCCGACGCCCGCGCCGCAAACGAGTACCTCGCCGCCGTCATCAGCGACCATCCGGGTCGGTTCGCCGGGCTGGCCGCCGTTCCCCTCCAGAACCCGGGTCAGGCCGCCGCCGAGCTGCGCCGCGCCGTCGGAGAGCTTGGCATGCGCGGAGCCCTGGTCAACGATCACACCCTCGGCCACTACCTGGACGAGCCGCAGTATGTACCGTTCTGGGAAGCCCTGCAGGACCTTGATGTCCCGCTGTACATCCACCCCAACGCCGTTCCCTCGGACGACTGGAACGTCGTGCGCGGATACCCGGAACTGGACGCCGCAACCTGGAGCTGGGCCGCCAGGACCGGCGGGCATGCGATGCGGCTGATATTCGGCGGGGTCTTCGACCGGTTCCCGAATGCTCGGGTCATCCTCGGCCACATGGGCGAGTTCCTGCCCTTCCAGCTATCCCGCTTCGACGC
>Ga0335075_10018830_pt1 | contig 10230 bp, 8 predicted proteins | sample Lox_Sample_24_FD_206723 | JGI IMG/M metagenome (GOLD analysis project Ga0335075, IMG submission 206723) | Soil microbial communities from Loxahatchee National Wildlife Refuge, Florida, United States - Lox_Sample_2.4 | ecosystem: Environmental > Terrestrial > Soil > Wetlands | place: USA: Florida... | reverse complement strand
CCGGCCGGTGGAAGATCCGGGCGAGCCAGTACCGGATCCGCTCGAAGATGACGACCGCCAGGTGACCGCCGTCCAGCGGCAGCAGCGGCAGCAGGTTGAAAATCCCCACAAAGATGTTGAGGGAAGCGACCAGGTACACCACGACCCAGACCTTCGCCTGCCACGGCAGCGAGGCCTGGACCACGTCCCCGGTCACCTCGCCGACCCCGACGACGCTGCTGACCTGCCCGGCCGCAGTGTGACTGCGGTTCTTGCTGAACAGGTCAGGGATGGCGGACGGCAGCTTGGCGACGGCGGAGGCGGAGGACGTCACGGTGCTGGCGAATGAGTCACCTGCGTATCCGAAGGCGCCGAGGAAGCCGCTCCGCACGTAGACCGTGCTGGGCGAGACGCCCAGGAACGGCAGGTTATGACCAGGCACGGCGGCCAGCGTGACGGTGAAGTGCAGGTCCCGGCCATCGCGCTCGGCGACGATCGGCACGGGCACGCCCGTCTTCTGCGACGCCAGCGCGGATTTCAGCTCGTTCCAGCTGCCCACCGGCCTGCCGCCGACCGAGATGATCTTGTCGCCTGCCGTCAGGCCGGCCGCCTCGGCCGGCGAGCGGGGCAGGCTCGACGACGGGCACGGGTTCGTGCTGTCCAGTGCTTTCTCACTGACGGGCACGCAGGCCGAGATCGAGCTGATCACGTTCGTGCCTGGCAGGGTCGTCTTGGGACTAGCCTGCCCGACCCCGATGGCCAGCACGAAGAACAGGAACAGCGCAAGCACGAAGTGCATGAACGAGCCGGCGCCCAGCACGATGATGCGCTGCCAGCCGGGTTGCCGCCGGAACGAGCGCGCCTCATCTGGAACGTCGACTTCCTCGATAGAGGTCATACCGGTGATCTTGACGAACCCGCCGAACGGCAGCGCCTTGATCCCGTACTCGGTCTCTCCGCGGAAGGTCGACCACAGCGTCCTGCCGAATCCGACGAAGAACTGGGTGACCTTCATGTGGAACTTCTTGGCGGTCAGGAAGTGCCCAAGCTCGTGCAGCATCACCGAGACAAGCAGGGCGACGATGAAAATCACGACGCCGAGCGTGAACGCGAGGTGGTTGCGCGCCAGGAACACGATGACCGCGACCGCGGCGGCGGCGATGAGGATACGGAGCCAGACTGGAGACGTTCCTGCCTGCCAGTTTTGCCCGTTGGGCTCCTGCCCGTTCTGCCCGTTGGGCTCCATTTAGGCGGGGTCTCCTTCCCCGGTACCTGATCCCTGGCTCACTGCTTCCCCGTCAGCACTGCTTCCCCGTTAGCACAGCTTTCCCGTCAGGACTGTTCCCCGCCAGCCCTGATTCCTGTCAGCTCTCGTGCACGTTCCCTCGCCCAGCGGTCGGCGGCAAGCACGTCCGCCAGGTCGACGGCTGCTCCGGCCGTCTGCTGCTGCTCCGAGACTACCTGCGCCACGGTGTCGACGATTCCCCCGAACGGGATCTGACCGGCCAGAAACGCCGCCACGCAGACCTCGTTCGCCGCGTTGTAGGCGGCCGGGGCCGTGCCGCCGGCTGCCCCTGCCTGCCTGGCGAGGGAGACAGCAGGAAACGCCGCCTCGTCCAGCGGCTCGAACGTCCACGTGTGCGCGGAGGTCCAGTCCACCGCGGGCGCGGCGTCCGGCACCCGGTCCGGCCAGCCGAGGCCCAGGGCGATCGGGAGGCGCATGTCGGGCGGGCTGGCCTGGGCGAGCGTGGAACCGTCAGTGAACTCCACCATCGAGTGGATCACCGACTGGCGGTGCACCACGACCTCGATGGCCTCGAACGGTATGCCGAACAGCAGGTGCGCCTCGATAACCTCCAGGCCCTTGTTGACCAGCGTGGCGCTGTTGATCGTGATCACCGGGCCCATGTTCCAGGTCGGGTGCGCCAGCGCCTGCTCGGGCGTGACCCCGGCCAGCTCGGCCCGGCTGCGGTGCAGGAACGGGCCGCCGCTGGCGGTCACGATGAGCCGGCGCACCTCGGCCGCCCGGCCGCCGCGCAGGCACTGGGCGATCGCCGAATGCTCGGAGTCGACTGGGACGATCTGGCCAGGCGCGGCCAGGTCCGCCACCAGCGGCCCGCCCATGATCAGCGACTCCTTGTTGGCCAGCGCCAGCACCCGCCCGGCTCTGAGCGCGGACAGCGTCGCCGCCAGCCCGACCGCGCCGGTGACAGCGTTCAGCACCACGTCACAGGGCCGGCCGGCCAGGTCGGCCACGGCGTCAGCCCCCGCGGTCACCTCCGGCAGCTTGCGCCTGGCGCCGCCCGCAGATCCGGCACTGGCCAGCGCCTCCCGCACGGCCGGCGCCGCCGCGTCGCTGGCCACGGCCACCACCTCGGCGCCCAGCTCGATCGCCTGCCGCGCCAGCAATCCCGGGTTGCCGCCGCCGGCCGCGATGCCGGTCACCCGGAACCGGTCCGGATTGCGGCCGATGATGTCGGCCGCCTGCGTCCCGATCGAGCCAGTCGACCCGAGCAGGGTGACGTCCCGGCAGCGGGTACCCGCGGGCACTGAACCTCTGGTCCTGACGGCTGTGGCCGCTTCGCCTTCGGCCGTTACGGTGCTGACTGATTCCACTCCGACATTGTCCACCGCCGAGCTATGTGGTCGAACGGGGTGAGTACGGTGTGAGCTGTGCTCTCCCCAGCAGTGCCGGTGACACGCCCGGCCGCGCAGCAGCCTGACTGGCCGGACCCTGACCTGGTCGACGAGGTCACGGGCGAGCTCGCCGGGCTGCCGCCGCTTGTCTTCGCCGGGGAATGCGACCAGCTCAGGGAACGGCTGGCGGCTGCAGCACGCGGCGAGGCGTTCGTGCTTCAGGGCGGGGACTGCGCCGAGACGTTCGCCGGGGCGACCGCCGACGCCGTGCGGGCCAAGCTGCAGACCATCCTGCAGATGGCGGTCGTTCTCACCTACGGCGCCAGCATCCCGGTGGTGAAGATCGGCCGGCTGGCCGGCCAGTTCGCCAAGCCGCGGTCCAGGCCAACCGAGATCCGGGACGGGGTCGAACTGCCCGCCTACCGCGGTGACGCGATCAACGGATTCGATTTCACCCCGGAGGCCCGCAGTCACGACCCGCGCCGGATGCTGCGGGCCTACCACTGCTCGGCCGTCACCCTCAACCTGATCCGTGCCTTCACCAAGGGCGGGTACGCAGACCTGCACCAGGCGCACGCCTGGAACCGCGACTTCGTCCGCACCAGCCCGTCCGGCCAGCGGTACGAACTGCTCGCCGGGGAGATTGACCGGGCGCTGTCGTTCATGCGGGCCTGCGGCGCCGACTCCGAGGAACTGCGGACTGTCGAGTTCTACTCCAGCCACGAGGCCCTGCTGCTGCCGTACGAGCAGGCGCTGACCCGGATCGATTCGCGGACCGGCACGCCGTACGACGTGTCCGCCCACTTCCCCTGGATCGGTGAGCGGACCCGGAGCCTGGACGGGGCGCACGTGGAGTTCGCGGCAGCCATCAAGAACCCGGTCGGAGTCAAGATCGGCCCGGATGCCGACCCGGACGACGTCCGCGCCCTGATCCGGCGGCTGTCGCCGGATCGAGAGCCGGGCAGGCTGACGCTGATCACCCGGCTCGGCGCCAGCCAGATCCGCACCGCGCTGCCGCCCCTGATCAAGGCCGTACAGGAGGAGGACATCCCGGTCGCCTGGATCTGTGACCCGATGCACGGCAACACCTTCGAGGCGCCGAGCGGGCACAAGACCCGCCGGCTGCAGGACGTCCTCGACGAGGTCCAGGGCTTCTTCGACGTGCACCGCAGCCTCGGGTCCCATCCCGGCGGCATCCACATCGAGTTCACCGGCGACAACGTGACCGAGTGCGTCGGCGGCGAGATCGTGCCAGAGGACCTGCACCAGCGGTACGAGACGGCGTGCGACCCCCGGCTGAACCAGGCGCAGGCGCTCGACCTGGCCTTCACGGTGGCCGGCTACTACCGCTCGCTGCCTCGGTAGGGGCAGCTCGCGGCCGGTGTGCACTAGCCTCGCCGGTGACATGAGCAGACCGGTGACATGAGCAGTACGGCATGAGGCGACCACGGCTGTCGCAGCTCGGACCCGCGCTGGAAGTCCGGGATTTCCGGCTGGCCTGGCTCGCCGCGCTCGGCATGAGCATGAGTCTCCAGATGCTCGAGGTGGCCATCGGCTGGGAGGTCTACGCCCAGCACAACAGTCCGCTCGACCTGGGCTGGATCGGCCTCGCCGAGTTCCTGCCGATGTTCGTCCTTGCCATCCCTGCCGGACATCTCGCTGACCGGCTGCCGAGACGTCTGATACTCGCGATGGCGCTGCTGGTCGGAGCAGCGGTTGCTGGCGGCCTGGTCGTGCTGACCGAGCTGTCAGTCTCCTCGCTGCTGCCCTACCTGGCCCTGGCGACCGGGGCGGGCATCGTCATGGCTCTCGGCACGCCCGCCTCGCGCGCCATGCCGCCCACGCTCGTGCCGTCCGAGCTGCTGCCGAGCGCGATGACATTGCGGACCATCGCATCGCAGTCCGCTCAGGTGCTCGGGCCTGCGCTGGGCGGGCTGCTCTACGGTGTCTCGCCGGCCCTGGTCTACGGGCTGTCAGCGGGCATGTGCCTGCTCGCATCGGTGTCAGCAGTGATGATCCGGGCGAAGCCGGTCGCCGAGGCTGCCCGGCCGGGTACGCCCACCGCACCAGGACTTCACACCGTCCTGGAGGGCCTGCGTTTTGTCGGGCGGACGCAGATACTGCTCGGCGCGATCCTGCTGGACCTGTTCGCGGTCCTGTTCGGCGGGGCTGTCGCGCTGCTGCCGGTCTTCGCGCGCTCGATCCTGCACGTAGGACCTGAGGGCCTCGGAGCTTTGCGGGCTGCGCCAGCCGTCGGCGCACTTCTCGCTGGCGCGTGGCTTACCCGGCGGCCGCTGGTGCGTAAGGCCGGCCCCAAGTTGCTGCTGGTCATCGGGATCTACGGCGCCAGCATCGTCGTCTTCGGCCTGTCCCGGATCTTCGTCCTGTCGCTGATCATGCTCGCCGTCGGCGGCTTCGCCGACATGTTCAACATGAACATCAGGGGGACCACGGTGGCGCTGGCCACGCCGGATCGGCTCCGCGGCCGGGTGTCGGCAGTCGAGGCGGTCTTCATCAGCGCCTCCAATCAGCTAGGTGCCTTTGAGTCCGGGCTGGCCGCGTCGCTGGTCGGCACCGTGCCCGCAGTCGTCGGCGGCGGCGTCATCACGATCGGGATCGCGCTGGGCTGGACGCGCGCGTTCCCGGCGCTAGCCAGGGTCGATCGCATGCGGGAGATCACCCCACTCGGCGAACCACCGCTGGCGGAAGCGACCGCATAATTGCGGAGACTTTGGTGTGTTATAGCGCACCAAAGTCTCCGTGATCATGGAGAGACCGCTGAATCGGCGCCACGCTCTGCCTCGGCGGCGGCGCGCTCGGCGGCCCGTGCCGCCTGCCGCTCGTCCCGGTCCTGCCAGGTGCAGATGCAGACCTCGTTGCCCTCAGCGTCGGCCAGGACCCAAAACGCCCTCGCCTCCGCGTCAGAGACCAGGTGCCCGCCCGCTGCGAGCGCCGCCGCGATCCGCTGATCGGCCTCATCATGCGCGACTGCCATGTCGAAGTGGATGCGGTTACGCTGCGGCCGCGGCGCGTCCATCTGCTGGAACCAGATGGCCGGAAGCTGCCCGGCCGGGTCCACGAGCGGGCTCTTCGGCCCGTCGTCGCCAGCCTCCGCCGCGAGGCCGAGCACCGCCTTCCAGAACGGCCGGATCGCCGGGATGTCGAGCGCGTCGATCGCCAGTTCCAGCATCTGCACCGGGCGCGGGTTCGCGTCGCTGGTGACCGTTGGCGCCACCGCCGCGCCGATACCGGCCAGCTCCGCGGTAACGGCATGCGCCAGATCGGTGTCCCGCCCGGTCACGGTTGCGATCGACCGGTCCTGCAGTGACAGCTCGACCCGGTCAGGTCGCACGTCCATGCGCAGGTGCCCGTCGGCGTCCTGGCCGCAGGCGGCGACTGCGGTCTCGGCGACCTGAACGGCTCGAGCGAGCGAGTCGACAGGCACCGAGGCGCACAGCGTTCCCAGCAAGAGGCGCCAGCCAATTGCCTCAGTCGCCCGCGAGGCGGCGGTCCTCGACAGCGGAGTGTCCGGCCCCGCGGACGGGGTGTCTGCAGCGGCGGTCATCAGCTGCCCGGGACTGGCTCGCCGGCCGGGGTGAACTCGCGCGGCGGCTCCCAGTCAGGGCGGAGCGGCAGGCCGGCGCTGCCGTCGGCGGCCAGCTTGACGCCGAGCATCTGGTGCAGCTGGACGACGTTGCGCTCGAAGCCGAGGATCGAGCCGGCCATGTACAGCCGCCACACCCGCGCGGTCGGCTCGCCCACCTCGGCGACGGCTTCGTCCCAGTGCGCGTCCAGGTTCGCGCACCAGCCGCGCAGCGTCGCGGCGTAGTGCTCGCGCAGGTTCTCCTCATGCCGCACCTCGAAGCCGGCGTCATGCATGAGCGACATGAGGTAACCAGGCCCCTCGAGCTCGCCGTCCGGGAACACGTAGCGGTAGATGAAGCCGGCGGTGACAGCGGACGGGCCGGTGTTGTCCGGCCGGGTAATGCAGTGGTTCAGCATCCGGCCCTTCGGCACCAGCTTGCCGTACAGGAACCGGAAGTAGCCGGGCAGCTGGGCCTTGCCGATGTGCTCAGAGAGGCCGATCGAGCTGACCGCGTCGAACTCGGTCTCGGTCACCTCTCGGTAGTCCAGGTGGCGAACTTCTGCCAGCTCCGAGAGACCACGTTCCTTGATCGCGCGCTGGGCCCAGGACGCCTGCTCTGCCGACAACGTCACGCCCAGGGCCTTCACGCCGTAGTAGCGCGCGGCGTGCATCACCATTCCGCCCCAGCCGCAGCCGACATCCAGCAGGCGCATGCCCGGCCGGAGCGCAAGCTTGCGCGCCACCATGTCGTGCTTGACCGCCTGCGCCTGCTCCAGGGTGGCGTCCGGCGTCGGGTAGCACGCGCAGGTGTAGGCCATTGACGGGCCGAGCACCCACTCGTAGAAGGTGTTGGACACGTCGTAGTGGTGCGAGATCGCGGACGCGTCCCGCGCCTTGCTGTGGCGGCGGCCGCTCATCCACCGGCGGTTGACCCGCACCTCCTGCGGCGGCGGCGGCACCCGCGGCCAGAGGACCTTAGGGCCGCCGAGGCTCTGGAGCAGGTTCAGCCGCTCGCCCCAGCCGACGCTCGTCTGCTGAACCTGCGACAGCCGGGACAGCGCCGTGTACATGTCGCCGTCCACGTCCAGGTGGCCGGACACGTAGGCACGCGCCAGCCCCAGTGATCCCGGCGACTGCGCCAGGTAAGTCACGGCCACCGGCGATTTCACCGTGACCTTGACCGGCGAGTCGGCCGGCCCGGCTGAACTCCCGTCATAGGCAGCGAAGGCGACCGGGGCATCCGGGCCCGCGATCCGCTCAAATACCTGCGCCAGCGCCATCTGCGGCACTCCTTCTCTCCGGGCCGTCGGGGGGTCATTCTGTCGTGCTCGGCTGGTGTCAGACGCCGCGCACGCACTTGTCGTAGAGGTCAGCGAGCCGGCTCTGCGGATCGTAGGCCTGCTTGAGCCGGGCGTATTCCGGGCCGTTGTACCGCGCCCAGAACTCCTCCCGCGGGTAGAACGAGGTCGAGTACAGCCCCTTGTGCCCACCGAGCTCGGTCACCTTGTCCTCGATCCGCCGGTTGTAGTAGCCGTCTGATCTGCCCGGCGGCAGGTCGGCCATGCCCCAGAAACCGAAGTTCACGTAGGCCTGGCCAGGTCGCATCGGGTAGAGCGGCCAGGTCATGTCCCCGCGCAGGCGGAGCGGGCACAGCCACACCGGGCTCATTCCGACATCATCGAGAAAATATTTAAGGAACGTGGCCGCGTTGGCTACCGGTATCTCGACATCCTGGATGACGCTCTCCTGCTCTGGCCTGCCCTGGCGGGCGGTGAGCCTCCGGGAGAAGCCGTGCCTGCGATCAAGCGCTATCAGCTTCCGGTAGACGTCCGAGCGCCGGTAGCGCCGCGGCCAGAGCGCCCGAAGTAGCGGCTTCTGCACGCCGAACGGCCGCGAGCACCAGAACCAGTCGGTGTCCCACCGCCACAGGTAGTCGCTGATCGTGAGGAAGTCTTCCTTCGGCCCGCGGATCGACTGGTAGTAGATCTGCTGCCTGGTGTAGTCGGAGTGCCACGGCGCGACGTCACTGAAGGCGCCGACCGTCAGGTACATCTCGTCGGCGCTGAACGCTGTGCCGTCGACGAAGTCAGCCTGGTGCCCGTGATAGCTGCCGTCGGCCGCGATCTGGGCAACAGCCTCGAACGTCGCGTCAGGGTCGGTGAACCTGAAGTGCCGCACATGGACGAACGGCTTCACTGGCTCGAGCTCGATCGTCAGCGACAGCGTGTAGCCGAGAGTGCCGTAGGAGTTCGGGAAGCCCCGGTACAGGTCAGCGTGCTCGTTGTCAGGCGTAGCGGTCACGACCCGGCCGTCGCCGGTCAGGATCTCCATCGCGAGCACGGACTCGTGCGGCATGCCGCTGCGCAGCGAGGTGGACTCGATGCCGAGACCGGACACTGCGCCGCCGAGCGTGATCGTCTTCAGCTGCGGCACGACCAGCGGCATGAGGCCGTAGCGCAGCGTGGCGGCCGCGAGGTCTTCGTAGGTGGTCATGCCGCCGACGAGCGCCGTCTTCGCCTGCGGGTCAACCGAGATCACGCGGCCGAACGCGGACACGTCCAGCCGGTTGCCCGGAGCGTCGTCGCGGAAGCGGAACAGGTTCGAGGTCGACTTGGCCAGCCGGACCGGCTGGCCGGGCGGAATCGCGGCGTACGCCCGCTCGATCTCGGCTACGGCCCGCCGGTGCCGCTCCAGCGCAGGCCCGCCCCGGAGTCCGAGCCCGGCCTGCGGGCTCTCGCCAGCCTCGCCTGCTCGCTGGACCTGGGTCACCCGGCCTCCTTCTGTCGTGCGTCCCGTAGGTTGGAAGTACCCCCGGCATAACCCAGGAGGCCGCCTTGGGCAAGGTCTACCCCGAGCTCGATGAACGGCTGAGGAAGTTTATCGCCAGCCAGTCTGTCTTCTTCGTGGCTACTGCTCCTTGCCTGAGCCCGGGCGACGCCAGCCCGGGCGACGCCAGCACGGGCGGCAGCGGCGGCCACGTGAACGTGTCGCCGAAGGGACAACGCGACACGTTCGCCGTACTCGGGCCGCTTCAGGTCGCCTACCTTGATCTCACCGGAAGTGGCGCGGAGACCATCGCGCACCTGCGCCAGAACGGCCAGATCACGATCATGTTCTGCTCGTTCGACCGCGCCCCGAAGATCCTCCGGCTGTACGGGAGCGGCCAGATCGTGGTGCCCGGCAGCGCGCAGTGGGACGAGCTGGCCGCGCACTTCCCGCGGACTGCGCCGGCCGGCGCGGCCGGCAACGGCCATCCTGACGGGAGCCGCGGGCCACACGGCGTGCGAGCCATCATCCTGGTAGACGTGCAGCGGATCGCCGACTCATGCGGCTACGCGGTGCCGGAGATGGAACTGACGCGGGAGCGCGATCTGCTGGACCGCATGACCGACAAGAAGTCACCAGCGGAAGTCGCCGCTTACTGGCAAGCGAAGAACGCCGTCAGCATTGACGGACTGCCCGCGCTCGATCCCGTGGATGCCGGTTTACTGGGCCTATCACCCCGTTAGATGGGCACCCACGATCTGACTCCGGGCCGTGGGGTGTCCATTTAGGTCATTGCCGTCCGTCGGTCTAGTGACAGCAAGCGGGCGATCGGCCCGCGAGCTACAGACCGATCAGGAGGCATTAGCCATGATGATGATCTCCCAGCTCTACCAAGTCGAGCGTGACAAGTCCGTCGCCGAGCAGCGGGCTGCTGACGCCCGGCGCGGCGAATTCGCTGCTGCGCTTTCACAATCGATCCGGCCCGCGAGGCAGCGTGCACGCGCCCTGGCAGGCAGACGGCTGCACTTCCGGCGTGCTGAGCGCAGGGCCACGAACTGCCCATCACAGCTGCGGCCCGCGGATTGAGACGCCGACCAGACACAAGTGCCCCCGATTTGACAGTGCACCCGATTTAACAGTGCCCCCGATTTGACAGTGCCCCCGATTTGACAGTGCACCCGATTTGACAGTGCACCCGATTTAACAGGCCGCGCACGCTAACGAGAGCCGTGGAGAAAGCTCATGCAGTACATGCTCATTCA
>Ga0335075_10018829_pt1 | contig 10231 bp, 8 predicted proteins | sample Lox_Sample_24_FD_206723 | JGI IMG/M metagenome (GOLD analysis project Ga0335075, IMG submission 206723) | Soil microbial communities from Loxahatchee National Wildlife Refuge, Florida, United States - Lox_Sample_2.4 | ecosystem: Environmental > Terrestrial > Soil > Wetlands | place: USA: Florida... | reverse complement strand
GTGCCGTCTTCGGCGCACTCGTCTTCGCTTCGCCGGCCGGAGCGCCGGAGCGGTTCTCGAAAACCGACGCCGACCTGATCGGCCTGATCTCCACGCTTATCGGCGGCGCCCTGGAGAACGACTTGTCGCGCGCCCAGCTTCGCACGCTGGCGTACTACGACACGCTCACCGGTTTGCCCAACCGCGCCTTCTTGAGCGAAAAGGTGCGCGACGCGATCGAAGTGGCGCAGTCGCGTCTGTCGCACGCCGCGTTGCTCTATCTCGACCTGGACGGTTTCAAGGACGTCAACGACACCCTGGGTCACGCGCGCGGCGACCGCTTGTTGCAGCTCGTCTCCGACCGCGTGCGCGACGTCGTGGCCGGGCGCGGACCGGTCGCGCGCATGGGCGGCGACGAGTTCGTCGTGCTCTTGCCCGATTGCGAAAGCGGCGACCTCGCGCGCGACCTCGCCGAACGGCTGATCGCGGTGTTGAGCGAGCCGTTCTTCCTGGAGGGCAATGAGCACTTCATCTCGGCGAGCATCGGCGTCGCACTCTATCCCGAAGACGGCCGCGACGACCAGACGCTGATCAAAAACGCCGACATCGCGATGTCGCACGCCAAGGAACGCGGCCGCAGCGGGTTCTTCTTCTATAATCCGACCCTCGAAGCGCCGATCCACCTGCGGCTTTCGCAGGAGAAACTGCTGCGCCGCGCGCTCGAACTCTCCGAGTTCGTCGTCTTCTATCAGCCCCAGCTGGATCTCGAGAGCAACCGGATCGTGAGCGTCGAAGCCCTGGTGCGCTGGAACCATCCGAAAACCGGCTTGATCGAGCCCGCACACTTTATCCCCAGCGCCGAGTTTTCGGGGCTGATCGTTCCGCTCGGCGACTGGGTGCTCGCGACGGCGGCGCGACAGGTGCGCGGCTGGCAAGAGCGCCTGGGGGACCTGCGCCTGGCGGTCAATCTCTCCGCTCGGCAGTTTCACGATCGCAACTTGCGCCGCCGAATCACCGAAGCGCTCGGCGACGCGGACTTTCCGCCCGAGCGTTTCGAGATCGAGATCACCGAGAGCGTCGCGATGGCCGACGCGGCGCAGAGCGCCGCGATCGTACGCGATCTCGCCGACAGCGGCATCCGCGTGGCGCTCGACGATTTTGGAACCGGCTACTCGTCGCTGGCGTACCTGCGAAGCTTCGATCTGGACGTGCTCAAGATCGACCGCTCCTTCGTTTCGGGCATCGGACGGTTTGCCGGCGACGAGACGATCGTCAACACCGTCATCGGCATGGCTCACAGCCTCAACCTGGAGGTGATTGCGGAGGGGGTCGAAACTTCTACGCAACTCGACTTCCTTGGAACGCACGGCTGCGACGCCGCCCAGGGCTTCGTGATCGCACCCGCGCTGCCGGCCGCCGAGTTCGAGCGGTTCATGTCCGGCCGGCAAGAAAAAGCAAGCGCATCGGGGTAGGAGAACGACATGGCGAATATCTTGACGCCGTCGACGCCGGAACTGGATCGGCCCGCCCTCCTCGACTGGTACGACGCCAATCGCGAGCGCAGCGCCGCGCTCTTCTCGCTGGTCGAGGATTCGGCCATGTTCGGGCGGCCGATCCCGCTGCGGCACCCGATCGTCTTTTACGAAGGTCACCTGCCCGCATTTAGCTTTCTGACGCTCAACGCCCGGGCGCTGGGCGAGCCTTCGGTCGACGCCTCGCTGGAGCGGCTCTTCGAGCGTGGGATCGATCCGGGATCCGCAGCCGAAGCCAAAGCCCACGCGCGCAGCGACTGGCCCTCACGCGAGCGGATCGCCGCCTTTGCGGAGGCCTGCGACCGGCGCGTCCGTTCCGCCATTACGTCGGCAAAAATCCAGGACGCCGGCGTTCCGCGGCTGGTGCGCGGGCAAGCCGTCTACACGCTGCTCGAACACGAGCAGATGCATCACGAAACGCTGCTCTACATCGTCCATCAGCTGGACTACGAATCCAAAGGCCGCGTCGCGCAGTCGCACCACGACCACGAGATCGCGGCCGGCGAGCCGATCGAGATTTCCGAAGGCGTTGCGACGTTAGGTGCCGATCTCGACGACGTCGCGTTCGGATGGGACAACGAGTTCGGCCGCAATACCGTGCGCGTCCCGCGTTTCGCCATCGCCGAGTATCCGGTGACCAACGGCGACTGGCTCGCATTCGTTCGGAGCGGCGGCCCGACGCCGCCGTTTTGGATCGAACGCGACGGCGAATGGTTCTTGCGCGGCGTGTTCGAGGAGCTTCCCCTGCCGAAGTCTTGGCCGGTCTACGTCAGCCACCGGCAGGCCGAAGCGTATGCGAGCTGGGCCGGCATGCAGCTTCCCAGCGAAGCGCAATATCATCGCGCCGCCTTCGGTACGCCGCACGGCGAGGAACGAGCGTTCCCCTGGAGTTCGGAAGCGCCCGGCGCCGAGCACGGCAACTTCGACTTTCAGCGCTACGATCCGGAGCCGGTCGACGCGCATCCCGCCGGTGCTAGTGCGTGGGGCGTGTTCGACTTGATCGGCAACGGCTGGGAGTGGACGTCGTCCCGGTTCGAGCCGTTCCCGGGGTTCGCGCCGATGGCATCGTATCCGCAATATTCCGCCGACTTCTTCGACGGGCGGCACTACGTCATGAAGGGTGCGTCGCCAGTTACGGCGCGCCAGCTGATCCGGAGGTCGTTCCGAAATTGGTTCTTCGACGACTACCCGTACATGTACGCAAAGTTCCGCGTCGCAGCGCAAGCGTGACCCATCGCCGCACCGTAGCCGCCGTCTGCGCGGTGGCGGCGCTGACGTTTTCGGCGTGCACGCGCCCGAACCAGACGACGGCCGCCTCGACCGACCGCCTTCGCATCGCCATCCCGATCAATCCTTCGTCGATCGATCCGATTCTCTCGCAGAACACGGTCGAGGAGTTCGTCGACGACCTGGTCTTCGACAAGCTCGTCACGCAGGATCAGAACCATAACGAGATCCCGGATCTGGCAAGCGTCGTCCCGACGCAAGCCAACGGCGGCATCAGCAAAGACGGGCTGACGATCACGTATCACTTGCGGCGCGGTGTAACTTGGCAAGACGGCGCTCCGTTTACTAGCCGCGACGTCAAGTTTACGTGGCAAGCGATCGTGAGCCCGAACAACAACGTCGTCTCGCGGCGCGGCTACGACGAGATCGCATCGCTGGATACGCCCGATGCGTACACGGTGGTGATGCACATGAAGCGCGTCTTTCCGCCCGCGATCGACACGATTTTCGGCGAAAGCGACACGCCTTACGACATTCTCCCGGCACACATCCTGGCCAAGTATCCGAACCTGAACCGCGTCCCGTTCAACGCCGAGCCGATCGGTACCGGCCCGTTTCGCGTCACGCGATGGATCCGCGGAGACCGGATCGAGCTCGACGCGAATCCGAAGTACTTCCGCGGCGCCCCGAAGATCGCGCATCTGATCGTCTCGATCATCCAGGACACGAACACGACCACCGCCGAGCTTCGCGCCCACGACGTGGACCTGGCAATCGAGATCACGGCGCCATCGTATCGCGATATCGGCAGCGCGCCCGGCGTCGTCCGTCAGCTCGTCGACGCACCGGTCTACACGTCGTTCGTGTTCAACGTTGCGCGGCCGCCGCTCGACGACGTACGCGTGCGGCGCGCGCTCGTGATGGGCTTGGACCGCCAACGCCTGACGCAAGACGACAGCTACGGGACCGCCGTGAACGCAATCGCCGACCTTTCCCCGTACTATTGGGCCTACGATCCGAGCCTGCGCCCGCTACCGTACGACCGGGCCGGCGCCGAGGCGCTGCTCGATGCGGCCGGCTGGCGCCGCGGACCCAACGGCATGCGCGCGAAAAACGGCGTCCCGCTGCAGTTCGTGCTGGCCTACGGTTTGGGCTCCGACATCGGTCGCACGCTGACGGTCCAGCTGCAGGCTGCCTACCGGGCGATGGGTATCGACGTCCAACTCAAGGGCTACGACTTCGAAACCTACTATGCCAGTGCCGAAGCGGGCGGCATCCTGAACGGCGGAAAGTTCGACCTCGGCCTCTATTCCTGGGTGTCGGGCGCGGATCCGGACAACTCGTCGCAGTGGACTTGCCGATCGATTCCGCCGGCCGGAAACAACGTTACCCGCTACTGCTCGCCTGCCATGGACGCGGCTCAAGCCGTCGCGCTCTCGACGTTCGACCGGGCCCGGCGCAAACGCGCGTATTCGCGCATCGAATCGCTGCTCGTGCGCGACGCGCCGGCGGCGTTCGTCTACTACCAACGTCTGCGATACGCGCACGTCGCCGGCTTGCAGAACTTCGAGCCCAACGGCATCAGCGAAGCGTGGAACGCGCAGGAGTGGAGCCTCTAGGCCGAGCAAGGACTGCTTCCCCCAACGCATTTCGACGGGAGAACCGCGCTTGACCACCACGACCGTTCCTGCCACCGCTAAGAAGGTTCCGGTTACCGTTGCCTACGGAGACGGCATCGGGCCGGAAATCATGGACGCGACGCTTCGCATCATCCAAGCGGGCGGTGCCGCGCTCGACCTCGAGCGCATTGAAATCGGCGAGTCGATCTACAACAAAGGCTTGAGCAACGGCATCGAGCCGTCGTCGTGGGAATCGCTGCGCCGAACCAAGGTCTTTTTGAAGGCACCGATCACGACGCCGCAAGGCGGCGGGTTCAAGAGCCTCAACGTCACCGTTCGCAAGACGCTTGGCATGTACGCCAACGTTCGCCCCTGCGCGTCGCTGCATCCCTACGTCGCAACCAAGCATCCCAACATGGACATCGTCATCGTGCGCGAGAACGAGGAAGACGTCTACGGCGGCATCGAGCATCGCCAGACCAATCAGGTGGCGCAGTGTCTCAAGCTGATCTCGCGGCCGGGAAGCAAGCGCATCATCCGCTACGCGTTCGAATACGCGCGCGCGAACAAGCGCAAGAAAGTCACGTGCTTCACCAAAGACAATATCATGAAGATCACGGACGGTCTGTTCCACCGCACGTTCAACGAGATCGCGCAAGAGTATAGCGAGATCGAGCACGAGCATTGGATCGTGGACATCGGCGCCGCCAAGATGGCCGACACGCCCGAAGCCTTCGACGTCATCGTCATGCCGAATCTGTACGGCGACGTGCTCTCCGACGTCGCCGCGCAGATCACCGGCTCGGTCGGCCTCGCGGGGTCCGCGAACATCGGCGACCATTGCTCGATGTTCGAAGCCATTCACGGATCGGCGCCCCGGCGCGCCGGCCAGAACCTGGCCAACCCCTCGGGACTCTTGCACGGCGCGATCCTCATGCTGGTGCACGTCGGCCAGGCCGAAGTCGCCGAGCACGTGCACAACGCCTGGCTGAGCACCATCGAGGACGGCATCCATACCTACGACGTCTACAAGGAGGGCGTCTCGAAGCAAAAGGTCGGAACGCGCGAGTTTGCGGATGCGGTCATCGAGCGGCTCGGCAAGAAGCCGCACACGCTCAAGCCGGTCGAATATGCGACCGACCACCCGATGAACCTCGCGATCCGGCCGGCCGGAAAGCCGCCGATGAAAGTCCGCGCCGGCGTCGACATCTTCATCGACCGGCGCGACGGCGATCCCGATCAGATCGCCAACGTAATGCAGATGCTCAACGTTCCCGGAACCAAGCTCACGGTGATCAGCAATCGCGGAACCAAGGTGTGGCCGAACGGCAATCCGGACACGTACTGGAGCGACCACTGGTCGTGCCGCTTCGAAGCCGACGGCGAGCTCTTCACCGCCGCCCACGTCGTGAAACTGCTCGAAGCCGCCGATCGCGCCGGCTTCGACGTGATCAAGACCGAAGGGCTGTACACGTTCAACGGCGAGCGCGGGTATTCGCTCGCGCAGGGAGAGTAGCGCGCTTACGGCAACAGCTTGGCCAACTCGGGCAAACGCAGGAGCAGTGCGATTTCCACGACGACCACGACCGCGCCATAGACGTCGCCCGTAATTCCGCCCCCCAAACGCCGCGCCGCCCAAAACTCCAGCAATAAACCGGCGACGATGGCGGCCGGCAGCAACGCCATCGTCGCCGGCCCCAGCTTCCAGCCGAGCCCGAGCGCCACGGCAGTTGCGACGGCGATCGGCCACAGCGGAGGGTGCGCGCCCAGCGACCGCGCGAAACCGTCCTCCCGCGCGTAAGGGAATGCGTACGCTCCCGCGATCGCGGCCAGGCGCGCGACGATTCCCACAAACGCCAAGGCCGGGGCGAGCGTCCACGGGTCGAGCCGGTCGAGCGCGCGCACCCACACCAGCGCTGCCAGCACCATCGCGACGATCGCGTACGACCCGTGATGCGGATCGCGCAGGATTTCCAAACGGCGCACCGGCGGCGCCGCCGCGAACAGCGCGTCGCAGCAGTCCAGAAAACCGTCGACGTGGATCGCCCCGGTGAGGACGACGGTCGCCAGCAGCGCCGCGACGCCGCCGAATCCCGGCATGCGCCACGCGACGAACGCGCCGAAACCGCCGGCCGCAGCACCGGCTAGCCCGCCGGCCAGCGGAAGAAACGCGAGCGCGTAGCCGTCCGGACGTTCCAGTCGCCGGCTCGGCAGCGGGAGGAGCGTAAAATACGCCAGCGCGTCCGCGAACGCACGCGCCGCACGTTTCACGCCTCGACCGTCTGCTGCGCCTCGGAAACGCCCGCTTCGTCGAACGTCTTCATCTCAGCGATCATGCGCGCCGCGGCTTCGCACAGCGGAAACGCGAGCGCCGCTCCGCTCGCCTCGCCCAGTCGCAAATCCAAGTCCAAGAGCGGCACCAAGCCCAGCGCGCGCAGCGCGACGGCGTGCCCGGTCTCGCGCGAGCGGTGCGCGGCGATGCAGTACTCGATCGAGGTCGGCGCGATCGCTCGTGCGAGCAGCGCGGACGCCGCCACGATGAATCCGTCGAGCAGGATCGGAACGCCGGCGCGCGCAGCCGCCAGCAGGACGCCCGCCAAACCGACGATTTCGTAGCCTCCGACGGCGCTCGCGACGACCGGCCAAGGAGCGCCGTTCAAGCGCGCGACGGCCGACGAAACGGCGCCGAGCTTGCGCCGCAAGCCGTCGTCGTCGACGCCGGTCCCGCGGCCGACGACGTCCTCGGGAGCGGCCTGCGCGAGCGCGCAGATCATCGCTGCGGCGCTCGTCGTATTGCCGATGCCCATGTCGCCCAGCGCGACGATCTGCGGATCGAACTCATCGCGAACGCGCTCGAACACGCCGACGCCGGCCTGCAGCGCCGCCTCGACCTCGGCCGGTTCCATCGCCGCCTCGTGCGCGAAGTTCCGCGTACCGGCGCCGACCGCAACGTCGAACAGCCGCGGATGCGCCGGCAGCGCCGACGCGACGCCGAAATTCGCGACGAATACCTCGGCGCGCGCCACCCGCGCGAAGGCGTTGATCGCGGCAAAGCCTCCCAGAAACGCGCCGACCATTTGCGGGGTCACCTCGGCCGGGTACGCGCTGACGTTCTCGGCCGTGATGCCGTGGTCGCCGGCGCCGACCACGATCGCGCGACGCTCGTACGGACTGGGCGGAAAGCCGCCGTGAATCGCCGCCAGCCACTCCGCCAGTTCCTCGATGCGTCCCAGACTGCCGACCGGCTTGGTGAGCCGGCAAATGCGCTCGTGCGCGGCGCGCGCGGCGTTACGGTCGACCGGGGGAATAGAGATGTCGAACATCGCTCAGGGTGATTAGCCGCGGCCGCCCTTCTTCCATCGCAACGCGCGTGATGCCGGCCGTCACGAACGTTGCGCCGGCGTCCTGGAAGCCGAGCTCGGCCATCGTGGCGTGCAGCGGGCCGGCGTGCGTCACGACGACGACGTGTCCGCTTCCGGCAGCGAGGATTTCGCTCAAGACGGCAGCGACGCGCTCGCGGACGCGTGCGAACGTTTCGCCGCCCTCCGGCTCGTAAACGGCGGCGCGCGTTCGCTCCAACGACTGCAGGTGTGGGCGGCTCGCGACGATTTCGTCCCACGTCAGACCTTCCCACGCGCCGAAGTCGAACTCGCGCAGACGCGGGTCGGCGCGTACCGCAACGGGATGCGGCTCCGCGACGATGCGCGCCGTCTCCAGCGCCCGCGATAGGTCGCTCGCGTAGACGGCGTCCACGGTTTCGTGCGCGAGGACCCGCGCGATGGCCTGGGCCTGCCGGCGGCCCTCGTCCGAAAGCGGGACGTCGCTTTGCCCCTGGAACCGCCGCTCGGCGTTCCACGCGGTCGCGCCGTGGCGCACCAGCGTGAGCTTTATGCGCGCACCTTCTCGAGCAGGTCGCGCATGTCGTTGGCGTGCTCCTCCTCGACCGCGAGAATCTCTTCCATCAACCGGCGCGAGGTCACGTCCTTGGCGCCGAGGTAGCGAATGATTTCACTATACGACTCGATCGCGATGCGTTCCGCAACCAGATCCTCGGTAATCATTTCTTCGAGCGTCGATCCCTCTTTGTACTCCGAATGGCTGCGCGCCGCGAGCCCTTCCGGACTGAAGTCGGGCGCTCCGCTGAGCTGCGTGATCCGCTCGGCGATCCGGTCCGCGTGCCCCTGCTCCTCGTTGGCATGCGCGAGGAACTCGGCGGCGACGGCATCCTTGTTCAGCCCGGTCGCCATGAAGTAGTGGCGCTTGTAGCGCAGCACGCAGACGATCTCGGTCGCCAGCGCCTGATTGAGGATGTCGCAGACCTGCCGCGCGTCGAGCTGGTAGCTATCGGTCAGCGCGCCGCGCTCGATGTTTTGACGCGCCCGGCGGCGCAACTCCTGGACGTCGCTGAGAAAAGGCTGGGCTGGGGTACTCACTGCGTGGATCCTTTCGTGCTTTACAAAGCTTGGCGGCTCGTATCCGCGAGCAGACCGGCGCCCAAGTGCGATTCGCAGCACTCGCGCACCAGGCGCCACGGATCGCCCTCCGGTTCGAAGACCGCATAACCGCCGTTGTGCACGCGGGGTTGCCACAACTCCGAGATCGGCCGGCGGCCGGCCCACAGAATCGCGATGCGAACCAGCACGTCGTGCGTGACGACGGCGACGCTTCTGCGAACCTCGAGGCCGCGTGCGAATTCGCACCAGCGCCCGAGGACGTCCTGCAGGCTTTCGCCGCCCGGAAACGCGACCGTTTGCGGCGACTCGCGCCAGGCTCGCATCCGAGCGGCGTCGCTGCGCTCGATCTCTTCGCGAAGGCGCCCTTCCCAACTGCCGTGCGCGATCTCGACGAGGCGCCCGTCGGTTTCCAGCACGACGCCGGCCCGCTCGGCTACCACTGCAGCCGTCTGGCGACAACGCGAGAGCGGGCTCGCGACGACTCGCTCAAGATCGCGTGGCGCGAGTTCCTCGGCCAGCGCCATCGCCTGCTGCCGCCCGAGGGCGGTGAGCTGCGATTCTCTGCGGCCTTGGTACCGGCCGGCGCCGTTCCAATCCGTCTCGCCATGGCGCGCCACGTAGACGAGACGCACTACAGGACGATCGAACGGACCGACGCGATGCCCTCGACGCCGGCGATCGCGTCGAGCACCGCGCGATCGACCGCGCGATCGACGTCCAGGACCATCATGGCGTCGCCTCCGGGCCGCCCCCGCGCAACCTGCATCGTCGAGATATTCACGCGTGCATCGCCGAGGATCGTGCCGATGCGTCCGACCATTCCGGGGACGTCGCGATGCCGCGTCACCAGCATCGACCCCTCGGCGACGGCGTCGACCTCGAAGCCGTCGATCTCGACGATGCGCGCGCCGTCGTGCAGCACCGTTCCGGTTATCCGGTGCTCGCCGGCTGCCAGGCCGAGTGAGCTACGAAAACCACGCGCCGGACCTTCGCGGAGAACCGTCGTACGGACGCCGAGCTCCCGCGCGACGCCGGCGGCGTTGACCATCGTGACGCGACGGTCGGTGACGAACGGCAGCGCTCCAGCCAAAACGGCAGCGACGAACGGGTCGGCCTCGATTTCGGCGAGGTCGCCTTGCAGCGTCAGTGCCAGTTCCTCGCGCACGGCCTCATCGAAGAGCTGCGGCAGCATCGCTCCGATGCGGAAAGCGAGGTCGACGAACCCGCCGGCAGTCTGCGCGCCGGCTCCGCCGAGCGTCGGGACGTTCACCGCACCGCTGGCCGGCCGTCCACCCAAAACGCGCACCACGTCGTCAGCCAGCTCCAACGCGATCCGTTCGAGCGCCTCGACGGTCGAGCCGCCCAAATGCGGCGTTGCCACCACGCGGGAATGTGCGAGAACGCGTGCCGAGGGAGACCC
>Ga0335075_10018828_pt1 | contig 10231 bp, 7 predicted proteins | sample Lox_Sample_24_FD_206723 | JGI IMG/M metagenome (GOLD analysis project Ga0335075, IMG submission 206723) | Soil microbial communities from Loxahatchee National Wildlife Refuge, Florida, United States - Lox_Sample_2.4 | ecosystem: Environmental > Terrestrial > Soil > Wetlands | place: USA: Florida... | reverse complement strand
GATCTGGCTGAACTCGATCTGCAGGCGTCGCGGCATCACCAGCTGATAGTCGCGCTCGAGCAGGTAGGCGACGCCGCCCTTGCCCGACTGGCTGTTGACGCGAATGATCGAGTCGTAGGAGCGGCCGAGATCCGAGGGATCGACCGGCAAATACGGCACGTCCCAGATATCGCCGTCGGCGCGCGCCGCCAGCCCTTTCTTGATGGCGTCTTGATGTGATCCCGAGAAGGCGGTGAACACCAGATCCCCCACATACGGATGGCGTGGGTGAATGGGCAGCTGATTGCAGCTCTCGGCACATCGCGCCGCCTCATTTATATTGGCAAAATCCAATTTGGGATCAATCCCTTGCGTATACATATTAAGAGCAATTGTCACGATATCGACGTTGCCCGTGCGTTCGCCATTGCCAAACAAGGTGCCTTCGACGCGCTGCGCGCCCCCCATCATCGCAAGCTCCGCCGCGGCCACGGCGGTGCCGCGGTCGTTATGCGGGTGCACGCTCAAGATGATGCAATCGCGCTTGTCGATGTGGCGTGCGAACCATTCGATCTGGTCGGCATACACGTTCGGCGTCGCCATCTCCACCGTGGCCGGCAAGTTCAGAATGGATCGGCGCTGCGGCGTCGGCTCCCAGACCCCATTCACGGCGTCGCAGATCTCGACCGCAAAATCGAGCTCCGTGCCGGTGAAGCTCTCGGGGCTGTACTCGAACACCCACTCGGTGCCCCGCTCGCGCTCGGCGTGCTCACGCACCCAGGTGGCGCCGCGCACGGCGATGTCGACGATGCCCGCGCGGTCGGTGCGAAACACCACGCGGCGCTGCGCGACCGAGGTCGAATTGTAGACATGCACGATGGCCCGGCGCGCGCCCTTGAGCGCTTCATAAGTGCGCGCGATGAGCTCCGGGCGCGCCTGCGTCAGCACCTGGATGGTGACGTCGTCCGGGATCAGGCTCTTCTCGATGATCTCGCGCACGAAGTCGAAATCGGTCTGCGAGGCCGCAGGAAAGCCGACCTCGATCTCCTTGAAGCCGATGCGGATCAGCATGTCGAACATGCGGCGCTTGCGCGCGGCATCCATGGGTTCGATCAGTGCCTGGTTGCCATCGCGCAGGTCGACGCTGCACCAGGTGGGCGGCGCGGTGATGACGGCGTTGGGCCAGACTCGATCCTCGAGATCGATGGGAGCGAAGGGGCGATATTTGGTGGATGGATTGCGCAACATATGTTCTCTGTCCGGTCGATGGATGCTGCCTCCCGTGCACGACCAGATCGGGGTCTGCATCGAGGGGGGGGGTTCGGTCTTGTGGGCGCCGACCGATGGCGCGTTCAGTGAGTAGCGCCTAGCGGCGCAGCAGCAGCGCAAGCAGTCCCAGGGACGCAAGGCCGCGTCCGAGATCGCCGAGCTTCGAGGCTGCCGGGAACATATGAGCTGAAATCTAGCATCTTGCGGGCTGACGCGGCAAGCTGCATTCGCCGTAATATCGGCACACGCGTCAATGTCGGGCAAGCAAACCGAGGCATCCATGTCGCAAGCCCCCACGCCGCCTCCCTTCGTGCCTGGCGAGGCCTCATCGGCGGCAGCGCCCGGCGCTCCCAACCAGACGCCGCCGCTCGCCGAGTACAACCTGTTCACGACTGACGAAGCGTTGCGCACGGCGGTCGAGCGCGAGGGCGCCGCGGCGCATGTCGCGCAGCTCACCCATGACGGGGCGGCCATCGGATGCTCGGCCAACTTCGAGCACGGGCGTGTCGCGAACCGCTACCCTCCGGTGCTGCAGAGCTTCAACGTGCGCGGCGAGCGCATCGACGCGATCGAGTTTCATCCGTCCTGGCATGCGCTCATGGAGGGTATCGCCGCGCGCGGCTATCACAGCGCACCGTGGATGCGCGAGGCCGGCCACAGCGTCCCCGGCGCGCACGTGGCGCGCGCCGCCGGCTATCTCATGCAGGCGCAGGTGGAATGCGGCACCCTTTGTCCGACCACCATGACCTACGGCGCGATCGCGGCGATGCGCCGCGACCCGGGTCTGGCGCGCGACTGGGTGCCGCGCCTGCTCACGCGCAGGTACGACCCGCGCGACCTGCCCATCGAGCGCAAGCTGGGCGGACTCATCGGCATGGGCATGACCGAGAAGCAGGGCGGCTCGGACGTGAGGGCGAACACCACGCGCGCGCAGCGCACCGCAGACGGCTCGTATCGGGTGAGCGGCCACAAGTGGTTCTTCTCCGCCCCGCAGTGCGATGCGCATCTGGTGCTCGCCCAATCCGCCGGCGGTCTGTCCTGCTTTTTCATGCCACGCCGCCTGCCCGATGGAAGCCGCAACGGCATCCACATTCAGCGCCTGAAGGACAAGCTCGGCAATCGCTCGAATGCCTCCTCCGAGGTCGAGTTCGTCGAGGCCTGGGCGCAGCTTCTCGGCGAGGAGGGACGCGGGGTCCCTACCATCCTCGAGATGGGCACCTTCACGCGCCTCGACTGCGTGCTCGGCAGCGCCGGCATGATGCGTCAGGCCGTGGTGCAGTCGCTGCATCACGCCCGCCATCGCAAGGCCTTCGGGGCCGCGCTGATCGCGCAGCCCCTCATGCGCAGCGTGCTCGCCGACCTGGTGCTCGAATCGGAAGCCGCGACGGCTCTGTCGATGCGCCTCGCCCGTGCATTCGAAAGCGATGCCCCGAGCGAGGTGGTGCTGCGCCGCGCCCTCACTTCCGCGGCAAAGTTCTGGGTCTGCAAGCGCGGCTGCGAGCTGTCCGCGGAGGCAATCGAGATCCTCGGCGGCAACGGCTACACCGAGGAGCTCGCGCTCGCGCGAATCGTGCGCGAAATGCCGGTGAACTCCATCTGGGAGGGCTCGGGAAACATCATGTGCCTCGACGTGCTGCGCGCCTTCGCCAAGGCGCCTTCGACCTGCGAAGTGGTGCTGCGCGAGCTCTCGCAGGCACGCGGCCAGGACCGGCACTTCGACGCCGCCTTCGAGCGCTTCGCCGGTCTCGCTCGCGACGGATCGGCCGAGGCCCTCGGCCGGCGCTTCGCTCAGGCGTTCGTCACCCTCACGCAGGCGAGTCTGCTGCTCGCGGCCGCGGCTGCAAGCGGCTCGGCGGGCGCACGCGCCGTCGCGGAGTCCTTCTGCGCAACCCGCCTCGATCCGCAGTGCGGCTGGGGCGCCGTGTTCGGCGCCGGCGGCGCGCTCATCGATCCGCGTCCGCTGCTCGAACGCGCCTGGCAGGAGTAGCGCCCGGAGCGGCCGCCCGTCCGAGCAATCAGACGGGCTCCCGGTACGAGCGGCTCTTCCAGCGTGCGCCCGCGCCGCGCCAGTGATCGGCGGCCGATCCGACCGTCGCCGCCATGTAGAAAAGCGCGATCAGCGGCAGCGCCAGCGACCACAGATAGCTCCTGCGATAGCGCGCGAGCGTCGGCAGGTAGCTAGAGGCCGCGAGCACGCAGGCTGCGACCCCGCAGGCGCGCACGGCGCCGCTTCCGGTGAGGGCCGCCACCGGCGGCACCAGCCACACCAGGCTCAGCCCGAGCACCGTGCCGAGCAGCAGCCAGGCCGAATAGCGCAGCTGCGTGAACGCCGTGCGCGCGATCATGCGCCAGATGTCCGCGAAGGCGGGATATGGCCGGATCGAGACCGCGAGCGTGGAATGGCCGATGAAGATCGAGCCCCCGCTGCGCTTCACCGCACGGGCGAGCGACACGTCGTCGATGAGCGCCTCCCGGATCGCGTGCACGCCGCCGATGCGCTCGAGCGCCCCGCGGCGAATCAGGATCGTGCCTCCGGCGGCCGCCGCGGTATTCGATCGCGGGTCATTGGCGCGGCGAAAGGGATAGAGCATCTGGAAGAAATACACGAAGGCCGGCACCAGGGCGCGCTCGGCCAGGCTCACGCAATTGAGGCGCACCATCTCGCTCGCCATGTCGAGCCGCGAGCCCTGCAGATGCGCGACCAGTGTGGAGAGGTGCCGCGGCTCGTGCACGATGTCGGCGTCGGTGAACAGGATCAGCGGCGCCGTGCCTCGAGCCGCCCCCTGCTCCAGCGCCCACATCTTGCCCACCCAGCCCTCGGGCTTCGGGGCGCCGCGAACGATGCCGAGGCTCGGAGCGGCGCCGGCGCGCTCGGCGGTACGGTCGGTGGAATTGTCATCGACCACGGTGACGGTGAAGGAACCCGCATAATCCTGGGCGAGAAGCGATGCGACGACCGCACCGATGGTCGCTTCCTCATCGCGCGCCGGCACCACGATGTCAACGGGCGGACCGGGAGCCCGCGGGACGGGCGCGAGCTCGGGCCGGGACAGCCAGAAAGCGCCGTGCGCGGCGATGAGATAGATCCAGATCCCGAGCGAGAGCAGCGCGAGCAGGATCATCGATGCGCTCGCGGCCGCAAATGGCTCGCGAAACGCAGGGGCACGCGGTCGCCGATCCGCCGCGGCACGCGGTCGGCGATCCATCGCGGCACATCTACGATGGGAATATTACTCATATATATCATCATGATATGGATATTTAATACTGTAATACATTAGGAAATTTCCACAGTCCAGGACATGGGTACATGCCGCCGCGCGATCCACCCCCGCGCAAGCTGCCGCGTCGCGCGAGCCGCGCGGCCGCGTAGCGCCCCGTGCGCACGGCGCGGCTCCTGCGGCCCCTATATCCACCCCTGCACATGACTGCGGATCAGCGCCGCGAGCACATCGACGTGGCGCTCATCGTCATTGAGCGCGGGGACGAGATCGAGCTGATCGCCGCCGAGCTCGCGAAACTTGTCGCGATACTCGATCGCGACCTCCTGCAGCGTTTCCAGACAATCCACCGCGAAGGAAGGCGATATGACCGTGAGCCTGCGCTTGCCGCGGGCGGCGAGCTCGCGCAGCGTATCCTCGGTGTACGGCTGCAGCCAGCGGACGCGGCCGAAGCGCGACTGATAGCAATGCGACCAATCCTCGGAGGCGAGTTCCAGGCGCGAGACCACCGCGCGCGTGGTCGCCTCGGCCTGCGCCTGATAGGGATCTCCCCCGCTCACGTAGGCGGCGGGCACGCCGTGATAGGAAAAGACCAGATGCGAGCGCGCCCCGGCACGCGTCCACTGCTCCTCGATGCGCGCCGCCAGCGCATCGGCGTAGCCCGGATCGGCGTGGTAGTCGTTGATGAAGCGCAGCTCCGGCAGCCATCGCCAGCGGCTCAATACCTGCGTGGTGCGATCGAACACCGATCCGGTGGTCGATGAGCAATACTGTGGGTACAGCGGCAGCACCAGGAGCCGTCTCACATTCTGCTCCGCAAGGATGCGCACGGCGCTCGCGATGGTGGGGTTGCCGTAGGTCATGCCGAGCGCCACCCGCACCCGATCGCCCATGATGCCGCGCAGCCGCGTGTCGATCTTGTTGGTCAAGCGATTCGAATACACCGCGAGCGGCGATCCGTCCTGCATCCAGATCTTGCGGTAATTGCGCGCACTGCGCAGCGGGCGCAGCGGCAGCACGATCCCGTAGAGAATCGGCAGCCAGATCGCCGGCGCCGTGTTGATGACGCGCCGGTCGCTCAAGAACTCCCACAGGTAGCGCTGAACGGCGAAATAGGAGGGCGAATCGGGGGTCCCGAGATTGACCAGCAAGACACCGATTCGCTCCGGTATCGACGCCGCTGCTTGCGCCACGGCGCGGTAATAGGGCATGGATCAGATCCTCGACGCTTCCGAGCGAATCTTGCGCGCACAGTATACTGCCTGGCGCATGCAGCTCTTAAGCGTTCGATCGGCGCCCGCACGATGATGGGGCTGACCCACGGGGAAAGCGAAGCGCTCCTGTTGAGCCTCAGCGTGGCGTGGCGCAGCCTCCTCATCAGTCTCCCGCCTGCGGTCGGCTTCGCCTGGCTACTCACGCGCCGCCGCTTCGTCGGGCGCACGCTCCTCGACGCCCTGGTGCACTTGCCGATCGTTCTGCCGCCGGTGGCGGTCGGCTACGTGCTGCTGCTGCTGTTCGGGACGCGCGGCTTCATCGGCGCATGGCTCGAGCACTGGTTCGGCATCGTGCTCGTCTTCACCCGCAACGGCGCCGCCCTGGCGACCGCCGTGATGACCTTCCCGGTCATGGTGCGCGCGATCCGCATCTCGCTCGAGAACGTGGATCGCGGCCTCGAGGATGCCGCACGCACGCTGGGCGCGCACCCGCTCGACCGGTTCGCGACGATCACCGTGCCGCTGATGCTGCCCGGACTGCTGGCGGGCGCCATCATGGCATTCTCGGCGGCGCTGGGCGAATTCGGCGCGGTGATCACCTTCGTCTCCAATATCCCGGGACAGACCCGGACGCTGCCGCTGGCGCTGTACTCGGCCCTGCAGGAGCCCGGCGGGGAGCACTCGGCCGCGCGTCTCGCCGTCCTGTCGGTGCTGCTCGGGCTCACCGGTCTGCTGCTGTCGGAATGGTTCGCCCGGCGGGTGCGCAGGTTGCTCGGCCGATGACACTGAAGGTAGCGCTCGCCAAGCGGCTCGGCTCGTTCCTGCTGGATGTGGACTTCGAGCTGCCGACCCCGGGGGTCGCGGCGCTGTTCGGGCCGTCCGGCTGCGGCAAGAGCACCACCATCAACATCATCGCGGGTCTGCTCGCGGCCGATCGCGGCGAGGTCGCGCTCGACGGGACGGTGCTGCTGGACAGCCGCCGGCAGATCGACATCGCGGCGGAGCGGCGCCGCATCGGCTACGTATTCCAGGACGCACGGCTGTTCCCGCACCTTTCCGTCGCCGGCAATCTCGGATATGCGCAGCGCCGCGCGCGCGCGGCGCCGTACGTGAGTCTCGACCAGGTGATCGGCCTGCTCGACATCGCGCCGCTGACGAGGCGCCGCGTCCATCAGCTCTCGGGCGGGGAGCGGCAGCGGGTCGCGATCGCACGCGCCCTGCTCTCGCAGCCGCGCCTGCTGCTGCTGGATGAGCCCCTCGCGGCGCTCGACTGGGCGCGGCGGGAGGAGATCCTGCCGTATCTCGAGACCTTGCGTGATCGATTATCGATACCGATGATCTACGTCAGTCATCAATTCAGCGAGGTATCGCGGCTCGCGACGCACATCGTGCTGATGCAGGCCGGACGGGTGGTCGAGCAGGGGGACATCGGGCGCATGAGTGTCAGCCCGAAGCTGCGCGCGATGGTGGGACCCGAGGAGATCGGCGCCGTGATCGACGGTGCGGTGATCGACCACGACGCCTCGAGCGGTCTCACCCGGGTGCGGGTCGGGGACGGCGAGATCAGGGTGCAGAGTGCCGGCCTCGGGCAGGGCGAGCGGCTGCGTGTGCATCTTCTGGCTCGCGACGTCATCGTATCGACCCAGCCGGCGCAGCATCTGAGCGTTCGCAACCAGCTGTGCGGAGTGGTCAGCGCAGTCGACGACGACGGCGCAAGCGCCGACCTCGTCTCCATCGACATCGGCAGCGGCGCCTCGATCCTGGCGCGCGTCACCAAGGCGGCGACGCGCGAGCTCGAGCTGCGGGCCGGACAACGTGCCTGGGCCCTGATCAAATCGGTGTCGCTGCGCAGTCATTCGTTCCCGCGGCGGGCCCGCCCGCTCGAGCACTCGCGCTAACGCGCGGCCGACGGCTATTTGAGCCGCGTGCCGAGGTGCATGATGGCGACGATGTGATCGGCAGCCCTGAGGCCAACGACGGCCTTGACGTCCGGGTCATAGGCGGCGGCGCCGGTCTTCCACATCACGCCGTACCCCAGGTCATGGGCGGCCAGGAACAGGTTCTGTGCGGCGGCACCCGCGGCGATGATCTGCTCGATCTCCGGCACCTTCGGATTCTCGCGCACCGCGCATCCCACGACGACGATGGTCGGCGAGCGCAGCATCTTCTCGCGCTCCGCGGCGAGCTGCTCCTCGCTCATGGCGGGCATGCGCCGACGCTTGGCCTGCGCCGCCGCGGCGGCAAAGCGCTGCCGCGCCGGCTCATCGAGAACCGCCAGATGCCACGGCTTCATGCGCCCGTGGTCGGGCGCCCGGCCCGCGGCTTCGAGGATGCGCGCCAGGTGTTGCGGCGTCGGTCCGGGCTGCGTCAAGCGCGCGGCCGACGATCGAGTATCAATCGCAGTCAACAGGTCCATCGGCACCTTCATTGGTCGATAAACAGCGGGATGGAATCGCGCAATCGGCTATGATTTGCGCGGACGGCATCGTGCGCCCGGGGCGAGGCCGCCGCGAATTATATCCACAGTCCTTCAAGGAGCCTTCATGAACCGTATCGTCCTGGCGTCGCTCGCCGTGCTCGCATGCGCGCCGGTCCTCGCCGCACCGATCACCTACGTTCTCGATCCGAAGCACACCTATCCGAGCTTCGCCGCCGACCACATGGGCGGCCTGTCGGTGTGGCGCGGCAAGTTCACGGAGACAGCGGGCAAGGTCGTCTATGACAAGCAAGCCAAGACGGGATCGATCGAGGTGACGGTGAACATGAGCTCGGTCGATTTCGGCAATGCGAAGCTCGATGAGCACGCCCAGTCCGCCGAGATATTCGATGTGGCCAAGTATCCCACCGCCACCTACGTCGGCAAGTTCACCAAGTGGGACGGCTCGAAGCCCACGGAGGCGCAAGGCACGTTCACGCTGCACGGCGTGAGCAGGCCGCTTGCGCTCAAGATCGATTCGTTCATGTGCAAGCCCAATCCGATGACCAAAAAAGAGGTCTGCGGCGCCGATGCCACGGCCTCGTTCGATCGCAGCGATTATGGAGTCACCTTCGGTCAGGCCTACGGTTTCAAGATGTGGGTGAAGCTCGAGATCCAGGTCGAGGGGAGCCCGGCGAGCTGACGAATCTATCGTGCGAGCTATCTTAAGATAGTCTCGAACGCGGCGTCAACGCAGATCCGCGCGTCGACGGCCGGCTCGTCACGCACGTCGCAGACGGCGCCGGCCCATCAAGCGGCGCCGCGATTGCGCTCCAGATACGGAAACCACCAGGGGCGGCGCGCCGCGGCGCTCGCCGATTCGAGCCCAATGGAGGCAGCCTGCGCGGTGCACGGCGCGATCCCGAGCGCGGTGCGAATGAGCCCGGGGCGCAGGCTCCCGAACGGTCCCGCGTCCGCTCGGGCGGGATCGTTGATTCGAAACGCGCCACCGCTTCGCGAGCCCACGAGGCTCGATGCCTCGTCCGCCCTGCCGGTGTAGATCGCCGCGCCGAGCGCCGCCGCGCCGAGCGCCGCCGCGCCGCCGCTCATCAGCTCGAGCGCGTGAGCAAGGCCGGCCACGGGCGTCAAGGTGATGACCGGACCCAAGATCTCCTCGCACGTGGGCGCACTGCCGGCCGGGACGTCGGTGAGGATGGTCGGCTGAAAGAAATGCCCGGGCAGACCCGAGGGTCGAAAACGCCGTCCGCCGAGGATGAGCTTGGCCCCGGCGCGCAGCGCGCGCCCAACCTGGTCCTCCACGCGCCGTGCGGCCTCGAGCGAGATCAAGGGACCGAGGTCCGTCGCGGGCTTGGACGGGTCGTCGACGTCCAGGAAGCCGATGCACTGATGCAGCCGCTCGGCGAAGTCGGCAGCGATGGAGCGCTCGATGTAGATGTGCCGGGGTGCCGCGCAGGTCTGCCCGGCATTCATGAGCCTCGCCCAGGCGATGCCGGGCACCGCGACATCCAGATCCGCGTCCGCGCAGACGATGAAGGTATCGAGCGACCCGCTCTGTGCCTCGAGTGCCTTGCCGCGCGCCACGCTCTCGATGCGGCGTGCGGCTTCGCAAGATCCCGTGAAGCTCACCCGTGCGACGTGCGGGTGGGCGGCGAGCGCCTCGGCGGCCGCAGAGCCGCCGGTGAGCACGTTGATCACGCCCGCGGGCAGCGCCGCACAGCGATCGAGGAGCTCGAGACTCGACAGCGGATTCTGCGGCGGCGGCTTGCAGACGACGGTATGCCCGGCGGCGAGCTCGCGGGCCACGCAGGCGGCGAGAATCAGCAAGGGAAAATTGAAAGGCGCGATGACGGCGGCCACGCCGCTCGAGCCGGGCGCATCCGGCGCTGCGGCGTGGCCCGCCTCCCCTGCCTGCGTCTCGCACAGCACGCCGTATCGATCGAAGATGCGCGCCGCCGCATCCAGGCAGTCGCGCGCCTCGCACAGCGGCTTGCCACCCTCGCGCGTCAGCAACGCGGCGAGCTCGCGGCTTTGCGAGCCGATCCGCATGGCGACATCGCGCAGCAGCGCGCCCCGCCGCGCAGGCGCCGTGCGCTGCCATTCGGGCCGTGCGG